>Ga0209040_10004055_pt1 | contig 11126 bp, 15 predicted proteins | sample BogFormECP12_OM3_FD_188240 | JGI IMG/M metagenome (GOLD analysis project Ga0209040, IMG submission 188240) | Bog forest soil microbial communities from Calvert Island, British Columbia, Canada - ECP12_OM3 (SPAdes) (version 2) | ecosystem: Environmental > Aquatic > Freshwater > Wetlands > Bog ... | reverse complement strand
CTTCCGCAACGCCTCCAACTTCGAAGCCCGAGGCATCCTGCTCTGCCCGCCCAAGCCGATCACGTGATGGGGTTCATCCCACGATTTCGCGAAGACCCACAAAATGCAGATCGCTGTGGCTCCCCATAGGACCGTCAGCAGGGAGATGTCGAACACTTTCCACCCGCGAGATCGATATGGATTTCCTACGATGTCGTCGATCGTCCGGAACAATCCCACGGCTCAGAATCATGCCAGTCGGGATGGAGATCCGCGCCAACCCTTCCTGGCTTGGAGCATTCCCCGACGGCCTGGAGTGTGGCGCACGTCATCTGTTAGCCAGGCGGTACTGGGGGACCGCCACCTACCGGCCATCTCGGGAGGGGTTGTTTCCATCCCGGTGGGTCTTCACGAACGCTCCACTCTCGATGCATTGTTTCATTGTGGGTCGTTATCGCCATACGCACAGCCGCCAGCGTTTGATGTGCGCTGTCATTTTGACGATCGATGCGCGTTGAAATGGCCGGAATCGGGATGGCCCCCCCGGCTCGGGGGATCAGATGGAGCGATTCTCCGTCGGTCGATCCGGGAACGGCCACCCAGGACAGTACGTGAAAGACAAGTTTGAGCAAATAGCCCACGCCGATCACGATGCCGTTGCTTCCCGCGTTCACCCAGTCGCTCGATGACCCGTAGTGTCCCAGCGGACCCGGTCGCCGCCGAGAGGCGAGCGTGGCGTCGATCAGGTTGGCCAACAAATAGGTTTGACTGGCGAAGGCCCAGTGGGTGGCGATTGAATCCGTGTGAATTTCAAGGCGGGACGACAAGAAGCCCAGCCCGCATGTCATCAGGAATACCCCAACGATCCCGATGACCGCACTCGGGCCCCAGGCGTTGTCACCTCGCTCGATAAAAAGAACAGCGGCACCGACGACGGTGACCAAGCCAATGACCGTCCAGATCACGCCGGTGACAATCACGGTCCTACAGCGAAATGTTATCGAATCCGTCACGGTCACGAGATCCTCCTAGCGACAACAATGACACGAAGATCCTGTGGGATGCACTGAATGCTCCGGACTTGGTCGGGCGTCCCAGATCGCCGGGTCCGGGCGTATTCTCCAACTTGGTGCCAAACCCGATTTCTCGCCTGCTCTGCTCAATAACCACTAGACATCGTCAGACCATAAAAGTGATAGTGACCCGAAACGACCTAGAGCCAGAGCGGGACGAGGACGGCGGGAGCAGATGTATGTGTGGCCTTCGCAAAAGAGGACCGGAGGCTCCGAGGTCCTCATAAGAAGCGCCCCCGATCCCCGGGCTGGGGTCACGGCTAAGCCACCTACAGCCTGGCATTAGGGGATACCTTGGGTTCTCGATGCGGACAGCGCCAGAGTCGCTCCGCCGCTTCAGCGGGCGGCTGGCCTTAATGGGGCGCTACTACGACCCGGCGACCGACCAGTTCCTGAGCGTTGATCGGTTGGTCGATCGGACGTTGCAGCCGTATGGGTATGCCGGCGACGATCCGGTGAACAACTCAGACCCGACTGAGTTGATCTGTACGAAGCCGGGCCCGAATCACACGTGCCTCGCGAGTACGGATTCGGCGTTCGGCCCAGGTGGGAATCCCGATGCATGTGAACACATGAGTAGTGACGGAAACTGTTTAGATTCTGGCAACAATCCGCCGTCCTGGCCGATGATGGTCATTGAGGGCGTGGGCGGTGGTTATCGCCTGTACTCCCGGCTTTCTTGCCTGCCTCGCTGGAGGAGCGGTAATCGGAGTGGTTAACGTAGGAAGTGACATCGAAAACTGTTGCCCGTGGCCGCATGTTGGCGTAGACGCTGGATTGCAACTCTTGACAGTGTTCTTCGGTGCTGTCTTCAAAGTCGGAGGTGACGCAATAGACGATGCCGCGCAGTCGATCAAATCGATCTATAACGTGGGCCCGAATACATCCGCAGTTGTCGGGGCGAAGGCATCAGCATGCTAGGGCTTTGGAATTTCAATGAGCGGTAGCGCCAGAATTCGGGTAAGCCGAACTCGGGGCCATTGGAACGAGCGAGGCAACCCCTACACAGTCATCATCGATGGCGCCGAAGCTGGTGAAGTTTGGGCCGAGCGAAGTGCGAGCCTCAGCATTTCACCCGGAGACCATCGCGTCCGCATGAAGGCCTACTTGTACGGGGGTTCTAACGAGATGACCGTCTCGGTGGACGAGGGACAAACGGCAGAGTTGGTTTGCCAACACAGAAACGCGTTCATGTCCGTCTTGAACCTTATTGTGAAGCCAAGCGGATTCTTGAACCTTCACCAGATGACTCCTGAAGAGAAGCGGGTGTTTGATCACCTCGCGGAGCAACGGAAGCCCCCTGCTCCGAGAAACCTGAATTAGCCACACTGCGGGCAACAGCCAACAGAATTGCCACGACAATGAGCGAGGTGGAATCCGATCGGGCCTGACGGATCAGGAGGATTGCATCGAGACCGCAAGATTCCTGGTCAGAGAGCTGCGAATGGAGAAGCGGCCACCATCACCAACGCGAACGACCCTGTGGGTGCCGAAAACGTCATCCGGGCGTCCAGCCAGGGAGGATGCAATCCAGAGCCATTGGACGCCTGTCGCTTGACGAGGCTCACCAGCCCGGTAGCACTCAGGGTGGGATTGTCTCGGAGGGGAATGCGGGGTCTTCGACCGCCTGGGAGTGCCAATCACGTCTTTTCGTCGTCCTGGGCAGAAGTTCCAAGTCAATCGATTGGATGGGATTTTCGGCACCCACACGGCCGATCAAGATCTTCAACGTCACCGACGAGTTCACCCGGGAGTGTCTGGCCAGCTTCCCGGCCCGCTCGATCAACGCCGATCGGGTGGTCTCGGTCTTAGAAGAACTGGTCGAGTGGCGGGGAGCGCCCAGTGCCATCCGCTGTGACAACGGGCCCGAGCTGGTCGCAGAGGGCCTCAAGGACTGGTGTCGCTTCGAAGATGTCGCCACCTCCTACATCGAGCCCGGAGCTCCCTGGCAGAATGCCTACGTGGAATCCTTCAACGGGCATCTGCGCCGAGAGCTGCTCGAAATGGAGACCTTCCACACCCTGTTCGAAGCCAAGGTCCTCATCGAGGACTGGCGGCTCGAATACAACCACTACCGGCCACACATGTCGCTCGGTTATCTGACCCCCGCAGAGTTCGCCCGCACGTGGCGGGAGGAGCAACAAAACAACCCGGCACTCTCATGAGGGGTGGACCGAAGATTGGGGTCCGGTCAGTGCCAATCACGGCTTCTCGTCGTCCGGGGCAGAAGGTCCAGGTCAATCGATTGGATGGGATTTTCGGCACCCACTGGCTGCCAACTGCCCAACCTGGGTGCCGTAGAAGATCGGCTCGGTATGGTCTCGCCTAAATCAGGCTCTCATCGAGCATCGCGTCGCCAACCTTCACGAAGCCGGCGATGGTGGCACCGAGGTCGTAATTCTCTGGTTGGCCGAACTCCTCGGCAGTGCGGCGCACCTTGTCGTAGATCGCGCGAATGGTCTCACGTAGGCGCCCTTCGACCGCTTCTGACGTCCATTGGTGAAGCTCCATGTCCTGAAACATCTCTAGGCCGGAAACGACCACGCCCCCCACATTCGCTGCCTTGCTTGGGCCATAGAGCACGCCGGCATCCAGAAATCGCTCGATACCCTCTGGCACTGTAGGCAGGTTGGCTCCTTCGACAACCATTCTGACTTGGTTCTTAATAAGACTCTCCGCGTCCTTCGTGGTGATCTCATACTGCGTGGCACACGGGAAGGCGCAGTCTCCGGCGATGTCCCAGAGCGAATTCTGACTACCTCCGTATGTCGGAGTGTAGGTCGCACGCGGATAGTGATCGACGTATTCACGGATCCTTCCCCGCCGTTCGTTTTTGAGGGCCTTCACCCAGTTGATCTTCTCCTGGTCGATTCCGTCGGAATCGTAGATGTACCCATCGGAATCGGACATCGTTACCACGTGTGCACCGAGTTGGCAGAGCTTCTCGACCGCGTACTGGGCAACATTGCCGCTTCCTGAAACGAGGCATGTCTTCGTCGCCAGGCCCTCGCCTTGCTCCGCCAGCATCTGGAGAGCGAAGTAGACCACACCGTACCCAGTGGCCTCCTTGCGGATATGTGAACCTCCCCAGTTGATCCCCTTGCCCGTGATCGCCCCGACAAAGCGCTTCGCGATGCGTTTGTATTGTCCGAAGAGATAGCCGATCTCGCGTTCGCCAACGCCAATGTCACCTGCTGGTACGTCAGTGAACTCGCCTATGTAGGGGAAGAGCTCCGTCATGAAGGACTGACAGAACCGGCGGATTTCGGCCTCGCTTCGACCCTTCGGATCGAAGGTGGATCCGCCCTTCGCTCCTCCCATCGGCAGGGTCGACAGCGAGTTCTTGAGCGTCTGCTCGAACGCAAGCGTCTTCAAGAGCCCTGGGTTCACCGAAGGATGGAAGCGCAACCCACCCTTGTATGGTCCAATAGCGCCGTTCATCTGCACCCGGTATCCCCGGTTTACTTGGATCTCCCCGGCGTCGTCCACCCAGTTGACTCCGAAGCTGATCACCCTGTCCGGTTCCGCCAAGCGTTCGATGATCTTGTTATCGACATACTTAGGGCTCTGGATGAGCAGGGGCCGCAGGTAGCGCGTGGACTGGGAGACGGTCTGGATGAATGTCGGCTCGCTGGGATTCTTCCTTTGGATCACGTCTAGGAGGGCGCTCAGGTGCTCGTCGACCCGGTCCTCCAGACTTCGCTTTGCTCCTGTCCCGCTGGCCACAAGGTGATCCGATCCCATAGGCGGATCTTCTCATCGACAACGCCGACTGCCAAACTGCTCAGTTCTCGCACCGACAGGTATGGTTCCGATGGGTGTCCAAGACTTTCCGGGACGCACTCGCTTTGCTCTCAGGGCGCCAGGCCGGATTAGCACTATTACAGTAGGTCCCCTGATCCGGCTCAGCGTCACCGATCACGGGGAGAGGGATGGACCCGTTGGGTCTGTTATGAGTGAATGCAGAAGCCCGATCTGTGTGCAGTAGCCGTTGCTAGGACCCCCACCCAGTCTCCGCTCGCCTACTCTGTGCCATGACGAAAGACACGAACGAGTTCCTCCTTCGAATGTCGGGGTTGAGGGCAGCCAACGAAAAGCTCAGCGAAGAGCTTCTCCGGCCCAAGCAGGGCATCACCGACGCCATGAGCAATGTCGAACGAGGCGACCTGAAGATAGAGGCCGTCCTGGTTGCCGGCGCTCCTGAGATTCGAGAAGATCTGACAAATGCGATCATCGATTTCGAGGGGGCCCGCCATAGGGCCTCGATTGGCAGTTTTCGTGCTTCTACGCAACGAGACATCCCAGGCGGAGATTGCTCGAGCGCTTGGGATCTCCAGGCAACTCGCGAGCCGCCTGAACCGGGAAGCCGCGGAATCGGAGGGGCTGACAGCTGACCCTGACTCGGCCGAGGGTTCGGAGCTTCTATCATGACAAGCCAACCCGCTACCTGCCACGGTCCTCCGCCTCGCGATCTGAGGAAACGATGCGGCCCCCATAGGCGTCGCCGATCACACCGGAAGTGAGACACATCCGAGTTGCCCATTTGCGCCTGGGGTTACAGCACAGGGGGGGCTGGGTTAATCAATCAGGTCATCCCCTGATCAAGAGACATTTCGTTAGACCGACCCAGATCCAACCAGGTCACCAATCCGCCCTTTGAGCGAACATCCCGTTGGATAGCCGCGAGCGCAGCTACGCCAGCGGCGTCCATCCCGTCGAGCTGAACTAGATCCATTGTGATGTATTGGGTGTCATCGTCGACTAATTCCTTGACCACTGACCGTACATTGCAGCCCGTCTGCCTATTGAGGATCCCGGTCAAGTGGACCGTGACACCGACGTCTTCGACCTCGACCGAGATCTCAAGTACCGGGTCCATTTTCCATTCCGTATCGGGCTGGTAACTCATGGTTCACTGCTCATGTGGCTGTTGAAAGGAATACCTCTGTCTATTTCGTGCTCGCGGACTGCCGATCCGATTCCTTTAGCTCCTTCTCTGTCGCGGCGAGGATGTTCTTCGCCACCCCGGTCCAGTTGTTCACGAGCTTCTCGGTCATCTCGAACGCTGAATCGATGATCTTGCGACGGGGTCCATCCTCACCGACGTCGGGGAAAGCCCCATTGACGGTGTCGAGGAACTTCCGGACTGCCTCAAGGGATACGGTCTCGGCATGCTCAATCGTTTCGATGAGCCGGGTGGTGCCATCCTTTTCGACTTGATTTGGTGTCATATGAAATTCTCCTACTCCAGTCGGCTTCTCCTTGATCAAGTTTGACGAGGTGGGACCCGCACGAACAGGGCCTTCCGACCTGAGGGTGCCGAAAACCTCATTCAGGCCAACGACCAGGGACAATGTGCCCGGAAGGTGCGTCGGCGCTCGTCGGGCGGTGCAGGTCCAGGATTTCGGTCGTACCAGAGGTGGGATAGGGTCTGGATGCAGGTACAGAAGTCCTAGTCAGGACCGCAATTGAGTTTTCAGCACCCACAGGTCTCCGTAGATGGCCAATGAGAAGACCGTGAGCGCTTCTTGGGTGGGGAGGCCCCGAAGGCAAGCCTGGGTTCGTGGTTGAGTCAGCGAGCCCGTCTCGGCAGCAAGGCACCGATTATCCAAAAGAGGGGTATGAAGATCCCGATTATGAACATGATCCAGTGGCCCTTACGAATGGAGATGACCCCAAGGGCTACGAGTAGCACGAAGTAAATAACAGCCCACAGTGCGATGAAGCCACTGTTAGCAGCCGCCAAAAGGGTCACCACCTTGTCGGCTGCCGATCGCTCTTGCGTCTAGCCAAGGAGCTTTGCCTTCTGGGCTGCGAACTCCTCGTCGGTCAGAATGCCATCCGCATGGAGCTTCCCGAGCTTCTCGAGCTCGGCATAAGGGTCCTCTGCTTCGGGGGGAGGTGGCGCGGCCGCTTCCTGGGGTTGCTGTGCCGCCGCCTGCTGCGCCTGCTTGTTTGCCATGTGTCCGCCTACGACGGCGGCTGTCCCGACCACCGCGGTCGTGCGAACAGCCATTCTGGCGACCGGCCGTCTTCTCAGCATGTTGTTCTCCTTGTTCTATTGGCTCGTAGTCACTCTGCCGGTGGCAGATTCTCGATGTCGGGAACGAGCTCGTGAGGGATACGCGCGCTCTCGAGGAGCACACCGCCCGCGTCGCGTACCGCGGCGGCAAAGGGAGCCGCCCAGAGGTCTTCCCAAATCAGCAAGGCTGCCGACGAGTTTGGCTCAAGGAACGATGCGGCATGCTCAATGTCTTCAGGGCCGGCGACGCCACCAATCTCGGCATTGAGAGCATTGAATGCTTCGGCCTCAGATTCGGCGAGTTGGTCGAATTCGAGCACTACGACCGACCCGTCCGCATCCTTGGCGATGAAGACGAGGTCGAGGATCCGGACCGTCTTGCTCTCGATCAGCTGCTCAAGAGCCGGGGCGATTTTGCCTTGGAAGTTGTTCTTTGGAAAGCCGACGATTATGTATTCGATGGGTCCAATGGCCATGGGTTTCCTCCTCTTTGGGCCTTGTGGGCCTCGACACCGCGGAGCCTCGGGAACCACTGGCAGCTATTTGGGCGCCACCAACATCCTGTTGGGCATCGAGGCAGATTGCAAGGTGTGGGTGCCGAAAACGTCATCCGGGCGTGCAGCCACGGAGGATGCGTTCCAGGGCCATCGGACGCCCGTCGCTTGACGAGGTTCACCAGCCCGGTAACACTCAGGGTGGGATTGACTCGGCGGGTAATGCAAAGTCTTCGATCGCCTGGGACTGTCGATCACGGCTTCTCGTCGTCCTGGGCAGAAGGTCCAGGTCAATCGATTGGATGAGATTTTCGGCACCCACACCGAGTCACAAGCGAGTTATCCTCCTGCTGTCTGTCGGGTGCTCTCGTTGTGGTCGTAGCAGGGTCCCCCCGATGGGGCGTGGTAGCTGAAAGGCTGGATGCGGTGGCAGCTTCGAGCGCTTCGTCCCTGGGCGCGTTTGAACGGTCTCACCTCGTCAAGACGGGTTTTCGTGCTGTGCTCACCGTAACGCTTCTACTCACGGTCTACTACCTCGTCCCGATCGAGCATCGAGCCCATCAATCCGTTGTCTTACGCGTAGGCGTGGCTCTGGCGCTATTTGTTGCTGTCCTGGCCAACGAGATTCGACTGATCTCGGGCCACGATCAACCACTGCTTAGGGCGACGGTGGCCATGGCCACTGTCATTCCGCTGTTCCTTCTCCTATTTGCGTGGATCTACTTGACATTGTCACATTGGGATCCAACCGCATTCGGAGGTCGGCTGGACCGAACTTCGGCTCTGTACTTCACGGTAACCATCTTCTCCACGGTCGGGTTCGGCGACATCACCGCTAAGACGGACACGGCGCGTCTTGTGGTCACGGTGCAAATGCTCGCTGACTTGGCGGTCGTAGCCGTTGTCATCAGACTGATCTTTAGGGCTGTATCGAGGGGGACGGATCGCAAGCGCGAGGTACAGGACGCTTAGCTCAAAACCACGATTGCGAGCCAGAGTCACGAATCAATAGTGAGCGATCAAATCCTGCGAAGGTCACTCGGGTCTTGATGAGCACACGACAACATAGAGGTCTGTCGACCTATCTCACAGGAGGTGGGACTGCATCGGGCATAGCACTGCCCGATGATCCCTCAGTCGTTTGGTTGTCCGACGGTGTCCCCACGGATCCCTCATCAGAGGGTGCCACCGAAAGAGCAACCCCATCTGGGGCTGGTCCGGTAACAAGTTTCGCGCTCATCTTGATGGCCTTGACCGCACTGGTCGCCCCCGTCTGCAAAACGATGGCGACAAGGAGAAGTACGACAGCCGAATACTCGCAACGTGTGGGATCCGAGCATAACGATTGCGAGGCGGCCAAGGAAGTATGGGGGCGAACAGACAACCGCTCCCACTGTGCCGCCGATGGCTGAAGCCGTAAGTTTGTCCCGCTGCGATCGATTCGACTTGGCACCGAGCAAACGGGACGGAATCAGCACGTAAGTGAACATTATGATGCCGACCACGATTCCCAGGGACAAACCGTACCAACGAAGGCCCCATCGCTGGACGATCATGGTCGAGAATCCGAGGGCCAGGCCGATCACAAATCCCCAGCCCAGCACCGTCCTGGAGTGTTTGCGTGCATCCGCAAATGCCGGTCGGATGTCCGGATTCCCCGGCTTGGATATGGCAAACGCAAAGACGGCATTGAGAAAGTACGCGGCGGCGGTGATTGACGCTATCGCCAACAGGATGGGAATCAACAGAGGGCCCCTCAGCACGTGGAAACTCTTTCCGTGGAACACGTGAGCCTTGAGGTCAATCATGGCTGCCCAGACCCACATGGCTGGAAGAATCTGCACCAGTGTCAGACGCCAGTTGGTGAAGAGCAGCTTCACCCCTTGGAAGAGCATGACGAAGGCACCGACCAGCATGCCCAGGGGAGCCAGCCAACGGCTGCGCTTGCTGAGTGCTAGCACCGTACTCTCAACCATCGCATCGTCGCCGGTGCGAATGGCGGCAACGAGGCGGTCCAAGAGGGCCACCGAGCCCCGTCTGGTCTGTCGAACGACCGCTGGCGCTTCTACGGCTCCGCCTCCTCCGTCATGAGCTAGGCCTTCTCCGGAGATACGGCAAAGCCCACCGGGATGGGTTCTCGATTCCTTTGGAGATCCGGTGATGGCCAACGGGTCATGGGGAGCCAGTCTGCCCTAGATCGGATTCCATCGGGCATGACCAGATTCCCGGTCAGGCCGCCCAGGCGAAACCCCTGGGTGCAACACCGCCGACCTGTCTGAGACTCAGGATCTCGCATCTCGGCCGGTTCCACTGCTTCGGCGTGTCGATTTTGGCCTGCCAGGCAAGCTCTACGTCCACCGGGCTTACGAGGGAATCATGCTGCTCACCGGGACACTCACCAGTTAGGGTTATGAATCCATAATGTCTGCTGGCAGGCGACCGAACCCGATGCTTGACCTCCGCGACGAGCGCAGTGAGCGCGCTCCAGCTGAGCCAGTCGGGAAGCCCACGGCGCATGGCTGAGCGCACTGACGTCCGGCTACCGACCGGCATGGGTGATGCCGTACGGCAACAGATCGCCCTGACACTTCAGCCGCCTTGCGAGAGTCTCATCACCGTGGCAGTGAATGGCGCGCTCATGAGTTCGGCATGGGTCTTTCTTCCTGCCGGCATCAAGGACAAGGTCTTCACCCTGCACGGCACACTCGCGTTCGCGCTCGTTCTCGCCGCGTGGATGTATTCGGATGTCCCAGCTACCAACGTCCTCGGTCCGGACGCGGCGCGCGTCCTGGCCGTGCTCGACCATCCAGCCATGTTCCGTCGTCTCTTATATGCAAAGAACGTCGTTTTGTGGCTGGCAGTCACTCCGGTGTGCGCCTTGGTAGCGGTAATTAACGGCCTCCTCAATCATCAACTCCTCGCAGCCCTGTACACCATCGTGTGGATTGGAGTAGTTCCCTTCGGCTTTCTCGCCATCTCGGCCTGGGTCGGTATCCTGTTTCCGTACCACCCGATGCCCTTGCGCTACCGATGGGAACATCGCCGACCTCGAAGGCGCATGCTGGTCCGGTGGTTGACCCTGGCGGTGACCCCTTACATATTGGTTCCCGTGTTGGCCGTCGTCCTGATGGTCCCATCGCTCCTCTTGTGGGGGTTCACGGCGCCGGATGGCGTTTCGGAGAAGTTGCCGGATCATGACCTCGGATTGGGAGTGGCATCGGCTTGTTTCGTAGCGCTTGTCTGCGGGGTCGGCGGCCATCGGCTGGCGGTATTAATAGCTCATCGGAGGCGAACAAAGTTGGAGGCGTTCTTGGCAGATCCGGGCCGGGGATGACCTGGCCAGCTTCCTAGCCCGTTTACAGGTCCCACGCAGCCCGCCTCTCTGGCCGCCGTGGCCGCCCGGCGCGAGCTGTAGGACACCAATATCGCGATCGTGACGCACGGGCCCGACCGGGAGTTCATCTCCGCTATCAAGACGTTGCGATCTCGCCGGCGACGAGTCATTGTCATCGGGCGTGGGCCCCAGCGACGCTTTGAAGCGATCACTTGCCTCGAGAC
>Ga0209040_10004054_pt1 | contig 11126 bp, 9 predicted proteins | sample BogFormECP12_OM3_FD_188240 | JGI IMG/M metagenome (GOLD analysis project Ga0209040, IMG submission 188240) | Bog forest soil microbial communities from Calvert Island, British Columbia, Canada - ECP12_OM3 (SPAdes) (version 2) | ecosystem: Environmental > Aquatic > Freshwater > Wetlands > Bog ... | reverse complement strand
GAGTTCAGGAAGAACGTGTGTCCGCCGCTGGGCGCAAGCACGACGAAATCGCCGATCTTGCCTTGGCGGCGGAGGTCTTCGATGAGATCTCACCCGCCGGAATTCAGCAACGACTGTTCGTTATCGCCCAATCCGTGCAGGTAGTACAGAACAGGAAACTGTCGCGCCTTGTCTTGATCGAAACTCGCCGGAAGATACGCACAATAGTGCACCGGGCGCGCGAGAATCGCTGATTGGACGACAGAACACTCGGCGCGCCCTTGCGCGTGCAGCAGCGGAGCAAGGCAGAGGACCGTAAGTACCAGCCACGCGCGCAGGCCAAACAGAATCCAGATTCGACATTTCCGGCCTAATGGCCGGGCACAGAGGATCTTCATTTCTTGATTCTCGGGTCGAACGGATATTCGTAAACTGATTGGATGCGCGGTCGCGCAGCGTCGGCATAGAGCGGATTGAGCAAGTAATTGAAGGTGGCAGGAACCAAAGCGCTCGGGACCCGCAGGAGAGCCGAACGATGGGAGCGGAGCCATGCCGAGCCGATCTCGCGGGTGACCCCGGGGCTGTCTGCCCAATCGGAAGGCAGCTTATTCACATCCACAACTTCGATAGAGATGTCCTCCGCCACGGAAATAGCAAGCAGGATGTAGCTTGGGGGAACATCCCCAGCGCTGGTATGAACGCAGGACTCCAGCAGGGCTCCTGCCGGCGAATCGGCAAGATAGACCAGACGCATCCCTCGCTCGTGCCAACGGCCAGGAGCGTGCAGTCCGCCTGCGCCGCTCAAGTCGCGATGGCGGCTGATTCGCCAAAGCATCATGTTTCACACGTAGTGGATATGCGGATCGAAACTTACGTCAGACGAACATGCCTTCATCGATCTGGACGAGAAGCTCTTCGACAGTGCGCCTGCCAGTGTCGGTCTCCAGCATTTCAAGCGGTGTGCGATCACGTAAACGTGGATTGGGTCGGCGAAACCACGCATCGGCGCGCTCGCGCGACCCGAAGGTATCGACGGCGTGCGCCAACACGCTTGCAAATTCCATAAGGCCGGATTCTACACCCGAAGTCGCTTTCTGCCCCGAGGCCTGGATATCCAGTTCCCACACCTTCAGCGTCCCATCAGCAGACGCCGAGACTGCCCACTGGCCGTCCGGCGTCACCGCCACCGAGTTGACATAACCCGAGTGGCCGGTGAGGGTGCGCAGCTCGCGCCCGCTGGCAAGCTCCCACACCTTCAGCGTGTGGTCAAAAGAAGCGGAGACCGCCAGCCGCCCGTCTCCACTTACCGCCACGCCACGGACAACATTAGAGTGGCCTTGCAGACTACGCAGCTCGCGCTCGCTTTCCACCTCCCACACCTTCAGCGTGTGGTCAGCAGAAGCGGAAACCGCCAGCCGCCCGTCCCCACTCACCGCCACGCCGAGGACGGCCTCCGTGTGGCCTTGCAGGGTGCGTAGCTCGCGCCCGCTTTCCACCTCCCACACCTTCAGCGTCTGGTCAGCAGAAGCGGAGACCGCCAGCCGCCCGTCCCCACTCACCGCCACGCCGAGGACAGCATCCGTGTGGCCTTGCAGGGTGCGTAGCTCGCGCCCGCTTTCCACCTCCCACACCTTCAGTGTCTGGTCAGCAGAAGCGGAGACCGCCAACCGCCCGTCCCCACTCACCGCCACGCCAAGGACAGCATCCGTGTGGCCTTGCAGGGTGCACAACTCGCGCCCGCTGGCCAAGTCCCACACCTTCAGCGTCTTGTCTGAAGACGCCGAGACCGCGCGCTGCCCGTCCGGCGTCACCGCCAGCGCACTGACAGAATCAGCGTGGCCGGTGCGGGTGCGCAACTCGCGCCCAAGAGCATGCGATTGCGTCGCGGGTTCGCGCAGACGCTGCGGCAACGCCGCCTGCGTGCCAACCACTTCTGTTTCGGGCTTATTCTCCGGGCCCACTGGCATTCCTCTAACGGTGCTGATTATAAAACAGCCCTGTTCCTCAACTATCGTCTCATCATTCGTACTTTAGCGTCTGCACGGGATCGAGCCGGGCCGCGCGGCTTGCAGGATACAAACCCGCCAGTAGGCTCACGACGATTGAGAATGCGATTGCTGCGCCCACCAGCCATGATGGCATCGACCACACCGCCTCGGCGGGAAGTTGGTGACGATGCAGATAGATTCCGGTGCCAAAGTTGATGGCCTTCCCGATCGCAAATCCCAATAGAATACCGAGCACTCCGCCGAAAAAGCCCATCGCACCGGCCTCGGTGAAGAACAATTTCTTTACGTCCTGATCGCTCGCGCCAATCGCTTTCATCACGCCGATTTCACGCCGCCGCTCCAGTACCGCCATCACCAGCGTGTTGATAATCGCCAGCGTAGCCACGGCCAGCGCGAGCGAGCCGAAGATCCCGAGAAACAGGTCGAGCACAGTAAAGAAACGCCTCAAGCTCTTGGTGGCGTCGAGCACGGAGAACGTACGGAAGCCCATCTGGCTGATGGCGTCCTGTACGGCCGCAACTTTGCCGGGGTCTTTCACGCGCACCGTCAGCGTCATGTACGACTTCCCGCTCGCACCGCGCAGCGAACTCCGCATGTCGGTGAACTGCGCCATGTTCAGCCGCTCGGTGGTTCCCACGGGAAGAAAAATTCGCCCGCGCGACACGGTACGCATGCCGCCATAGGGTTCCGCGTCAATGAGGCCGACGACCCGCAGCGTTTGCAGCTTGCGCACCACCGAGAAACCAAAGTCGTCGCCATTGCCTCCGCCGCTGTTGGCGTTATTGCCGCCGCCTGCGATCTGCGGTCGATCGGAAGATTCCTGCGGAAGCGACTGCCGCTCGCCGTAGCGCAAGGTAATGTCTTGGCCGATGAGTTCCAAGGGATTTTTGGGGTTCAGTTCCTTAGCGAAATCCGTCAGCAGAATGGCCTCGTCGGCATCATTCCCTGAAAAGAACTTGCCTTTTAAGTTATCGAAGGCCTCATTCTCGCGAGCCGACATCGGCAGGCCAGTGACGAAACCGAAATGTGTCTCGCCGCCAGAGACGACCTCGCCCATCACCCGAATCTCCGGTTCGACCTCGGTGACGTTAGTAAGGTGCGTGATTTTCACGCGCGCGGGCTCATCCAGTACCGGGGCCTGGTCGGGATGCGGAGCCTTCGCGTCATCCTCGCGATCAAACCCGCGGAAGTCTTGCCGCGAGGTCACGAACACCGTGTCGAAAAGGCCCGATCCCGCAAGCCTGCGGGTCGCCATCTGCTGCAGGCCAACGCCCAGCGACAGCATTGCCACCAGCGACGCTACTCCCACCGAGATGCCGACGGTTGTCAATCCATTGCGCAACTTCGACTGGCGCAGGTTGCGGACGGCGAGTTCGAGCAAATCGTAGCCCTTCATGCCCGCACCTCCTCGCTTACGAGCTTGCCATCAGCCAGGAAGATGAAGCGCTGCGCGAACCGCTCAGCCAGCGCGCGCTCATGGGTGACGATCACTACTGTCATGCCCAGCGACAGGCTGATGTCGCGAATCAGGTTGAGGATGTCTTCGCCAGTGCGGCTGTCGAGGTTGCCGGTGGGCTCATCGGCCAGCAGGAGCGACGGGCGATTGGCCAGCGCCCGCGCCAGCGACACGCGTTGCTGCTCGCCGCCTGAAAGTTGCGACGGGCGATGCTCCAGGCGATTGCCCAGCCCCACCCGCTCCAGCGATTCACGGCTGCGCTGTGCCCGCTCCGCGCGTTCAACCTCGGCAAAACGCATCGGCAACTCCACGTTCTCGGTAATTGTCATCGACGGAATCAGATGAAACGCCTGAAAGACCATGCCGACATCGTTGCGGCGATAGCCAGCCAATTCCTCCGACGACATCTTGGCCAGGTCGCGCCCGTGCACGCTCACCGATCCGGAGGTCGGGCGGTCGAGCCCGGCAAGCAGGTTCAGCAGCGTCGATTTTCCTGATCCCGATTGCCCCAGCAGGGCGACGAATTCGCCGGGCTCAATGGTGAGAGTGACACCATCAACCGCCCGGATTATGCTTTCGCCCATGGGATAGTGGCGCGTGACATTTTCCGCGTGCACCGCCGGGGCAAGTTTAGAAGCTGGTAATGAACTCATGTGTGTTCCATTGGATGCGACGAAGCTGCGCTGCGGCGCAGTCCGCGGCACTTCCTCATTCATACGAAAAGGGGAGCCGGATTGCTCCCCCTTTCCTTGTTACGATTTGTAAACGCCGCCTACGCGGAATCGAGATTACCGCTCCACCGCAAGGCCGACCGCATTACCGCCACCGAGACACAGGGCGGCGATTCCCTTATGTAGGTTGCGACGAATCATCTCGTAGAGCAGCGTGGTGAGGATGCGCGCTCCGCTGGCCCCTATGGGATGTCCCAACGCCACCGCGCCACCGTTCACGTTGACCTTGTTCAGATCAAGGCGCAGTTCGCGCGTCACCCCAATGGCCGCGACGGAGAAGGCTTCGTTGATCTCGTACAGGTCAACGTCTTCGTTCTTCCAGCCCGTCTTTTTCCAGAGCTGGCGGACGGTTTCAACCGGAGCCATCATTACCCAAGCCGGATCGAGGCCGCTGGTGGCCTGCGCCACGATGCGCGCCATGGGCTTCAAACCCAACTCCTTCGCCTTCGCCGCCGACATCAACACCACGGCGGATGCGCCATCGTTGACACCGGGCGCATTGCCCGCCGTGACGGTGCCGTCCTTTTTGAAGGCAGGCTTTAGCGAGCGCAACGCCTCAATGGTGGTGTCCTCACGCGGTGATTCATCGGTGGTGAAAAAATGCGGCGGGGCGCCCTTCTTCTTCGACGGCAACTCGACCGGAACGATCTGGTCCTTGAAGCGGCACTCCTTGATGGCGGCGACGGCCTTGCGGTGAGAGTGCAACGCGAACTCATCCTGCTCTTCGCGGGTGATGCCGTACTTCTCGGCTACGTTTTCGGCGGTGTGGCCCATGTGGTAATGGTTGTAAACGTCCCACAGGCCGTCGTGCACCATGGAGTCGATGATCTTGCCGTCGCCCAGGCGATAACCCCTGCGCGCCTGCGGCAGCAGGTAGGGCGCATTGGTCATGCTTTCCATGCCGCCCGCTACCACAATGTCGGAGTTTCCTGTCTGGATTGCTTGCTGGCCCAACGCGACCGCCTTCAGTCCGGAGCCGCAAACCTTGTTGATGGTCATTGCGGACACGGCCGATGGCAGACCGCCACCGAGTGCGGCCTGGCGCGCCGGATTCTGTCCCAGGCCCGCGCTAACGACATTGCCCATAATGCATTCGGAAACGCGCGCCGGATCGACACCGGCCCGCTTCACCGCCTCGCGCACCACGACAGCGCCCAATTGCGGAGCACTCAAGTCCGACAATGAGCCCTGAAACTTACCGACTGGTGTCCGTACCGCCGACACAATAACGACATCCTCGATGAAAGCCATACTCACAAGTCCTTTCAACCCAGAATGGCAAACTCGCCATTATAAGATGTAGCCACCTTGCTTTCCGACACACCACCGCCAGATGACACGCCGCAACCTCCGGCGCGGGAAAGGCCTCTACTCGCGCCGCTCTGGCATACGGCCATCGTCGTGTTTGTGCTGCTGGGGGCATCGCTGGGCGGCTCGCTCGCGGTGCATCCAGTAACCGGTCAGAGCAAACTGCCGCGTTATCTCTGGACTATGGCGTGGGAGTGGGTTCTCACGGGCTTCGTGTATCTGGGCGTTCGCAAGCGGATGAAGCTGCGTGATCTGATTGGCGGCCGCTGGGCAAAGCCCGAGGATGTGCTACTCGACGTGATGATCGCGTGCGGCTTCTGGCTGGCGGCCGTCGCCGTGCTGGGTGCGGGCGCAAAGCTGATGCATCTCGACCAGGCCGGCAAATTCGACACCATGCGCCAGCAACTCGGATTTCTGATTCCCGGCACGACCCTGGAACTCGCGGTGTGGTTCTGCGTCAGCGTGACCGCAGGAATCTGTGAGGAAATCATCTTCCGGGGATACCTGCAGCGCCAGTTCGCAGCGTTCACCGGCTCGATGTTGGCCGGTGTGCTGCTGTCGGCAACGGTCTTTGGGGCGGCGCACGGTTACGAGGGCGGTCCCCGCATGTTGCTGATCGGGGTTTACGGCCTGATGTTCGGACTGCTGGCGTGGTGGCGGAAGAGTCTTCGTCCGGGAATGCTCGCTCACGCGTGGCACGACGCAATCAGCGGCGCGGTCCTGCACATGTTGAGGTGAGACATTTCGAACGCCGGCGGATCCGGAAGCAAGTACCTAAATACGACTCTGTTGAGGTTGCATCGCATGACTCTGAAGGCGCAGAAATGTCCTCAACACGCCGGAATTGCGTTGCCGCTCGAAAAAAAATTTCAGAGCGTTGGTCCGATGAAATCGGGCACAGTCTTCGACAAAGAACGAACTGCGCCACTCACGATCTTGTCGCGAGAAAATCTGGTGATGCAAATCGCCAGTGTTCATGCTGGTTCCGCGCAAATGCGCGATTCGTGATGGCAACCCCGGCGAACCAACCGGCGAAGAATGCAGTCGTGCGGAGTCCCGATGCCAGGGACCGGTCACCGAGTTGCCCAACTTGATGCGCTTTTTTTTCTTGACTATTTTTTTGGATGACTCTATACAAAGATCAAATTGCGATGACGTCAGGTCGCAACGATCCATCACAGATGGAAAGGGAGAATAGAAACAATGGCAACTAAGAAGGGTGCAAAGAAGCCCGCGAAGAAGGCCGCAAAGAAGAAAAAGAAGTAACTTTTCTTCAGACCGTAAACCACGGGGACGCGCAAGCGTCCCCTAACCTTTTTGGCGGAACTTTTCTCCGTTGCGCAGTTCACATCCCGCACTCCGCACGCATCCCGATCATTTGTTCTTCGAAGACTCGCGGACGGATGCGGGCACGGTCACTTCCATTGCCGGACAAATGGTGCGATAGGCGCACCAGTTGCAATGCCCCCCGGGCTCGGCTTCAAACTGCCCAGCCGCGATGCCGGCCGCGACCCGGGCAATCTTCGCTTCCGTCTCGCGCAAGTCTTCCGGCGAGCGTGTCGTCTCCACCGTGCTGTTGTCGTCCAGGTTCTGGAAGATCAGGGTCTTCACCGGTTTGCTGGATCCCAGGGCAATCGCATAGACAGAGAGCTGCAGGCTGTCGTCGGCTGCGGCCTGCGATTTTGGGTTGCCGGTCTTGTAGTCGACGATCACGTAACCATCATCGTCTTCATCCACCCGATCGATTCGCCCGGTCACCCGCGTTCCGGCGATTTCACATTTGAAGGTTTGCTCCAGCATGGCGACGGTTCCGTGCGGCATGGCTGCAGGAGACTCAAGAAACGCCCTCAACTGCCGGCATCCGTCACGCTCGTACAGCCCACGCTGCACGTCATCGTCGATCTTCGCTTTCTGAAATTCGTTGAGGAAGTTGTTCACCACATCTTCGCCTGCCATCGGGCGTCCCTTGCGCATCGCATCGAAGCAGGCCAGCAGCGCCGTATGCATGGCCGAGCCAAACTGCATGTTTGCCCCCGGCTCCTCGGGAAGTTTCCAGTCGAGACTCAGCTTGTAACTCAACGGGCAGCGCTCATAGCGATCGATGGCGCTCGCGCTCAGAGACCGGCTGATCGTCTGTGGCAAGGGCGGCAGATTCACCCACTCTGCGATGCGCGACAGCGGCTGCGCGCCAGCATGGATCGTCGGAACCAGCTCACCGCCCGGGATCAGGCCGAATTCAACGCACCCCTTGATCGATTTCGCGCCGACAACCACCAGTTCGCGCAGGTAGCCCGACGGGGTTGGGTCGGTCTTACCCCTGCCCTTCTTGCCGGTGAGTATGAGCTGATCCTCAGCGCGCGTAATCGCGACATAGAACAGCCGGCGTTCTTCCTGCGCGTGCACTTCCTTGGGCGGGCCCTCGATCATCGTGTCGGGATCGCGCAGCTCATCCGGAAATTCCACCAGGTTCTCGCGGTAGTGGGTGGGAAACGACCCCGAACTGACCCGCAGCACGAATACCACGGGGAACTCCAATCCTTTGGCGGCGTGGACGGTCAGCAAGCGAACCGCATCTTCTTGCAGCAGCGGCTTGGAGGGCCTGCCAAACTCCATCTGCAAGGTGGCGGGCGTACCGTCTTCGTCGGCTTCGGGATCGATCATCTGGCCGTTCGCTTCGACGAAGTAGTCTAGGTACTCAAGAAATTCGCGCAAAGTGCCGTCGCCGGAAACCTGGCGCGGCTTGCGGCTCCAACTCTGCACGAATTGCGTGAAGCCCTCGGTTTCAGCCGACGGAGCCATGCCAAAATGCTTGAGGGCGACGCCGCACGCGGCCAGCGCCTTGCCCTGCAATCGTTGGGAATCGTGACGAGCTTCGGCGAGTGCGGTGATCACGTCGGAACCGCCTGCGACCTTCTCGAGTACGGTTTCGAGGTTGGCGTTCTCCTCGGCCGCCGCGAGTGCCGCGCGGACCGCTTCACCTTCCACGTTGAACTTCGGAAGCGCGGCCAGCCGCAACAGTCCCACGGGGTCGCCGCCTTCCATCGCACGCAACGCCGCCAGCAAGTCGCGCACCTCGGCAGTCTCAAGCAGGTCGATGCCTTCCACCGTGAACGGAACATCGCGCTGCATAAGTTGCTCCACCAGGGCGTCTCGGTTCGAGTGACTGCGGTAAAGCACGGCGAAATCCCGCCATGGCCGGCCGGAATCGTGCATGCGGATGATTTCCTGCGCGACAAACGCGGCTTCACCGTCGTCCTGCTCCCAGGCTTTCACCTGCACCGGCATCACCGGGACAGGCTCCTTCTTGGTGCGTGCGTGGTCCAAGGACGCTCGCTTCCAACGCTCGCCGCCCGGCAACTCGACGCTCGTGATCTCCGTATTGCGCGAGATAACAGAATAGGCAGACTTCAGGATTACCTCGGTCGAGCGCCGGTTCTCGCTCATGGTCACCCGCTTGACGCGGCCGGCGCCGAAGGTCTTGAGGAAGTGGTCGAAAGCGCCCGCGGTCGCGCCGCGGAAACGGTAGATCGCCTGGTCGGGATCGCCCACCGCAAACACGTTGGCCTGGCCGGCCACCAGCAAGCGCGTCAGTTCGATTTGCGCGACATTGGAATCCTGGAACTCATCGATCAGCACGAAGCGCGCACCTTCACGCGCCCGCTCGAGGTGTGCTGAGTTGCTTTGGTTGCGCAGCAAAGCGATGGCACGAGTAATGACGTGGCTGTAGGTGCCGAGGTTCTCGGAGGCCAGCAGTTGCTCGGCGTAACGAAAGACACGCGCGATTTCATGGCAACGTCCGAGGATTTCCTCGGCCGACATCAACTCGGCATCCTTGGAGTGGCCGACACGTGGCAGTGGAATCCGCTTGCTCTCCAGCTTCGCCACATAGGCGTCATAGTCGTCGGGAGTACGCAACTCGTCGTGGCATCGCTTGAAAAGGCTGACCAGGCCTTCCAGAAATTCGCCGGGCGTGGCAGCCTTGATGTAGTACTGCAGCTTCAGGTCCTCGATGCGGCGGCGCAGCAGCACGTAGAGGTCCTTGTCGTCGATCAGCTCAAATCGCCGACCGGCCTGGTTGAGCACCGAATAGCAGTACGAATGGAACGTGCCGACCTTCAGTCCGGAGTTCGCAACCTGCGCGACGGCCGCGGCGTCGTCCGATCCCTTCCAGAGACGCGCGATGCGCTTGAGCAAGTCGCGCGCCGAATTGCGCGTGTAGGTGACGGCGAGAATCTCCCTGGGACTGGCGATCCCGTCCTCGATGAGACGCACCACGCGGCAGGCCAGCACCGTGGTCTTGCCCGTGCCAGCACCGGCGACGGCGAGGATCGGTCCTTCGATGTGATCTACGGCTTCGTTCTGTTGCGGCGTAAGGGTGAAATCGCGGGGCTGCCAGGACATTCGATTGCTTCCTCAATGGATACGAAGAAAAGGCGAAAGCTACATTATCCGCCACCAGCTCATCGGAAACAAGCCCGACGGCGAGAATTATGTGCAAAGCTCGCCCAAGTTGAGGAAAATCAGATCGGAATGAGTAGTTGCATACCGCGTCTATCTTCCGCTGAACTTCGGTGTGAATCCGAACATGGAACCATACTGGGTCGGAAACTCATTCGCCGTCAGGCGCGGGCGTGGAAGTACCGGTTCGACGCTGGGAGAAAGAGCAGGACAGTAAACGCTATGAGCACGACAGCATGTACGGCAATCCCTTCCTTGGTGTGAAAAAAGCTGATAACCAAGTGACAGGCAATCCACGCGATTGACAGCCAGCGCGCCCAGTCCTTGCCACGAAGCACATAAACGCCGCATACAACTGCGATGAGCCGCACAACGAGAACCCATAAATACTCGCTCGGATTCGCGCCCTTGAACTCGGTGAAGTGGTAGGCGATCCCAATTGCGCCCACCGCAATGAGCAGGTAGCCAACAACTGTTATGTAGATGGGACGCTTGTTCATACGAGCGATGCGCGCAGTACTTCGAGAGCCATTTGCCGTCGGCGACTAAGGCTGAGTTCGCTCGCGTATCGTAGCGCAGAATTTCAATTCGTGTGACGGGATGTATCTCCCTCCACCCGTTGTCGCGGTCGGTGACGTAGGCCCCCGTAATCCGGACACGGTCCCCCACATCGTGAATTGCCACCGACGATCGAAAGTCGGCGCAAGCCGATTGCTGGTCGGCATCGGCTGGCGGGTGTTCGCAAATGAATTCGACTACGAGCCTGCGACGGCCATGCACCACGTTGACCAGGTTCAATACCGACTTATCATCCGGGTCCAGCGATATATGAGTTATCGCATTCCGCGAAGGCTTACCGCAAGACTAGAGGCTCTAACTCATTTGGGCTTGAGCGACGGCCAGCGCCGCGATAGCCGCCGTTTCGGCTCGCAGGATGGTGTCGCCCAGCGAAGCCGCGATCCATCCCGCAGTCTCGAAGAGTTGCAGTTCCTCAGGCGTCCATCCGCCCTCGGGGCCAATGGCCATCGCCAGCGACTCCAGTTCCGGACGGCCGCGCAGAACTTCGTTCAATTGCGCTTCCTTCTCAGACTCCGCCAGCACCACACGTAGCTCCGCAGCAGTCTCAAGCGCGGCAGGCAGTTTCCGCGGTTCGCGAATCTCAGGAGGCGACACGCGACGTGCCTG
>Ga0209040_10004052_pt1 | contig 11130 bp, 9 predicted proteins | sample BogFormECP12_OM3_FD_188240 | JGI IMG/M metagenome (GOLD analysis project Ga0209040, IMG submission 188240) | Bog forest soil microbial communities from Calvert Island, British Columbia, Canada - ECP12_OM3 (SPAdes) (version 2) | ecosystem: Environmental > Aquatic > Freshwater > Wetlands > Bog ... | reverse complement strand
GGTTGAGACAACCACGTGCGCGATTATCGGCGGCGGCCCGGCCGGGATGGTTCTGGGGCTGCTGCTGGCTCGGGCGGGTGTGGAGGTCACCCTGCTGGAAAAGCATGGCGACTTCCTTCGCGACTTTCGCGGTGACACGGTGCATCCGACCACGATGCGGTTGCTCGACGAGCTGGGCCTGTGGGAGCGCTTCGCGAAGTTGCCGTTCACCGCGGTCAGCCACGCGAAATTCGAGTCGGACGGGCGCTCGGTGACCTACGTCGACTTCGGCCGCCTGCGCCAGCCCCACCCGTTTGTCGCGATGGTGCCGCAGTGGGACCTGCTGAACCTGCTCGCCGATATGGCCCAGTCCGAGCCGAGCTTCACCCTGCGGATGAAGACCGAGGCCACCGGGCTGCTGCGGGAGGGCTGCCGAGTTACCGGGGTGCGCTACCAGGGATCCGAGGGGCCCGGTGAGTTGCGGGCGGAGTTGACCGTGGCGTGCGATGGCCGGTGGTCGATCGCGCGTCGCGAGGCCGGTCTGAAGACGCACGAATACCCGGTGAACTTCGACGTGTGGTGGTTCAGGTTGCCCCGCGAAGACGCCGCGGAATTCTCGTTCCTGCCCCGCGTCGCACCCGGCAAGGCCCTGGGTGTGATCCCACGCGAGGGCTACGACCAGATCGCCTACCTCGGCGCCAAGGGGACCGACCCCCAGCTGCGCGCGCGAGGCATAGAGGCGTTCCGCCGCGACGTCAGTGCCCTGCTGCCGGAGTCGACGAAGGCGGTGGCGGCGCTGACGTCCATGGACGACATCAAGCACCTCGACGTCCGGGTGGATCGGCTGCGTCCCTGGCACACCGACGGGCTGCTGTGCATCGGTGACGCCGCGCACGCGATGTCTCCGCTCGGAGGTGTCGGCATCAACCTGGCGGTCCAAGACGCCGTGGCGGCCGCGACCATACTGGCCGAACCACTGCGACGGCACCGGGTGACCGTTCGCGACCTGGCGGCGGTCCGTCGCCGCCGCCTGTTTCCCACCGCGGTGACCCAAGCGGTGCAACGCGTCTTGCAAAGACAGCTGCTCGGCCCGCTCCTCCGCGGCGCGGACCCCACCCCGCCGGCGGCCCTGTTCGAGCTGATTCGTCGACTGCCGTGGCTGTCGGTTGTGCCGGCGTATTTCATCGGCGTGGGGGTCCGGCCCGAGCACGCTCCAGCATTCGCCCGCCGCGGATCCGGCGGCTAGACCGCCAGCGCGACTCGGTCGTCAACCGGGCACCGAGATCGACGTTAGCGTGGAAAAGTGCGATGCAAGCCGCACGCTGACGTCGATTTCGGCGATAGCCGCGGCGGATGTGACCGAGTGCTAGCGTCGTTCCGTGTCTGGACAAGAGAACCCGATCCGTATCGGCATCCTGGGCGCGGCCCGTATCGCACCCTTGGCGCTCGTCAACCCGGCCAAGGGCCACACCGAGGTCGAGGTAGCCGCCGTTGCGGCACGCGACGCGTCGCGTGGGCGTGCCTTTGCCGCCAAACACCGTATCCCGCGGGTGCACGAAAGCTACGACGCGCTGATCGCCGACCCGGACCTCAACGCGGTCTACATCCCGTTGCCGAATGGCTTGCATGGCCGGTGGACCCGGGCTGCGCTGGCCGCCGGCAAGCATGTCTTGTGCGAAAAGCCGTTCACCGCCAACGCCGCCGAGGCCCGTGAGATCGCCGAACTCGCCGCGAATTCGGATCGGGTGGTGATGGAGGCCTTCCACTATCGCTACCACCCGCTCACGCGGCGCGTCGAGGAAATCATCGCCTCCGGCGAGCTGGGCGCGCTCCAGCGGGTGGAGGCCGCCCTGTGCTTCCCCCTGCCCAGGTTTTCCGACATTCGCTATAACTATTCGCTCGCCGGCGGCGCGACGATGGACGCCGGGTGCTACGCGGTCCACATGGTCCGCACCTTCGGCGGTTCGACGCCGGAAGTCGTTGGGGCACAAGCGAAATTGCACGGCGCTCAGGTCGACCGCGCCATGACGGCCGAGGTCAAATTTGCCGGCGGGCACACCGGCCGGGTCCGCTGCTCGATGTGGTCGTCGCGGCTGCTGCAGTGCAGCGCCCGCGTGGTCGGCCAACACGGCGAATTGCGGGTTCTTAATCCGGTGCTGCCGAGTTATTTCAATCGGCTCACGGTCCGATCGCCCGACGGCAGACGCGCCGAGCGTTTCTCGCGACGCGCCTCCTATGCCTATCAGCTCGACGCCTTCGCCGCGGCGCTGCTGCGCGGCGAACCGGTCAAGACGGACCCGCAAGACGCCATCGAGAACATGACCGTCATCGACGCGATCTACCGTGCCGCCGGTCTTCCGCTTCGCGAACCGAGCTGAGGACACCCGACGGGCGTGCCACGATGGATTCGTGCGTGCGTTCGCTTGCCCGGTTTGTCGGGGCTTCGCCCCATTCGAGTCGCAGCGGTGCCCGAATTGCTCTGCCGAGCTTGGATTGCATGTCCCGAGCCGCTCCATGGTCGCGACCTCGTCGGGCACGGCCGTCATCGACGGCCAGGTCTGGAATGCGTGTACGAGGGCAGCCAGCCTCGGCTGCAATTGGCTGGTTCCTGAGGAACAGGAATTCGGTGGCCAGCAGGGGCGATGCATGGCCGATTCGCTGATCCGCCGCGAGCCCGAGGCACACGACACCATCGCGGTGGAAAAGCTGACGTCCACTGCGTTGGCGCTGCGGCGGTTGATTTACCAGCTCATCGATATCGGGCTGCCGGTCGAGCCGTACTGGCGCCGAGACGGAGGGCTGGCATTCGATCTGCTCTCCAGTTACACCGGCGGCGAGCGGGTGGTGATCGGGCACGCCGACGGCGTGATCACCATCGATCTGGTCGAGTCGCTGGACGCCTACCGTGAGTCGCTCCGTGTGCACCTCGGTGAGCCCTACCGCACCATGCTGGGTCATTTGCGCCACGAGGTCGGCCACTATTACCAGAACGTTCTCGTCGAAAGGGATCCCGGCGCGGCACGCTACCTCGACGAGTGCCGCGAGATCTTCGGTGACGAGCGCGCCGATTATCAAGACGAGATCGCCAGGCACTACAAATTCGGTGCCCCGGCGGACTGGAGCGACTCCTACATTTCCGAATACGCGACGATGCACCCCTGGGAGGACTTCGCCGAGTGCTTCGCGCACTACCTGCACATCACCGGGTCCATCGACACCGCACGGGAGTCCGGACTGATCTTGCACGCCGACAGGGTCCGTTTCTCGGTCCAGCGGGACGTCATTCCGCTCCCGTCCTACGAGGACGCTCCCGTCGAGCGACTGCTCGAGGACTGGAAGTGGTTGTCGCTCTGCTTCAATCGGGTGAACACCGCCATGGGTAAGAATCCGCTCTACCCCTTCGAGATCCCGCCACCAGTGGTCCGCAAGCTGGCATTTGTGCACAAAGTGATCCGCGAGACGGCTCGCGAGGCGGCAGCCGATCACTGAATGCCCGGAAGGAGAGGCGGATGTGTCGGTGGGTTGGATACCTGGGCAGCCCGATCGCGCCCAGGGAGTTGCTACACGATCCGCGGCGCTCACTTATCGAGCAGAGCCGCCGGCACGCGCCCAACATGGAGATTCCCAATGGCGACGGCACGGGGCTCGGCTGGTATGAGCACCGCTCGGAACCGGCGTTGTTTCGCAGCATCACTCCCGCGTGGGGAGACGAAAACCTGTTGGAACTGGCCACAGAGATTCGCACCCGACTGTTTCTTGCCCACGTGCGAGCCGGGACCGGGACCCCTGTCCAGCAGACCAACTGTCACCCGTTCCGCTACCGCAATTGGCTTTTTGTGCACAACGGACATGTCGCCGGATATGAGAGGTTGTGCAGGGAACTGCTGCTGGCCGTGCACCCCGAGTTGTTCAACAACATAGCCGGATCCACCGATTCGGAGTTGTTGTTCCACCTCGCGCTTACCTTCGGTCTCACGGACGATCCAATCACCGGGATCGCCCGGATGGCAGGTTTTGTCGAATCTGTCGCCGACGCGGCCGGCTTGGCTGAACCTGCTCTCCAGATGACAGTGGGGGTCAGCGACGGCGTGCGCCTGTACGCGGTCCGTTACGCCAGCGGACCGGAAGTGAACACGCTGTTCGTGAGCGAAGATCCGGCGTCGGTGCGGATGCTCTATCCCGACAACGAGGGACTAGAGCACTTCGGTGATGATGCCCGGGTGGTGGTTTCGGAACCGTTGACCCAGTTGCCGGGGATGTGGCGAGAAGTGCCGCCCGGGAGCGCACTGATCATCGGCAAGTACATCGAAGAGCGAGCCTTCCAGCCCATCAGCCCGACGGCTGCCTGACGGGGATGTCGCCAGGGCAATCGGAAGTCATTGCCGCCGTTCGCGGTTGCCGAATCAGGGGAGCCCGGACAACAACCGGCGTGCCGCCTCGACGCATGGGCGGAGGCGATCGATCGGGCTGACACCGGCCAGCGCCAGTGATCGTCTCGGCACCTCGATTTCGATCACGATATCGGGCGGGAGCGCGGAAAGGATTTCACGCAGCGGCAATTCGCCTTCCCCGGGAACCATGCGCTCGAACATGGCTTCCTCCATGTAGTTGTCGCCGCGAGGCTGCAGCGTCGTGTCGTTGAGTTGGGCATACCCGATGTGGTCGGGGTCGAGGGCCGCGACATCGGCGGCGCCGGAACCGGATCGCACCAGGTGCATGGTGTCGATCAGCAAGCCGAAGTCGGACCGTCCGACGTGTTGCCGGGCGGCCAGCGCGGTGGGCAAGTCGCCGACGGTCAGGCCCGGTACCGGTTCGACGACCGTCTCGATGCCGCGTTGGGCGCCAAGTTCTGTCAGGATCGCGAATTGGTCGAAGGTGCGGCCGAGATCGGGGTCGAGGCTGACGACGTTTATCCGGGGAACGCCGAGTTCGGCCAGCGCGTCGAGGTCGGCTGTGAAGGCGTGCATGTCGGCGTCGGGTAGAACCAGAAACCCGTCGCCAAGCGATATCGCGACGCCGCGGCGATCCATGGCCGCGAGCACGTCTCGCCTGAGTTGCGCATCCTTCAGCGAGAAGGGCGGATAGCCGAGCGGCACCAATGGCAGCCCTTGCACAACGGCCGACATGTACCTGCAGCCAAGGTCCGCGGTGAGATTGACGAACTCCACTGGCGGAAGCCCGAATCCGCCGAGGAAACCGATGCCGAGCCGGTCCATGTCACGTGGGCCGGCCGGCCAGTTGGGCCAACTGGTCGGCGGCCTGGGCCGTTTGGGTGGTCAGTGCGATCTTGCCGGAGGTGACCTGTTCTTCGATAATCGGCGCTTCCAGAACGAGGTCGTCGCGGATGAAGGCGACGTGGTCTTTCAGGTGCGCGGCGGTGAACGCCGCCCAGGCCGTCGCGGACGGCGGGTCCATTGTCAGACTCACCTCATAGAACCCCGACGTAAGTGATTGGGGCGGGTCCACATGCGTCAGCGCAAGCCGCATCGTTTCGGGACCCAACGTATAGACGGTGGTCCGGGCGATGTCACAGGTGACCAGAACGCCGGTCGGGGCCACGGGGGCGTTCGGATTTGTAGCGGGGCACTTGTCGGGCGCGGTCGGCTGCGACTTTTGGACCGGCCGAACCGGCAACGGCTGAATGTTCACCGTGGGTGCCGCCGATTGGGTCGTCGTCGGCGCCGCGGTGGTGGTGGATGTGGTGGCAGCGGGCGGGTGTTGCGTTGAGTGGCAGCCACACAGCACCGCGGCGAGGGCGAGGATGCCCGCGAGCGTGCGAGCGCCCATCAAGGGCGCACTTGCCGATACCCGCGACGCGTCATTCGACCACACTTTCATTCCAGAAAGCGTTGCCCCAGTGCTCGATTCGATGTCGGTCACGTGACCCGAACGGGGCCCCGCCCCGTACGCGTTTTCAATTACCGGACCGGCCACGCACAGCGACGCCCCGTTGCCGCCGGCGGTGGCCGCTCGGGCCGGAAAATCAGGCCGCGAAATTCCGTCGAGGTGGCATTTGCTCACCGGCACGGCCTCCCGTCGAACATTTCAGCCCAAGGTAGAGGACCACCGGCGTCGGCCACGACGCGCCGATCGGCGTGTCGCGCGCGAACATTTCGGGTGTTTTGCCGAACCGACGAGCACAAATTGCGAGTCTTTACGGACACTACGAATATAGAGTAGTGTGTCGCTTCGAGCCAACGGACATTTGATGGACAAACGACGAAAGCCCAACCCCGCCGAGCGCCGCCGCGACCTGTGCGACGCGGCGATCCATCTGTTGGCCCACGACGGGGCCAAAGGGTTGAGCCATCTCAAGGTCGACCGCAGAGCCGGCGTGCCGGACGGCACGACATCGTTTTATTTCCGTACCCGTTCGGCGCTGCTGCGTGCCGTGGCCGAGCGGCTGGCGGAGCTGGATTTGGCGAGCTTGCAGTCCGTCGCTGACGGCTTCGACGGTCGCGGAACGCACCCCTCGCCGTCGCAGTTGTCGCAGGTGGTGATTCAAGCCGGCAGCGAACCGCAGTTGTCGCGGACGAAGGCCCGATACGAGCTGACGATGCAGGCCACTCGCGATCCGGCGCTGGCCGCGATCCTGCAGCAGGCCACGGACGGATTCACCAAGCTGCACCGGGAAATCCTGGTCCAGCTCATGCCGCACGGCGCCGAGCTGGAACCGGCCGTGGTCGAGGACCTGAGCAACGTCACGCTGACGTTCATCAATGGGCTGCTGCTGCGGTTCGCCCATGGCGACCGAATCATCGACAATCCCGAGCAGCTCGACGGCATCTTGGCGGCGATCGCGACCGGCATTCTCAGGAGTTCGGACAAAGGGCGGTTGACGCAGACGGGCGGCCTGGCTCCAGCGCGCCGCCAGCGGGCGGCCGCATCCGGTTGAGCGAGCGCATGATGTTTCGTAGTGCCGGGTCTTGCCACCGCACCCGCCATATGGTTCTCTACGAGAATAGAGTAAGCCGGCGTTCACGGGCCTTCGGCGAGCCACTTCATCAGCCAAGCCCGTGCGCGTGTCAGAGCAACGCATTTAAGCGGAGTGTACAAATTGCCCCGGCCGAATGCAGACGGTGTCGGCATCCGAAAATGGCAGCGGTAGGAGGGATTTCGTGACGGCGACCACCGATAGCGATGTTCATTTCGACCCATACGACGTCGATCTCATCGCCGATCCGTATCCCATGTTCGCTCGCCTGCGGGACGAGGCGCCGCTTTACTACAACGCGGAATACGACTTCTTCGCCCTGAGCCGGTTCGCCGATGTCAATAAGGCTGTGGTCGACTACGGCACCTACAGCTCCGCCCGGGGGGTGATCCTGGAACTGATCAAGGCCAACCTCGAAATCCCGGCGGGCATGCTGATCTTCGAGGACCCGCCGATCCACGACGTGCACCGCAAGCTGCTCTCGCGGATGTTCACGCCACGCAAGATCGCCGCGCTCGAGCCGATGATCCGTGAGTTCTGCGCTCAAGCCCTGGATCCGCTGGTGGGATCGGGTCGATTCGACTTCGTCACCGATCTGGGCGCGCAGATGCCGATGAAGGTCATCAGCATGCTGCTCGGCATCCCCGAAGACGATCAGGAATACATCCGCGACCGGGGTAACGCCCAGCTGCGCACCGAGGCCGGCAAGCCGATGAAGGCCGCCGAGCAGGGCCTGTCCGTCGGCGAGCAGTTCGAGGCCTACATCGACTGGCGTGCCGAGAACCCGTCCGACGACATCATGACCGATCTGCTCAACGTCGAGTTCGTCGACGAAACCGGTACGACACGGCGACTCACGCGTAGCGAGATCCTGGTATACCTCAACGTCGTCGCCGGAGCGGGCAACGAAACGACAACCCGGCTGATCGGTTGGGCAGGAAAGGCGCTCGCCGAGCATCCCGATCAACGCCGCGAGCTCGTGGAAAACCCCGGGCTCATCCCGCAGGCGATCGAGGAGCTGTTGCGCTACGAGCCGCCCGCACCGCACATGGCACGGTATGTGACCCGCGACGTCACTCTCTATGACCAAACGGTGCCCGAAGGCAGTGTGATGATGATGCTGCTCGGCTCGGCGTGCCGCGATGAGCGCCAGTTCGGGCCCGACGCCGGAAAGTTCGATATCCATCGCGCCGCCCGGCCGCATCTCACCTTCAGCGTGGGCGCACACTTCTGCCTGGGCTCGGCGCTGGCGCGTCTCGAAGGCCGCGTTGCTTTGGAGGAAATCCTGAAACGATTCCCCGAATGGGAGGTCGATCTGGCCAACGCCAAGCTCAGCCCGACGTCTACGGTGCGAGGCTGGGAGTCCATGCCGGCTCTGGTGCCCCGATGACCGGCCGGGTCGAGGGCAAGGTCGCGTTCATCAGCGGCGCCGCTCGGGGTCAGGGCCGCAGTCACGCGGTGCGCCTGGCGCAGGAGGGCGCCGACATCATCGCGATCGACATCTGCGGGCCCATCGACAACTTGGCCTATCCGCACTCCACCCCCGCCGATCTTGCCGAAACCGCTGACCTGGTGAAGGCCCAGAATCGCCGCATCGTGACCGCACAAGTCGACGTGCGTGATTACGACGCCCTCAAGACCGCGGTGGACAGCGGGGTCGAACAACTCGGCCGTCTCGACATCATCGTCGCGAACGCGGGTATCGGGACGTTCGGCAACAAGCTGCACAAGATTCGCGAGAACATCTGGCAAGACATGATCGACGTGAACCTTTCCGGCGTTTGGCGCACCGTGAAAGCCGGTGTGCCGCACATCCTCGCCGGCGAACGCGGCGGCTCCATCGTGCTGACCGGTTCTGTCGGATCGCACAAGGCCATGGCCTACACCGGCCACTACATCGCCGCCAAGCACGGCGTGATGGGGCTGATGCGCGCCTTCGCCGTCGAGCTGGGCCAAAACCGTATTCGAGTCAACTCGGTACACCCGAGCCAGGTCAACACGCCGATGACCATGAACGACGTGACGTTCCGCCTGTTTCGGCCGGACCTGGAAAATCCCGGACCGGAGGACTTCGCGCCGTTCTCGCAGATGACGCACACGTTGCCGGTGCCCTGGGTGGAGGCCATCGATATCAGCAACGCAGTCCTGTTCCTCGCCTCTGACGAATCTCGTTACGTCACAGGCGTTTCGCTGCCCGTCGACGCGGGTGCTTTGCTCAAGTAGGCACTAACTCAATTAGGAAAGAAGTTGGAGAGATCACATGCCTGAGTACGACTACGAAAAGTTGAAGAAGGAAGCCGAGCAGTACATCAAGTTCGAGAAGGACAAGAAGAACCGAATCGCCTACATCACGTTCGATCGTCCCGACGCGCAGAACGCAACCACCTTGGGGATGCGGCAGAACTACGCCGATCTGATCCACAAGTGCAACGTGGATGACGACGTGAAAGTCGTGGTGATCCGTGGTGAGGGCCAAGATTTCGGCAGTGGCGGGGACTTGCCCGAGCAGCGCCCGATGTTGGAGAACCCCGGCTTGCCGCTGCTGCACGAGCTGGCGATCAACGACGACGACGTCAAGTACCCGCCGGGCGGGTCGTACCGCTACCTGTCCACCGTCACGGACTTCTACGCGAAAGCACGTGCGGGAAATCGGCCGCTGCAAGAGCTTCGCAAGATCAGCATCATCGAGGCCAAGGGCTACTGCTACGGGTGGCACTTCTATCAGGCCGGCGACGCCGATCTGGTGGTCTCCTCTGACGACGCCCTTTTCGGTCACCCGGCCTTCCGCTATGTGGGCTGGGGACCGCGCCTGTGGTGGTGGTGCGAGACGATGGGGCTGCGGAAATTCTCCGAAATGCTGTTCACCGGACGGCCTTTCAGCGCGAAGGAGATGTACGAATGCGGCTTTGTCAATAGCGTGGTGCCCCGCGAGAAGCTGGAAGAGGAGACGCTGAAGTACGCGATGGCGTGTTCCCGCTCGCGTCCCACCGACACCGTCGCGGTGCAGAAGACCTTCCTGGAGCTGTACAAGCAGCACAAGGGGGAATACTTCGGGAGCCTGCTGACCGGCATGGTCGAGGGCATGCTGCCGCTGATCGCCAACGACCGGGAGAACGAGGTCGACCTCACCGAGGGGACCTTCGGCAAGGGCCTCAACAATGTGGTGAAGGACAACGACCTGAACTTCCCGCCGGAGTGGCGCCTGAGCCGCTCGGGACGCAAGAAGCCCTGACCGCTTTGAGAGGGCGCGCATGTCGGCACTGACGGGCATCAGGGTCGTCGAGTTAGCCGAATCTGTCGCGGGGGAGTACTGCGGAAAGCTGTTGGCCGACTTCGGCGCCGAGGTGATCAAGGTCGAGACGCCGGAACACGGCAGCGCGACTCGCGCGATGGCGCCCGTTCTCGCCGATGGGCGCGAAGGCAGCGCACTGTTCGCGTACCTCAATACGAACAAGCGGTCCGCCGTTCTCGACGTCACGTCGGCGGCCGACGTCGAGCGCCTGCACAAGCTGATCGCGACGGCTGACGCGGTCATCGAAGACCGCGCCTCGGGCTGGTCCGAAACGCATCCTTCCGTTGTCTTCTGCTCGATCACGCCGTTCGGCAACGGCGCGCCTGACGAGTTCGAAAATGCCCACAGCATCAACGTGTTCCACGCCAGCGGCTGGGGGTATCACACCCCCAGTCACGCCGATCCCAGCAAGCCGCCGCTGCAGGGACCGGGGCGATTCCTTGCCGACTACGAGGCGGGACTGGACGCAGCGCTGTGTGTTGCGTCATCGCTATTCGGGCGTCTGCATACCGGCCGCGGCGAGTTCATCGATGTTTCGCAGCATGCCGTGTTGGTCTCGCGCGCGGACTGCATCGTGGGCCGATTCATCACCGGGGAGGTGCCGGCCGAAGGCCATCGCGGCGATTACGACCAGGCGGGCCCGGCGGCGTTTTTCGCCTGCGCCGACGGCTTTGTCTATCTCTACATGACCAGCCGCACTCACTGGCTCGGTGTCAAGGAACTCATGGGTCGTCCGGAATGGCTGGAGGCCTTCGACGACGACTGGCTGGAGTTCTCCGTCACTTCGGAAAAGGTCGCCGCGTTCCAGCGAGGGTTCGCGGCGTGGGTCCGGGATCTGGCCAAAGAGTCCGCGGCCGACCAGGCGCAGCGTTTGGGGGTGCCGCTGGTACCGGTCAACGAAGCCGCGGATCTGCACCACTCGCCG
>Ga0209040_10004051_pt1 | contig 11132 bp, 10 predicted proteins | sample BogFormECP12_OM3_FD_188240 | JGI IMG/M metagenome (GOLD analysis project Ga0209040, IMG submission 188240) | Bog forest soil microbial communities from Calvert Island, British Columbia, Canada - ECP12_OM3 (SPAdes) (version 2) | ecosystem: Environmental > Aquatic > Freshwater > Wetlands > Bog ... | reverse complement strand
CTGGGTAATTAGCGTTAAGATTTGGCTCGGCAACAGCAAAGCCAAGATGGATGAAGCACAGAAGGCTTGGGACAGAGGCGATGCAAAGGCTGCTGCTGGTTTCGCAGAGTACGGATTGATGGCGCAGCATCAAGCCATTTATACTATGGCCAAGGCTCTTATTAAGGAAAGGAACATTTTTGATGGGCATCTAGAGCTGCGTGATTTTAACCCAGACCAGCCTCGCGACGCTCATGGTCGCTTCGGGTCCGGCGGCAGCCACGACCCCAGCGTTCCAGCTCCCGATCTTTTGAAGTGGCAGTCCGGTGAGCACACCACGATGCAGGCAGAAGCTATGGCTGCCATTAAGAACGGAACTGCCGACAAAGACCCGCTTATAAACGCTATACGCAATGAGCGCTTCGACGGGCAGATATACCGTGGGATGGCGCTTGAGAAAGGTGACCCACTCATGAGCGCGAAGTCGGGTGAGGTTGTTCAACTGGAGCCATCTTCCTTTTCTCAGGACCGTAATATCGCCGTGGAATTCAGTATGCTCACTTTCGACCCCAGCGTCAATCCTGAAAGTGAAGGTATGATGCCCGTTGTGATTGCGTGTGGACCGTGGGGCCAAGGAATCGTTGTGGGTGAGCGTGGTGACCCGGAGTATGGACCGAAGGGTTACGACCAGAAGGAAGTTATTACAGGCGGAAGGTTCCGCGTCGCCGAGAACAGGGTCAAGATTGGTATGCTCGGAAACCAAAGATACAAATACCGCTTCATCAGCATGCGACAGGAAGGAACTTTCTAAATGAGGGTCGTTGCTTACAATCCGAACATGCTGACCGTCAAGGCCGGTCCGCGCATGGTGCCGGAGCCAACCACTCTTGAGTTCCCTTCCACACCGGCGGAGCGCGAGTCGCTCTACCGCTCTGAGGCAGGCTGCATCGCTGAACAGCAGACCAAGGAGATGTCTACGCTGCACGAAGCGGACGTGTGTGAGCGCGGCCCACAGGGTGAAGACCTTCGCTTCTCCGAGGACCAGCCTCGTGACCCAGATGGGAAGTTCGCGTCCGGTTCTTCTGCGCCGGGCATGACCAACCGAGATGTTCTCTTCCACGGAACGTCCGCAACGTTTGCCAACTACATTATTAAGCAGGGGCTTCTTCCTATAGGAGGTGGACTCTACGGTAAGGGTAGCTACGCCGCTCGCTCAAGAACGTTCGCTATGGGGTACGCGGAGGACGCTGCTAACAAAGCAGCGAGTGACGCACATCTTACTCCAGAGGAGCGCGCAGATACACGCATGGCTGTTGTTGTCGTTAAAGACGACGCACTTTGGCAATCACAGATTGACGGCATGCAACTCGTGGCTCGCGACGTGGTGCCTCCAGAAAACATTGTTCGTGTTGAGCTATACCGACTGGGTGACTTGGAGGAGAAGGCACTCGGAAACTACAGCGAGTGGAAGCCGTCTGAAGTTGTGTTTCCACCAATGTCTAAAAAGTCGGGAGACGAGGTTGTGTTTGCCTACGGAGGTGTCGTTGCACCACGCGAGGATAGCAGTCTGCGCTTCAGCCCGGACCAGCCGCGTGATCCAGATGGTAAGTTTGCGTCCGGTGGAGGTACTTCATCTCCTGAAAAGCCAGACGCAGACGGTAAATGGAATCCAGCAACAACCACGCACCATGCTTTTGAAAAGTACTACAACAACCAATATCCTGAACTTAAGGAAGGTGAGAAGTGCGACGGTCGTACAGTGCTTGAAGACGTCGACAACATGAGTTCCATCGGAGCCTCAATGAGTAACTATCTTATTCTCGACGGCGTCCGCGAAGTGGACTTCAGCAAGTTCGACATGAAGCCTGACATAACCACAAGGACTAAGGACTTGGCGGAGCAGATAAAGCAATCCGGGGAGATCATGCCCTTTATTGTTGGCGTCGACAATAAGGGACCATACATCATGGAGGGCTCACACCGCTATGATGCTATGAAGATTCTGGGAGCCAAGACCATTCCGGCGATAGTTGTACTTGACTTGGATGAGCTTAAGCAAGACAAGAGTGAGCGCTCGTTTCGCTTCAACCCGGACCAGCCGCGCGACCCGGACGGGAAGTTCGCCTCCGGCAACGGTGAAGCCCCAAGCTCTGGTGTGCTTAAGGCAATGCCAGAGTTTCTTCGACCAGACATGAGCACGCACGAGGCGCGGTCAGCTATGGCTCGCAACGTGGCGCGTGAACTTGGCTTTCCAACTGGAAAAGTAAAGACTGAAGAAGGCGCGGGACGAGAGTTTAAGGTCGGCGACCGTGCGTTTACTGAAGGTGGTCATGCAGAGATTTACACCACCGGCAACATTGTTATTTACACCGGCAACAACTCCGACGACGGAATTCGTGGTGTTGTTGCACACGAGATTGAGCACGTTCGCTTCGAGGGCGTGCTTCAGGATTACAACGAGGATATGCGTCGGCTTTCTTACTATGCTCAGAATGACCACGAGCAGTACGACAAGATCACAGACCCTGTTGGCTTCCTTGACCCAGAGAAGGGAGCTGGCGCTGTGCTTCCTACTGCGACGGCGCTTCAGGGAACGTTGGAACTGCATATAGACCAGCTTGCTAAGGACGACGGCGTCTCTGATTACAGCAAGGCGTATTGGGACGCTGTTAAGTCACCGGAGTCAGTTGCGAAGTATGGAGGCTATAAGCAGTCGCGTGAGCGCGCCATTCATGAGACGCTGGCGGAGATGGCCAGAACCAAGTTCACAAAGGAGCCTTACCCTACCGGTTTGAAGCCTACTAAGTTGTGGCGCGACTTGTTCAGCACCGTTAACAAGCTGGCGAAGGAGAAAAAGTATGGCTACTGATTTTATTACGCGCGAGGTGGTTGACGGTAAGCAGGCTACGGTGTCACACCTTACGGATACAATGGAGCCATGCTCTCCGGCAGACGCGGCGCTCATCAAGGTTGTGTTTGATGAAGGCGGCGTCTTGTTCGGCGTTCGCAAACCGGACGGCCCGGTAGCCAGCCGGAACCTGAATGGCGAAGTAGAGTGGTGTTAAAACTACCCGTCACACTTGACGGGTATTATAAGGACGGCTATGCCCTATTCAAAAGCAAGCGAAGTGCCGGACAACGTTCCTGAGACCTACAAGAAGCAATTCATGGAGGTCTGGAACGACGTCTACGCCACGAACTTGAAGAGCGGCATGTCGACAGCTGACGCGGAGGCAAACGCCTTCAAGCAAAGCCACGGCGTTATCAACAAGCAGAAGGCTAAGGACAAGCGGGACGTTGCAGTCGACGGCCCCGGCTTCGGCGGCGTGGTAAAAGCCAGCGAGGACGGCGGGCAGGTTTCTGACCCGACTATGTCGCTTCGAGATCAGGCCCGCGACCCGGACGGAAAGTTCGCCAGCGGCACGTCGACGTCGCACACGCCGAACGAGCAAGCTAACAGCAAGGGCACTGAACGCGTGAATGAACACGCCGGGCGACCGACAGGCATTGTGAGCGTGAACGACAAGAGCATTGAGCACGCGCAGACGTTGAACGAGCACATGAACGAAGCCATCAAGGAAGGCAACGTTGATGCTTACTCCACCATGTCTGCGGCTAAGAATGCGCTCGGCGGCCTTCCAGTAAAGGGCAACATTGACCAGCATCTGGCGGCGCTCGATGAGCACATTTCCGAGTTTGTAAAAGACGGTAACCATGTGGCGGCGTCCGCTTTCAAGGCAGGTTCAGACGCACTCAAGGGCATCAGAGGGGCGTCACAGATTAGGGAGGACTCCGCTATTGAGCTTCGGTGGGGGTGGTAACAACAGGCCAGCGTCCACGGTTGTAGTAGTAACGTGCGTGTGAGTTAGATATACCAAGTGCCCGCCCAACGTCGGAAAGAATAGTTGGGACGCCATTGAACATAACGTACTTAGCCTTTTGTAAAGCACGTTTACGTTGAGCCGCTCGGTAGTTAGAACGGGCCGATTCTGTTTTGTGGCCATTGCTTATGTTTAGGAGTCCCCGCGCGGACATGTTCTTTGCCTTACCGAGTTTTGCGGCGGCCCATTTATCACGCATGGCCGGAGATGAAAGTGTTTTACGCATAGACGCCGAGCGTCTTGCCCTTACATCTGAGCGGTTCTGGACAACACGCATGCGTTCAATAGTTTCAGGGCTGTGCTTGTAGAAGATGCCCCTTGAGTGGCGTTTCGCTATTTCTTGTTTGTGACGAACGCTCATGAATACTCTGGCGTCAGGAGAATAGACTTTAGATTTCTCCCCACCGGAAGTTTTGTTGTAACCAAAGTCTTTGTGGTCGGCTCTGAGAAGCCAGATGAATAAGCGCTCAGTTTCTTCCCAAGATTCTGGTGGTAGCGACAGAGTACCAACACGCATGGATGTCCAGCCGTATTTTCGTATGGCTCTAATCCAGTGTTGGTTTTCGCTCCTGCCGGAACGCGCAGCTTTTTGATAGTCGAGGAACCTACGTCGGAAGTCGCACGTGAGACCAACGCGATATTTACCGCTTGGGCTTTGAATCACGTAGACTCCGCCTAAGGCCGTCACACTTACAGGGTATACTAGGAGAACTACGATGTCAACTGAGATGAGAACTATTCTGGGCTGTGAACTTCGTGTTGGAACCGCCTTGGGCGGTAACTCCGGCGGCGATGAGATGGCCATCGAGGGCTATGCTGCGCGATTCAACGCGGAGTCAAAAGACTTGGGTGGGTTTAAAGAAACGATAGCTCCCGGTGCTTTCACGCGCGCCCTCGCCGAAAAACAGGACGTGTATGCGCTGATGAACCATGACAGCGCTCCCGAGCATATTCTTGGCCGTACTAAAAACGGAACACTTGTGCTATCTCAAGATGAGCAGGGTTTGAAGTTCCGTTGCCAACTAGACCCGTCCCAACCCGCGCATCGTGCACTGCATGCACAGGTAAAGAACGGAACGCTGGATTCATGCAGTTTTGCGTTCAAACCAAACGGTGATAACGGTGATAATTGGGAGGATAGAAAAGATCCACAGGGCAACTGGTATATTGCGCGCACGTTGAAAGATGTAAATCTTTTCGACGTCAGCGTCTGTGCACATCCCGCCTATAATTCTACCGACGTTTCAGCACGTGCTGAAGCGCTAACCCCAGAAATCAGAAGTAGGGTGAGTGCCATGATCCAGAAGCGAGCTCTCGGTAACCCCGACCTTGAAAGCGGCAAGGACAGTCTCGAAGATTACTGCAGCGAAGTCTGCAAAGCTCTTTGCGAGAAGTATCCTGCCGACAATGCTGCGACGACTGGCGGTTACTGCGGACCCTTCGGCGGAAAGTATTATATCTGCGAAACCTACACCGACCACGTAATCGCCAGCGAATGCGGCTCGGGCGAATACGTGAGCATCCCTTATATAGAAGACGGCTCCGACAACTACGTGTTCGGTACACCCGTTCCAGTAGAGAAGACTTGGACGCCAAGCGAGCGCAGCAAATCAATTCAAGGCGAGACCAGAGCGTTGAAGGCGGCTCACATGCAGAAGATTGCCGATGAGCACGCCGATGCCGCTGCCGATCACACGGCAACCTCCGCCGGTCATCAGGCCGCTGCGGATGAGCACGCCGATCATGCGGCTGCACACCAGATTGCCGCTGATGCCGCTGCTGCTGAAGCCGGTCGCATGGAAAAATGCTCAGCCACGATGGGCGACTGTGACATCAAGAGCTGCCGATGCCAGAACAGCATGTGCTCTGATGACGACGTTTACTACGGCGACGACGAAAATGAAGGCGACGACAAGGACGACGACAATATGCGGAGCCTTAAAGCGGCCCGGCGTGTCATCCTTCGCTCTGCCCTTGGTATCGTTGAGACTCATGACGGCGACGGTAAGGTTAGGACGAAGATGGTCGACGGCAAGAACCTGTCGGCTTCATCGTTCGCATTTGTTGGCGACCCGAACGACACGAGCACTTGGAAGTATCCAGTGATGGATGCTAACCACGCTAGAAACGCGCTTGCGCGGTGGGGTCAGCATAAGGGAATCCCTGCCGATCAGGAAGCAGGAACCTACGCCAAGCTTGTGGCAGCTGCTAAGAAGTTCGGTATTGAGGTTGCGGAAACGTATGCGGAAAAAGCCGCCCGCGCTGCGGAAATGGAAGACCTTGAGCTGCGGTTCAAGCTATCAATTCTGAGCACTGAAGTCAAAGGATAAGCCATGTCGACGATTATTACTTTTCCGGCGACGCCGGAAGAACGTACAGCGCTCTATAAGAGCGTCGAGATTCGCTACTCCGAAGACCAGCCGCGTGACCCCAACGGAAAGTTTGGGTCTGGTGGTGGGGAGAAGAGCGGGCGTGAAAAAGAGATGGACCACAACGTTGCCAATGGCTTTCAGGCCGGTGTAAAAGGCAACGCTGTTGGGGAATACAAGAAGGCGATGGGTGAGGCTATGACCCATCTGAATGCCATCAAGGACAAGCTAAAAGAGCATCAGGGAGAGACCGACAAGCACTGGGGACACGTTGGTGACGCAAAGCACTACGCGGCTCAGCTCAAGGACATGCACGACTCACTGGCGCACACCGGAGAGTACGCTCGTTCAGCAAATGAACCCGCTGTTGAGGTTCGCTACTCCGAAGACCAATCCCGCGACAGCGCCGGTAAGTTCTCGTCCGGCGGCGAGCACTCGGAACCCATCGGAAAGACTGCAAGCGGTAAGGACATTCCGGGGCCGGGTCACGGTGTCTATAATGACAGGCAGAAGATGCCGAAGTACAACGGGCCTGTCAGCCCGGCGAACGCACACGGACGTGACGGCGGCAAGATGCTGCGCCAGCGCCTGCCTGAGTTCACAAAGCAAGACCACTTGGACGCGCACGCCGCTCACCTTGCGGCTGCTGATGCAGCGGACAAGAAGTGGGGAGAAGTAGCTGACAAGGCGGCACAGGAAACTTTCGGACGTCCTTACCAAGCAACCGACTATCAAATCTCTGGTATTGCCAGCGATAAGTTCTCGGATGAAAACAAGGACAAGTTGCGCGACTTGGCGCATACCGCGTCCGATCACAGGGAAGCAGCAACAGCACATTTGTTTGCTTCACAGTACATGCGAGGGCAGAAGTAAGTCGTCACACATCTGTGTAACATTGGAAGAGTTCATTCTTTAGGGAGAACGCACATGTCCAAATATCTAACGCCCGCGCTGCAGGAATTGCGCGCGGCCCTCACCGAGGCCGACGAGATTTCAAAGCGCTCGGATGGCGGAAAACCAGCCGAAGCACGCCTGAGCTTTTTATTGGCGAAGATCAAGGCGCTTAACACTCCCGGCGCAGCGCAGGACGAGTTCGCCCGCTTCTTCAGTGATTTCTTCAAGGGTAAGGAAGTGCGCCAGATGCAAGCTGGCCAGCAGTCGCTCACGTACACTGCTGAAGCCGAGGGCGGCGCACTGGTTCCGAATGAGTTTAACGACGACGTCGTTCAGGGCATGGCTCAATACGACCCGCTCCTGAATGCTGATATCGTTACACTCCTTGAGAGCGACACTTTCGCGCTTCGTCCCTTCACAATTCCCGGTTGGGACATGAGCACTTATGCTGCCGTACAAGTTGCTGAAGGTGCCCAGCAGAATGCTCAGGCTGTTCCTACGGTATCTGGCAAGATTCTCAATGGTTACAAGTTCAAGGCCAGTTTACCGGTTTCCGTCGAACTTGAAGAGGACGCCTTTCAGCCGATGATCGCCCTGATGCAGGATGCGTTCAGCGTTGGTTTTGCGCGCGGTATAGGAGCGGCTCTAGTTACCGGCAACGGCACCTCAGCCCCACAGGGCGTGCTTACCGGCTCAAGCAATTCCGGTGTTACTACTGCGAATAGTGGCAAGTTGGTACTCGATGACTTTGAGAATGTGTACTTCTCAGTGAACCGCTATCACAGGGCATCTCCGAAGTGCGCTTGGTTGATGAACGACGCGGCGTATCAGCTTGCACGTAAGGCAACTGACACGGTTGGAAACCCGCTCATCAAGCTGCATAAAGACAAAGAAATGATTATGAGTAAGCCGGTGTATGTATCACCGTCGCTGCCAGCTTATAATCCGTCGCTGGGCTCTCAGGCGAACGGCTCCTTCTGCGTGTTCGGCGACCTGAGTCACTTTTATGTTCGGGTATCGAAGATGGTTGTGAAGCGCCAGTGGCAGCTTCCGGGTTATGTTGAAAACGGGATGGCGCTTTATACCGGAATCATGAGGGCTGACGCAAAGGTGTTTGACCCTACTTCCGGTGGCGCTTCACCAATCGTGTACGCCAACCTGCACTCTTAAGATTTATGGGTGGGGCTATCAAATCAATTTAAGGAGAAACTAACATGGCAATACCGACCGATCTTGTAGGGCAGAGCGCAGGCAATGTCCTTCTCTCGTCCCAGATTAAGCTTTACCTCGACAACGGAGCCAGCAGCGATTATACCGTTCGTCAGGGAACCGTGCATGGAATGGCCAACGGAGCTGCCCTCACCGGCAGCGGCGGCTATATCACGCCTTCGTCCTTCGACGAAACCACTGAAACCACGACGCCGGATACGGCTGGCCCGGAAGCGAAGGAACTGAACCAAGTTCGCTTTGACGGTGCAGCTCTGAAGATTGCTCACGTGAACGGAGACACGGTTCTTTATATTTGCGTGATTGACTCCGCCGGGGATATCGTCGGAAAGTACGTCAGCTAAGGCTTTAAGTCTCGCGGTTCCAGCGAGATAGCATTATTTTCATGGTGGTGTGGCGGGCTTAAGACCCGTCACACTTACCTGATACAATGAACGCGCTGCTCTTGCGGCGCTTGTAGAAAAAGATTGCGGGTGAAACGCCCGCGCAACCCCGCCGTAGACAATCCCAAGCCACAAATTAAGGTTTTTACGGCCTACGGGCCACAGGAGAGAGTTGTATGTCGAGACTCACGCAAGTCATGGAGCAGCGCGCTAAGGTTCACGCCGACGCAGTTGTTCTGATGAATCAAGAGAAGCAGACCACGGAGACGCGCGCCCAGATCAAGACCATGCTGGCGGACGTCGAGACGCTGGGCGAGGATATCGCCAGTATTCAGCGGGCGGACAAACAGGCCGTCGAACTTGCCGCGCGAAGCGGCGCAATCGCTCCCGGTAGCGAAAACCGAGACGACAAGAAAGTTGCCGAGGAGTATCGGAAGGCTTATTGGAGCTTCATGCAGACTGGACGTCCGAATGGCAACAAAACCATTCGCGGCGGCGCGGCTGCCGAGGAAATGCGATGCTTGGACGAGACGAAAGCGAAGTACGAGAACTTGTCCGAACCACAGCGGCGAGCTCTGCTCAATGAGCAGGCGAAATTGTCACCGTGGAGCAAGGCGCTTACGCCTGAGCAACGCGACCAGCAAGCCGGGGCGCAGAGCATCACGTACACCGAGGGTGCACTGGGCGGCTATTTTGTCCCGGCGGGCTTCGTGTACGACATCGAGAAGGCGACCAAGTATTACGCGAACCTGCTCGACGGCTCGTCCATCCGTATCATGGAGACGGCGACCGGCAACGTTCTGCCCTATCCGACCAGCAACGACACCAACGAAGCGTGGACCCTGTTGTCGGAAACCACGCAGATCGTCGATAACGGCACCACGCCGAACTATCCGACGGTTGGCACCGCACCGACCGCTAACCCCGGCAACGTGCTTGCCTCGAACGTGACCTTCGGCGCTTACAAGGGCTCGACCGGCCTTGTCCGCGTGTCACTCGAACTGATGCAGGATTCCGCATTCAGTCTCGAAGACTTCCTGAAGGAGTCTTTCGCTGTTCGTTTGGGCCGTGGCTATGAGTACTACCTGACCCTTGGTTCCGGTTCGAATGCTCCTCTGGGCATTATCCCGGCAATCCAAGCTTCTGGCGCTTCCGCTGTTACGGCAGCTGGCTCCAGCCAGAACGATGGTATCGTCGGCAACACCGGCGTCAACTCCATCGGCTATCAGGACTTGGTGAACCTGATTCACTCCGTCGACCCGACCTATCGTCGGGGCGCGAAGTTCATGTTCTCCGATTTGACGCTGGCGCATCTGAAGACCCGCATCGACAAGTTCGGTCGTCCGCTGTGGGTGCCTTCGGTTCGTGAGAGCGAGCCCGATATGGTAGCGGGCTTCCCCTACGTCATCAACCAGAGCTTCCCGCAAATCGCGGCTTCGGCAACCACCGTGGCCTTCGGCGCGTGGCAGAAGTTCATTGCCCGTAAGGTTCGTGACCTGTCGATTGTTCGACTGGACGAGCGCTTTGCGGATTTCGGCGAAGTTGCGTACGTGGGCTTCAGCCGTATTGACAGCAGGTTGGTGGATGCAGGCACGCACCCCCTGAACGTTCTCGTTCAGCACTCCTAATCGAGTGCAGCTTGGGCTGCGAAAGACAATAGGCGGAAGGGTGCAACAAGCCCCTCCGCCTTTTTCATTGTTCCGGCCCGTCACACGACTCCGACATTATGAGGAAGGGTCTGTCCACTTATAATGGACTGCTCCAATTAGTGGACACGTCACACTTCACGGGTACAGGGGGGAATTGTATGTGGGTCAAAATGAAGAACGGTAATGTTGAAGAGCTCTATGACCACGTGGCTAAAGACTTCCTACGGCGCGGCATCGCCGAGGAGCTTACACATGAAGGCACTATCTTGAAAGCCGAGGAGCAGGGCGGCCCGGCGGCCACAGTAGGTATTGAGATGGCGGTGCTTGCGCCCCAGCAGGAGCATGCGGTGGTTAAGTACATCCGCACGCTTCGGAGCCGAATCGGAGTATAAATTATGGCTGGAATCATTGTACAGTCGGAACCGGCAGCGGAGCCGGTATCCTTAGAGCAGGCGAAGAACTATCTGCGCGTGTCTATCACGGACGACGACGATCTTATCAGCTTTCTTATCACGGCAGCCCGTGAAGCCTGTGAGATGTTCTGCAGTCGAAGCTTCGCTCCGAAGAGTTATGTTCAGACGATGGACTCGTTTCCGTATTACACCGACACCGTGCTGAGCCAGATGGCTTATCCTCCAAGCTACTACGCACTGCCGATGTACTCGACGACTCTGTGGAATTATTCGCAGATGATTAAGCTCTACTATCCTCCCTGCATAGAGATTCAGGGTATTGACTACACTGACCCGA
>Ga0209040_10004050_pt1 | contig 11141 bp, 11 predicted proteins | sample BogFormECP12_OM3_FD_188240 | JGI IMG/M metagenome (GOLD analysis project Ga0209040, IMG submission 188240) | Bog forest soil microbial communities from Calvert Island, British Columbia, Canada - ECP12_OM3 (SPAdes) (version 2) | ecosystem: Environmental > Aquatic > Freshwater > Wetlands > Bog ... | reverse complement strand
CTTCTCCTCATCGCGCTGCGCGCTCTGCATCGTCGCCGGGCGTTTCGATTGCCCGGCTTCTCCTCATCGCGCTGCGCGCTCTGCATCGTCGCCGGGCGTAGCTGCACGTTATCGCGGCCGTGCGTGACGTTGTCGGCCAGGCGTGTAAAGGTGGGCTGTGCTGCTGATCGACGTGGCGACGACCTCGGCCGAAGTGGGTGGCTCCGCTTCGCGGCTGGCCAAAGTCGCGCGGATCGCCGACTTGCTCAGCCGGGCCGCAACCGATCCCATGCTGGTCGCGATCATCGTGTCGTGGCTTTCCGGGGAGCTGCCGCAACGCCAAATCGGTATCGGCTGGGCGGCTTTGCGGTCTCTACCGTCCCCCGCGGCGCAGCCGAGCCTGACCGTAACCGGCGTCGACGCCACCTTCTCGACGATCGGCGCCGTCTCGGGCAAGGGCTCGCAGGCGCGACGCGCCGAGCTTGTTGCCGGATTGTTCGCGTCCGCAACAGAGGTCGAGCAGACGTTTCTGCGACGGCTGCTCACCGGTGAGCTGCGCCAGGGCGCGCTGGCCGGCGTGATGGCCGATGCGGTCGCCGCCGCCGCGCAGATCCCCGCCACGGCCGTGCGGCGCGCGGCGATGCTGGGCGGACACCTGCCCGCGGTCGCCGCCGCGGGCCTTACCGGCGGCACAGTGGCACTGGACGCCTTCACCCTGCGGGTGGGCCGACCTGTCGGCCCGATGCTGGCGCAGACCGCGGCAAGCGTCACCGAGGCGCTCGAAAAACTGGGCGGCACAGCAGCGTTCGAGGCAAAGCTGGATGGCGCACGGGTGCAGGTGCACCGGGCGGGTAATCAGGTGACGGTCTACACCCGAAGCCTCGACGACGTCACCGCCCGGCTGCCCGAGGTGGTCGAGGCGACGCTGGCGCTACCGGTCACCGACTTGATCGCCGACGGGGAGGCGATCGCGTTGCGCCCAGACGGCCGGCCGCAGCCCTTCCAGGTCACCGGATCGCGATTCGGCCGATCCGTCGATGTCCCGGCCGCCCGCGCGAGCCAGCCGCTGTCGGTGTTCTTCTTCGACATCCTGCACTGCGACGGCGTCGACCTCCTCGACGCAGCCGCCAGCGAGCGGATGGCGGTGCTCGACCAGATCACGTCCGCGCAGCACCAGGTCGATCGGCTGGTCACCTCGGATCCGGCCGCCGCAGCCGACTTCCTGGAGGCGACGCTGGCCGCGCGCCACGAGGGCGTGATGGCCAAGTCGTTGACCGCGCGCTACGAGGCGGGCCGCCGCGGCGCCGGCTGGCTCAAGGTCAAACCGGTCCACACCCTCGACCTGGTGGTGCTGGCCGTCGAGTGGGGCTCGGGCCGGCGTCGGGGGAAGCTGTCCAATATTCATCTGGGCGCTCGTGACCCGGCCAGCGGTGGCTACGTGATGCTGGGTAAGACGTTCAAGGGGATGACCGACGCGATGCTGGACTGGCAAACCACACGGTTTACCGAACTGGCCGTCGGTGGAACCGATAGCTATGTCGTGCAGCTGCGACCCGAGCAAGTGGTCGAGGTGGCGTTCGACGGGGTTCAGCAGTCGTCGCGCTACCCCGGCGGTTTGGCGCTGCGGTTCGCCCGGGTGCTGCGCTACCGGGACGACAAGGGTCCGGACCAGGCCGACACCATCGACACCGTGCGCGCCCTCCATCAGAGCTGAACCAGCGGTTGCGCGACCGTGAACGTCGCGACGCGACACGCCGATGGAGACATGGGCATGTTCACAGGCGCGTAGGGTCCCGGCCGTGGAAGGGCACAACGGGCACGTCAGCTACATCCACGCCGACGCTGACCTGCCGCCCGTCGCAATCATCGACCGCTCACCGATCAGTACCCGCCACAAGATCATCTTCGGGGCTATCGCGCTGCTCGGTGCAGTGGCCTGGGCGGTCATCGCCTTCGTCCGCGGTGAGACGGTCAACGCGGTCTGGTTTGTCGTCGCGGCGATCTGCACCTACGTCATCGGGTACCGCTTCTATGCGCGGCTCATCGAGACAAAAATCGTCCAGCCGCGCGACGACCAGGCCACCCCAGCGGAAATCTTCGAAAACGGCACTGACTATGTGCCCACCGACCGGCGGGTGCTCTTCGGTCATCACTTCGCCGCCATCGCGGGGGCGGGGCCGTTGGTCGGCCCGGTTCTCGCCACCCAGATGGGCTATCTGCCCAGCGCGATCTGGATCATCGTCGGTGCGGTGCTCGGTGGCTGCGTGCAGGACTACTTGGTGTTGTGGATCTCCACCCGGCGACGCGGCCGTACCCTCGGCCAGATTGCCCGCGACGAGCTCGGCGCCATCGGCGGGGCGGCCGCCCTCATCGGAATCTTCATCATCATGGTGATCATCATCGCCGTGCTGGCACTGGTGGTGGTGCGGGCGCTGCAGCAAAGCCCGTGGGGTGTGTTCTCGATCGCGATGACCATCCCGATCGCGATTTTCATGGGCTGCTACTTGCGGTTCATCCGCCCTGGCCGGATATCCGAGGTGTCGCTGATCGGATGCGTGCTGCTGCTGCTCGCGGTCGCCAGCGGAAACTGGGTTGCCGAAACTGGTTGGGGTGCAGCGTGGTTTAACTTCTCACCGGTTACCTTGTCGTGGTTCGTCATCGTCTACGGATTCGTGGCGTCGGTGCTGCCGGTCTGGTTGCTGCTCGCACCGCGCGACTACCTGTCGACGTTCATGAAGGTCGGCACCATCGTCCTGCTGGCCGTCGGCATCCTGATCGCCCACCCGGCCATGGAGGCGCCGGCGATTTCGCGTTTCGCCAGCCGCGGCAATGGCCCGGTATTCGCCGGCTCGCTGTTCCCGTTCCTGTTCATCACCATCGCGTGCGGGGCGCTGTCGGGGTTTCACGCGTTGATCTCGTCCGGGACGACGCCGAAGCTGCTCGAGAAGGAAAGCCAGATGCGGCTGATCGGCTACGGTGGCATGCTCACCGAGTCGTTCGTCGCCGTCATGGCATTAATCACCGCGTCGATCCTCAACCAGCACCTGTACTTCGCCCTCAACGCGCCGGTCGCCAAGACCGGCGCGACGACAACCACGGCCGCGCACTACGTCAACGGCTTGGGGTTGTCCGGTACGCCGGTCACCGTAGAACAGATTCGCGCCGCCGCCGCCGGCGTCGGCGAGCAGTCGATCGTGTCACGCACCGGAGGCGCCCCGACCCTGGCATTCGGGATGTCGCAGGTGCTCCATCAAGTGTTCGGCGGGACGGCCCTCAAGGCGTTCTGGTATCACTTCGCGATTATGTTCGAGGCCTTATTCATCCTGACCACCGTCGATGCCGGCACCCGGGTCGCGCGTTTCATGCTCTCCGATGCGCTGGGCAATCTGGGCGGTCCGCTGGCCAAACTGCGTAATCCGAGCTGGCGTCCGGGCGCGTGGGGCTGCAGCCTGGCCGTTGCCGCGTCGTGGGGCAGCATGCTGCTGATCGGCACGACCGATCCGCTCGGCGGCATCAACTCGCTTTTCCCGCTGTTCGGTATTGCCAACCAGCTGCTGGCCGGTATCGCATTGACGGTGATCACCGTCGTCGTCATCAAGAAAGGTCTGCTGAAGTGGGCGTGGATACCCGGCATTCCGCTGGTATGGGGGCTTGCTGTCACGTTGACGGCGTCGTGGCAGAAGGTCTTCTCGTCAGATCCCAACCTGGGCTATTGGACTCAACATTCTCAGTACGCCGCTGCCAAGGCATCCGGTAAGACCGCGTTCGGCTCGGCGAAGACGCCCGATCAGCTGAGCGACGTGATCAGAAACTCCTTTATCCAGGGCACGCTGTCGATCATCTTTGCCAGCGTCGTAGTAATAGTGCTCGCAGCCGCAATTATCGTGACGTACAGGGCAATTCGTGGCTCCGGCAAGCCGCTGACCGAAGACGACCCGGTGCCGTCAAGGATGTTCGCACCCTCCGGCATGATCCCCACTGTGGTGGAACGGGAGGTGCAAAGACGATGGGACGCGCTGCGCGTGACGCCGTTGGGGTGATCCGGTTGCGCCGTATCGCCCGCGGAATCTCGTGGTACTGGGGCACCGTGATGGGCGACACCCACTACCGGCGCTACCTCGACTACCGCCGACGGACGCACCCGGGCGAACCGGTGCTGTCCGAGCGGGACTACTGGCGGGAGCGATACCGCGCCGAGCCCGGCGCGCGGTGCTGCTGAGAAAGCGGCGCCCGACGTGCCGTGACACCGCGCGTCTTTCCGGAGGTTAAACCTCGGCCGACGAAGGTTACGGCAAGATGTACGGGGGAATGCATTCTGTCGTCGGCGGGAGTCCACTTTGGTGTCAGTCACGACCGGTCGAAAAATCCAGGTCTTGGCGCGCGAACCACAGTCCGCAGCGCTCCGACGGCCGCATGGCGCCAGGGACCTCCATGCCGTGCCGGTCGAGCCGGTCGGGGCCGCCGAACAGGTTGACGCTGCGACAACGCACCAGCGTCGGCTGACGCTGGTGCGGCGGACGGCGATCACCAGCTGGGCCCTCGTCGTGACCTACCGGACTTTGACTGACGGGCTCGCATTCAACCGCGAACTGTTGCTGCTCTACATCGCCACCGGGCTCATCGCCGCCAGCATCGGTCGCGGGCACAAAGTTTTTGCGGTCGTGTGCGATTGGCTCCCATTCGCGTTAGTGCTGCTGGTGTATGACTTCAGCCGGGGGGCGGCCGCACTGCTCGGAGCGCCAACACTTTGGCATTTCCAGCCCCAGGCGGATCGATGGTTGTTCTTCGGCACCGTCCCGACCGTGTGGTTGCAGGAGCGCATCAAGATGCCGCAACCGCCGTGGTGGGAAGTGATCATCAGCGGCGTCTATATGTCGTTTTTCATCCTGCCCTACGCGGTCGCCGGAGTGCTGTGGCTGCGCAACCGGAACGACTGGGCAGCATTTGTCCGGCGGTTCGTCGCGTTGTCCTTCGCCGCGCTCGTCGTCTACATCGTTTCGCCGGCAGCACCGCCGTGGGCAGCCGCGCGCTGCACACCGGCCGACATCGCCGGTGGCCCGTCCAGCCCGCGCTGCATGTTCAGAGGTCCCGGACACGTCCCTCACGGCGGGCTGCTGGGCCCGATGCGCAGAAGCCAGCCCGGTGCGCAGCTGTTCGTTGAGCGGATCTCGACTCGCGGCTGGGGAACGCTGCATCTGCAATCGGCCGGCGCACTGGTCAACTCCGGACAGGCCAGCGTGAATCTGGTCGCGGCGATTCCCTCGTTGCACGCCGCACTGACCGCGATGATCTCGGTGTTCCTGTGGCGACGCGTCAAGCGCAGGTGGCGGCCGGTGCTGGTGGCTTACCCGTTGGCAATGGCCTTCGTACTCGTGTACTCCGCGGAGCACTTCGTGATCGACATCCTGCTGGGCTGGGCGCTCGCTGCGATGGTGTCGCTGGTCTTCGGTTGGCTTGACACCTGGTGGTCGCGGCGCCGCACCCCGAAGTCAGGCCTGGCTAAGCCAACGGGCGATCTTGGCGGCGGCCTCACCGTAGAAGGTGCGGTAGACGCGGTCGGCGACGTAACCGATGTGTGGGGTGGCGACCACGGTGTCCAGCGAGCGCAGCGGGTGCCTGGCCGGCAACGGCTCGGTGTCGAAGACGTCGAGGCCGGACCCGGCCAGCCGGTGCGACCGCAACGCGTCGACGAGAGCTGGCTCATCGACGATCGGGCCGCGCGATGTGTTGACTAGCAACGCCGTCGGTTTCATCAGTCCCAATTCGGCGGCGCCGACCAGACCACGAGTGCGCTCGCTGAGCACCAGATGGATGGTCAGAACGTCGGCGCGACTGAACAACTCGTCTTTGGATACGTAGGTCGCCCCGGATTGTTCGGCGGCCTGCGGGGTCAAGTTCGTGCTCCACGCGAGAACGTCCATGCCGAACGCCGACCCGACCCGCGCCACCCGGCTGCCGATCCGTCCCAGGCCCAACACGCCCAGCACCGTCCCGCCGAGTTGACGACCGACCGAGGATTGCCAACCGCCGTCGCGCACCGAAAGGCACTCGTCGACGATCCGGCGCGCGGTGGCAAGGATCAGCGCCCAGGTCAGTTCGACCGTCGACTCCACATAGCCGCCGGTCGTGCTGACGTAGATGCCGCGTTCCTTGGCGGCCGCGACGTCGATGGAAGCGTTGAACGGCCCGGTGGAGGCGATCATCTTCAGTCGTGGCAGGCGCTCGATGACGGTACGCGGCAGCGGTGTGCGCTCACGCATCACGCACACCACATCGAACGGCGCCAGCCCGTTTACGACGGCGTCCTGATCGGCCAGGTGATCGTTGAAGACGGTGATGTCGGCGCGCGCCGCCACCTCAGACCAGTCGGCCATGCTCAGCGCGACATTCTGGTAGTCGTCGAGGATCGCGACCCGCATCGTGCCAATGTCCCACATGCGGTTTGAGGCGGTAGCAGGTCGGGTAAATACCCCTCGACGCAAACCAGCGTAACCATAAGTCATCAAGAGGAAGCAGAAGCGCATGGGCGCCCACGACAAAGTGAGCAACAAGATTGACGACGTCGCCGGCAAGGCGAAAGAGGCCGTCGGCAAGGCCACCGGAGACCGCAGCACCGAAAGCGAAGGCAAGATCGACCAGGCGAAGTCGAGCCTGAAAGACGCGGGCGAAAAGGTAAAGGACGCCTTCAAGAAGTAGGCCACAACGAACTAGCGCAGAGGACGGCCACCGGTGGTTGCGGCGACCCCGGTGGTCTTCCGTTGGTTAATCAGTGCTCACCCGATGCATTGCTTTCCGGAGGTTCGTTGACGCCAAATATGAACGGCGCGAACACGATTTCGCGGCCGTCAGGATCGCGATAGGTGACGGCGCCCGTCGCGGCCCAATACGGATGGGACTCGGTTGGCTGTAGTCCCACCGCCGAAAGCCGCGCTGTCGCTTGCTGCTGTGCGGTCGCATCGGGGAAATACAGGCACAGCTGGTCGTCGGCGTCGACCGCGACGGGTTCGTCGGCCTCGACGATCTCAAAGGTCAGCGCGGTTCCGGGCAGCCCGAATATCGCGCCGTTGCTGCCGTAGCTATCCCCGAACGTGGCAACGAGCGGCAGTCCGACCAGGTCCCGGTAAAACTGGACGGTTGACTCGAAATGCGGGGAGCGGCGGGCGAATCGGATCGCACCGATCAAGGCCAATTCGTCGGGCCAGCCCGTCCCCGGCAGGGGTTGTTCAGTCATAGCGTCGACGTTAAGACCTCAACCTTACTTCAGGTCAAGCGCTTGACGCGGTGGCTCGAGTAGAAGTACACATTGCCGATGTCCACCTGGCTTATCACCGGCTGTTCAAGCGGGCTGGGCCACGCGCTCGCCGAAGCGGTTATCGGCGCCGGCCACAACGCCGTCGTCACCGCTCGTAACGTCACCAGCGTTGCCGACCTGTCCGACGCGTCGCCCGAGCGTGTGCTCGCCGTCGCCCTTGACGTCACCAAGCCTGAGCAAGTCGCCTCGGCGGTGCAGCAGGCTCAACAGCGGTTCGGCGGCGTCGACGTCCTGGTCAACAATGCCGGCTATGGTTACCGCTCCGCCGTCGAAGAAGGCGACGATGCCGACATCCGCACCCTGTTCGAAACGCACTTCTTCGGCACCGTCGCGATGATCAAGGCTGTCCTGCCGGGCATGCGGGGTCGCCGGAGCGGCGCCATCGTCAACATCTCCTCGATCGGTGCTCAATTGACCCCGGTTGGATCGGGCTATTACTCGGCAGCGAAGGCCGCGATCGAAGGCCTCAGTGGGGCGCTGCGTGGTGAGCTCGCCCCGCTTGGCATCTCGGTCACCGTCGTTGAGCCGGGCGCATTCCGCACCGACTTCGCCGGACGCTCACTCGCCCAGTCGGCCACGGTAATCGACGACTACGCCGCCACAGCCGGGCAGCGTCGCAAAGAGCACGACACCATGGATGGCAACCAGCCCGGGGACCCCGCCAAGGCTGGCGCCGCAATCATCACCGCCGTCGAATCAGCTGAGCCCCCGGCATTTCTGCTCCTCGGGGCCGATGCCCTCGCCGCTCACCGCTACGTCGCCGAGGAGCGCACGAAGGAGATCGCGAACTGGGAACGGCTGACCACCAGCACCGACTTCGACTCCTGAGCGGCTCTGTCAGCGGTCCGGCTCTTGGCTATCTCGCCGCGGCCGGGCATTCTTTTCGGTATGCATCTGATCAACGGAGTCCGTGACCCGGCAACAAGTTTTCCGCTCGACACTGTCGTCGACGATGCGGGCGAACGTCGGCAGGCCAATCGCGCGGTCGCAGTCAGCGCGGTCGGACTGGCGCTGACCGGGCTGGTCGAATTGGCGATCGCGCTGTTATCGGGGTCGGTAGCACTGCTGGGCGATGCGCTGCACAACTTGTCGGATGTCTCGACCAGCGCCCTGGTGTTCGTCGGATTCCGGGCATCACGCCACCTGCCCACTGAGCGCTATCCCTACGGCTACGAGCGCGCCGAAGACCTCGCCGGAATCGGTGTGGGACTGGTGATTTGGGGCAGCGCTCTGGTCGCCGGTTTTGAAAGCGTCCACAAGCTGCTGCGTCACGGCGGCACGGGCCACGTCGGCTGGGGCATCGCTGCCGCGGCAGTGGGCATTGCAGGCAATCAAGTTGTGGCGCGCTACAAACTGACGGTGGGCCGACGGATCCGCTCCGCGACCATGGTGGCCGACGCCAAGCATTCGTGGCTGGATGCGTTGTCCTCGGCCGGGGCGATGCTCGGGCTGATCGGCGTGGCTGTTGGTTGGGCTTGGGCCGACGCGGTCGCGGGCATCGTGGTTACCGGATTCATCTGCCACGTGGGCTACGAGGTAACCACCGATATCGCGCACCGGCTGCTCGATGGCGTGGAACCGGAGATCATCACGACCGCCGAAGCCACCGCCATCGCGGTACCCGGTGTGCAGCATGCGCATGCTCGAGCCCGCTGGACCGGGCGCACTTTACGTGTCGAGGTGGAAGGCTTCCTCGACCCCGACACTCCGCTGGCTGCCGCCGATCAACTCGGTCGCAGCGTCGCCGCCGCACTGACAGCACGAATTCCCGAGATGCACAGCTTCACGTGGACGGCACGGGCCGCCTGACGGCGGCCTCGATGAGGACTTCCGCGGCAGACCGCGCGTGCAGCAACGGCGCAGTGTCGTTGAGCGACGTGCTCAATGACGTCGCACCTTCGAAGAGCACCGCCAGCTGATGGCCCAACTGGTAGGGGTCTTCTGCGCCGGCTTCCGCGGCCACGTCGGTGAGCCGCGAAATGAACTGCAGCTTGTGTTCGTGTACCACGTCGTGAATACCGGGCATCTGGTCAGCCGCCTCGACGGCCGCGTTGTGAAAAGGGCAGCCACGGAAACGATCGGCCGGCGGGCTGTCGAAGATCGCCAATAGGCGGTTGCGCGGGCTTGCACCAGGACTGTCGAGGGCCTTCTCGTTGGGCATCCCCCCGGTGTCGTGGATACGGCGCAGATACGCCTCGACCAGCCGCGTCTTGCTCCCGAAGAGCTGGTACATCGTGCGCTTTGACACGCCTGCCTCTTCTGCGATGCGTTCCACCCCCGTCGCGTGGATGCCTTCGCGGTAGAAGAGCGATCCGGCGGCGGACAGGATCCTTTCCTGCGCGTTTGCGCTGCTCGACGCAGAATCGGTGTGCTTATCGTTCATAGGACCGACAGTACACCGATCAGTTTTTTTACTGATGAATCATCATTCATCCAGTCGGTCTCGGAATACCGATCGGTTTTCAGGCGTTGGCGCGAAAGTCAGCACAGGCATCTGCCAGAGGGAAGGCGATAACCATGACCACCAAGAACGATCTATTCCTGATCACCGGCGCTACCGGCAAGACCGGTGCACACACGGTCCGCCTATTGCGTGAACGAGGGCTTCGCGTCCGCGCATTCGTGCACGCGTTGGATGACCGCGCGCACCAGCTAGCGGAGCAAGGCGCCGAAATCGTCCAGGGCGACCTGCTCGACTTTCCCGCCGTCAGCGCTGCGATGCCCGGCGTCACCGCGGCCTACTTCAATTACCCGATTGTCCCGGGTTTGATCGAGGCGACGGTGAACTTCGCTCAGGCCGCTAGTGAGGCCGGTGTGCACGCGGTCGTGAACATGTCGCAAATCTCGGCGCGACGTGAAGCCAAAAGCAATGCCGCACGGCAGCATTGGATCGCCGAGCAGCTCTTGGATCGCACCGCGCTCGTCACCACACATCTGCGACCCACCTTCTTCATGGAATGGCTGAACGGGTTCTGGGTCCGCACCGACAGCCAAGAAGGCATCTATCGGCTGCCCCTGGCCGACGTTCGCCACGCCCCCATCGCCGCGGCCGATCAAGCCAACGTCATTGCAGCGATTCTGCAGAACCCCGACCCGCATGACCGCCAGGTCTATCCGCTGTTCGGCGCCGAGGAGCTCGATTGGTACGCCATCGCCGCGAAAGTCGGTGACACTTTGGGCATTCCGGTCCGCTACGAGCCGATCGAGATCTCGACATTCGCCGCAGGTCTGGCGGCCGCCGGTGGGTCCGACCATTTTGTGCAGCATCTCAGCAACGTGACGCAGGACTACCGCGACGGCGTCTTCTCCGGCATCAACAACCTCGTCGAGCTGATCGGCGGATCCAAGCCAACGACCGTTGAAGAGCACGTCGCCGCCACCCGCGCCACATTCGACACAGACGGCCCGTTCGGCATCACCGACGCGCGACTACCGGCCGCGTAACGCCACGTCGAAAGCGAAGCGAGCAATCGGACTACGCGCCGATCTCGGGCATCAACTCGCCCATCTCGATGGCGTTGCTGGCCGGAGTCTCCTCGAGGGCAACAGCAGCATCTGAACATCGGCGGCGCCGGTCGTGCGCTGAAGCAGCGACTTGAGCCCAAAGAGCAGTTTCTTCCTATAGTCGGCCGGCCGACCCGCGCGGACCTTGACCGCCAGGATCACCGCCGGCCCCGCCTCGCGGCCGATAAAACCGTCACCGGGAGAAAAGCTGTTGAAGAGGATCTTCGTGTAAGCCTCGTCCAAACCGGACATTTGGCTGTGAAACTCGGTGATCTCCGCAGCGAGCGCCGCCTTCGCTTCCGAGGAAAGCAATCCGTCCGGCGTTGTGATCTTGTAGAGCGGCATC
>Ga0209040_10004048_pt1 | contig 11144 bp, 8 predicted proteins | sample BogFormECP12_OM3_FD_188240 | JGI IMG/M metagenome (GOLD analysis project Ga0209040, IMG submission 188240) | Bog forest soil microbial communities from Calvert Island, British Columbia, Canada - ECP12_OM3 (SPAdes) (version 2) | ecosystem: Environmental > Aquatic > Freshwater > Wetlands > Bog ... | reverse complement strand
ACTGCCGATACTACCCGGGAAGATTTCGACCGAGTGATCGCGATCAATCTCCGCGGTATATGGAGTTGCATGAAGTTCGAGCTTCAACAGATGCGCAAGCAAGTAAGTGCCGCCATCGTCAACTGCTCTTCGCTTGGGGGAATTGTCGGCGGCGCCGAGCGCGGGATCTACCATGCAGCCAAGCATGGAGTACTTGGGTTCACCAAGAGCGCGGCTCTCGAATATGCCGCACGCGGCATTCGGATTAACGCTGTCTGTCCGGGGCTCATTTGGACACCAATGGTCGACCAGATGGTCGCCTCTGGCCAGGGCGAAGCGCTCAAGGCGATGGAAAAGAGCATCCCGATGGGACGGGTTGGCCGCCCCGAGGAGATTGCGAATGCTGTTCTATGGCTTTGCAGTGAAGCTGCCAGCTATGTGACGGGCCAGTCCATCTCCGTGGACGGTGGCTACATCATGCGCTGAAGGAGATGAGGGAGACCATCCGAGGAGCAGTTCTTTTCGGGCAGCTCGCCCTGCGCGACAGTTAAGTTGATGCCGCGGGCAACCATAGCATGAACCCATGGAAGGAGCGGAAATGAGACTATTCACCGCCACACTCATTTGGCTTTCTCTGTTTACGTTGGCTACACGCCACGCTCAAACTCGTGCGACGCAAGCGGCCTCGTCGGCAGTATCAGCCCAAGATTCGCGGTCGATCACGATCACGCGAAGCGCCTCCCTGCAGCCCAGCAAGGGGTCTGCCGAGCGCTTCACCGGTTCGGTACAGATTGAGGAGCTCTTTCCCGCGAACGATCCATCACGCACAAGCGGGGGCAAGGTTACGTTCGAGCCCGGTGCGCGGAGCGCATGGCACGCGCACCCGCTCGGCCAGATCTTGATCGTGACGGACGGCACAGGCTGGATTCAAAACTGGGGAGGCCAGATCGAGGAGATTCGCAAGGGCGATGTTATCTGGATTCCACCGGGAGTGAAACACTGGCACGGCGCTACGCCGAATACCGCCATGACGCACATCGCGATACAGGAACAGCTCAATGGCAAAGCCGTGGAGTGGATGGAGAAGGTCACCGAGGAACAATACCGCAAGTGATCCTAGCTCTCCCTGAGCCCCTACTGGAGAACTTCTTTTTACCATTCAGGACCTGCCGGAGCAAAACTCAGTCCCAAAGATTACAGAGTGTAGATTGTCGCGAGGTGTTCTAAGCCGTTGATCTTTCGTCAAAATATGTTATGAAAATAAAGCGGCCTATACTTTAATAAGCAGCGAGCTTATTAAAGCGAGATTGAATTGGACTAATGGCTGAGGAAAAACACGCAAGGCTGGGTACTTACGTCTCGACAACAACGGCGGGCGAGTCAGTGAGGGCTTTTGTACCTACGCCCTTGCCGCCAGTCCCACCTATCGATGATTAGAGGACTTTGCCAGCAGCTCGCTAATCAGGATTGATCCTACAGCGCAGGCTCTCAAACTGACAGTTCCCACCATCACTGGTGTGCTTGACAGCCTCGCAAAACTCAAAGTAGCGAAAGAAACTACGGGTAAACGGAGGGATCGCCTGTTTGCGTATCCTCGTTATTTGCACATTCTGAGCGAGGGAACAGAGCCAAAATTAACGACGATCATTTGCATTCGAAAGAAGAACGCACCAATCCGGCTTTCGTCCTCATACACGACGAAGAATCAGCGAGAAGAGAGTGAAGTGACTCGAATTCCTACCGAGGGCCCTCGACAATTCTTCGTTTGTGCTGAAACGAATTCGTCGTTCGGATCACTTACTTTCAAAGCTCCAAAAGGTTCGAGCGGAGAACTATTATGACTAACATTCCGTCGGTGCGATTGGGCTCGTCAAATGATGATGTCTCAAAGAATTTAGGCCTTCTTGAAGGCCTTGCCGGTACCTGGCAGGGAAAAGGATTTAACCTGATCGCCCGGCCGGATAAGGAGGGAAGCGCGCCGTTATTTCTCGAACTCAATCAAACATCAGAAACGTTGCGATTTGAACCCATCGCGACCTCTATTCCCAATCGTGGAAACTCCCAGGACGATATAGAACTGTTCGGTTTAACCTATCTGCAAAAAATTAGCGATTCCGTCACCGGTGGCGCGCTTCACATCGAACCCGGCATCTGGGTGACCATTCCAAAGACAGACGCGCCGCCTCTAACCGCAAGCGTTGCTCGCATGGCGACAATACCCCATGGCAACGCATTGCTGGCAGAAGGCACGGCGATCTCCGTGAATCCTGTACCTGGCGGAACGTTCCAAATTGAACCGGCGACGACGGCTCCCTTCGCTCAGGGTGGACCCCTGCCGGCTGGCGGAAAACAAGGTGGTTTCCCAGAATACGATCTTTCGAATGTAACGTCAGCCGCGAGCAATTCGCGGACGCCCTTTGGAAATTCGCCAGCCATTCCGCTGCCCGCGGAGATAGATGGCGTTCCCATGCAAGCGGTGGTGAATGATCCTACCCGACTCTTACAAAAGGCTCTAGAAGGTCAATTCATCAAAGATATGGTTGTACTCCGCATCGCCACGGCAGCGGCAATTAACTTTACAGAACCCTTACCTGTAACGAATGGCGGCGGCGGGATAGAGAACATCCCCTTCCTTCAGGCCAACGCAAACGCTGCGGTCGTCTTCGCACCTTCTGGATCGAAAAGATCAAGCATCCCATTCGTGACTACATGCAGCTTCAATACGTGCAGACGGTCTTGCTAAATTTCCCAATTCTGAAGGCTGGCCAGCCACCGCGGCATTTAGTTGGCCTCCCACAAAACTTTTGGCGGCCAGTAAGCCATAGACACCATTCGCAAAGAGAGGGAAGGAGTCACCGACATCCCAGGCATCAATCCAGCCGCATTACCAAACGGCCAGTGGGAGGTCCACAATTTCGGCTGGGCGTTATCACCTAAGGTCACCTCTAGCCACGGTAGTCCGCCGCAACACCGCCGAAGCAACGGCAGTGGTAACGTTTGAAATGCTTGCCAAGCAGGCGACGGTGAATCACTGATCACATTGTTTAAGGGTGGAAAGGAAGAATTATATGCCACGGAATTCGCGAAAGAATCGAAAGACGAGCAAATATTCCGGAAATACCGGCAAGAATCAGAACACGGCTGCCAACACGGGAAGCGCAGGTTTCGTTTTTGCCGACCCGCAGGCTTCAGCGGATAACTTCACGAGCTTTAGTAAGGCGGCCCTTACGGCCGACACCGCACTCAAAGCCAATCAGGTCATCGAACAAATCCCCGCGCCCCGGAAAACCCCGCCTGTCATGTCGCTCGGTGAAGTACTTCCGCCTGGCGCGCTGAACGCTTACGCGAACCGGCTCACGTTCCACTGCGTCGGCGATACGGGCGGAATCAAAACTCCTTCGTACCAATTTCTTGTCGCCGACAAGATGGTTGACGATTTTGCAGCCACCGATCCTTCCGCTCGCCCCGCATTTTTCTATCATCTTGGTGACGTCGTCTATTTCTTCGGCCAGGCCCAATACTACTACGATCAATTCTACGACCCGTACCGCGATTATCCCGCTCCGATATTCGCGATCCCGGGCAATCATGACGCGGTCGTTTACAAATCTGCAACCGCGATTCCTCCCAAATCCCTGGCCGCGTTTCAGGCACAATTCTGCGCGGCTAGCCCGGTGCACACGCCCGAGGCTGTAGGAATCGCGCGTACCGCGATGACCCAGCCAGGCGTATATTTCACGCTGAACGCGCCGTTTGTAAAAATCATCGGGCTTTATTCCAACACCGGGGAAGGCGACACAGAAGGTGTGATTGCTGGCAAGATGGTTGGCGCTGACCAGAAAAACTTTTTGATCAGCCAGCTCCAACAAGCTGCGAGCGACAGAAAAAGTGGATTCCAGGGTGCGGTCATTCTAACCGTACACCACCCTCCGTTCACTGGAAGCACACAGCACAGTCCGAGCCCGCAAATGTTGAGCGATATAGACGATGCTTGCGCGAAATCCGGCGTTACGCCGGATGCCGTCATCTCCGGCCATGCCCACTTGTACGAGCGTTACACGAGGTATATCACCGTGAATGGCGCAGCCCGGCAGGTTCCGTTCATCGTCGCCGGTACCGGCGGTTACCCTAATCTGAGTGGACTGAAGCACAACGCCCCTCAGCCCCCTCGGACACCGGTCGATTCAAGCGACGGAGACGGAAAAGGGAATCGGCTGACACTCGAGAACTACTTCGCCACCACCTTTGGATTTCTGCGCATCACTGTTTCCCCAGCGTTGTTTTCCTGCGAATTTGTGGGTGTAAGCGACTCCGCAACGACAGGACAAACCCTTGACCGATTTACGTTGGATTTGACGCAGCATCAACTGACTGGTTTTCGCCATCCCTAGTTCGAGGTTCGCAGACTAATTTGAAAATCAGACAGCGTTCGTTAAGAGTTGCGGCAGTACAGGAGAATGGATGATGGTCTCGAAAAAGAAGATGGTTCCCATCCCCGGCAGCAAGAAACAACCGCTGAGGAACGCGTACGTCGTCGCGGCCGCTCCGTCCGATGAACGAGTGGAGGTGACAGTTCGCGTTCGCCCGAGGAATCCTTTGCCTACAGCGCAGGATATGTTGAAGCTTTCGGAAACCCCGTTGAAGCAATTGACGCATGAGCAATACGAGAGACGATACGGCGCCGACGCTAAGGATCTGGCGCTGGTGAGAAGATTCGCGAGAGAAAACAATCTCAACGTAGTTCGAGAAAGTGCCGCCCGCCGCAGTGTCATCCTTTCAGGTAGCGTCATTGACCTCAACCGGGCTTTCGGAGTATCTCTGAAAACTTATGCCTATCCGGGTGGAACCTATCGAGGTCGCACGGGGCCCGTGTGGATTCCTGCCGATATAGCACCGGTCGTCGAAGGAGTTTTTGGCCTCGACAATCGTCGGGTTGCCAAGCGGCACGGCGCCCTCCCTCACGCGCCAGCGAACGGTGCCCGTCCATTCACGGCAGCGGAACTTGCCAAGATCTATAATTTCCCAAAAGGTTTTGACGGTTCCGGCCAGACGATCGGAATTATCGAACTGGGCGGCGGCTATCGACCGTCGGACCTCGATGCGTATTTCTCGGAGCTCGGCCTCGCCACTCCGACAGTTATCCCAGTCTCTGTCGACGGTGGCACCAACGCGCCGAGCAGCGCCGATAGCGACGATGCCGAGGTCGTCCTCGACCTCCAGGTGGCGGGCGCCGCAACTCCGGGCGCGAAGTTTGTAGTCTACTTTGCGCCAAATGACGCCGCCTCCAACGGCTTTTTGGACGCACTTAGCAAAGCGGTTCAAGACACCGAGAACAATCCCTCGGTAATCTCCATAAGTTGGGGCGGCCCGGAAGAATTTCCAACCACAAGTTTCCAAGTGCAGTTTGATAAGGAACTGCAGGCGGCGGCTTTGTTAGGAATCACCGTCTGCGTCGCGGCCGGGGACAACGGCGCGGCCGATGCCGGACCGAAAGCATGGGACGGCAAGGCCCATGTCGATTTTCCGTCAGCAAGCCCTTTTGCGCTCTCCTGCGGTGGAACGCGCCTCATAACGGAGAACGGCGTAATCTCGGCCGAATCGGTTTGGAATCAGAACCTTGCAGACCTGTCCCCCGAAGCCGGGCCCGATGGCTCCTTCGGATCAGGCGGTGGAGGCGTGAGCGGCGCGTTCCCGCTGCCGGACTATCAGCAACAAGCTAACGTGCCCGGGTCGCTCAACCCGACTGGGTTTAGGGGTCGCGGTGTCCCTGATGTTACTGGCGACGGCGATCCGGACACGGGCTACAACATTCTCGTCGACGGAAAGCCCGTCCAGGAGGGCGGCACGAGTGCAGTCGCTCCACTGTGGGCTGCGCTAATAGCGGCGATCAACCAGAAACTAAAGGGGCGAGTCGGATTTGTGAATCCGCAGCTTTATGCGCTGTCGGCCAACTCTGGTGCGTTTCACGATATTTCCGTCGGGAACAATCGCGTGAGTTTTCAGCATTTCAAGAATGTTGGCTATGACGCTGGCCCCGGGTGGGATGCGGCGAGTGGGCTTGGTTCTCCGGACGGAACCGTACTTTCGGGCGTTCTGAAGGTCGGTACGTTGGCGACCGCTACTGCTTTACCGGCACCTAAAGACCGCAAGCCGAAGAGCCGTCTGGGTCCAAAGATCGGCGGTCGTGCACACTCGACTCAGTCCAAACCCAAACGGAAATCGCCAACTCGGAAATAAAATAAAAACGGCTTAGAAGTGGAGTCTTCTAAGCCATTGTATCTGAACTAGAAAATTGGTTGCGGGGCTTGCAATGCACCGAAGGGGCTCGTCCTGCCATTTAGCCACAGGTTGCCAGTCACCAGTGCGCGAAGGCGCGGCCCGCGATCTCTGCCATAACAACACTGCCCCGCTTTTCTCGTCCGCGGTAGGTTACTTCCCATTGGCCCCTCAGAACGAAGCCGCAGATACCTGCAAATCTGCATTCATACGGAATCTCCGCAAACCGGCTGAATCCGATTGACACCCACCGGCGCACACTGCAAAAGTCCTTCGACGCAACAACGGGAGGTGTGAGTGGCAACAGCACCGGCGGTGCAAAGGTCGCGCATGATGTGGCAGGTGCGCGGAACGTGGAGCGCACGGGAAGACCGGCTACCCTCGGCGGTCTGGCTTGGCATTCTGTGGGTGGGGATGATCGCCGGATTCGGCGCGGATATTCCAGCTTTCGCGCACAAAAATCCCCCAGTGCCAAAGGTGTACGGGGCAGAACAACCGAAGACAACAAAGGGAAATGATCACGCGATACACAAAAGTATGAATCGAAAAAAGTCAGTTATCGTGAAAGGAGACCAGTTATGAATGCCGCTGTGCTACACGTTTTTAACGAGTCGCCCCGCTTTGAGCAGTTCTCTGAGCCTATCGCCGGAGAAAACGAGGTGATCGTACACGTCCGTGCTGCCGCGCTCAAGCCCGTCGACAAACACATCGCCAACGGTTCGCACTACGCGGCGTTCCGCGAACTGCCCGTCGTATGCGGCATGGATGGAGTCGGGTGCCTCGACGACGGCACACGCGTGTTCTTCGTTAGACCCCGGCCCCCCTACGGGAGCATGGCTCAACGTACGATCGTGTCTCCATCCCACAGTTTTCCGATCCCCGAGAACATTGACGACGATATCGCCGCAGCCATTATAAACCCCGGTCTGTCGGCCTGGGGAGCACTTGCTTGGCGTGCTAGACTCACTGCGGGTGAGACCGTGTTGATCCTTGGTGCGACCGGAGTCACCGGAAAGCTGGCCGTACAAACCGCCAAGCTCCTCGGCGCTGGACGGGTGATCGCTGCCGGAAGAAACGAACAGGTACTCAGCACTCTTCACGACCTAGGAGCCGACTCGACCATCCGTCTCGACAAACCCGGCCAGGATTTGACCGAAACCTTTGCTCGCGAAGCTGGTGATGCTGGCTTCGACGTCATCATCGATTACCTCTGGGGCCCTCCGACTGAAGCACTTCTGGCTGCCATCGCGCGAAGAGATTTAAATCCGGCAGTATCCAGAGTCCGCCTCATCGAAGCGGGCGAGAGCGCAGGTCCCACCATTTTGCTGGCCGCTGCCGCGCTACGAAGTTCGAAGCTGGAAATCCTCGGAGCCGGATCCGGCAACGCCCCAGCCTCGCCCGAGATATGGCTAGAAGCCATCCGCCAACTTCTGTCTAATGTTGCCAGCGGTAAGCTGCGTATCGACACCGAGCGAGTTCCGCTGCGCGACGTCGAGGACGCTTGGCAAAGGGACCAACACGGTTCGAGAACGGTCATCATCCCGTAGTCGCATGCTCACGCCGTGGCCTTCGCCCGCGAAGAAACTGAAGCAGTTGGAAGCGGAGACGCCGAGGAAAGATTAGATGATTGCGTTGCGTATCTTGCAAGAACCGAAGTTAGTGATTGCCTGGTTAGCCCGCGAGGACTTATCCAAGGCTTCTTGCGGGGTTTTTACCCACGGTGGCACCAAATGGTGGTGAGGAAGAGGCCGTAGGCGCAAAGCACCCGATATTTCTTCCAGCGGCGAAAACACTCTAAGTACTCTGAGCATGGGATTCGCTGTGAAAAATTACATCTGACTACTCCTATGATGCCGCAAGCGTGATCGGGCGACCCTGTTACTTTTGACAATTCCAATGGATTTACCTTGGCGGTAGCATATCTAGTGCATGGCCCCAAAAGTGTAGCTTCGAATGGGAAAGAAAAATCTGGCAGCAATATAAATGGGCAAAAGCTTGGTCAATCGGAACTCAGAAAAAAGCTTTTCCCGATAAAAAAGGAAAACAGAATGAATGGGCTCAACAAGGCAGGCAAACTCATATTGATAGTCCTCGTAATGGGGATGTTTTTCGTTTCACAAGCCAACGGCCAGACGGGCACAAGTACGACGACCCCGGCTGCCAAGGAAGGTGCCACGGAAGAAGGCTGGCACGCTTCAATTGCTCCGTATGTTTGGTTCTCGGGAGTGCATGGAACAGTGGGGGCGCTAGGGCATGAAGCAGGGGTGGATGCAACCTTCGGCGATCTTTTCAATTACTTGAATATCGGCGTGATGGGTACAGTCGAAGTGCGGTACAGCCGGGTCATCATGCCAGTCGATTTTCTGTGGATGAGTCTGTCTGACAACAAAGCGCTGCCGATAAACGATGCGGAAGCCGAGTCGATCCACTCGAATATGAAGGAATTTATCGTGACACCAAAAATCGGCTACCGGATCGCGGATGGCAGGAGAGTAAAGATTGACGCGTTGTTCGGTGCGCGAATCTGGCACCTGAACACGTCCTTGAATTTGCAACCGAGAGAACTGAACCTGGGATTTGCGCAGGCGACGACTTGGGCGGATGCGGTGGCTGGAGGACGCTTTACGTTTATGCTCACACCGAAAGTTGCAGTGATCGTGGCCGGCGATGCGGGCGGAATTTCATCGCGGTCGGACTGGCAGCTCGTGGGATTGCTGGGATACAAGCTCAGTCGAGGATGGAGTTTGCTCGCTGGTTATCGGTATTTGAGCGTGGATTACCGGCCTGGCACAAACAAACAATTTGTGTACGACGTGAACATGCCGGGCGCAGTGCTGGGCGCAGAATACACATTCAAGTAGATGAGCTTTGCCTGTTTGCCCGATGTCCTAGCCTGAGCCAGATTTTGACTAGAATCAGCCCGCCGCTTCTTATTGTCTGTGACAACCATTCGTTAATCTCCGCGTCGGAGAGGACTCCAGTGGCGGCGAGGGACTTGGATATTCCGAAGGAGTCAATCTTGCTCAGTGCCTTGCAGCCTACGCCGACCCTGCAGTTTGCGGTTCAGCTTCCTACGTGTGGAAGCTTTCTGGAGTGCGGACAGCTTGGATACGACCGCAACGAACGCGGACGGAAGTATGGATGGCTGATCTGTTGGTGGAGTCGGCCAAAGCAGCAGCACGTGTCCATCCTGGAGACGTCGGTACATACGCCTGGCGATGCGTAGGCACAAAAGCATTGTCAAGGGTAGTGATGGGACGCAAGCTGGCGGTTCGGTTGTACTGGATATGGCGAAATGGAAGTGACTATTCGCAGTCTTTAGAGTTCGGTTTGTAGGTGGGACAGCTCGGTACCGGAATGGCGTGAAGTAGAGCGTCGTGCTCTTGATGGGGCATCCCGCTCCCTGCAAAGGGAGTTTGAATTAGTAATCACGGGTGCGCCGGAACCGGCGTGGAGGTATGGATGAAAGAGCCATATGGTGAAGGCCTAGCGAGCCACACCGGCTCCGAGTCATGCGCCCACAGTCGCAAAACTGGAAGCAAAGCGTTGTAAGACACCCAACCTTACCGGTCATGGTGTTCACCAAGCACTTTTCAACTTGCGCGAAAACCCGGTCCACGTCTTTTTTTTCCGAGTGGAAGGCGCTAGGTACTTTTGACAATTACATGCCTTCACCGTCGCTAGTACAATCGCGCACCGGTCCATCTCGGCTGAGACTTTGGCTGGGAACTCGGCTGCTGCGGTTGTTCCCCAGTGAGACACAAAAAAAAAGGAGGGATTTATGAAGTGGTCCGTGAGAATTAGCCTCGCGTTGTCGACAGTTGCCACACTTTTCGGAGTGGTTGGAGCGCCAGCTGCGAAGGCCCAGGAGAAGAAACCTAACATCTTGGTGATCATGGGGGATGACGTTGGCTGGTTCAACATCGGCGCCTATCACCGGGGCATGATGTCTGGAAAGACGCCGAATCTGGACAAACTCGCGTCACAAGGCATGATGTTCACTGACTATTACGCTGAGGCAAGCTGTACAGCAGGTCGCGCGAACTTCATCACTGGCGAAATTCCCCTTCGCACGGGGCTCACGACCGTGGGACAGGCCGGAGCGGACGTGGGAATTCCGGCTCAGGCTGCCACGATTGCCAGTGCGCTAAAAGAACAGGGTTACGAGACGTTCCAGTTTGGCAAGAACCACCTAGGCGACTTGAATAAGTACCTACCGTGCTTACATGGCTTCGACGAATTCTTCGGCTACCTCTATCACCTCGATGCCATGTCCGATCCTTACTGGTTTGATTATCCGCAGGACTGGATTGATAAGACCGGGCCGCGCAACCTGACCCATTGCTGGGCCACCGACAAGGAAGACCCCACGTCAATGCCTCGCTGGGGCGTAGTTGGAAAACAACGGGTCGAAGACGAAGGCCCGTTGGCTCCATTTCCCAACATGGCTGGCCGTCAGCGGTGGCAGGAGGGTCGCAAAGCCAAGTACGACATGGAGACCTTTGACGAAGTTCTGGTTGGCCATACCACCGGCGCCATGGACAAGGCCAAGAAAGACGGCAAACCCTTCTTCATCTGGCACAACACCACCCGCATGCACGTCTTCACCTACATCCCACCAAAGTACCAGGCGATGATGAATGCCACGGACAATTACGGTCTAGAAGAAGCGGGTATGGCCCAGATGGACGACTGCATTGGTGAGCTTCTCAAACACCTTGAAGACATCGGCGAAGCCGACAACACCATCGTTATATTCACCACCGACAATGGTGCCGAAGTCTACACCTGGCCGGACGGTGGTATGACTCCGTTCAAAGGCGGTAAGGGTACGGCCTATGATGGTGGATTCCGTGTGCCCGCCATCATTCGATGGCCCGGACACGTCA
>Ga0209040_10004046_pt1 | contig 11146 bp, 10 predicted proteins | sample BogFormECP12_OM3_FD_188240 | JGI IMG/M metagenome (GOLD analysis project Ga0209040, IMG submission 188240) | Bog forest soil microbial communities from Calvert Island, British Columbia, Canada - ECP12_OM3 (SPAdes) (version 2) | ecosystem: Environmental > Aquatic > Freshwater > Wetlands > Bog ... | reverse complement strand
GAACCCGTCACAGGCCGACATCAGCCGTCACAGCAAGCTCAGGCGCAAGAACGGTTACCACCTACCCCACCAGGCGCGTTCGACACCAGCCACCTAGGGGGCTCCGGCGCGGCGACGCGCCGGAGCTACCCGACTGGAAGCCGTTTTACTCCCTGCTCGACGACGAACTGAACGTGGTGCTGGCTAACGCGGCGCGTGCGACCCAATCCAAACAGCATCCCGCTGTGTTCGGAGGTGGTCGAGTCCGACACGTCCACCGGCGCCGCCCGGGCCGGGCGAGCCATGGGGGTGAACTTCGACAAGTCGGCCAAAGGTCGATAGCGGGTGGCCGAGCTGAGGGTGCTGATCGGTTCGCGCATGAACGGATAGCGGAATAGCTAATGGAGCAAGACGATTCAGGATCATTGTCTCGCCGGCTTCGCTATGGATAGAGGGCGCGCTATCCACAAGAATCAGCTGGCGGGTGCCAGCATCTGCTTCCACCCGTCGTCTCCTGTAATCGGCATATCGGTGATGGTGTACCGGACGCCGTCAGGGGCCACCAGCTCGCCGTTTTGCGGGCTGTAGATCGCCATCGAACCTGGCGCCGCGGTGTACGTGCAGGGATTGGGTTGTTGCCCACTGCACTGCACAGTGCCGGTTCCGGGAAGCGTCAACACGTCACTCGTCGGTGCTGGCGGCTGTGGCAGCTGATCCGCTGGCAGCGGGTTCAGGCCGTTATTGACCGAGGGCGCCGGTATCACCTTGCCGGGATCGACGGGCTGGTCGCAGCGCGCGGCTGGGGCCGGGCACGTCAGGATCTGGTTAGGATCCCCGTACCACGGGTTGGTGCCCATCGGCACATATGGCTCATTGCTGCGACACTCCCGCGGCGTGGCTGCCCGCTTACCCGGGACGTCGGCGCAGGGCAAGTTGCGTTTTCCGCGCACCACGTTCTGGGCGTCCTCCGGGATCTTGCAATAAAGTCCGGTGGGCACCGGTCTCGGGCTGGTATCGGCGGGGGCGCGCCACTCCGACGCGGGCAGGAACCCGGTCAGGCACGGCGGCGGGCTGTTGATGGGAGGAACCTCGGCGTCCAACGCGACTTCACCCGGATACGGCAGAGCGATCGTCTGTAGAACCGAACCCAACTGGGGAAACACCACCAGCAACTGTTCGACTCCGTTGTGGTAGCGCTTGAGCATGTCGAGCACGATCTCGAGGTTGGCCAGCGTCTGCGGCAGCGAATCGCGCACATCGCTGAACACCGCATGGAGCTGGTCGGCTGTAGGTGCGGCCTGAGTCAGCGCGTCGCGCAGCGGCTGGTCTTGCGCGGCGCTCTGCGCGGCCAGCGTGTTCAGGTTGGCGGCCCAGGTCTTGATCGCGTCACCCGAGTTGACCTGGCTGTCGATGATCGGCCCCGAATTTTCGATGATGTCGTTGACGTCGCGGATGTTCGTCCTGAAGTCGGCGACCACCGCTTGCGTTGATTCGACCAGTCGCTGCAGCGACGGCCCCAATCCGCCGACCGACGTGGCGGTCTCGTCGAGCAGTGTGGCGATCTTGTCCTTCGGCAATACCGCAAGGCCACGGTTCGCCGCATCCAACGCGGGCCCGATCGCGGCGGGCACCGTGCTCTTAGTGATCGTCTGGCCGTCGGCCAAGTACTGGTCGGGCGCGTTCGGGGACACCAGGTCGACATACTGCTCGCCGACCGCCGACACCGAATGCACATTGGCGGACGCGTCGACCGGGATCTTGTATTGGTCGGCAATGCGCATCGTCGCCACCACACCTCTTGGCGTCGGCTCGACTCTTGTCACCTTGCCGATGGTGATGCCCCGGTACGTCACGTTGGCGGTCGGATACAGACCACCCGATGTCGGCAAATCCACTTTCAGCGTGTACTGTCCGAAGCCAGCCAGGCTGGGGACATGTAGGTAGTACCACCCCAACACGACGATGGCGATCACCGTAAAAATGCTGAAGACAATCAACTGGATCTTGATGACGCGGGTCAGCACTGCTCACTCACCCCGTTCCACCCGCGGTCCGCCCGGCGCATCGCTCGGGTTCGATGTGAACCGGATGTCCGGGATCATCGTGTTGGGATCGCGGCCCCAGGACTGTTCAAGCGCGCGCAGCGCGCCGGAGAATCCGGTGCCGGTCAACAGGCCGTTGTCGATTGAGCTCAACGTCAAGTCGGCAATGGCGTTGACGTTGACGTAGTCGCCGCGAATTATCTTCGGGACGTCGTCAATGTTGAGCGGGAATGTCAGAATCAGCTTCAGCGAGCCGAACAGATACGGGGCCGCGCGAAACAGCTGCCTCAGCGGTCGCTGCAGCAGCTGCAGGTCAGTGTGCAGGTTGCCCTTCGAAGCGGAGAACGTCTGATCGGCGACCTCACCGAGTCGGCCCAGCGCGTCGATCGCGTTGGCGAACAGATTGCGGGTGTCCGCGAAATGCTTGATCAGCGGCGGCACATCGGTGAGCACCCGGTCGAGAGTGTCGTTGTTCTTCGCGACGATCTGCAAGAGACTGTTGGTCGAATCGATCGCGTGGGTGATGTCCGCACGCTGCTCGTTGAGCTGCGCGGTGAACGTGTCCAGCTTTCCGAGGAAGTCCCGGATCTGGTCGGCGCGGCCATTGAGGACGTTGTACACCTCGTTCTGGATCACCTCGAGATTCTGCACGCCACCACCCCGCAGCACGGTGGCGAGACTGGCCAGCGTCCGCTCGATGGTCGGGTACGCCGACGAATTCTGCAGCGGAATGGTGTCGCCGCTCTTCAGCGGCTCCGGCGACGGGTTCGCCGGTGCGGCCAGCTCCACGTGCTGCGAGCCGAGAAGGCTGGTCTGGCCGATCTTCGCCGTGGCATTGGCCGGCAGTTTGACATTGGCATCAATGTCGAGAGTGAGCGTCGCGATCCAGTTCTTCAGCGTGATTGAATGCACTGACCCGACAAAGACGTCGGCCACCCGGACCCGGCTGTTCGCATTGAGCGCCAAGGTATTCGGCATCTGCACGTAAATCGTCATCTTGTTGGCGCCGCTGCCCGGACCACCCGGCAGCGGCACGTTGGCGATGCCGCGCCAGCCGCACGACGTCAGGACTATTGCAGCCACCAGGAGCACCAGCCCCTGCCGAATCCGGTGGCGCAGTTGGCCCACCACGCGGCAAGTAGCGCGCATCACCGCCCCCCTGCCTCAGCGGGCAGCGGGGGTCCGGCCGGTCCCGAAACCGGCGCCGGCGGCGACCCTCCCGGTACCGGCCCGGGAATCACGTGCGGTCCCGGCGGCGGCGGAATCGGCTGCGGATACCACGGCGGCGGCAACGGGTTGTTCTCGTCGTATGCATTTGGCGAACCCGGCAGGTTGTGACCTCCCGTCGGCGGCGCAATGTCAGGTCCACCCATCAGCTCGGCCAACGAATCCGGGGTCAGCATGTTCTGGGTGAACGGCTGCACGTCGAGGCCCTGCATGCCGGGCGCGACGATCCAGCCCGGCTCATGGTTGCCGTGCGAGAACGGCGTGTCGCGCGAGAAGATGCCTGGCGCGGTGGTGTCCTTGTAGCCCGGCGGCGGCTGTAGCCGCGGCTCGGAGTAGGCGACAACCTTGGGCAGCGTCGCCGCGGTGTTCAGCAAGTTCATGCCGACCGGCGGGAAGTTGAACTTGATCGCGTCCAGAATCGGCGCCAAATATTGCGCGCACAGCTCCGCGGACTCCTGGTATCCCAGCCGGCTTCCCGCCTGAATCGCACTGCAAATGAACTGCATCGGGTTGGCGAAGTTGCCGATTGCCGGATTGCCGACGACCGCACCCAGCGTCGGGTGATAGATATTGAGGACATTTGAGCCGAAGGTGGGCAAGACGTGTAGCAGGGTCTCTAGACGATCCCGCCCCTCGGGCTCTAGCAGCGCGTTGGTTGTGTCGGCGAGGTTGTCGAAGTCGTGGACGACTACCGACCGGCTCTGGTCGAGAAACCGGCGCGTGGTGACCAACAGCCCGTCGATCTGCTTGACCGCGTTCGCCAACTCCTGATCGGAGTTAGTGAATGCGTTGGTGAACTGCGCCAGGTTGTTGTTCAACGCGACAAATTGCCGGTCGTTCTGGTGCAGGGCGTTGACGAACAGCGCCAGGCTCCGGACCACCGCGAAAAAGTCGCCGCTGCCCTGGTTCAGCGCGGTCAACGCCTCCGACAGACTCTTCAGCGTCGTGTTGATCTGCTCACCCTTGCCCGCCAAACCGTTGGCGAACGATTCGATGACGTCACCGAAGGGCCCCTTGGGCTGCTCGGGGGTCGGGCCGAGCTGGTCGAGAATCTTGCTCAGCGAATCCCGCAGCTGATCCCATTCCACCGGCACCTGGGTGCGCTCCACCGGGATCACCGCGTTGTCAGCCATCACCGGCCCGCCGGTGTATGGGGGTGAGAGCTGAATGTTCCGTGATGCCACCAGGCTCGGGTTGAGGATTGACGCGGTGGCGTCGACGGGCACCTTGTATTTGTTCGCGTAGTGGAACGTCACCCTCATCTTGTCGCCGGCCGGTTCGATCTTGTCGACCGAGCCCACCCTGACGCCCATGATCTGAACCCTGTCGCCCGGATACAGCGCCAACGTCTCCGGGAAGTACGCGACAACAGTGTTGGTGGTCACCCGCTTGTACATCTGATAGCCGACCACGGCGACGGCGATGCCCCCGATCACGACGAGAGTGCCGATGACCACGAGAGCACGAGACACATGCGGCAGCCGGATGTTACGGATGCTGAAGATCGTCGACATCGGTCAGTGGCCTCCAATGTCTAAGGGCGCTGGCACGCCGGGCGGCGGGAAGTCCGGAACTTGCGGACCTGGCCCCGGCGGGGGCGGCGGGCCCGGCCGGTCGGCCGGTGGCACGGGCCGCGGCGGAACCGGACCCGCCACCGGTCCCAGCGGCTCGGTGCGCGCACCGGGCGGTGCCGGCGGCAGCTGTACCGGCGTGCCGGGCACAGTCGGCGGCGTCCGGCCGGGGAGCCCGGCGATCGGGATGCCTGGAGTGGGCGGCAGCCCGTTGGGACTCGGAGCCGACGTCGCCACGTGTGGCGCTCCATAGTTGGCGCCAAACGGGTTGTCACCGTACGGACCTTGGCTCAGATGTGAGCACGGCAGCGGGTTCCCGGGCCGCGGCAAGCCGTCGGGTCCCGGGGTGTACGAGCACGGGGAGCCCGGCGGCACCGCGGCTCGCGGATTGTCCGGGGTGCCCTCGAGCGGTGTTGGGGCGGGCGGCGGTGCCCCGTTGGAGAACCGGGTGCCGTTCGGATCGGGGAACTGGAACGCGGGCAGACCCGCGTTGCCCCAGAACTGCTCCGGGTCGAGGCCGCGCTTCTTGAACGCCGCATCAACGAACGGCTGCAGGATCTGGTATGGCAGCAGGTTGGCTATCAACACCTTGAAGTACGGCGCCGATCCGACCGCCTCCGACAGTGATCCGGCGAACTTACTCAAGTTGGTGACCGATTCAGCCAGGCCGAACTTATGCTTGTTCAGGATGTCGGTGATGGTGCGTAGTTGCTCCAGCACGTGGTTGAGGTTCGGGTTGTCATTGATGAGCCCCTGAACCTGAGTCGACACCGCTGAAACATTGCCCAGCAGCGTATCGATGGCACGGATGCGCTGGTTGAACGCAGCGAGCAGGGTCTTGGCGTTCACCAAGAGGTTGTTGATCTGCTCACCGCGGTTACCGAGAATCCCGGCCACCTGGTTGGCCTCGGCCAGCAGATGCGTGATCTGCTCATCACGCTTACCGATCGTGTCCGAGAACCTGGCAACGCCATCCAGCGCGGCGCTCAGATGCGGATACGTCTGATTGATGGTGTCCGACAGCACGTTCAATGAGCGCTTGACCGTCTGGACATCCCAACCTCTCGCCGCCTTGGTGACGTCAAAGAAGGCGTCGTAGATCTGGTAGGGCGTTGTGCTTTGACCGACCGGGAGCACACCGCCCGGACGCAGCACCTCGGCACCGCGTGGCTCAATTTCGATGTTCTTCTTACCCAGGATGGTGTCGGTGCGAATCGCGAGCCTGCTCCCCGTGCCGATCTTGTTCCCACCCAGCGAGAACCCGACGACGACGCGGTCGCCGTCAATCGCCAGCGTCTGCACCGTGCCGACGTCGACGCCGGCCATGCGTACCTTGTCGCCGGTGTTGATGCCGCCCGAATCTTTGAATTGCGCGTAGTAGGTGGGCTGGCCGAACAGCATTGGCACACTGGCAAAGCTCTGCCCGACTCCGACAACCAGCAGCGTGATGACGAGGCCCATCAGGCCGACGCGAACCCGGTTGGATGTTTGCAGGGTTCTCATTGCGGCGTGCACCTACCCGTGGGCTGCGTCGTGACCCTCACCGTGCGTACCGGCCCACCCGGTTGAAGCCCGTTGACCTTCAGCGTGATAGTGCACAAATAGAAGTTGAAGAAGTCACCGTAGATCCCCCCGGCACGCCCAATCAGCTGGAGGGCGTTGGGCAGTCTAGTGAGCAGATCGTCCAGCTGGTCCTTTTGGTGGACCAGCGGCTGGGCGACGCGTTCCACATAGTCCACGGTGCTCTTCAGCAACGGCCGGTTATCGGCGAGCAGGTCGGCGAGCGATCCGCTGACGTCGCTGATGTGGGCGACGCCGGCGGCCAGCGGGTCGGCCCGGTTCGTCAGGCCGGTGATCAACGCCTCGAAGTTGTTGACGGTCTGATCGAACTCGTGTTGATGCCGAACCGTGGTGTCCAGCACGATGTTCAGGTTCTTGATGACCTCGCCGATCGCCTGATCGCGCCCGGCCAGTGCCGACGTCAATTGCGCTGTCTGGTCGAGAATGTCGTTGATCGTCCCGCCCTGACCCTGGAACACGGTCATCAGCGACTGCGCGATGGTGTTGACCTTCTTAGGGTCCAGCGCCCGGAACACCGGCTTGAAGCCACCGATCAACGCGTCGAGGTCCAGCGCCGGCTGCGTGCGCGAGATCGGGATAAGCCCGCCTGCGGGCAGCCGCTGATCGCCCTGTCCGCGCTCGAGCTCCAGGTACCGGTTGCCGATCAGGTCCTGGTAGCGGATCGCGGCGGTGGTCGACTGGTACAGCGGCAGCGAGCGATCGACGGTGAAGTCCACCATCGCCTGCCTGCCGCCGTCGACCAGGCGGACGTTAGAGACCTTTCCGACCTCCACGCCGGAAGCCCGGACGAATTGCCCGGGGCGCAGCCCGCTGGCGTTGGTGAACTCGGCGCTGTATCCCGTGGTGCGGTCGAACCGGATCTGACCGAAGACCACGATGATCATCGCCGTGAAAGCCAACAGCACCAGCGAGAAGGCGCCGATCTTGATACCTGTGCCCCGGATGTTCATGGGTTGATCGTGTTCTCCCCCACTTGGCGACCCCAGACGTACTCAGAGAACATGGGTGAGCCGAGTTCCCAATGGTTGTACGGTGCGATACTGGCGCCGGTGTCCATCACCAGATACGGGGCCGGCCACAGATCGCGGGTGATCGTCTGCCAGCACCCCGGCGCCCCACCCGGGCCGCCCTTCGCGTTGACCCGCGGCAGGTTGTCCGGATAGACATACGCGTTCGTCCCGCCCGCGAGCGATACATGAGCTTGCGCCGCGCTTCCGTTCGCGCCCTCTACTTGATGGACCTTTGGCACGAGGTCGTGGAACATGCGGATCGTGCAGAACAGCTCGGGGCTGTAGGTGTCGAGCAGTTGCGCGGTCGACACCAGATCGGCGACGCCGCGCACCAAATATGGCCCACCCCGCCGGAAGACGTCGGCGCCACTGTCCCCGAACCCGACGGCCGCCAACAACGCGGCATCCAAGTCGCTCTGCTGATCGTTGAGTGTGCGCGTCGTGGTCACCGCGTTGTTGAGGAAGGCCCACAAATCCGGCGAGGCCTTCGTGTAGATGTCGGCCAGATTCGCTAGCTGCCGGATGTCATGCCGCAACTGCGGCATTCGCGAATTGACCTCGTCGAGAATCGCGTTACCGTTGACAAACGAGGCGCCGAACTTATCGCCCAGCCCGGTCAACGCCTCCGCCGCCGCCGTCAACGTCATGTTCAGCTTGACCGGGTCGATCTTCTCGGAGATCTCGGTGATCGTCTCGAACAAGGTGTTGAACTCGGTGGTCACCGATGTCGCGTCGATCACAGTCTCCGGGCTGATCCGTTGCGGCGTCGGGTTTTTGGGTGTCGTGAACGCCACATACTTGCTACCGAACACCGTGCTGGCCGAGACGTTGGCGTCCACGTTCGCCGGAATCAACGGGATGTATTTCGGTTCCACATCCAACGTGATCGTCGCCGTTGGGTGTCCATCATGTTGGGTCTCATCGACCTTGGAGACGCGGCCGATCGCCACCCCGTTGTACGTCACTTTCGAGCCTGGATCCATCACCAAACCCGCACGAGCGGCCAACATCGTCAGCTTCGTCTTCGGCGTCAACTCCCCTCGAAACTGCATATACACCAACACCAACACCACCGTGACGACGATCAGCGCGATCAGTCCAGCCGGCTTCTTCCGCGATTTGCGGGGCGCGTTCTCCTTGGCCTGGGGCGCTGTCATCGGCGGCTACACCGTGAGGTTGAAGTTGGGGTTGGTGCCGTAGAGCGCCAGCGAAGCCAGCAGGACCACCACCACGATCAAAATCAGTGATGCGCGCATCGACCGACCGACCGCCTCGCCAACGCCGACCGGGCCGCCGCTGGCGTTATAGCCGAAATAGCAGTGATTCAGGATGACGAACACCGCGATGATGACCGTCATGACGAACGACCAGAAGACATCGGTGGGCCGGAGGAAGGTGGTGAAGTAGTGCTCGTAGGTGCCGACGGATTGTCCGTAGAAGAACGTCGTGACCAGCTGCGCGGCCAGGAACGACAAGATAATCGCCATCGTGTACAGCGGGGCGATGACGGCAAACCCGGCTGCGATGCGGCTGGCGACCAAGTACGAGATCGACTTGATACCCATCACTTCCAGCGCGTCGATCTCCTCGCTGATCCGCATGGCGCCGAGCTCGGCGGTGGCGCCGGCGCCGACGGTGGAGGCAAGCGCCACGCCAGTCACCACTGGTGCGACGATGCGAACGTTGGCCAACGCGGCGAAAAACCCGGTAAACGCCTCCACACCGATATTGCCTAGCGAGGCGAAGCCCTGGATCGCGATCAATGAACCGGCCGACAAGGTCACGAAGCCGATGATCGTGACGGTGCCACCGATCACGGCCATGGCTCCGGTGCCCATTCCCATCTCGGCGATCAGACGCGCCGTCTCCTTGCGGTAGTTCCGCAAAGCGTGCGCGATATGGCCGATGCCAGTGATGACGAACAAGGTCACGTCGCCGACGGTGTCGAGAAGTCTTGGCAGCGCACCGGTCCACTGGGTCAGCTGTCCGTAAGTGCGCGGATAGCGGGCGCGCAGGACGGCTGCGGTACTCACGTCAATGCCCTGTCCCGAATCGGACACCGATCGTGGTGAGCACGACGTTCACCGCGAACAGCGCGATCACACACAACACCAGCGTTTCGTTGACCGCCGTGCCCACGCCCTTCGCTCCGCCCGACACCGTCAGTCCGCGATAGCAGCCGACGAGCCCAGCGATGAGGCCGAATAACGTCGCCTTGACAACCGAGATCAACACTTCCGGCAACCCGGTGATCAGTGTCAGCGTCGTCACATATGCGCCCGCCGAGACGTTCTGGATATACACACCGAACAAAAAGCCGCCGACCAGACCGATGGTGATCACCGCGCCATTGAGCAACAAAGCCACGTACGTCGAAGCCGCCACTCGGGGCACCACCAGCCGATGGATCGGGTCGATGCCCAGCACCTCGAGCGCGTCGATCTCTTCACGGATGGTCCTGGCACCCAGGTCCGCACAAATGGCGGTCGACCCGGCACCCGCAACCACCAGCACCGTCACCAAAGGGCCCAGCTGCGTGACCGCACCCAGCGCGGCCCCGGCACCGGAGATGTCGGCGGCACCGAATTCGGCAAGAAGGATGTTCAGGGTGAAAACGATGAGTACGGTCAGCGGGATCGCGATCGCCACCGTCGGCAGGAACGACACCCGGACCAAGAACCAGCTCTGCAGAAGGAACTCACGCCACTGGAACGGGCGCGCAAGCGCCTTAGCGGTAAGCACGCACATTCGGAAGTAGCCGCCGACCGCCTCCAGACCCGGCCTCGTCTGGTCGCTGACGTAAGTCCGAATCCCAGTCGCAGTTGTCATCTGCCGATTCGCTCTTTGACCGCCGAGACGATGTCCTCAGTCGTGGGGAAGACGTTCAACTCGCCGGCGAACGGCAGCGCTGCGTGGGGTGCGCCGAGCTGCGCGACGGGTGAGGCCAGCTCACCGAAAAGGAATTCGCCGATGCGCGCGGCGATTTCGGCGCCCGGGCCGCAGAAGCTGGTCGCGTCATGCGCCACGATCGGGCGCCGGGTCTTTTCCACGGACTCCCACACGGTGTCCATGTCCAACGGCATCAGCGCTCGGGCCGCGCTCCGTCGCGACGTTCTTGAATCCTGCCCGGCGTGAGGCGCATGACTTCTCGTTGTGCCGTTGTTTATTTGCATGACCCTTCCTTGCTCCAAGGGATAGAACATCCCCTCTTTCTGGATTCGCTCACCGCGCCAACTGAGGACGCGCATGAAACGGTGTCACCTGACCTACCGCCTCGTACGCATCAGGAGCCGTTAACGATCTATTGTCTTGCCGCCTCGATCTGCCCAGCGAGGAAATGCCTGATCTCTGCTGATACAAAGTGTGACGCCAAATCCTCTGCGATATCTGCCAGGTGGGAGTCCGTTACGACCCCGATTCTTTTTAGGTGCGTGCTTGTGATGATCTCGAACAAAGCGAAAGTGGTTGATCATTGCCCCAAAACTCCCATCCCGGCGACGCTGAAATCTCGATGATGAGGCCAGCAAGACCGCCGATTGCCTCGATGTGCGGGTCGACCGCCTTCGCGAGTTTCACGAAGTCGCCCTGCTCGATCGCAGACTTTGGTTGCACATGCAGGATGGAATGCTCGGTATCGAGGTCGTATTCGAACATGTATCGCGCCTTTACGATCGTTGCGGTCCAAGGCCCGCACTCGCCGACGGTGTTGATGCGCACCTTCGGGCTGGGAACCTTT
>Ga0209040_10004045_pt1 | contig 11147 bp, 15 predicted proteins | sample BogFormECP12_OM3_FD_188240 | JGI IMG/M metagenome (GOLD analysis project Ga0209040, IMG submission 188240) | Bog forest soil microbial communities from Calvert Island, British Columbia, Canada - ECP12_OM3 (SPAdes) (version 2) | ecosystem: Environmental > Aquatic > Freshwater > Wetlands > Bog ... | reverse complement strand
CGCAAGAAGTGCTGCAGTCCCGCGACCCGGAAAAGGCCGCGCGCATTCGCGAAGAAGACGACGCGATGGACGACCTGCACCGCCACCTGTTCACCGTATTGATGGATCGGGAGTGGAGGCACGGGGTGGCCTCAGCGGTGGACGTGACGTTGCTTGGCCGGTTCTACGAGCGGTTCGCCGATCACGCCGTCGAGGTGGCACGCCGGGTCATCTTCCAGGCGACAGGTCGCTTCCCCGACGACGAAGCCGTAGCCAAGTCCGGCTGAGCCCCATTGCCCGACTTGCCCCCGCAAGCGAGGGGGCGTGCCCCCACCTCAGGCCGTTCCGGCCTGCATCGTCGTCGGGCTATCCGAAGCGGCCGGAGATGTAGTCTTCGGTGGCCTTCTGAGTCGGGTTGGAGAAGATCTTCTCGGTGTCGTCGACCTCCACTAAGCGGCCCGGCTTTCCGACAGCCTCCAAGTTGAAAAACGCGGTATGGTCGCTGACCCGCGCCGCCTGCTGCATGTTATGGGTGACGATGACGATGGTGTATTCCTGTTTCAACTCTGCGATCAGATCCTCGATCGCCATCGTCGAGATCGGGTCCAGAGACGAGCACGGCTCATCCATCAGCAGCACATCGGGTTGCACGGCGATGGCCCGTGCGATGCACAGCCGCTGCTGCTGACCGCCGGACAACCCGCCGCCCGGCCTGTCCAACCGGTCCTTGACCTCGTCCCACAGGTTGGCGCCGCGCAGTGCGTATTCGGCGGTGTCGTCGAGCAGTTTTCGGTTGCGGACGCCCTGCAGTTTCAGCCCGGCCACCACATTGTCGCGAATTGACATGGTGGGAAACGGATTTGGCCGCTGGAAGACCATTCCGATCGCACGACGCACACCTACCGGGTCGATCCCCGAGCCGTAGATGTCATCATCGTCAAGCAGCACCATGCCCTGCATGCGGGCACCGGGGATAACTTCGTGCATCCGGTTTAGCGTGCGTAGCACTGTCGTCTTGCCGCAGCCCGACGGGCCGATGAATGCCGTCACGCTGCGGGGCAGCACGGTTAGCGAAACGTCTGCGACCGCCTGGAACGAGCCGTAATAGATGTTGACGTCCTTGAGGTCTAACCGCTTAGCCACTGAAGCTCCTGCCTAGCGTCTCCGGCGCAAAGACTTTCACGCCCACCCTGGCCCCCACATTAATAACGGCGATCAGCAGAATCAGCGTCAGGGCGGCGCCCCAAAGACGGTCGGTGGGAATTGGGTTGGCACCCGCGCCTGCCGAGGTCTGGTCGTACATCATGCCCGGCAACGACCCCATGAAGCCGGTGAACATGTCAAAGTTCATCGCCTGCGAATAGCCCACCAGGATCAGCAACGGGGCGGTCTCTCCCATCACCCTGGCCAGCGCCAACATGATGCCGGTGATGATGCCGGACAGGCTGGCTGGAAGCACAATTCTGGTGATCGTTTTCCACTTCGGCACGCCGAGCGCGAAGCTGGCCTCGCGCAGGTCCGCCGGGACGATCCGCAGCATCTCCTCGGTCGCACGCACGATCACCGGAAGCATCAGCAGCACCAGCGCCAGCGACACCGCGAAACCGGACCGGGGAAAGCCGAGCGTGGCGATGCACAGCGCGTAGATGAACAGCGCGGCCACGATCGACGGGACCCCGGTGAGGATGTCCACCGCGAACGTGGTCAGCTTGCCCAGCGGGGTGTCGCCGCCGTATTCGACCAGGTAGATGGCGACGAAAATGCCGACCGGTATGGAGATGATCGCACATACCAGGCCCTGCATAACCGTGCCGACGATGGCATGGTAAGCGCCGCCACCGGGTAAGAACGCCGTCATGTCGGCTTGGGAATGCGTCCACCACTCGCTTGATCTGACGGCGTTAAGACCTTTGGCCACAACCGAATAGAGCACCCAGACCAGCGGTATCAGGGCCACCGCCACCGACAGCGTCACCAGCACCGTCGCGATCGCGTTGGCCAGCCGTCGCCGCAGGCTGAGAGCGGTGAATGTGCGCGCTTTGAGTGGGCGGTCCAGGATCGAGGTCATCGGGTGTCCTTGCCGGCGACGGCGGCGCGCGCCATCGCGTTGACCACGAAGGTGAGCAGGAAAAGCACCAACCCGGCGGCGATATAGGCACCGGCTTTGTATTGGTTGTTGAACTCGGAGGCGGTGGCCGCAATCTTGGTCGCGAAGGTGTAGCCGCCGTCGAACAGCGACCAGCCGAACGCCGCCTGGGTGCCGCGCAGAATAATCAGCAATGCGACGGTCTCACCCAGCGCTCGGCCCAGGCCCAACATGGCGCCGCTGATGTAGCCGGAACGTCCGAACGGCAGCACGGTGGTCTTGACCACCTCCCAGCGAGTGGCGCCGAGCGCGAGCGCCGCCTCGATGTGGCTCTGCGGCGTTTTGATGAACACCTCGCGGGTGACCGCGGTGATGATCGGCAGGATCATCACCGCCAACACAATCCCTGCGGTGAAGATGGTGCCGCCGCCGGAAACCGAGGCGTTGCCCGTCGCGAACAGGAAAAACCAGCCCAGGTGTTCATTGAGCCAGGTCGCGATCGGTCGCAGCCGCGGTGCCAGTACGCACAGACCCCAGACCCCGTAGATGATCGACGGGACCGCGGCGAGCAGGTCGACCAGATAGGCCAGTGGTCCGGTGATCCGGCGCGGTGAGTACTGGGCCAGGAAAATCGCGATGCCCAAGGCAACCGGCATCGCCAGGATCAGGGCGAACAACGCCGCGAACACCGTCACCTGCAGCAGGTCGAAGATGCCAAAATGCATCGCCGAGGTGTTCGTGGTGACCCAGTTGCCGCCGTAGCTGAAGAAATTCTCCTTGTCGCGCGCCAAGGCGGGGATCGCACGCACGAGCAGAAACACGCCGATTGCGGCGATCAAAACGACGATCAGGACTCCCGAGCCCTCGGACAGTCCGTGAAAGAGCCGGTCGCCACGACCTCGTTTGCCGTTGCCCCACGGCAGGGAGCGGGTAGCCGTCGGCTCAATCGAAGCTGCGGCGACGACTTCACCCGAACCGGCATCGGGTGGGTTCGGCGTTGTCACTGTGCTCCCATCAATCAAAAGCCTTCGGCCACAGGTTAATCGGCTTGATCACTGGATCGCGTTGATCGCGGCGAGCAGGCGATGTTTGAACTTATCCGGCAACGCAACGTACCCGGCGGCCGGAAGACCGCTTTGAGCGTTGTCGGCGGCCACCGTCAACAGCGACTTGACGGCGGCGGTGGTGGCCGGGTCGTAACCCTTGGAGCAGATGATCTCGTAGGTGGCCAGCACCAGTGGGTACGCACCGGCCGCTTTGGTGCTGTAAAGCGATTTCAGATTCAGTTTCAAGTCGTTGCCCACGCCGGCGAAGGTGGCGCTGTCGATGGCCTTGCGCGCCGCGTCGTCGCTGAGCGCCACCGCGCCGCTGCCGTCGTCGATCTGCGCGTACGGCACGCCGCTTTGATCGGCGAAGCCTTTCTCGACGTACCCGATGGCGCCGGGCGTGGACTGCACGGCCTGGATGACGCCGGCGGACTTCTGCGCACCCTCACCCACGCCGCCCTGAAACTCGCTGCCGGTGCCCCTGGTCCAACTCTTCGGGGCGGCCGCGGCCAGATACTTCTGAAAGTTGTCGGTGGTACCCGAGGAGTCCGACCGGTAGATCGGCGAGATCTTCCTGTCAGGCAGCGCCACGCCGGGGTTGAGTGCGACGATGGCCGGATCGTTCCAGTTGTAGATCCCGCCGCTGAAGATCTGGGCCAGCACGTCAGCGTTGACAACCAGCTGCTTGACACCGTCCAGATGGTAGGCAACCGCGACCGGCCCGAAAACCATCGGCAGATGCCAGGCCGGGTTTCCGTTGCAGCGCTTGGCCGCCGGATCGAGCTGGTCGTGACTGAGCGGTGAGTCCGAGCCGGCGAAATCCACGTGCGCGGCAATGAACTGCTCACGTCCGGCGCCCGACCCGGTCGGGTTGTACGCCAGCTGCTTATCGGGACACAGCTGAGCCCAGTCCTTGTTGAACAACGCGATCGCGTTTTGCTGAGCCGTGGAGCCCTCAGCGGTCAGGTCGCTCTTACCGCCGCAGTTCACCGGCCCCTTCGGTGCCGACATACCGTGGAGGTTGTTGTTGCTACCACAGCCGGTCAACATCAGGCTCGCGGCCACAGTCGTCGACACCGCCGCCACCAACGCCCTCCCCAGCGGGTGAAGCTTCACCACTCTCACTTTCTCAATGACTTTGTCCGCGACTGAGTCTCCCAGCAGCCATAGCCGGGCTATCCGGAAAGTATGCCCCGGGCGTAGACGGTATCCGCCTGTCGCGTGAACGCCCAATGAACAGCTCAGCGGACGCCGGCGCCGCCGCTGGTAGAGTCGGGTGTGGACGCCGCATAGGCGGTGTCGACGCTGTGCTGGGTGAATCCCAGGCGCCGATAGGTCCGCAGCGCGGCGGTGTTGTCCGACTCGACGTAAAGCATCACCGTCGGTTGGGCTACTCCGGCCAGTTGCCGCGCCAGGAACGCGACGCCCACCGACGTCAGCAGTCCACCCAGACCGGTGCCTTGTGCGGACGGATCGACGCCAACGACATAGACCTCACCCAGGCCGGGCTCGTCGGGGTGCACTTTCGTCCAATGGAAGCCGAGCAGGGCGTCCGTCTGCTCGTCGACGGCCAGGAACAGCCCCTCGGGGTCGAACCACCGCTCGGCGCGTCGCTCGGCCAGGTCGGTTGCCGTCCAGCCGCCCTGTTCTGGATGCTCGGCGAACGCGGCATTGTTGACCCGCAGCAGCTCCGCGTCGTCGGCGGCGCCGGCATAGGTCCGGATGCGGACCCCGTCGGGTATCGCCGGTTCTGCGATGCCGTCCAGCGAGCGGCGCATCTGAATGAGTTCTCGAACCGGCACCAGACCTAATGCTGAGGCGGTCGCTCGCGCCGACTCCAGCGTTCCGTGCGCCCAAAAATGGTTCTGCCCAGCGGTTTTAGATAATGCGGCACGAATCATTCCGGCGCCGATACCACGTCGGCGGGATTGCGGATGCACCACCAACTCCGCCATGCCGAACCGATCTTCCTGCCCCGGAGAAAGATTCAGATAACCGATGACTCGGTCGCCGCCACTGGGATCACGGCCGGTGGCCAGCAGGTGCCCGGTGCGCCGATGTGCCAACTCCCGCAGAACTTGGTCACCGACCGGTGCCACTTCATCGAATTCCGCCGCCACGCTGACGAGTTCACGTATCTGCTGCTGCTCCTCCGCGGCCAGCACCACCCGCCACTCGGGTGACGTCACTGGCTGTGCAGCGGATCGACCAGCGGGTCTTGGCGACTCTCTGTATCGAATTCGTTGTCCTCGGCGGCGGGCTCGCTGCCCGGCAGCCGACCGCGGGTCGGGCGGACCGCTTTGTAGCCCACGTTGCGTACGGTGCCGATCAGCGATTCGTACTCCGGCCCCAGTTTCGCCCGCAGCCGACGCACGTGCACATCGACCGTCCGAGTGCCACCGAAGAAGTCGTATCCCCACACCTCGTGCAACAGCTGTGCCCGGGTGAATACCCGGCCGGCATGCTGTGCCAGGTACTTCAGCAGCTCGAATTCCTTGTAGGTGAGGTCCAGCGGACGTCCGCGTAACCGGGCCGTATAGGTGCTCTCGTCGATCGCCAGTTCGCCAAGCGTGATCTTGCCAACGCTTTCCTGGTCCTGCAGGCTGCCGCGCCGGCCGATCAGCAGTCGGAGCCGGGCATCGATCTCGGCGGGCCCGGTGCTGGGCAGCAGGATCTCGTCCAGACCCCAGTCGGCGTTGACGGCCACCAGGCCGCCCTCGTTCACCACCACCACCGCCGGAATCGAGCGGCCCGTCGAACCCAGCAACCGGCACAGGCCGCGCGCTGCAGGCAGGTCGAGTCGCGCGTCGACGATCAGTACGTCCGCGCTACCTGCTTCCAGCAGGGAAGAAACGTCGGGCGGCGCCGTGCGCACGGTGTGGGCGAGCAGCGACAACGACGGCAGGACCACGTCCGGGTGCGGCTCCGCGGTCAGCAGTAGCAAGTCCAAACAAGCCCCTCCAGCGTCGTGGGAAAGGCGTCTCCCAAATTCATGGCGAGATGTGAAGTTATCGGCCAGGTTATTTAACGATAGCGTGAACCCTAGTGTTCAGCGCGGGGACGATGCAGACCGGAACGCTCTGAGGGCGACGCGGGCAGACCCGATCCCGCGCGGGGACGACGACGCGGTACGCCAGAATATGCGGATGCGTAAGGTGCTGGTCGGCTCGACGGCGGTGGTGCTGGCCATCGTGATCGTGCTCGTCGGAGCCGCGGCTGTCGATTTTGGAACCACCATCTACGCGGAGTATCGGCTGGCCCGCACCGTTCGCGACACGGGTCACCTGGGTTTCGACCCATTCGTCGCGATTCTCGGCTTTCCGGTAATCCCCCAGGCGATGCGGGATCGCTACGACGACGTGGAAATCAAGGCCGCCGGAGTAGATCGTCCGGTGATCGGCAAGGCCACGCTGGAGGCCACCATGCACTCGGTCGACCTGACCGACGCGTCGTGGCTGATCCGACCTGACGCCAAGCTTCGGGTCGGCGAGCTGGAGAGCCGGATCATCATCGGCTCGCTGCATCTGGGCCGCTACATCGGTATCCGCGATCTGATGGTCGAGGCGCCGCCCCAGGAGACCAACAACGCGACCGGCGGAACTACCGAATCGGGGATCTCTAGCAACCACGGTCTGGTGTTCAGCGGCACCCCGAAATCGGCCCACTTCGACAAACAGGTCAGCGTCTCCGTCGACCTCTCGATGGCTGGCGACGATAAAACCACGCTGGTGTTCACCCCCACCGGGGTGCTGACCGGCCCGAACACCGCCAACCAGAAGGTTCCCGACGACAAGCGCGACGCAGTGCTAGCCGCGTTCGCCGGCAAGCTGCCCGATCAAAGACTTCCGTTCGGGGTGGCGCCCACGAGCCAGGGCGCCCGCGGCTCCGACGTGATCATCGAGGGAATCACCACGGGATTAACCATCACCCTCGACGGGTTTAACCGGCCATGATGCGCGCCAGCGACAATCAGAGGATTAGCGATGGGGTGGGGGTACGCCCCCTCGCCGCTGCGCGGCTGGGGGTACCCCCACCCGCCTGCGGGGGAGAGCGGCGCACATGATTACCGCGATCGTGGCAGCGTTGGGCGTGCTCGCACTGGCCGCCGGCCTCGGGTGGCTGCTCACCCGCCGTGCCGGCGCCGTCCGGGCATCAGATCCCGAATCGACTCGCGAAGTGGACACCACCGACCTCGGCTTGTGTGGCACCGGACCGACCCTCGTGCACTTCAGCGCGACGTGGTGCGGGCCGTGCGCCCGGGTGCGCCAAGTGATCGACCAGGTCAGCGAAGACCTTGGCGGGGTGGCGCATGTGGAGATCGATATGGACGCCAATCCGGATGCCGCGCGGCGGCTTTCGGTGCTGTCGTTACCCACCACGTTCATCTTCGATACCGACGGGCGCCAGCGATACCGAGCGTCGGGCGTGCCCAAAGCTGGCGACTTACGCTCAGCGCTGTCCGAGCTGTTGGCTTGACCACCGAGCCGATGGGTAAACTGATCGACGTGTCAACCCGGCTGGAGCTCTTGCTCACCAAGCGCCGCACAGTGGATCTGTGCCGCATCGCGGGTTGCTGCTGTTGTTGTAGTCGCTGAGTAGCCGCGCTTTCTCGCGCCGCGCTCGGAGCAGCCAGGAACAAACACCATGGCGTGCGTCCCTCATACCCCGTGCACAGAGCACTTAGGAGCAGCATGATGTCGAGCCCCAAAACCACCGACCAGGTCGATGTTCGAGGGCCGCGTTTCGCGGCCTGGGTCACCACCGTCGTGCTGGTGATCACCCTCCTCGTCTCGGGGGTCAGCCCGCTGGCCGCCGCGGTCATTCTGGGCCTGCAAGCCTTCATCTTCGCGATCGGCGCCGTGGGCGGCCCGCGTCGTCATCCCTACGGACTCGTGTTCGCCAAAGTGGTGGCACCACGCTTGGCACCGGTCCGCGAGCGTGAGCCGGTGCCTCCGCTGAAGTTCGCCCAACTGGTCGGCTTGATCTTCGCGATAGTCGGCACGGCCGGGTTCGCCGCCGGCGCGCCCCTGGTCGGCGTCATCGCCACCGGCGCAGCACTGGTGGCGGCGTTTCTCAACGCAGCTTTCGGCATCTGCCTGGGCTGCCAGCTCTACCCGCTCGTCGTGCGGCTAAAACCAACCCCGAGCACTTCCTAGCAACCGAAAGGATTCCCAACATGCCACGCTCCGACGTCCTGGTCTCCGCCGACTGGGCCCAGAGCAATCTCGATGCCGATCACGTCGTCTTCGTCGAGGTCGATGAGGACACCAGCGCCTACGACGGCGGCCACATCGCCGGGGCGGTCAAGCTGGACTGGCGTACCGATCTGCAAGACCCGGTCCGGCGTGACTTCGTCGACGCCCAGCAGTTCTCCAAGCTGCTGAGTGACCGCGGTATCTCCAACGACGACACCGTGATCCTCTACGGCGGCAACAACAACTGGTTCGCCGCCTACGCCTACTGGTACTTCAAGCTGTACGGCCACGACGACGTCAAGCTGCTCGACGGTGGCCGCAAGAAGTGGGAGCTCGACGGGCGGTCGCTGTCGCAGGACACGGTGACGCGTCCTGCGACGTCCTACACGGCCAAGGCGCCCGACGACACCATCCGGGCGTTCCGCGACGAGGTGCTCGCCGCGATCAGCGTGAAAAACCTGGTCGACGTGCGCTCCCCCGACGAGTTCTCCGGCAAGATCCTGGCGCCGGCGCACTTGCCGCAGGAACAAAGCCAGCGGCCCGGCCACATCCCCGGCGCGATCAACGTGCCGTGGAGTAAAGCGGCCAACGAGGACGGCACCTTCAAGTCCGACAACGACCTGGCCAAGCTCTACGCCGGCGCCGGTTTGGACGGGTCGAAGGAGACCATCGCCTACTGCCGGATCGGTGAGCGGTCGTCGCACACCTGGTTCGTGCTGCGCGAGCTGCTCGGGCACCAAAACGTCAAAAACTACGACGGCAGTTGGACGGAATACGGCTCCCTGGTGGGCGCCCCGATCGAGTTGGGAAGCTGATATGTGCTGTGCACCAAAGCAAGGACAGACGTTGCCCGCGAGCGTCGACCTGGAGAAGGAGACGGTGATCACCGGTCGGGTCGTCGACGGTAACGGCCAGGCCGTTGGGGGCGCGTTCGTGCGTCTGCTGGACTCCTCCGACGAGTTCACCGCCGAGGTTGTCGCATCAGCCACCGGCGACTTCCGGTTCTTCGCCGCACCGGGATCCTGGACGCTGCGGGCGCTGTCAGCGGCAGGTAACGGCGACGCGGTGGTGAACCCGTCGGGCGCGGGGATCCACGAGGTCGACGTCAAGATTGCCTGACCGGTCTCCCCGGCCAGTCGCAGCACCCGCTTCGCCGCCGAACTAGACTCATGGCCGTGGTTTTGTTCTTCGAGATCATGCTGGTCGCGGCGGTGGTGGCGATCTCCTGGTTCGCGCTGTATGCGTTGTATCGGCTGATCACCGACGAGTCGTGAGCCGCGCCGGCGACGATGCGAGCGGAGCGATGCGGAGGAGCGGCGCTTGAGCTCCGCTGACACCGGTGACGAGTCGGCCCGTCCGCCCGGTTCCGGGGACCGTGCGGTGGCCGCAGCCGCCCAACGCGCCAGGGTGACCGCAGCCCGCAACATCCCGGTCTTCGACGATCTGCCCATCCCCGCGGACACCGCGAACCTCCGTGAAGGCGCCAACCTCAACGACGCCTTGCTGGCTCTGCTTCCCCTGGTCGGCGTCTGGCGCGGCGAGGGAGAGGGTCGCAGGGCTGACGGCGACTACCGGTTCGGGCAGCAGATCGTGGTCTCGCACGACGGCGGCGACTATCTGAATTGGGAAGCCCGGTCCTGGCGGCTTACCGATTCGGGCGACTACCAAGGACCCGACTTGCGCGAAACCGGCTACTGGCGCTTCGTGAACGACCCCCACGACCCCACCGAGTCACACGCCATCGAGTTGCTGCTGGCGCATTCCGCCGGTTACGTCGAGCTGTTCTACGGGCGCCCGCTGAACCAGTCGTCGTGGGAATTGGTCACTGACGCCCTGGCCCGCAGCCGATCGGGCGTGTTGGTCGGCGGCGCCAAGCGGCTCTACGGCATCGTCGAGGCTGGCGACCTGGCCTACGTCGAAGAGCGGGTGGACGCCGACGGCGGGCTGGTGCCGCACCTGTCGGCGCGGCTCTCCCGGTTCGCCGGCTAATAGGCGCGGGCGGCTGCGCCGATTGCTGCCCGACCAGGGCGAAGATGCGTTATGGTCGCATCGCAGTTCGCCTGTTCCTCGCGCCAGAGGAGAGTGCTATGGCCACCCCAGGTAGACCTGGGCGCGATTCTGCTCAGCCCCGCAGACCTGAACACCATCATGGGTGCGACAAACCTGCAACCCGCAACCAAGACCAATCACATGGTCATCTCACCGGGAAGCCGTCGGACACGGCATGTCTCGGCGCTTTCGAACCGATCCAGGCTGCGGTATATCAGGGCAGCGGCTACACCGCGGTCCGCAGCCTGGGGCTTCGCTCAGCCGATCCTCCCAAACGGGTTTTTGCAGGCGCGGTGGAGTTTCCGTCCGCCGAAAGCGCCCACGCGTTCGTCCGGACATCCGCGGGCAACTGGAAGGCGTGCGCCGGCCAAACCGTGACGGTGGCCGAAGGTCATCAGACGACCCCGTGGACGTTCTCCGAACTCAACGGCGCCCCGCCGAGGATTATGCAGCTGCGCACGCAGGCAGTCCCTAACGGCCGGGTGTGCCAGCGGGTATTGAGCGCAGTGTCCCGTGTGGTCATCGACGTCGTGGCGTGCGGGACCAGCATCACCAATGAAGCCGGCCAGGTCGCCGACCAGATGGCCGCTAAGGTGACACCCTAACGCTCGCACATCGCGGTCTGATACCCGTTGCCGCAGAGAGTGTTTGGGGTTCGAGACTGGCTCTCACCAGTTGGAGGCCGGGACGCTGAGAAATGGGCAGCCCCCGAGCCGTAGTTCCTGGTTGGACAGACCGGAGGCTCGGGGGCCGGGTGGCTGCGGGGAATTCGCCAGCGCGCGCAGGTGATTC
>Ga0209040_10004043_pt1 | contig 11147 bp, 13 predicted proteins | sample BogFormECP12_OM3_FD_188240 | JGI IMG/M metagenome (GOLD analysis project Ga0209040, IMG submission 188240) | Bog forest soil microbial communities from Calvert Island, British Columbia, Canada - ECP12_OM3 (SPAdes) (version 2) | ecosystem: Environmental > Aquatic > Freshwater > Wetlands > Bog ... | reverse complement strand
TCGAAATCGACCTGATAGCGCGGTACGTCGCGCGGCTTCTCGGCGCACGCGCGCAGGGGGTGTCATGAACCGACCGCACCATATTCTTCTCGTTGAGGCCCCTTATTACACACACATTGCCGACCATCTCCGGAAGGGAGCCGAGCGGGCGCTGGCGGCGGCCGGTGCCACCCACGAGGTCGTCTCGGTGCCGGGAGCGTTCGAGATACCGGCAGCCATCGCAATGGTCGCCCGGTCCACCGATCGCTTCGACGGCTTTGTCGCGCTCGGCTGCGTGATCAGGGGCGAGACGACGCATTACGACCACATCTGCGCCGAGAGCGCCCGTGGTCTGCAAGATCTGGCGGTGCGCGACGCGCTCGCGATCGGGTACGGCATTTTGACGGTGGAGAACGAGGCGCAGGCGCTGGCCCGCGCACCGGCAGAGCGCCGGGATAAGGGCGGCGAAGCGGTGCGTGCCTGCCTGGCTTTAGTAGATCTGAAGCGCCGTCTCGCCGGGGAGGAGAATGAATACGCCGACAGAGCCGCCGCCCGGTAGTCTACGACCGGAAGCCCCTAAGGCCGGGGCTGCCGGCCTGCGGGCCGGCAGCCGGCGGCGCAGCGTTGCCCGGCTCGCGGCGGTGCAAGCGCTTTACCAGATCGAGCTGAACCGCGGGGTCGACCCGGAATCGGTCGTGCGCGAGTTCGCCCGGCACCGTTTTGGCCATGAAATCGACGGCGACCGGTACGGCGAGGCCGATCCCGGGCTGTTCTCGGACATAGTCCGGGGAGTATCGGCCGACCTGGAACGGCTCGACACGACAATCGCCGAGGTGCTCACCGAGGAGTGGCCGTTGCCGCGGTTCGATGCGGTTCTGCGCGCGATCCTTCGGGCCGGCGCCTACGAGCTTGTGCATCGGCACGACGTTCCCCCACGCGTCTCGATCAGCGAATATACGACCATCGCCCACGCCTTTTTCTCTGGCAAGGAGCCGGGGCTCGCGAACGGCGTCCTCGACAAGCTGGGTCGCACTTTGCGTCCGGCCGAGATGTAGTTGCGGATGGCCGCAGACGAGCTTGGAGAATTCGAGCGGATCCGGCGTTTTTTCGCACCTCTCGCCGGGCCGGGTGGGCTCGGGCTCGTCGACGACGCCGCGCTCGTCGATTGCCTGCCGGGGCAGCGTCTCGTCGTAACCGCGGACGCGATCGTCGCCGGAGTGCATTATTTGCCGGAAGACCCGCCGGAGCTGGTCGCGCGCAAGCTGCTGCGCGTCAATCTGTCGGACCTCGCGGCGATGGGGGCGCGCCCGCTTCATTACGTCCTCACGACAGCCCTTCCGGCCGAGCTCGGGCCGGATTGGCTCGCCCGCTTTGCCGAGGGCCTTGCCGAAGACCAACGTTGCTACGGCATCGACCTGCTGGGCGGCGATTCGGTCGGCACCCGCGGCCCGGCCGTCCTGTCTGTGACTGCGATCGGCGAGGTCGCGGCCGGTCAGGAGGTCCGGCGCAGCGGGGCCAGGCCGGGCGATCTGGTATGGGTTTCGGGCGCGATCGGCGATGCGTTCCTTGGGCTCAAGCTCTTGCGGGGCGCTTACCCCGATCTCTCGCCAGAGCACCGCGACTACCTGGTCGCTCGCTTCAGGGTCCCCGACCCGCGCACCGAACTGGGTCCCCGATTGTGCGGCATCGCGCATGCGATGATCGACGTTTCCGACGGACTAGTCGCCGATCTCGGCCATATCTGCGAGACCTCCGGGGTGGCGGCCGTCGTCGAGCTGGGGTTGCTGCCGGTGTCGCCCGCGGCTCGAGCGGTCGTCGAGAGCGACCCGGGTATCCACCCGCAGCTCGCCGCTGCGGGGGACGATTACGAATTGTTGTTTGCGGCGCCTGCCGACGCAACCGAAGCGATCGTCGCTTTGTCATCGCATCTCTGCACTCCGCTTACCAGGATTGGCAGGATAGAAACTGGATCAGGTGTCCGGCTCGTCAATGCCGACGGGCGGCCGATCCTGCTAGAGGCAACCGGCTATCGCCACTTCTGATCTGCAGAGCGTTCGGCTAATTCGAGTGGTAAGCAGATCACAGTATGGTTGCCTGCCCGCCACTGTTCTGGCATGTTCCGGCCCCTGACCTGCTTGCGCGGCGCCGGGCATGGCGAGGGCAGGTATTTTTATTTCTGGGGACTTTTCGGATGGCTTCCGCATACTTCCTGGTAGTCGCATGTGGCGTGCTGGCATTGGCCTATGGCTGGTTCACCAGCCGTCAGGTATTGACCGCCAATGCCGGGACCGCCCGGATGCAGGAAATCTCGAGCGCCGTGCAGGTCGGCGCGCGGGCCTATCTCAATCGACAATATCGCACGATCGCAATCGTCGGGGCCGTTGTTCTGATCGTGCTCGGCATCGCACTCGGGCTGCGCGTCGCGATCGGTTACCTGATCGGGGCGGTGCTGTCGGCAGCCGCTGGTTATGTCGGCATGAACGTTTCGGTGCGCGCCAATGTGAGGACCGCGCAAGCCGCCCGCAGTGGCCTCAAGGCCGGCCTCGCAATTGCTTTCAAGGCTGGCGCGGTCACCGGTTTGCTGGTGGTCGGGCTCGGTCTGCTCGGGGTTGGGATCTACTATTTCATCCTGCGTGCGACGATGCCAGGGGAAGACCTGCGCCCGGTGCTCGAAGCCATGGTGGGGCTGAGCTTTGGCGCCTCGCTGATTTCGATCTTTGCCCGTCTCGGCGGCGGCATCTTCACAAAGGGCGCCGATGTCGGCGCCGACCTCGTCGGCAAGGTCGAGGCCGGGATCCCGGAAGACGATCCGCGCAACCCGGCCGTCATCGCCGACAATGTCGGCGACAACGTCGGCGATTGCGCGGGCATGGCCGCGGACCTTTTTGAAACCTATGCCGTGACGATAGTCGCGACGATGCTGCTCGCCGCTATCTTTTTCACGCCGCCGCTGCGCGACAAGATGCTGATGCTGCCGCTGGTCATCGGCGCGGTATGCATATTCACCTCGGTGATCGGCACTTTCTTTGTTCGGCTCGGCGCCGACAATGGCATCATGAAGGCGCTCTACAAGGGCCTGGTCGTCACCGGGATTCTGTCGATCGTGGCGATAGCACTGTTGATCTACGTTCTGCTCGGCTTTTCGGATCGGTTGCCGATGACCACCGGCGCTTCCGTGACCGGGTTGGGACTGTGGCTGTGCGCGATAGTCGGTCTGGGTGTCACCGGCTTCATCGTATGGATTACCGAATACTATACGGGGACAGATTATCGGCCGGTGCGCAGCATTGCGCGGAGTTCGACGACCGGCCATGGCACCAATGTGATCCAGGGCCTCGCAGTGTCGATGGAGGCTACGGCACTACCAGTGATCGTGATCTGCGTCGGGATCATCGTCTCATATTTGATTGCCGGTCTGTTCGGGATCGCGATCGCGGCAACAACGATGCTGGCGCTCGCCGGCATGATCGTTGCGCTCGACGCTTACGGTCCGGTCACCGACAACGCCGGTGGGATCGCCGAGATGGCCGACCTGCCGCGCGAAGTACGCCGGACGACCGACGCGCTCGACGCCGTCGGCAACACCACGAAGGCCGTCACGAAGGGCTATGCGATCGGCTCGGCCGGCCTGGCCTCGCTCGTGCTGTTCGCCGCCTATACCGAGGATTTGAGGCACTATTTCCCGAACCTTGACGTGCGTTTCAATCTTCAGGACCCGTACATCGTGATCGGGTTGTTTATCGGCGGATTGTTGCCCTACTTGTTCGCATCTATGGGCATGACGGCGGTCGGCAGGGCAGCGGCGGCGGTCGTCATCGAGGTGCGCCGCCAGTTCCGCGAGATCCCCGGCATCATGCAGGGCAGCGCGAAGCCCGATTACGGGCTCGCCGTCGATATGTTGACCCGCGCGGCGATCCGCGAGATGATCGTGCCGTCTCTGCTCCCGGTGGTGGCGCCGATTGCTCTCTGGATCGTGATCGCTATCATCGCCGGGCGCGCCGCGGCCTTCAGCGCGCTCGGCGCGATGTTGCTCGGAACCATCGTCACCGGGATCTTTGTCGCGATCTCGATGACGTCGGGTGGCGGGGCGTGGGACAACGCCAAGAAATATATCGAGGAAGGTCATCACGGCGGCAAGGGATCCGAGCCGCACAAGGCCGCGGTGACCGGTGACACGGTTGGCGACCCCTACAAGGACACCGCCGGCCCCGCGATCAACCCGATGATCAAGATCACGAATATCGTCGCGCTGCTGCTGCTGGCGATTCTTGCGAAATGGGCGAGCTGAGATCGCCCGCTATATTCGGTTGTCGTTCGGCCGCGGTCCCTGAGTACCGCCGCCCCCACCGCCGCTGCCGCTGCTGGTCCCGGCACCGTTGAACTTCCCGAGATTGCCGATCAGCTGCTCGAGAAAGGACAACTCGCGGCCGGGTGCCGGGGTAGCCCGAGCAACCGGCGTGATTTCCTTGCCGTCCTCCAAGACCCTGTGGTCTACGGCCTTGACGACGCCTTGGTCGTCGAAGTTGACGACGTAGACCTGTTGGTCGAGCACATCGGGATCGAAAAAAGCGGTCTGGGCGGTCCGCCGGCTTATGTAATACCAGGACTTGTCGTTGTTGAAGACGCTGACGCTCGATGGCGTCCCGAGTATTTTCGCGACCTCGTCCTTGGTTGTGCTGCCGGCATGGATCTCTGCAATCTTATCCGGGTTGGGCAGATTGCCGCGCTGCTCGACAGATGGAGCGCAGCTTGCAACTGCCGCGGCCCCCGACACGCTGGCGAACAGAACAAGCAATCGCCGAATCGGGCTATTGTGCGGAGCGAACATGGGATCACGTATACCGGAGTTCTGTTGAAACTGGTCGGGGCCACGCCCATTTGGCACTGAAATAGGTTTGACCGCGAGTCGTTGGTTGTCAACGTCTACGGTGGTTGCGAGCGGTTGAGGTGGTTTCTTTCTCCGGACGCAATTCGGCCGGTGAGGCGGTGGACCTTGCGTATCGGCACGTCGTCGAGCAGGCTCGACAACCGGTTTTCTTCATCAACTATGGCGTACCGGACACGCTCGACGGGCGCTTTGAACTGATTTGCCTCCATGCGTTTCTGTATTTTCATCGCCTCAAGACCGCTCGGCCCCAGGCGAGCCGGTTCTGCCAAAGCCTTTTCGACAGAATGTTCGTCGATTTCGACCGCTCACTGCGCGAGATGGGGGTCGGAGATCTCAGCGTGGGCAAGCACGTGAAGCGCATGGCTCGGGCCTTCTACGGCCGTATCCTCTCCTATGAAGCAGCTCTCGCGGGCGATGATTCGGCGCTTGCTGCGGCGCTCGCCCGTAATCTCTTCGGCACTATTTCTGTACCGGGACCAGCTGCGGATGCGATGGCGGCTTATATCCGCGGCGCGGTCAGAGGATTGCGCAGCCAGCCTACGGACGACCTTCTCGCCGGTCATATCGCGTTCGAGGTCCCGTAAGGTCTTTGTCCAAGGATGCCCTCGTATCCGACTGGAGAAGCCGGATGAACGCCATGAGCACCGTGGCGCCGGAATTCTCCCGTCGCGTGGCGCTTGCCCAGCTGGGTGCGGAACCGTTCCGGCAGCGCATCGAAGCGACCGCCGAGGAACGGGAAAAACTTTCGCGGCGTTTCGATCTCATAGCTCTCGACCGCCTCGTCGCCGAGGTGGAGCTCCGGCGGCAAAGCGCCGAGGTCATCCTCCTGGAAGCTGAATTTGGGGCGGAGTTCGAGCAGTGCTGCGCGGTGACGCTCGAGCCGGTTCGCGGGGCGCTTTCCGAGCGCTTCTCGCTGGTTTACGGCCCGGCCCCGGAGGAAGAGCCAGAAATCGCGCTCAGCGACGACGAACCGGCGTTTGAGCCCTTGAATGCCAATTCGATCGATATCGGGGAGGCGGTGGCACAGGAGCTCTCCCTGGCCCTGCCGGTATTTCCCCGTCATCCCGAGGCGGCGATCGATCCGGTGGCCGTCGAGGAACCGCTGCCGAGACCGTTCGCCGCGCTGACGCATCTGCGCGAGGATGCGGAAAGATGAGATGCTGTTTCCGGCCTGCAGGCACCGAGCTGCGCCTCTTCGGGTGGCTGGATCATGGTTGCCGCCGCCTCCGTTTTTAGCTAATTACGCAGCTTCAGCGCACCCCCAACCACCCCGATCACGAGCTTCCAATGGCTGTTCCAAAAAAGAAGACTTCGCCATCGCGCCGGAATATGCGGCGCTCGCACCATGCGCTGAAACCGGTGGCCTATGCCGAATGCCCGAATTGCGGCGAGCTGAAACGTCCGCATCACCTGTGCGAAGCCTGCGGGTACTATGACGGGCGGGAGGTCACCAAGGCGGCATCGGAGGCCGGCTAACAACAGGAGTCGGTGCAGAGGCAGTACAAAGTGAGCGAAGGCGTCACGATTGCCCTCGATGCAATGGGCGGTGACCGCGCTCCGAGCATGGTTGTCAGGGGGGCCGAGATCGCGTTGCAGCGGCACCCCGATGTTCATTTCCTGTTGTTCGGCGTGGAAGATGAGGTTAGTCCGCTTCTCGCAAAACTCCCGCGGCTCGCCAAAGCGGTCACCTTGCACCACACCAGCGAAGTGGTGGCGGATGATGCGAAACCGTCGGCGGCGCTGCGGACAGGGCGGCAATCGAGCATGCGGTTGGCGATCGACGCGGTCGCCGATGGGCGGGCCGATGGCGTGGTTTCCGCCGGTAATACCGGCGCATTGATGGCGATCGCCAAATTCGTCCTTAAGATGCTGCCGGGAATCGACCGTCCCGCGATCGCATCGTTCTTTCCGACGCGGCGCGGCGAAAGCGTGATGCTGGATCTCGGCGCCAACGTCGAATGCGACGAAGAGAACCTCGTTCAATTCGCCCTGATGGGTGACGTCTTCGCTCGCACGGTTCTTGGTCTGGTAGAGCCGACGGTCGGGCTGCTCAACGTCGGGTCGGAGGATCTCAAGGGGAACGATGCCGTCCGCGGCGCCAGCACTCGATTGCGCGCAGCCGTTACCCCGATCCATTTTTACGGGTTTGTCGAGGGTGACGACATTGCGGCGGGAACCGTCGATGTCGTCGTCACCGACGGGTTCACCGGCAACATCGCCGTCAAGACCGCGGAGGGAACTGCCAAGCTCTTCGGCGAATTCCTCGAGGCGGCCTTCCGTCATTCGCTGTCGGCCCGCATCGGCTATTTGTTTGCCCGCGGCGCGCTCAGGAAGCTTCGGATGCGCAGCGACCCGCGCCGTTACAACGGTGCCATATTCCTCGGCTTGGGCGGGATTGCGGTCAAGAGCCACGGCTCGACCGACGCGTTCGGTTTTGCCAATGCCATAGGCGTAGCCGTCGATATGAAAGTGAACGGCGTTCTCGAAAAGATCCGGGTCGAGCTGGCGCGCCTCAGCCAGGCGCCCTCCACCCCGGCGCCAGCGCTGTAAGCGCTTCATAATGAGGTTGCGATCTCAGGTGGCCGGTTGCGGCGCCTATCTTCCCGACCGCATCATCACCAATCGTGAACTGGCCGATCGTCTGGACACCTCCGACGAATGGATTCGCCAGCGCACCGGGATCGGCGAGCGCCGGGTCGCCGCCCCCGGAGAGCTGACTTCCGATCTGGCGTTTCGTGCGGCGCAGCGGGCGTTGGCGAGCGCGGGGATGAGCGGCGACGATCTCGATCTCCTCGTGCTTGCGACTGCGACACCCGACAACACATTTCCGGCGACTGCTGCCAAGGTGCAAGCTCGGCTCGGGATGATGCGCGGTGCCGCCTTTGATGTTCAGGCGGTGTGCGCGGGGTTCATCTTTGCGCTTTCGGTTGCCGACAATGCGCTGCGGCTCGGCCAGGCGCAAACCGCCCTCGTGATCGGGGCGGAGACATTCTCTCGCATCCTCGACTGGGAGGATCGCGGCACCTGCGTGCTGTTTGGCGACGGGGCCGGTGCCCTGGTGCTGAAGGCGGTGTCTGCTGCATCGCCCGGCGGGCGGTTCATCCTCTCGAACCATTTGCACTCGGACGGCCGGCAATACGATATTCTCTATGTCGATGGCGGTCCCTCGTCGACCCGAGGGACGGGCTTCCTGCGGATGCAAGGCCGCGAGGTTTTCCGCCAGGCTGTTCAGCACTTGAGCGAGGTCGTCGACGAGGCGCTGCACGCCAATCACCTTACCGCGGCGGATATCGATTGGCTGGTTCCGCATCAGGCGAACAGCAGAATCATCGACGCCATCGGGCGAAAGCTCGGCTTGTCCGTGAACAAGATCGTCGTGACCATCGACCATCACGCCAACACCTCTGCCGCCTCGATCCCGCTCGCCCTCGAGGCGGCGGTCGATGACAGGCGGATTAAGCCCGGGCATCTGGTCTTGATGGAGGCGCTCGGCGGTGGGCTCAGTTGGGGAGCCAGCCTGGTGCGCTGGTAGTAACCGGAGCGGGTCAAAGCTGTGGAATTTGACGTGATTTTTCAGCGGGTTTAACCTTCCACAAAAGAATGGGAGGACTGGATGGCTGGAGAGACTATTACTCGCGCAAGGCTCAGCGAAGCGGTTTATCAAGAGGTCGGCTTGTCGCGCAACGAGTCGGCTGAGCTCGTCGAATCGGTGATCGCCGAGATCTCCGGCGCACTCGAACGCGGAGAAATGGTCAAGATTTCTTCGTTCGGGAGCTTTGCGGTCCGGCAGAAAGGTCAGCGCGTCGGCCGCAATCCCAAGACCGGCCAGGAAGTGCCGATCAGCCCCAGACGAGTTCTGGTTTTCCGCGCCTCCCACGCCTTGAAGGACCAGATCAACCATGGGCTGGCGCAGCCGGTCGACCGCAAAAAGGCGAGGCGAGCGGCCGTGGCCAAAGTGCAATCGGCCTGAGGACATTCGGGCCCGTTGCGCGGCTTCGGGCGGAGCACTATGATCGGTTTTGTCGGCAGAGCCGCCCCGGTCGGAGCGTAGCGCAGCCTGGTAGCGCATCAGCATGGGGTGCTGAGGGTCGTGAGTTCGAATCTCACCGCTCCGACCAATCATCTCGCCTTCTCCGCCGGCCAGATTCCGATGTGGAGGAGGAATAGATGAACACTCCCGAGCCCAACCTCGAACCTTGGCAATGGCCCGAGGAACACTGGCGCAAGCTCGTCAACCGGGTTCGCGCCGGGCGTAAGCTGCGGCCGGCCGAATGGCCGGGCGGCGCGCGGTGCGCCGTCGCGCTGTCCTTCGACAGCGATCACGAGACGAGCGATCTGCGCGATGGCGGCAAGTCGATCGGGCGCCTGGCGTGGGGCCAATACGGCAATCGGGTAGGCGTGCCGCGGATCCTGAAGCTCCTGGAAAAGCACGGTGTCAAGGCGAGCTTCTATGTCCCCGCCGTCACCGCGCTGCTCCACCCCGAGGAACAACGCCGGGTCGTCGCCGAAGGGCATGAAGTTGGGATCCACGGGTGGATCCATGAGTTGAATTCCGTCCTGCCGCAGGAGGCCGAACGCGATCTGATGAACCGCTCGGCCGACACGCTCGAGCGGATCACCGGCATCCGGCCCGTCGGTCTGCGCACTCCTTCCTGGGATTTCAGCCGGCACACGCTCGAGATCGAGAAGGAGATGGGGCTGCTCTATGATTCCTCGCTGATGAGCGATGAAGATTGCTACGAGCTCCTGCTCGACGGCGAGCCGACCGGGGTCGTCGAATTTCCGGTCGAATGGGTGCGCGACGATGCGGTTTACTTCATGATGAACCGGTTTCAGTCGCTCCGCCCCTATACGCCGCCGAGTGACGTCTTTGATATTTTCCGCCGCGAGTTCGACGCGGCTCACGACGAGGGTGGGGTCTTTCAGCTCACGATGCACCCGCACATCATCGGCTATCGTTCGCGCATCTGGATTATCGACGAGATTATCCGGCACGCCAAATCGCGCGGGGGGGTCTGGTTTGGGACTCATGCCGAGGTCGTCGACTGGGCCAAACAGCACGCCGCCTGACGCGATGGCCGATGCCGAGCCGCAGCCGACGCGGTGCGGCTATGTCGCGCTGATCGGTGCGCCGAATTCCGGCAAGTCGACCCTACTCAACCGGCTCGTCGGCCATAAGCTGGCGATCATCACACCAAAGGCGCAGACGACCCGCAGCCGGCTGCTCGGCATCGCAATCGAGGGGGCGACGCAGATCGTCTATGTGGATACGCCGGGCATCTTTCCGCCGCGGCGCCGGCTCGATCGGGCGATGGTGGCTGCGGCATGGTCGGGGGCCGCGGATGCCGACGAAACCTTGTTGCTGGTCGACGCCTCCCGCGGCATCGACGATGACACTCGCCGCATTCTCGGCGCTCTGAAGGGGCGCGGTCGCCGATCGATCCTCGCGTTGAACAAGATTGATCTGGTCCCTCGCCGGGGGCTGCTGGGTCTTGCCGACACACTCTCGCGAGAAGGCCGCTTCGATCCCGTTTTCATGATCTCGGGTCTCAAGGGAGACGGGGTCGAAGATGTGAAGCGGTACCTTTCGGCCAGGTTGCCGCGTGGGCCGTGGCTTTTCCCGAAGGATCAACTCTCCGATGCCCCAGAGCGTCTAATCGCGGCGGAGGTGACGCGCGAGCAGGTCTTCCTGCAATTGCATGACGAGGTCCCCTATGCCTCGACGGTCGAGACCGAGCAATGGGAAGATCGGTCCGACGGCAGCGTGCGGATCGAGCAGGTCATCTATGTGCAACGGCAGGGCCAGCGCGCAATTGTGCTCGGCGAAGGCGGCAAGAGGATCAAGAGCATCGGTGCGAAGGCCCGCGCCGAGCTCGAACGCATGCTCGAGCGTCGCGTCCACCTGTTCCTGTTTGTTAAGGTGCGCGAGAACTGGGTCGAGGATCGAGAGCGGTTTGAGGCGCTCGGGCTCGACTACGATACCTGATGGAATGGCATGATAGAGCGTTCGTCCTGGCGGCCCGCCACCATGGCGAAAACGGGGCCATCGTTGAGCTTTTGACCGGCGAGCACGGGCGGCATGCGGGCCTCGTTCGCGGTGGGCAATCGCCAAAGCTGCGGGCGGTGCTGCAGCCCGGCAACGAGGTTGCCGCGGTGTGGCGCGGACGCCTCAGCGAGCATCTCGGCACCATCGCCTGCGAATTGGTGCGGCCTCATGCTGCCGGGATGCTGAATGATCCTGACCGGCTGGCCGGTTTGACGGCGGCCGCGGCCTTGGTGG
>Ga0209040_10004040_pt1 | contig 11154 bp, 10 predicted proteins | sample BogFormECP12_OM3_FD_188240 | JGI IMG/M metagenome (GOLD analysis project Ga0209040, IMG submission 188240) | Bog forest soil microbial communities from Calvert Island, British Columbia, Canada - ECP12_OM3 (SPAdes) (version 2) | ecosystem: Environmental > Aquatic > Freshwater > Wetlands > Bog ... | reverse complement strand
TCCAAACTTCTCGCAACGCCGGAAGCTGCTCGCGTGGCAACTCGTCGAGATACCGGTGGCCGCGGAATTCCTCGACGCTGATCAGGAATTGCACCGAGGCGGTGTGCAATTGCGCCGCCAATTCCCGCGGCTGTAACAGCGTGCTCAGCGGAACCAGCACCGCGCCGATCCGAGTCACTGCGATCGCGATCTGCACCCAGCTGACGCCGTTCGGCATGATCAGTCCCACCCGGGTGCCTTTGCCGATCCCGGCTTCGATGAGCGCTGACGCTAAACCCTTTGTGGTCTCCTCAAGTTCGTCGTAGGTAAGCCGGGACACTGGGTCGATCGTCATCGGCTTGGCAGCGTGCTCGGCCGCGCGAAGCTTCACCAGCCGGTCGATGGTCTCAGGCATCGAACAAACACTTCAGTTGCTGCAGGTCGACTTTGCCGCTGGCCAACAGCGGCACCTCCCTGGCGGGTACGGCCACGAACCGCTTGGGGATCTTGTACGCCGAGAGTTCCGCCGCAAGCTTGCGTCGAAGCGTGATTTCGTCGAAGTGCGCGCCGTTTTCCAGCGCGACGACGGCAGCGACGATCTGCCCGCGCTCGGCGTCAGGAATGCCGAGCACATACGCGACGACGCCGCCGGTGACCCTGGCGATCGCCTGCTCCACCTCGGCGGGAGACACGTTCGCGCCTGCGGTCTTGATCATCGAACCCTGGCGGCGGATGTAGTAGACGAATCCGTCGCGGTCGGTGGCAACCAGGTCGCCGGTGTGAAACCAGCCGTCGGCGTCGAAACATTCTTCCCGACTGCGTTTGTAGTACCGCTGCATCAGGCAGGGCCCGCGGATGCACAACTCTCCGAGTGCGCCGTCCTCGACCGGTGCTCCTGTCTCGGGGTCGACGATCTTGGTTTCCAAGCCCGGTGCGGGCTTGCCGAACGACCCACGTCGATGCTCCGGTTGGTCGCTGTCGTCGTCGCTGATCAGGATCACGCTGCCGGCCTCGGTCAACCCGAGCATGTTGTGCCGCAACTCTGGATCGGCCGGCCGCGCCTCGGGCGCCATGATCGGATACAGGTTGCCGCGTCGCATTGACGACAGGTCGCGCCCGTCGAAACTCGGGTGCCGCGCCAGATGCGCGACCCCCGCAGCGAAACCGTTTGTGACAGTGGGTCGTTCGGATTCGAGTAGATCCAGCGTCTGGCCGGCGTCTTCGGCGTTGGAGCACACCAGCGTCGATCCGGCGAGCAACGTGGCAAGCAAGGCGTACCCGAATCCCCCGATCCAGAAGAACGGGGAGTTGCAGAACAGCTTGTCGGTCGCGGTCAGGCCCCGGATTGGGTTGAGAGTTTTCTGGTGCTTCAGCAGCGCGGCGTGGGTGTGCACGACCCCCTTGGGCGAGCTCGTCGTGCCTGACGTGTAAACGATCGTCAGGGGATCCGAGCCGTCGACATCATCTTCCATCGCCGTCAAAAGCCGCTCATCAACCGTCTCGGCCAGCCGATGAAGACGTAAGACATCGAAGAGCACGTGTCGCAATTGCGGTGCGGCGGGGTCGAATAGCCGATCGTCTCCGCCGAGGTCCCGGCCGGACAGCACGTCGCTCAGCCGCTGCACGTAGTCGTGGGAGCGGTAGGACGGCGTGGCAAGCAGAATCTGAGTGTCGCTGTCGACCAATTGTGCGCCGAGCTCTCGCGTGGTCGTGAACGTGGAAAACGGGACGACGACGGCGCCGATTCGCACCGCTGCCAGCATGCCGGCAACAAACGCCGCGCCGTTGGGGTACAGCAATCCGACATGGCTGCCTTTACCGGCGCGGAGGGCGATCAGCCCGCGAGCCAATTGCGCGGAGCGACGGTCGGCTTCGGTGTAACTGATGCGCTCGCCGTCGCACACCAGCAGCGGATGATCACCTCTACTGCGTGCCTGCTCTCGCAGGATTTCGCCAACGGTTGGCGATTCACTCGGCATGGTCGCCTTGCGCCGCGGACACTGTGTCGTTGAAGAAGCGCCGGACCGCGCTCAGATCGGGCTTGCCCGATGGTGTTCGCGGGAGTTCAGCCACGACGGCGATATCGGTGGGAATCTCGTAGCGCGCCAACCGCGTCCGCAGAAAGTCGGCGAGTGCACCGGCGTCGACTGATGACGGCTCGCGTAGTTCCACCATGGCGACGGGTGTCTCGCCGAGGCGTTCGTCGCGCCGCCCGACCACTGCAGCACCTGCGACCGACGGATGGCTCTCCAGCGCGGTGCGGACGTCGTCGGGCATCACTTTGAAGCCGCCGCGGATGATCGCCTGATCGGCTCGCCCGATGATCCACAGGAAGCCGTCGGCATCGATGCGCGCCATGTCGGTGGTACGTATCCAATCCGCGGCGGGTCCGAGTTGACCCGGCTTGACCTCGAGCAGTCCGATCTCGTCGGCCTTTAGCGGGGTGCCGTCGTCACCGACCACCCGCAGCTGGGCCCCGGGGTTGGCACGCCCTACGCTCCCGCGTTTGGCCCGCCAATACTTTTGGTGGTCGGACAACGTCCAGCCCGCCACGCCGCCGCCGAATTCCGTTGCCGCATAAGAGGTCAAGACGGGGATGCCAAACTTTTCGGTGAACGCGTCGGCGTCCTCGGCCGACAGCGGTGCGGTACCCGAAGTGACGGCACGGATGCCGGCCAGATGCTCCCGACGCAGGTCGGAATGCAGCACCATCCGCAGCGCGGTCGGCACCAGCGATACCGCGCGTGGCCGATGCGTCCGCACTGCTTCGGCCCAACGGTTGAGCTCGAATCGCTCCAGCAACACGAATGGTCGCGCCTCGGCTACACATTGCAGTATCCGGAACACCCCGCCGATATGCACGAGCGGCGAGTTGACGATCGCGACACCGCGCCGCAGCTCCGTCGGCGACGGCGATCGTTGATCCTCCGGGCCCATCACGCTGTGCGCCAGCATGTCGTAGGTGAGGTCCACGCGTTTGGGCGGTCCGGTCGTTCCGCTGGTCAGCATCCGCACCGCAACGCCGGGCCGCCCGTCTGGGTCGGTGCGGGATTGGCCGGTCGCAACCACTTTCGGCTCGACGTCTTGGCTCGAAATCGACACCACAGTGGTGGCCGACGGCCCGCCCAGCATCGCCAGGTCGTCAGGCTCGCCGACGATCAACGGCAGGTCCAGTTGGTCGACGTCTGCCTTGGTGCGCTCATCGCCGCGGGCCGGATTGATCACCACCACCGTCGCTCCGCGCTGCAGCACGCCAAGCAGAGCGGCCACCTGGGCCGGGCGGTTACGCAACAGGATTCCGATCTGCGGGTGTTGGTCGGCACCAGCCACCAGCGAACCGATCCGGTCGGCCATTCTGCCAAGCTCGCCCCACGACACCCATTGGCCCTCGTACTCCAGAGCGGCTGCGTCCGGCTGCAGACCCAGAACATCGGCGATGCGCCGACTAAGCGGGTGCGCCGTCACCGCATTCTCGGATCCGACGTCGGACCTCGGCCGCGTGCCGCCAGCTCGGCAGTGCCGATCGGGTTTCCCAGCCGCGTGTAGATCAGCCCCTGATCCAGCGCAGCCCGGTAGGGCTTGTCCAGTGATTCCCAGATCGCCTTGACCGTGCCCTGGGTCGCCGACGGCGGCTTGGCCGCAATCGTTTTCGCGATCTCATGCGCCCGGGTCCACAACTCTTCGGGCGAGACCACTTCGGACACCAGCCCGATCCGAAGAGCGGTGTCGGCGCTGACCCGTTCGTCGTTGCCCATCAGTGCGATCCGCAACGCTTCGCCCAGGCCGATTTTGCGCATCAGCCCGACCGGCTCCAGCGCGCAGACCAGCCCCGCCGACACATGGGAATCGAAAAATGTCGCATCGGTCGAGCAGATCACCACATCGGACTCATTGATGAAGTAGAACGCGCCGGCGGTGCACATGCCTTGCACGGCGCATACCACCGGTTTCCACATCTTCTGCCACTTCGGGCTGAGCCCTTCGCCGGGATCCTCGTGGTTCCAGATGTTTTCGGGCTGACCGTAAGGCGTCTTGATGTCGAGGCCGGCGCTGAACGCGCGGCTGCCGGCCGCCCGCAGCACCACGGCATTGACCGCGTCGTCCGACTTGACGATCCGCCAGGCCCGGGCCATCTCCTCACACATCGTCCGGTTGAACGCGTTGAGCTGATCGGGCCGGTCCAAGGTGATGGTGGCGACCCGGTCGGCGCTATCCACGTCGAGCTGGATGGTTTCGAAACTCATCGGCACTGCCACTCCGGTGGTCGCTTTTCGACGAACGCCTTGGGGCCCTCGAGGGAATCCTCGGTGTGCAGGTTGCGTTCCCGGAACGCTTCGGCCAGCATCTCGGCTTCGTGCAGCGGCAGGTCGAGGCCCTTGACAATGGCCAGCCGGGTACCCCGGACGGCAAGCGGCGCATTGGAGTTGACGATGTCGGCGATCTCGTGGGCGCGTTCCAGCAGTTGGTCGTGTTCGACGATCTCGCTGATCAAACCGAGCTCATAGGCGCGTTGGGCACTCATCCGCTCATGCTTGCCCATCAAGGCCATGCGCAGCGCAATCGAGCGCGGTAGTACCCGAGCCACCCGGACCACCTCACGCGCGGCCACCAGACCGATGCTGACGTGCGGGTCGAAGAACGTCGCTTTGTCGGACGCGATGACGATGTCTCCGGTGGTCACCCAGTCCAGTCCGGCCCCGCAACAGATTCCGTTGATCGCGGCGAGCACCGGCTTGGCCATCGTCCGGAACGGCGGGGTGCCTTCCTGGGGTGCTTCCCACTGCTCATAGGTGGATAGATACGGCGCCTCGTTTATCACCTTGCCGTCGCCGGGGATCGCTTTGACGTCCGCACCGGTGCAGAATGCGCGGCCGGTGGCGGTGACGATGAGAATCCATACCGCGGCGTCGTTTTCGGCCTCGTTGTAAGCGCTACGCAGCTCGGTGATCATGTGGGGGCTGAGCGCGTTGAGGGCATCGGGGCGGTTCAGGGTGATCGTGGCCTTGTGGCGAGAGACTTCGTACTTGATGGTGTCGTATGAGCGTGCAGAGCTAGCAGGCATCTTCGGTTCCTCGTCGTTGAGCGTCAGCGGCCATCGAACTGCGGCGGGCGCCGTTCACGGAACGCTGCCAGCCCCTCTTTGAAATCCTTGGTTCGACAGGAGAGTTCGAGATCGAAGAGCTCCTGCGTCATGGACTGGGTCAGCGTCGCATGCTGGCCGTAGTGGATAGCCTGCTTCGCCAGGCCGAGCGCCACCGTGGGCCCGGCGGCCAGTCGTGCCAGCAGTTCCTCGCAACTGTCGTCGAGCTCTCCGGGGCTGACGGCTCGGTAGATCAAACCCCAGTCCGCGGCGTCTATTGCGCTGACTTTGTCGCCGAGCAGCAGCATCTGCTTTGCGCGGGTCAGCCCGACCAGCCGGGGGAGTAGCCAGGTTGCACCCGAATCCGGACTGAACCCGCGGGCCGCAAACGGCTCCCAGAACACCGCGTCGCTGGCAGCCACGGTGAAGTCGGCGGCCAGTGCCAGGTTGCACCCGAGACCGACGGCGAATCCCCGCACGCTGCAGACGACCGGCAACTGGATGCCCTGCACCAGTTCGATCACGCGATGAGCGGTGTGCGGAATGCGGCGGACGAGGTCACCGGTTCGCGGGCGTGGGGCCTCGCCGCTGTTGGTGGCTACCCAGTCGGCCCCCGCGCAGAAGTCGTCGCCCGCGCCGCGGATGTGGACGGCCCTCAGCGTGTCGTCGGTGGCGGCCTCGGTCAGTGCGGTGACGAACACCTCGATCATGTTATGGCTCAACGAGTTACGCTGCGACGGCCGATCGAGCGTGAGCCGCAGCACGGCACCGTCGCGGCTCGTGGTGAGCGAGCCGTCGGCCGCCGAGGAGTCCAGGTCTTGACTCACCCTCGAATCCGCCCTTCCCCGCCGATATGGATACCACTACAGTAGGCTGTACGATTGCTGCACTGTATAACTTAGCAAGGAAAGCCCGGCGACGGAACAGCTGCATCGGGAAGAGGGTTCATGGGATCGCGATTCGGCGAAGCGCCGCTGCCGCAGACCGTAGCCGCCGCCGGTGCCATTCGCCGACTCAGCTCGCTGCTGTTGTCGTTGGAACATGCCAACCCGACGGTGGACGCGATCGTCGCGCAGATCAGCGATTGGGAACGTGAGCTGGGCGCGGCGGTTCCGCCGGACAGCGCACCGCGGATCGCTTCCGACGACTCCGACGACGACGGCAGCCGCCGCGTCTATCTCGGTCACGCGACCGATATCGGCGCGTTCAACCCCTGCTTTCCCGAATACCGCTTCGATCACTTTGACGCCCAGACCGCGTCGGGCCACGTCGCCTTCCCGCTGGTCTATGAGGGGCCGCCGGGATTGGTGCACGGCGGGTTCCTCGCGGTTTTCTTCGACTGCGTCATCCAGCACCAGAACTGCCTGGTGGGACTCTCCGGCAAGACTCGCTCGCTCAACGTCACCTTCCGCCGGCCAACACCCATCCTCACCGACCTGCGTTTCGACATCGCCCGCTCTGAGGTGGAGCGAGGCATCACGTCGACGGCCCGGTTGCTGCTCGACGGCGAGGTGCTGTGCACAGGTGAGGTCAATACGCTGGCGCAGACGCCGGACAAGTTGACCGGGTTTCGATTCGGCAAGCGGCGAGCCGAGAAGACCTGACGTGGTTTCGCAGCGCTTTCGTCAACCACGCGTCGCGGAGATCGTCGCCTCGAAGTTGCGCGACGACATCTTGTCCGGCCGCCTGAAAGAGGGCGATATTCTGCCATCGCAGGAAAGCCTGTTCGGTGAATTCGGCGTGAGCCCACCCGCTTTGCGGGAAGCAATCCACATCCTGGAGACCGACGGGCTGATCTCGGTACGTCGCGGCAATGTTGGCGGATCCGTCGTACACCGGCCGACGCCCGAACGGACCGCGCAGATGATCAGCATGGTTCTGCAGGCGAGGTCCGCGACACCGACGGACGTCAGCGCGGCGCTGATGCATCTGGAACCGGTCTGCGCAGGGATGTGCGCTGCACGTGACGATCGGATGACCGAAGTGGTGCCCTATCTGCAGCATCAAATCGATGTTCAGGCAGCGCAATTCGATGACATCTCGCAGTATGTGCCGAATGCCCGACGATTTCATGAAACCCTGGTCTCGCGGTGCGGCAACGAGTCTATGATCCTGCTGATCGGCTCGCTCGAGCTGATCTGGTCCGCGCACGAGTCTTCGGTGTGGGATGACGACGGTGAACCGGCACCGATGGTGGACAAGACGAGGCGAGCCGCACTGCGCGACCATCAGCGCCTGCTCGACGCCATCAGCGATGGCAATCAGGCCCGGGCGGTGCGGTTGGCGCAGGACCACCTGGCCGCGGCTCGCCGCAACACGCTTGCCGTCGGCACCGACAAAACCATTGAGGCGAAACTGATGTCGGATCTCGGTCCGCGACTGGACTCGCGCTTTCGATCTAACGGCCGTCCCCAGAACGGAAAGGAGTCCAGCGCATGACCGGCTCGGATTCTGCAGATGATCGCGTTCTGTTCGATGTCGATCCCGAAAAGCGGATCGCCACCATCACGTTGAACAACCCCAAACAGCGAAACTCCTACGACGCGGCCATGCGTGGGGCTGTTGCCCGGTGTCTGGACCGGGTGGCCGAGGACGACGACCTCACCGTGGTGCTGCTGCGTGGAGCCGACGGGGTGTTCAGCACCGGGGCGGACATGAACAACGCCTACGGCTGGTACGGCGAGCGAGGCGGTCCAGAAGCGAAAAGCCGCCCCAGCCAGCGGCGTCGGCTCACGGTGGACCGTAAGTCGTTCGGCTTCTACCACAACCTCATGGGCTTTCCCAAGGTCACCGTGGGGGAGATCAGCGGCTATGCACTCGGCGGTGGGTTCGAAATCGCCTTGATGATGGACATTTCGGTTATCGCCCGTAATACGAAGATCGGCATGCCGGCCACCCGGTTCCTCGGGCCGGCGCTGGGTAGCCTGCACATGTTCTTCCATCGGTTGGGGCCGGTGCTGGCGCGGCGTCTGCTGTTAACCGGCGACATCATCGAGGCCGGAACAATCGAGCACTTGGGGATCTTCACGGACACTTGCGATCCCGGTCTAGTGCCGGCTCGGGCCCGGTACTGGGCGGAGAAGGCCGCGAGGATGCCGGCCGACGGCGTCGTGATCGCCAAAGAGGCTTTTCGCCTCGTCGAGCAGAGCCAGGCTTATCAGGGTGAGGAAGTCGCCAGCTACCTATTTCACGCGTATGGCACCAACCTGCAATTCGCACCGGGGGAGTTCAACTTCGTCAAGACCCGCGCGCAGCACGGCACCAAAGAGGCGTTTCGGCTGCGCGACGAGCATTTCGACGTACCGGAGCCTCCAAAAGGCTAAGCCCCGTAACGGGTTTCGCTAACGCGATGCCTTGCCCTGTCCACGGGATGCGCTCGACTTGGCCGGTTTGCGTTGCCGGCCAGTCGACTTCGACCCCTGCTCGATCAGCCGGCTGGCGTTGTCGAGGATGCAGTCCAGGCCGTATTCGAAGTTGTTGTCATCGGGGGCGCCGATGTGGTGGCCCATGGCCGTCATCTGGGCGAGCAGCGGCGTGGTTTCCGGATCGATGACCATCGCGTCCTCGATCGTGCGTGCCCCGTTCTCCGTCGCCTCGTTCTTCTCCTGGAGCCGATGCAGCACCACCGAACCGCGAACGTGAACCGAGACCGCGGAGTAGGTGTCGAATGCTTCTTCCGGCGATAGTCCCGCCTCGACCAAACCGGCGATCGCCTTCTCGACCTCCTGGACTCCGAGCCGAGCCGCTCTGGGGCTCAGCGCCGATCTGATTAAAATCAGATCGCACAGTATCGGGTTGCCCATGAAGGTTTTCCGCATCGAGCGCGCGTGATTGCGCAGCGTCTCGCGCCAGTCGCTGGCTTCGACGTACGGCGTGGCGAACACGTACTTGCGCAGGGCGCGGTCTGTCATCGCGTTGAGCAGATCGTCTTTCTTCCGGAAGTACCAGTAGATGCTGGTGACGCCCACGCCGAGATGCTTACCGAGCAGCGGCATGCTCAGGTTGTCGATCGACACTTGCTCGGCAAGTTCGAACGCGCCGCTGATGATGTCGTCGGGATTGATGGACCCGCGTTCGCGTCGCTGACGCTTCTCGGCAGTTGCTTGTTTGGCCACTGCGGGCACCTCCATCAAGATCAATGCTGCGCGTGCCGTTCCGGCCTCGCGGTCACCTGCGTCGAATCTACCGGCAGTTGCCCGGTGATCTGCGGTTACGCGGCCGTGTCGCCGTCCCCGTCTGCTACTGTAATACCTATCGTAGGCTTTTTGATATGCACGGCGGCAAGCGAAGGGTTACCGGGCATTTGCCATGGATTTAGGGCTGACAAACGCCACCGCGGTCGTCGTTGGCGGTGGCCGCGGCATGGGTCTGGCCGCTGCGCGCTGCCTGGCTGACGACGGCGCCCGCGTCGCGATCGTCGCCCGGTCCCGGGCTGACCTCGACCGCGCGACCGAAGAGTTGACCAATCGTGGCAGCCCCGATGCCCTGGGCCTGGTAGCCGACATCCGCGACGACGAACAAGTCAACGGCGTGTTTACCGAGCTCGGTGACCGCTGGAACGGCGAACTCAATGTGCTCATCAACGCCGTCGGCCCGGGCGCGGTCGGCGGTTTCGAAGACCTGACCGACGAGCAATGGGGCCAGGCTTTCGACGACGGCGTGATGGGCATGGTGCGCTGCGTGCGTTCAGCGCTGCCGCTGCTTCGGAACGCAGCGTGGGCGCGGATCGTCAACTTCTCGGCGCACTCCACCCAGCGCCAAAGTGTCATGCTGCCGGCCTACACCGCGGCCAAAGCGGCGCTGACGAGCATTTCCAAAAACTTGTCGCTGTTGCTGGCCAAGGACGAGATCATGGTCAACGTGGTCTCCCCGGGCAGCATCGCGTCCGAGTCGCTGGTCGGCTGGGCCAAGTCGGTTGGGGTCGACGGTGACGATCCCTACGCGCTGATGGACGCCATCGCCAAGCACTTCGGGCATCCAGCCCATATGCCAAGGGCCGGGCTACCCGACGAAATGGGTTCAGTGGTGGCGTTTTTGGCGTCGCGCCGCAACTCGTATATGACCGGAGCAAACATCAACGTCGACGGCGGTTCGGACTTCACCTGACGATCGCCGACTGGGAAGGAGTCGATGATGGCCACGGCACGCGAGGCACGCGCTTGGGCGCGCAGCGCATTGCGGGGAATCGGCGATTCGCTGTACACCCCGTTTTGCGGCACCGACGGTGACGACATCGACTGGGACGCCTATCGGACGCTGATTCGTTACTGCGTCGGCGATCTCGGTCACCCGATGTTGTGGTGCACCAGCGGCCTCGCCGAGTTCTGGTCGCTGACGCTCGACGAGCGAAAGCGCTTGCTGGAGATAGCGATCGAGGAAGGCAGAGCCGTCAACCCCGAGGTCGTGGTGCAGGCCTGCACGGCCGCCATGTCGGCCAAGGACTGCCTGGAGCTGACTCTGCATGCCCAGCACGCCGGCGCCGACATCGCCTACATCCAGACGCCGATGATGGAGGCTCACGGTGGCGAAGGCGTGCTGCGGTTCTTCAAGTACATCGGTCAGCGCACGGATATCGCACTGGGCATGTTCAATTCACCTTCGTCGGGATATGTGCTGACGGCGGCCGAAGGCGCGCGGATCTGCGACGAGGTGCCCGCGGTCTGCGCGACGAAGGAGGGCGCCTTCCGCCCGGCGAACAGCCGCCTGCTGCATGAGCTGGCGCCCGACCTGGTGATCTGGGAATGCGAGAAAACCGTGTACCGCGCCGGGTGGCTGCGCCACGGGATCGTCTGCCCGGCCCAGCTGGGCACTGCCGGCTACCTGTTCGAAACCCCTCAGCGGCCGCTGCTCTCGGAATATTGGGACCTGGTGTGCGACGGCAAGCTCATCGAGGCGATGGATTACGGCCGTGAATCGGGTCTCGACCAGCTGGAGATCGACCTCGGATCGTGGTTCACCTGCTATCCGGGTCGGGCCGATTACTTCACCCACTGGGGCGGCGCGTTCAAGTACGCCGCGTCGGTTCTCGGCCTGCCCATCGGTGCCTATCCGCATTCCCGGCCGCCGCAAGCAGAGTTGCCGCCGGAAGCCAAGAC
>Ga0209040_10004039_pt1 | contig 11158 bp, 12 predicted proteins | sample BogFormECP12_OM3_FD_188240 | JGI IMG/M metagenome (GOLD analysis project Ga0209040, IMG submission 188240) | Bog forest soil microbial communities from Calvert Island, British Columbia, Canada - ECP12_OM3 (SPAdes) (version 2) | ecosystem: Environmental > Aquatic > Freshwater > Wetlands > Bog ... | reverse complement strand
CACATACCCAAGTCTCGGCCGGGAGCAGACGTGCTTTGCGTGAACAGTTCCATAACTGCTCCTGTATTCTTCCGATTCCCAAAAGGACGTGCAAGTTGCCCAGAGGTACATATCCGCAGCTCGCCGCAAACGCCCAATCCAATAACGCTCCTCTTAGTCTGCATGAGCCAAGCGTCCGATATGATCAGATAGGTTGGTCTCAGCGACAGCAACGTTGTTTATTGCATGTGAAATCTTTGTCTTCGCAACAAATCTGCCGATAAGAAGCCTTGCGGCGATCGCACTCGTGGCGGTTGTATTCCATGTGCACCAGGAGTTTCCGACCGGAGGTCAAAAGCAGACCTGGCACCATGAAATTGATGATGACGCGCGCGCCGCAAGTGCAGGGCTTTCAAAGCAGGTCGCGCCGCCGCCGGGAGTGGCCAGCGACGTTGGGTCACAGCCATGTTGCTATGCAGCAAATGAAGCAACGACCGGAGACGACGGCCTCGATCAGTGAGCAAAACGCAGGATGGGCAACCGCCTCGATTCGCAAACCCGCTCTTGCGCGAACGAATGGGAGCACGCGAGAGAACACGGAAGTGGCGACATTGACAATGCACCGCGAAACGAGCGCAACGCCCGTGCGTTGCATAAATTATGGCCTCCTCACGCACATGCAATCTGGTGAAAGGCCTAGCGGGAGGAAGCTGTGTTCTCGATCATCGGAATCTTGGTAGTTTTTGGAGCAGTCGTGGGCGGATACCTTATGGAAAAGGGAAACATCCACGTGCTCATGCAGCCAGCGGAGTTGCTAATCATCGGCGGTGCTGCCGTTGGAACGCTCTTGGTAGCCAACCCGCTCCACATCTTGAAAGAAGTTGCATCACGCATCCCCGGTGTGCTTAAGGGCTCGAAGTTTGACAAACAGCGCTATCTGGACTCACTGAAGATGATGTTTGACCTGTTCAACAAGGCTCGAAAAGAGGGCCTGGTGGCCCTCGAGGCAGATATCGAAGAGCCAACGAAGAGCGCGATAATTTCAAAATACAAGGACTTTATGGGAGACCCCCACGCGCGAGACTTTGTGTGCGACACCATGCGAATGGCCATTACCGGCGGTGTCGAGCCATTCGACCTTGATCAGATGATGGAGCTAGACATGGACGTACATCATCACGGCACGACTCAGCCGGTTGCGGCACTGAGTACCATGGCCGATGCGCTGCCAGGCCTGGGGATTGTGGCCGCCGTGCTCGGCGTCGTGGTCACCATGGGCTCTCTAGGCGGTCCGCCGGAAGAGATTGGCCACAAAGTGGCAGCGGCTCTGGTAGGAACTTTCCTTGGCATTCTGCTGTGCTATGGGGCGGTTGGACCGCTTTCCTCAAACATGGCAAAACTCGCCGACGATGAACACGCCTACTATCACGTCCTGCGTGTGCTCTTGCTGGCCTTCATGAAGGGCACTTCTCCAATTCTTGCATTGGAGATGGGCCGTCGTGCCGTGCCGACTCATGTGCGTCCCAGCTTCCAAGAAGTAGAAAAAGCCTGCCGCAAAGCGAGTGCAAGTCCAGAAGCAGCGGCGCCAGCGGCGTAGGTGAAGACCCATGGCGACCAGTCGTCCGATCATCATCATTAAGAAGAAGGTAAGCCACGGAGGCCACCATGGCGGTGCATGGAAGGTCGCCTACGCGGACTTCGTGACGGCGATGATGGCTCTGTTTATCGTCCTTTGGCTGATGAACAGCAGCAAACAGCTTCAGGTGGCTGTAGGCGGATACTTCAAAGACCCTACCGGCACCGCGAAGAAGGTCGGAACCAATCAGTCGGGGTCCGGCGAAAACTTTACCCTGAGAAAACAAGACATGCCGCGGCTGAAGGAGCAGCTGGAAAGTGTCATTCGTAAGGCGCCGGAACTTGAAAAACTGAACAACCACATCGAGATGACGATCACCGCCGAAGGGCTGCGCATTGAACTGCTAGAGTCGGAGGCCGGCACCTTCTTTGAGAGTGGCAACGCCCAGCCAACCGATGCAGGGAAATCATTGCTTGTGGCGCTGGCCCATGAAATTGGGAAGCTTCCTAATAAAGTCTCGCTCGAGGGACACACGGATTCGCGTCCCTACTCCGGGGCGGCCCACTATAGCAACTGGGAGCTCTCAGCGGACCGGGCAAACGCAGCTCGTCGCCTTATGCAACAAAACGGAATTCGCTCCGACCAGGTTACGCAAGTCCGTGGGTTTTCGGACCAACGACTGCGCAAGCCAGAGCAAGCCGAAGATCCATCGAACCGCCGTATCTCCCTCATTGTGCAATACTTGGTGAAGGAAGAAAACGAAGCACAGCCCAACGCAAATCTCGTAAGCAAAGGTGCATGACGCACAACATCTTGAAGCTCCATTGCGCCTGCGGCACGTAATCGGAGCACTGGACTGCGGCCGAACAGTCACACTGGCGAGATAGTATCGAGGGTTTTGCCCCAAGTGACAAACAGCAGCAGCCCTCACGGAATGTCGCTCCTAGGCATTTACTGATATGCCATCCGAACTGGACTGGGACGACTCCTGCATCGGCAGGGCGTTAATTTGGGCAAATTGCTGAACGGCCTGCTGCACCGTGCTGTATGGCTGCTGAGTCGCAAGCAGCTTGCTAGATCGCAGCACTGGGCCAAACGGGCCAAGCAAATGGCTGCCCAAAACCGCTCCGGATTGCACCGCGTGGCCCAGCGGTGCAAGCAACCTACCGATCGCACTCGTTCCGCTCCCGCCGCCACCCTGATGAGGATGGTGCCCATGCGCGGCTCCATTCTGAAAGTCCTGCTGAACCGTCGCGTAGTCTTTCTGGGCAGCCGAAATGTTTCCGGACTGAAGATCCGTGGCAAGCTGCTTGAAGTCCTGTGCGATCAGATTATGGTGCTGCAACGATGAGGCAGAATTTGTAGGCGGCCTGGACTGCTGCATGGCCGCCAAATCCGTTTGTGCGGCAGTCAGATTCCCGGACTGCAGATCTTTGCCGAGTTGCTGAAATGCTTGCTGAAACTGTTGCATCCTGTTCTGAACGCTCTGGGTGTTGTAGTCAACAAGACTACTGCTGGAAATGCCCGAGACTGACATGGCTGTCTCCTCAAAAGGGAACTTTTCGTTCCAGTGTCGTATCAGCATTGTTCTGGCTGAACTTTTCTTGCCGATATGTCGCAATGAACAGTGCAAGTCTCTTGCCAAAACGAGCGCGACGGGACAAAGAGTCTAACCTGCACCATTGACGATACTTGGCTGATGGCCCGTCAGGTGTGATCTGCTGCAATCGCTCGAACTAGGCAAACCCTGCCTATCTGTCAACTGGGCAAGGCCCGCCCGCCGCCTATGAGGCCTATTTTCATTCCTTCTTGCACCAGTTCAAGCGTGCCGAAACGGGAAAAGGAGTTACTTTCGTGTATTCGCACATTGTTTTATCCCTGCATTTTTCTGGGCCGACTCTTAACTTATATGGCGACGCCCAACTCGGCTCGAGATTAGGTGGCTAAGCGTCAAGGACAGCAAACATCTGCGACATTGCAGTGCTATTCGCCACACCAATTCGTCTGTGCGTTCAAGGGGCGCTTCAGTTTTGTGCTTTTCCAGTGCTCAGATGCGTACTCAGCGATACGGTCGATCGGGATCCGAAATGGTATTTGAACGGTGCCGGCATTCAGGGCGCCTTCGAGGTAATATGACAGCCAAAAACTCAGTCGCAGAGTTCACTACCAAGGTGGCTGGCCGCATCTTGGTCGTAGAAGATGACCTGCCTTTGGCAAACTTTTTGCGTCGCGAACTTGAGGCAGAATGCTACCGCGTGGATCTCGCTCATGACGGACAATACGCTCACGACGTGTTGCAAAGGGAGAAGTACGATCTTGTTCTGCTCGACTTGAACCTGCCCAAGCTCGATGGCGTTGCATTGTTGTGCCTGCTCCGCCCTTCCCATCCTAAACTTCCGGTTCTTGTGCTTACCGGCCGAAGCCGCATTGAGGACCGAGTCTTATCGCTCAACAGCGGTGCCGATGATTGTTTGATTAAACCATTCTCTTTCACAGAGCTGCTCGCCCGTGTCCGTGCCCTCTTGCGAAGGAGTTCGGGAGCGGTTTCAAAGGTGTCGAAGGTCGGTGACCTCACTCTCGATCGTGAGGGATGGAAAGTGGACCGCAATGGACGGCGGATCGACCTTACGCCCAGGGAATTCGCTGTCCTTGAGTTCTTGATGCGGAATGCGGACCGTCCCATATCCCGAGCCACCATCATGGAGGAAGTCTGGAACATTCCTTTCGATCCGTCGACGAATGTGGTCGACGTTTATTTGAAGTATGTTCGAGACAAGGTTGACCTCGACGGGGAAAAAAAGCTGATCCGGACGATGCGCGGCGTCGGCTACGTGCTTAGCGATGAATCATAGCCGCCATGGAGTTGATAGCGCAGAGTCGGAGCGGCAATCGGCTCTGCTGCAGAGTCTATCTCAAGGCATGCATGACATTGCTCAGCCACTCGCGATCATGCAAGGGAAACTGGAACTTTGTGTCATGAAGGGCGATGCGGCGAACTGCCTCGCCGCCATAGAAGAATCGCTTCACGCACTCAGTCGGGTGGTTGAGTTGTTTTCCTACCTTCGCGAGCTGGTGCGGATCGCGAAGGACGACGAGCCGCAGTCGGCGGTCCAGATCATCCCCCTTGTATTGTCGGTTGCCGAGGATCTGGGTTGCATCATACGGGCTTCGGGGGTTCAATTCCAGCTCGAGTGCCCGGAACGGTTGCCTTTGATCCACGTCTGTGAAACCCGTGTTCGTCAAGCCCTGTTCTACGCGTTGCAAGCCGTGCAGAGTGTTTCGCGAGCGCCGGACACCGTCTTGCTGGCAGTTGTGCACAAAGCAGCTACGATCGAAGTGTGCGTTGCGAATCACTCCCAGTCGACGCATATCAAGCCCGAGGGGTGTGAATTCAAGCGAGCCATCACCCTAACCAAAGCGATTGTCGAAGCCCAACAGGGTTCTTTCTGCTACCACCAGGCACCATTGGCGGTAACAATCTGCTTTCCGCTTGTCGGATATCATGAAACTGCGCCAGGGAAAGCAAGGTACCAGCGAAACGAATAATGAAGTAGGTCTTTCATCTATTTCTAATCTTCGGAGTACCGAGTTCATCATGGCCACTTCAACCGCTGCAGCTTCTCCGTACGATATCAAACACTCCATTGGGGTCCTCGTCGTCAGCTCGAACCCTAGCCTGCGTCACGCCCTGTGTGACAGACTGGAGTCTTCTCGCTACGTCTTGTCTGAAGCCGAGAGCGGCGCCGCTGCCGTGGAGAAGATGTACGAGAAAGAAAGTCACGTTCTGCTGCTTGACCCGTTGCTCTCGGACCTGGAACCCAATGATTTCGGTAGCCGGATTCGTGGGCAGTTTCCTAATGTTCAGATCGTTACGGTGAACTCGCACACCGGCCAGCCTCTCCTTCGCTCTTCATCGCCCTCGCCGCTGGCAGTACAAGTGATTGAAATCCTGGAGCGTAGTGGCTCGATCCAGACCAACACGACGGCGGCCGTGGACGTGCGGGACGAGAATTGTGTTAGCGAAGCTCCTTCTGGACTGCCCGGGATGGTCGGCGCGTCTGCTGCCATGCAGCAGGTATATCGTGTCACCCGCCTGATTTCGAGGCTGGATACCACGGTTGTGGTGACGGGCGAGAGTGGCACCGGCAAAGACCTGATCGCGCAGGCGATTCATCAGCTGAGCACCCGCCGGAGCCACCCATTCGCAGTTATCAATTGCGCAGCTATTCCGGAGCCGCTGCTTGAAGCCGAGCTTTTCGGTTACGTAAAAGGTGCGTTTACTGGCGCGGTGCAATCGCGGATCGGACGCATCCACGCTGCGCAAGGTGGAACACTATTCCTGGATGAGATCGGCGAGATGCCGCATGCGCTGCAAAGCAAACTATTACGCTTTGTGGAGCAAGGTGAAGTGCAACGACTCGGCAGTTCAGACAACTTCCGCGTTGACGTGCGTGTGATCGCCGCAACTAATGCGGACCTGCGCAAACTGGTAGAGCAAAAAGCCTTTCGTGAAGATCTCTACTATCGCCTCGCGGTATTCCCAATTAAACTGCCGCCGCTACGCGACCGCTTCGATGACATATCCCCGCTGGCGGCGAGCTTTGCCACTCGGTTCAGACCAGGAGGCTTTCTGAACGCAGATGCTCTCTCAGTTCTGCACCAGCACACTTGGCCGGGAAACGTTCGTGAGCTGCGCAATGTGATCGAGCGGGCGAGCATCCTCATGGGGGACGACCTGGAAATCAAGGCGGAACACATTATCCTTTGATCTTCTCTCGCGTTTTCGACACCTTTTCGGATTTGGCAATCGTCTTGCATGTCTACTAGGCATATGTTGCCTAGTTCTCATGTGATTCCAATCAACGGCCCAGCGGTCGAGCCACCGAGCGACAGAACGGTTCTTGCGGGTGCTTTCTCCGAATTCATTGCCGCGGCCGGATGCCTGGAACGCTCCTACCATGACCTACAACTGGAAGTTGTTCAACTCCGCAAGGAGCTGGAGGAACGGAATGCCGCCCTGAATTCCATCGTCGTGCAGAACGAGCACATGAGGCTCGCGCTGCAGCGCATCGTCGGCGCCTTGCCGTGCGGTGTGTTGGTGTTAGAGGCCAACCGAACGATCACTCTGATGAATGCCGAGGCCAAGCGCTTGCTCGACCTCGAAACTGCGGGGGCACGCAGCCTTAGTGAGCTCCCGACACATATGAAGACTCATCTGGCGGGGTTTGTCGAGAGTTCTTCCGATCGCGACATGGAAGAAGAATTTTGCGTTCCGACGAAGTCAGCCAAACGATGGCTCGCGGTGCGCAGCCGCCGTCTAATTGTGAATGTGAGTGGCAGGCAAAGTGAGGATGCCCGGCAAACTGTCCTGACCCTGCGAGATGTTACCGCCCAGAAGGAACTGGAGCAGGAGCGCGAGGCCGCCCGCAACACGCTGGCCCTGGCGGAGATGTCTGCCGTGCTTGCGCACGAGATCCGAAATCCACTGGCCAGCCTTGAACTGTTTGCCGGTTTAATCGCCGATGAGCAGCCAGGGTCATCAGAGCACATTTCCCACCTCCAGGCAGGCATCCGAACACTTTCAGCAACGGTAAACAATGTATTGCGCTTCCATAGCGCGGGACACTCTCATCTGTCTCCAATCGCGGTTGGCCAGGTCGTGAAGAACACAGTTGAATTCATCCGGCCCATCGCTCGACAAGCCCGGGTCGAGGTTAGCTTCAAAGACCAGGCCCGCGAGCTGCGAATCGCGGGTGATGCAAACGCGCTGCAGCAGGTAATGCTGAACTTGGCTTGCAATGCAATCCGTAACATGCCCGGTGGAGGCAGGCTGTCGATTTCTGTTCGGGCAAAGCGGGTCGACGAAGAGATCCACGCGAGCATCCGAGTTGCCGACGTCGGGCGAGGGATTCGGCCAGACCACATGGCTCATATTTTCGAGCCGGGGTTCAGCGGCAGCGGCAACACTCCCGGCCTTGGACTGGCTGTTTGCAAGCGAATTGTCGAACAACATCGCGGAAGGATTCGCGTTCGCAGCCGTGTGAACCGGGGCACAACGTTTACCTTGGAGTTTCTGGCGTTATGAAGGATTATCCGAATTCAGCGGTACTAGTCGTCGATGACGAGCCGGGAGTACGCACGGCTCTCCAGCTCAGTTTTCAGCGGCAGGGCTGGCGGGTCGAGACCGCGGCCGGCGCACAGGAGGCCATTCGTAAGTTCGCATGCGGTCCCTTTCCCCTGGTGGTGACGGACGTGCGTATGCCTGACGGGAATGGCGTCGACGTGATGCACGCGGTGCGCAACGCTTCACCTTCGACCGCGGTGATCCTGCTCACGGCTTACGGCAGCGTACCCGAAGCCGTCCGCGCGATCCGCAGCGGCGCCTGCGATTACCTTATCAAGCCGGTGTCGTTCGAACAATTGCGCTCTGCGGTGGAGCGGGTCATGAAGCAGGCGGGGAATTGCGCGGAACTTGATCCGGACTGCGAGCTGGTTGGCCGGGCGCCGTCGCTCAGGCGTGCGATTGAGCGGGCCCGCATCGCAGCCACAACTGAGGCCGACGTCCTCATTGAAGCGGAGAGCGGAACTGGGAAAGAGCTTCTCGCGCGTTACATCCACGACATGAGCGACCGTGCTACGAAGTCTTTTGTTGCCGTGAACTGTGCTGCCGTGCCAGAGCAACTGCTCGAAAGCGAACTGTTTGGACACGCCAAAGGCGCGTTCACCGGTGCTACCGCGATGAAGTTCGGCAAGTTCGAACTGGCCAACAGCGGGACGCTTTTGCTCGACGAGATCGGCGAGATGCCGCTAAACCTGCAGCCTAAACTGCTTCGTGCGCTGCAGGAGCGTGAGTTTGAGAGGTTAGGAGAGACCCGCACCACTCACGTTGATATCCGGGTAATCGCCACCACAAATGTGTCGCTACGAGGCAGGGTGGAACAAGGGAAGTTTCGCGCCGATCTTTACTATCGGTTGAATGTAATTCCGCTTTCCCTTCCTCCGCTGCGGGAACGCCGGGAAGACATACCGACGTTGGCCAAGTTCTTTGCCGAGAAGTTTGCTGCCCAGAGCCGGCGTCCAGCACAACGCCTTCACCCCGAGTTCATTCAAAGGTTGCAGGCATACGCCTGGCCGGGAAACGTGCGCGAACTCCTCAACTACATGCGACGGGTTGTGGTATTAAACCAGACTGCGGAACTTGGTCCCGAATGCCTTGACCAGGAGTTTCTCGAACTGGAACAGGCGGTATCTTCGGGGTCGAGCATCGTTCAGTCAGACGTGGTCGTGCCTGGTACCCCGATTCGCCATTTGGAACGGCAATTGTTGGAGAAAACCCTGGGTCTGACCGATGGCAATCGCACAAGAGCGGCGGAGATGCTGGGTATCAGTCTCCGGACGATACGCAACAAGATTCGCGAATACGGGCTACCGCCCCGGAGGTTTGCATAAATGTCTTCGACGCCGATGATCCCGGTGCTGGAGCGATACCTGGATCTCACCTCAGATCGCCACCAGGTGACGGTCTCCAACATGGCCAATATCGATACTCCTGGTTACCACACGCGGGATATCGACTTCCGAGCCGAGATGCAACGTGCCTTGAACGATAGCGGCCCATCGCAGTTCACTCCGGTTGCCGTCAAAGTCGCCGGACTCGTCGAGCGCCCGGACGGGAACAACGTGAACCTGGACCGAGAAGGCCTAATGCTCTCAGAGACGCAAATGCAATACGAGATTGGCGTTCAGCTGGTGAAGTCTGAGTTCCACCGCTTGATCTATGCCATTAACGAAGGGAAATAGTTATGGGCCTGTTCAGTACGCTTGAGGTCAGTGGTTCCGCGCTTTCTGCCGAGCGGCAGCGCGCTGAAATCGTGGCCGCGAACATGGCGAACGCAGAAACCACGCACACCGCCAATGGATCCGGCCCATTTCGCCGCAAACAAGTGGTGTTTTCCAGTCCCGGGTCCTCCACTTTTCAATTGTTATTGACCGGACTGAACAAACTGACCGGTGGAAGAGTGGGCGCCGTACGCATAGCCAAGGTCATCGATGATCCCACGCCTCCCGTCATGCGTTACGAGCCTGGGCATCCAGACGCAGACCAGAACGGTTACGTCGCCTATCCTGCGATCAATCCAGTGCAGGAAATGGTGGACCTCATGGGTGCGGTGCGCGCCTACCAACTCAACGCGTCAGCGGTCAATGCGTCGAAGCAGATGATTCAACAATCCCTGGACATACTGAAGTGAGCCGAGACTTTGGAGGTCAAATATGAACAACACCATCGTGGGCGGTGCATATCCCCCCCTCATTCCTCCCGCGACCAGCATTCCGGCAACGGGAACGAACGAACCCGGTTTCGGCGACGTGCTGCGGAGCGCGATTGACCAAGTTGAAGACCTGCACACGAATGCCAACCAGCAGGTGAGTGCCCTGATGCAAGGCGGCCGCTCCGATGTGCACAACGTAATGATCGCGGTCGAGAAAGCCGACGTGGCTTTCCAACTGATGATGCAGGTTCGGAACAAGATCGTAAACGCGTATCAAGAAATTGAAAAGATGCAGTTCTAGTTAACACGCTATGACGAGCGTGAGCAAAGTCATCGATCAACTCGGGCAGTTCTGGAACGGCCTTTCGGGGAAGCAACGTGCGTTGCTCCTCGGCGGTGCTGTCATCACGGCTGCTGTCGTGTTGCTATTTGCGCGCTTGGTCGGCTCGCCTGACTATAAACCGCTCATCAACGGGTTGGAGCCCGCAGAAGCGGAGTCGATCGCCGCCCAGTTAGCCACAAAACACATTTCGACGGAACTGGGCGCTGATGGCAAATCAATACGAGTGGCCGCCGACAAGTTGGACGCCGCCCGTTTAGAGATTGCATCGCACGACCTGCCACCAAGCGGACGGTTGGGATTCGAGCTATTCGACAAGGTGGCGTGGGGGCAGACGGAGTTTGATGAGAAGGTGAACTACCAGCGTGCGATGGAAGGCGAACTGGAACGTACGATCCAGACTTTGCACGATGTAGAAAGCGCACGAGTTCACCTGGTGATGCCCACAGACTCCGTATTTATCGACCGGGAGCGGGCCGCCAAAGCTTCCGTGATACTTAGGTTGCGTCGCGGAACTCTCTCCGAAGAAACCGAGATGGCGATCTCGCGGCTGGTGTCAGGCGCGGTTGACGAACTCAAGCCGGAAAACGTGGTGGTGATTGATGCGTATACGAGCCGTCCCATTGGAACCCAACATCGCGAATCGCCAGCGAGTGGTGCTACGGAGCAGGAATTGACGCGACGCCTGGTGGCCATCCTCTCCCCCGTTGTCGGGGAGCAAAGCGTGCGCGCCAGCGTCAACGTGGAATACGATCCCAGCACAAGCGAGGTGAGCGAGGAGAAGTACGACCCGGATGCGACGGTCGCCCTAACTATGCAACGCACCGAAGAACAGGTGGGAGGGGGAGCGGCAATCGGGGGGGTACCCGGAACCTCCAGCAACGTCCCCGGAGCGCAGAAGACGTCAGCCCAGCCAGCGGCCGACGACAGGGCCGACGACAATTCGCAGCGCACCAAGAGTGAAAGCGGGACGTACGCTGTCAACAAGCTGGT
>Ga0209040_10004038_pt1 | contig 11158 bp, 6 predicted proteins | sample BogFormECP12_OM3_FD_188240 | JGI IMG/M metagenome (GOLD analysis project Ga0209040, IMG submission 188240) | Bog forest soil microbial communities from Calvert Island, British Columbia, Canada - ECP12_OM3 (SPAdes) (version 2) | ecosystem: Environmental > Aquatic > Freshwater > Wetlands > Bog ... | reverse complement strand
GAGGCGTCGGCGTTTGAAAGCGGTCCCGACGGCGGCCTTCGGCCTCCGCTGCGTTGGCCGGCCGGGCGGTGTACACCTGGCCGTCGGGCGGTCCCGTATGGTAGGTGCATCGGCCAACCGATCGCTCTTTCCAGCGATCGATCAGATCGAAGACCAGGGGCGCATGCACGGGAATGGTGGGGTGTAGCGCCGCCGATAGCTGTCGGGCGCGAAACCGTACCGCTGCCACGGCCTCGCCGGGCTCACCCGTGGGCTGGAGCGGTACCCTGCGTCCATTGCATGTGACAACGTAGCGTGATTCCGTCGTCAACTCGGACACCTTCACCTGCATCCGTTCAAGAGACGAATCCACACTGCGAACGGTTCGGCCGGAAGCAGTCTCTTCCGCAAGCACGTTCCAGGGCTCGAGGGCCTGGCGCAGCTCGAGTTCGACTCCATCGACACCGATCGACCCGATCCTGGGAAAGCGAAACTCCAGCTGCGCGGCAAACCATTGATCCTCGAAGTTGTACCCGTACCCACGCAGCTGGTCGAGCACGTCGAAAAAGTCGCGTCTGACAAAATGCGGCAGCATGAATCGGTCATGGAGCGCGGTGCCCCAACGGACAAGGCAGCATTTCAAGGGCCGTTTCCAAAACATACAAACCAGAGCGCGGATGAGCAGCATCTCTACAAGTCCCATTCTGACATGCGGAGCCATTTCAAACGCGCGCAATTCCAGCAGGCCAAGACGCAGCCCGAGACCCTCCGGCGAATAAAGCTTGTCGATGCAGAACTCGGCCCGATGAGAGTTTCCGGTGACGTCGACGAGCAGGTTGCGGAACAATCCATCCACGATCCACGGCGGACAGTCATTCTCAGGCAGATGACTGAATGCGACCTCCAGTTCATACAAGGCATCCATGCGCGCCTCGTCCACGCGCGGATACTGGCTCGTCGGACCGACATACATGCCCGAAAACAGATACGACAGCGAGGGATGGTTTTGCCAGAACGTCACCATGCTTCGAAGTAGATCCGGGCGACGCAAAAATGGGCTGTCCAGGACCGTCGCTCCGCCGATGACGATATGGCTGCCGCCGCCGGTAGCAATATGGCCCCCGTCGTAGCCGAATTTTTCAGCGGTCAACCGATTACGGCGCGCTTCCTCGAAGAGCACTGTGTTGATCTGTTCAAGTTCATCCCAGTTGCTCGCCGGCGGCAGGTTTATTTCGAGAACCCCCGGATCGGGAGTGACGCTGAACGATCGCAGCCTCTGATCGGAAGGCGGAGCATAACCCTCCAGCCACACCGGCTTCTGCAAATACTGGCAGGTATCCTCGACGGCGGCCAGCAGGTCCAGATAGTCCGCGAGCTTGGACGCATACGGCAGAAACACATGAAGGCGGCCCTCTCGAGCCTGCACACACAGAGATGGCCGTATGAGCTCAGTCGCCTTTTCCGCAGTGCTTGAGAGCGCGGGAAGCGCATCGGCTCCAGGTTTTTTCTCGAAGAGCTCCATGCGCCGCGCCGGTTGCGATGGGAGCCTGACCCGGTCTGCAAATGGCGCAGCCTCGTGCTCGTACCGAATCTCGTCCGGTGCCACCCAGGGCATCGACTCGGTCGATATGCGATAACCGATGGGCGAATCCCCCGGCGTCAGCAGCAGGCGCTCCGGGCGTGGAAACCACAGCTGGCTCGACCAGCACAATCGGCCACCCGGCTGCCGACGGCGAATAGGCAAGATATATCCGGCTGGCTCCGACGATTCGGCCTCAGCATTGTAGGCGGGCAGCACGTTTTCGACGCTCACCTGCAGGCGGCGCGTGAGCGCCTCCATGAATTCGAGAGCGTCAGCCGCATCGAAGCCATAGTCCTGATCTTCTCGCGCGATGAGATCGACATTCTCCCAGACCGGGACGCCGTCGCTGCGCCAGAAGCAGCTCAGCGCCCAACGCGGCAGCGGCTCGCCAGGATACCATTTGCCCTGTCCGTAGTGAAGCATTGCTCCGGGCGCCGTCTTCTCGCGGAGGCATTGGATGAGCGCCAACCCGCGGGTTCGCTTCATCGGTCCCAGCGCATCGATGTTCCATTGGGGGCTCTCCGCCTCGTCTATGCCGACGAAGGTAGGCTCGCCACCCATGGTCAGGCGCACGTCCTGCGCCTCCAGGTCCGCGTCCACACTATGAGCGACCTGCTCGACCCGCGCCCAATCCTCCTCGCTGAAGGGCCTTGACGAGCGCGGCGCATCATTCAAGCGGCGAATGGACATGGAGTAGCTGAAGTCCACGTTGGCCGGCTCGACCGTGCCCTCGATAGGTGCGGCATTAGAAACATTCGGAGTGCAGACGAGCGGGATGTGACCCACGCCGGCGAACAGGCCCGAGGTCGGATCCATCCCGATCCAACCAGCGCCCGGCAAAAACGCCTCTGCCCAGGCATGGAAATCCGCGGAGTCGGTTCGCGGGCCGCCCCGATCATCCAAAGCTGTCTCGTCCGCCGCCATCTGAATCAGATATCCCGAGACGAATCGCGCCGCGATTCCCAAATGCCGGAGAATCTGCACAAGCAGCCACGCGGAATCGCGACAGGACCCCATGCTCTGTTCAAGAGTCTGCTCGCATGTCTGGACCCCTGGGTCAAGCCGCGTGATGTAGCCGATTTCGTCTCGTACCTTACGATTCAGGTCGACCAGAAAGCCGATCGTTCCGCGCTTCTCGGCGGAAATGTCCTCAAGAAAAGCCCGGAGCAGAGGGCCGGCCGGCTCGATCGAGCGATAGGGCTCGAGATCCTTGGCCAGCTCCGGCGCGTACTCGAACGGGTACTCTTCCACTCCTGGTTCCAGAAAGAAATCGAAGGGATTGACGGGCGACAGCTCCGCAACGAGGTCCACCTCAACTACAAACTCGGTCGTCTTGGTTTGAAAAAAGACACGCGCCAGATAGTTGTGGTGGATGTCGAGTTGCCACTTGAAGAGATGCTCGACCGGAATGACGTTCAGCGAGTAGCTGAGGATCGGCGTTCGACAGTGCGGGGCGGGACGCAACCGTATAACCTGCGGACCGAGCGTGACCGCCTTGTCGTACCGGTAGTGTGTCCGGTGATTCAGAGCAACCTGTATGCCCATCCACCCTCGCGCGGCCCACGCTTGGAGTACCTGATTCCTGCTCATTTGCGCCAAAAGATCGTGCAGAAGCCAGGGTCTCGGGAAGCCGTTGCTGTAAAGCTACCGTAACAAAGGCGCGAATGCTGCAATTTTCTGGTCATCGCCGCGAAACTTGGCGAGCCGGTTTGGCGCCGCCATAGCGCCGATCGCAGCGGCAGCTACCGCGACACCCACCTTTACCCCTCCGGGTGGATCGTACCCCGCACGATTCGTAACAGTCTTCTCTCGATTGATTTCTCAGGACTGCGGATCGATAATGCGGCGTTCCGGCTTGGGTGCTGCTGGAGTGAAGCAATCGAGATTCAAGTCCTCAATCGCGCCGCTGAGTTGCGACAGTTCGCCTTCTACGGCTTCCTTCACCTGCGCAGCCGATCCGAGCGCGCGGAGATTCAGCAATACGTCCAGTTTCGACGAAATCGAATCGTCGAGAACTCCTTCGACCTGGGGCTCCTCGCCATTGGCGCAAATTGCAACCTTCAAGAACCCACTCGGCGATGTGACTATCATCTTCAGATGCACGATGGAGATGCCTTCTGCCGTGAGCCGACTATCCAACGAATCCAGGAAGGGGCCCACAGCCATGGCCGCGGTAGTCGGCGAGTACGACTTCAGGGTCAGACGTAGATTAAGCCAGGCCAAAGCTGCTTCCGCCTGGGCATATCGGGCGTAATCGATCTCCAAAATGTCGCGGTTGTTGATCAGCGCGCCAGACAGCACCTCACTTAGCCATGCACCGACACCCTCCCCTGTTGCGGCGGACAGCTGGCGTATCGCCCGCCCTGATACTCGCGCTGACAACTGCGGATACTCCGGGTGTAGGTCGGCTTTACTGAAACAGACAATGTCAGCTTCTTCAATCTGCTTCCGAAAGAGATAACTCAGGTCCGGATCAGCTTCCTGCCTTAGCAAATCCGCGGCTCTCTCGGGGTCAACCGCGACGGTAAAAGGCGCTAGTTGGTACTTCTGCCGGTGGTCCTGCAAAGGCCGCAGCACGGTCGCCAGCAAGTCGGTGCAGCTGCCGACCGGTTCGGCAAAGATCACATCAGGGGAGAAGGCGCGAAGCCTCTCCGCGGCATCGACTAAATCGGTCAACCTGCAGCAAAAACAGCCCCCGGTCACTTCGCCGGATAGCAGTCCGCGCAACTCTGCGAAACGCGTATCGACCAGCTCCGAACCCTGGTCATTCATAATTACCGCGCAACGTTTTCCGCGCCGCTCCAGCTCGCGCGCGGCCGCGAGGATCAGGGTTGTTTTCCCTGCGCCCAGAAAGCCGCCCACGACCACGATCCATGGCTTTTTCTCGATAGACGAGGCGCTCAAGACTGCACCTCAATCACCAACTCATCGCCCTGATGCAGCGTGACCGGATCAGCGAACTTCGCAACCAGCCTGCCGTTGCGACGCTCGACCGAATGGCCAATACCTTTGTTGTTTCCAAGCCGCACGGTAGTGGAACGGCCGGTCGCAGAGATTTCGCATGAGCGCTGCGGCAAGCTGCCGGCAAGGACGTTCAGAATGAAGCGTGTCCCGTGTCTTTGCTCATAGGTGAACGTTCCCCATCCAGTGCCAGTCGCCCAGAAACAATGGAAGTTTTCGTGAGGCAAACGCGGCACGGCGACAACGGCCCCCAGGAGTGCGTCATAGGAGAATCCACTCAAGGCCACGAGGCTTGACCAGGAAGCCATTGCCCGCGCGTAGTGGTGGCCGCACTCGGCCTCGTCCCATGCATTGCGTTTCAAGCCGTCGTACCGCGAGCGAATATTGCCGATGCACTCCACGCCTTCAGCAACCATGCCGGAGAAGATCATCAGCGCGATCGTCGAATATTCGAAACCAGTCATCACCTCTGCATAGTAGGGAAACGGAATTTGTGGCCGGGGAGAACCGGCATAGTCGCAGATCACCATGGCCGCTTCGTCATTAAGAGCAAAGGTCCGTTCCACATTGTTGTGATCGACCATCGACCGCTTGTAATTGAAGCGGTAGATGGAGTTGAGAGTGGCACGCACATGTTCCGGAGATACCAGTGAACCGAGACCCGCCACCTCGGCCAGATATTGCCCAACCAGCTGATCGATCAGACATCCCTGCCCAACCTGGTATTGCGGGTGTTCCGTATCGTCCGACCCCATGTCGCTGCGCAGATTTGGTGCGATCTGGTCGCGGTGATATCCCTTAATTTGCTGGACGAAGTACTGGCCGTTGAAAAGATGATCATCGACCCATTGGCTTCCTTGAGTGAACAGCGCTTTGTATTGGTCGGCAGAAGCCCCATCGCCGAGCGCGCGAGCCATCTCTTCGCAGGCACGCAAAGCCCCGAGATACCAGATACCGCACATCGGGTTGGGGCCATAAAACTCCACGTCATAAGTATTGTGTTGGACGCCCGTCAACACTCCCTTGCGCCCTGCGTCCCAACCATCTGGCTCCCATGCGAAGGAGATCGCTTTCTGCATGGGTGGCCATATCGATCTTGCCCACGCATCGTCCCCTGAAAGCTTCCAGTCGAGATAAGCGTGGATGATCTGGCCCATCTGGCCGTCCGCGGCTGCATATCCAAAACGCGCATAGCCGTCCGGTAATAATTGCCGGAAACGCATGCCGCCGGCATCGTCCATGGAATATCCAAACGCTGCCTTGCGGAGGGAGCGCGCGAAGGATGGAAACAGGAACGCAGTGGCTGTTTCGTAATTCCACACATGCGTGCAATTTCCGAAACAGCATCCTCTGGTATCGTCGCTCCCTTCAAAGCCGTGAAACTCGCCATCGGCAGTGCGGAAGCAGGTCGTCGACGCGAGGGTAGAGAGATTGGCGCTTGCTGCTTCTTTGACTACGCCGGGTAAGGTACTTTGGCGCAGCGCCCTTGCGAATAGGCGAGTGCGGCTTTCGAGACCATCCAGGTTCTTCGCCGCATAGTCCGCCACACTCCACGAGTCTTTGAATCGCGTTGCATAGTAGTTCCCAATGTTAGTGTTGCCTTTGCCATCAGGCGCGCTCCAGCCACACCAGTCCGGCGTGCGATTTGGGAAATGCCATGCCAGCAGGAAGGTGAATGCCGCACTCTTGCCAGGCGGAATTGTTCGCTGCTGGCAGAGAGCGGCAATCGCACTGAAGGGATCGGGCTCAGAGCCTAACTCCCCGGCAGCAGAAAAGGCGTCCCAAAACAACATCGGAGAATTCCACCAGCGCCCTTTGGGCCAGCCTCGCCAATACGTGATGCTGGTCCCCGAGGCCGGCAACGCTCCGAGAGTGAAGCTGCCATTCATAGGATCGGCAGCTGCCAGCTGAGGGTTGGTCATGACCAACCCCGCCAGCGACGCGCTGGTTTGATACTCGTTGCGCCGCTGGTCCTGCTCGGGCCTTACCATCCCGTGTGTCTCGACGACTTTCAAGGGATTTTCGATCGAGAACACAATGCCGACCTTCGCTGAAGTCAAATTGCGATTCGTTGCCGTATACCGCAGGATCGCTACCGGCAGTCCGGAATCGTCCGGCTCGTGGGGAATGAATGGGGAAAAAGCGTCCAGCTCCACGCTTACCGGAAGACTTGAGTCGCGAAATTCGATATGTGCGAGCGGATACTCTCCCGTAAACTCGGCCGATTCCAGCCGGCTCAAGCCAGGAGCGTTATTTGACCCCAACCCGTCCTGGCCTTCATACGGCGGAAGAATTCGTGCTTCGAGAACACGCGCGACGGACTTCGCGTTACCGGATTGAGCCCAGATTGCCGGGAAGGCGTAGGCGGGGGAAAAGCCTTTATTGGGACGATTGAATATCTCCCAATCGCGTAGCTGCCCGCGGCCTCCGAGCCCAACACTTCCCGCTGCCACCCCACCGAGCGGAAAAGAGAGCATTTTGAGGTGGTCTCCGCTGAATACGCGAGGATACGTTGCATCTGACCGCGTTGGATCCTGTGCAGGGGCACTTGGTGTTTCCGAGAGATGAGCCTCCATAGAAGCGGGCCAGCGTCCGATTTGTGTCGCCGCACCCACAGCCCCTGCCGCCTGCTTCAGAAAAGACCTGCGCGGCAATTTTGGCTGCTCGTTCATCGTTTTCTCCGCAGCATCATTTCAAAGCCTGAATTTCTCTGAGTAACTATTTCTCGCCAGCAATCGCATACTACGATCTTTCGGTCGCGCGATCCAGTTGACCTAAGCTTGCGCTGGCCCTTTGTGCGTGTGTGATGGCGAGCTCCGTTTTATGCTGAGTAATATTCGAGATGTCTAATCCCTGCAAAATTACTCGTCGCGACTTTCTGAACGCTGCTGGCTTCCGGAGCTGCTTCGGTTTCCGCCGCCAAGCAGGGGTTCGATGGTCGACGCGACATTGCGGGTATCATCCTCAATCGGTGGGGTCACGCTTATCTTGCGCCGCAACCCGGCTTTTTCTTCGGTACGAACGGCAAGCCAGGGCCAGCCGAGCTGATGCGCCGCCAGCCCTTTGCGCGCATCGCTTTTGCAAACTCCGATTTGTCGGGGATTATGGACCACCGCGCCTCCATTACCGAGGCGCACCGTGCAGTTCGGCAAGTGGCTTCGCTGCAATGAAGTTAGTTGCAACTGAGGTCGGCAACGCGCCTCTATCCATTTCTCATTTTGGTCTGAACAGGGCGATGTATTCATTGGTCCGATACTGGTCCTTGGCGAGTTCCGAGCGTGGCCGGAGGCACCTCTCGTGCAAACACTGGAGATCGTTCAACAGCTCGCGAAGCCGACCGGAGGCTCAAGATGCACATCAAGGTATTCTCTTATCCATTCGAAATGGCTCAGGGAGCCGCAAGTCGCGCAGTTTCTTCCATACGATCCCGCTTCGCTGTGCAAAAAACCCGTTGTGCTTGCGCTCTACCCCTGAAGCCGTTGTCACGCGCCACGGGCGTTAATACCCAGTCGACGGTCGACTTGCACACTTGCGCAAAGCGCCGATCGCTTTGCCATAGCGATGCGGCGTAGATTCGTCGGCCTGCCGGGACCGAGCGCCGTTTCAAGAGCTCACCAGCATCCAGGCACGCTTCCAGCTGGCTTCGACATCTGCCGTCTGCTTAACCAAAGGCAGGAAGGCAAGTGCGTGCTGATCTGGCTTGCTCCACGGTGACCGGTCCAAGCTTCGGAGGCCTCATGCTTTACTGCTGATTCAGGGTATTGCTGGCGTATCTTGGATAATGGTTTCATCCGCAGCACGCTCGGACTGCCGAAACACCATTACTACGGAGACCCCCATAACGATGCCCCCGACGAAGTTAGATCGCAGAACCTTCCTTCAATCTGCTGCTAAAACTGCCACCGCAGCCGCCGTCACCACACGTCTTGAACCTCTGTTCGCGCAAGCCGCGTCAACGCCCACCTCGCCCAACGACAACATCCAGCTCGCCCTCATCGGCGCGGGCATCCAGGGACAGGGCGACACTAAAACCGCGATCCAGGTTCCCGGCGTCAAACTCGTCGCCGTCGCCGACTGCTACGACGGCCGCCTCGCCCATTCAAAAGAACTCTGGGGTCCAGACCTCTTCACCACCCGCGACTACCGCGAGATCCTCGCTCGCAAAGACGTTGACGCCGTCCTCATCGCCACTCCCGACCACCGGCATAAGCAGGCTGCCGTCGATTCCATGAAGGCCGGCAAGGATGTCTACCTCGAGAAGCCGATGGTCCATATCTACCCCGACGGCCCCGAGATCATCGAGACCGCCCGCTCCACCAATCGCATCATCCAGGTTGGCAGTCAGCGCGTCAGCTCCGTCGTCTACGCCAAAGCGAAAGAGCTCCTTGCCTCCGGCATCATCGGCAAACTCAATATGGTCAGCGCCTGGTGGGATCGCAACTCCTCGATCGGTGCGTGGAACTACTCCATCCCGCTCGACGCCTCAACCGAGACCTGCGACTGGCCCCAATTCCTTGGGTCCGCGCCCAAAATCCCCTGGAACGCTGAGCACTTCTTCCAGTGGCGCAAATGGAAAGCCTACGGCTCCGGCGTCGCTGGCGACCTCTTCGTCCATCTCTTCAGCGGCACGCATTTTATAACCGGAGCCCACGGACCCACGCGGGCCATGGCCACCGGCGCGCTGCGCTATTGGAAGGACGGCCGCGACGTCGACGACGTCCTGCTCGCACTCTTCGACTACCCCCAAGGCTTCAACCTCAGCCTGCGCGTCAACTTTGTCGACGGAGGAGAGGAGAGCGAAGGTTTCATCTTCACCGGCTCCGAAGGCCAGATGGTCATTGCCGGCCAGAGCGTCACCGTCAACCGCACCCCGCCCGAAAAGGACCCCGGCTACACCATCTCCACCTTCACCGAAGCGATGCAGAAGCAGTACATCGAGGAATACCGCAAGAAGTACCCCGTCGAGCACTTCGCCGGAGCCGTACCCGAGTCGATTCAGAAATTTGCCCCGCCCGCCGGCTACTCCGACAGCTACGACCACTTCCACAACTTCTTCAACTCAGTGCGCAGCCGTCAGCCCGTCGTCGAAGACGCCACCTTTGGATTCCGTGCCGCCGGCGCCGCGCTGCTCAGCAACCTCAGCGTCGAGCGTGGCACCGTCGTCCACTGGAATCCCGAAACCATGAAAGTGGGGTAGCCACGATGAAGGCACCAACCCGGGTGCCCCTGGTCCGGATTTTTCGGACCAATCTCCAATTCTCTACGATGCCAAGCGTGTATTGTGCCACCGCGAGAGATTTCGCTGCAATTTATTGAAGGTATAGGAGAAGGATGGTGCGCCCGGAGAGATTCGAACTCCCGACCTATTGCTCCGGAGGCAATCGCTCTATCCAGCTGAGCTACGGGCGCGCTCTTTAAGAATACTACGGCGGGCCTCCAGAATCACCCGGCTTTGACAGACCGCACTCATCCGCGCTCTTATGGAACTCGTACGATTGACCCCGTAAGGAGCTCTGACCGATGGTTCAAAGACTTTTCTATTGTGGCAAGCCCATGTTTGCTCTCGCCGCGCTGCTGTTCACGCTTACCCAGGCTCATGCGCAATGCCAGCCGCACAACCCGAATCCGCCTAGCCCTCCCGCGCAGGCGAGTGTCACGCTGAACGGCAAGCCCATTACCATCGACTACTGTGCCCCGTCGCTGCGTGGACGCCAAGTTGGCAAGGAACTTGCTCCCTACGGCAAGGTCTGGCGCACCGGAGCCAACTCGGCGACCACGCTCAAGACGCAGTCCAACTTTCGCATCGGCGATCTGGCAGTTCCCGCTGGAACCTACACGATCTATAGCCTGCCCGAGGAGAACGGCTGGACATTGATCGTCAACAAGCAAACGGGCCAATGGGGCACGGTTTATAACCAGGATCAGGACCTAGGTCGTGTGAAGATGGTCGACGGCCCCGCCCCGAGTTCACCGGTCGAGACCTTCAAGATTGACTTCGAACACACATCAGGAAACAAGACCGAGCTTCATCTGCTCTGGGGAACGACCAATGTCTACGTTTCAGTGGTCGCTGCTAATTGAGAGAACGAAATGAAGGGCTGCCGCCCCAAAATTTGGCGCAGCCTATTCTTTGGGCGCGCCAGCCACGCGTTCGCGCGCCAACTCCTCCATCACAGATTGGATCAGTTCTTTCGCGCCATTGATCTCAGCCAGCACGGTCTCGAGATCGAGTGCCGGCTTCGACGGATTGCGCTGCGACGCGCAATAAACTCCGTGCTGCCCGACCAGGATGAGCGCGTCGGTCAGCATGTCGAGAGACACAGCCAGCCGCCCGCGCGTCGTGCCCATCATGAATTCATATTTCTCTAGTTCGTCGCGGCGATGGTGAAGTGAGGACACGCCGCTTACCACTCCTTCGCCGCGGTATCCACTTCGACAGCGTCCTCTGGCGGGCCCTTCCACCGCAGCACAGGCTTGCGGGCCGCGCCTGTCTCATCCAGGCGTGAAATGCGCGTCGCATGTGGAGCGGTAATCACTACCTGCGGATTCTCCTCAACCTCACGCGCAATCTGCCGCATCGCGTCCACGAACAGGTCCAGCTCTTCGCGCGACTCGCTCTCCGTCGGCTCAATCATC
>Ga0209040_10004037_pt1 | contig 11159 bp, 5 predicted proteins | sample BogFormECP12_OM3_FD_188240 | JGI IMG/M metagenome (GOLD analysis project Ga0209040, IMG submission 188240) | Bog forest soil microbial communities from Calvert Island, British Columbia, Canada - ECP12_OM3 (SPAdes) (version 2) | ecosystem: Environmental > Aquatic > Freshwater > Wetlands > Bog ... | reverse complement strand
GAGCGAAAACCCGATCAAAACGCGGCGACTGTCGAAGAGCTTCAGCAAGCCCATCCCCAGGAGACAGCCGACGGTCATAAGTCCCCAGAAGTAGGCCACCGCATCCGCACCTCCCTTGTGGGGATCGACATGGTGATAACGCTCGAGAAACGGGGACATCCAATCGGCCGTGCCCTGCTCGCAGCCGACGTAGGCAATTATCGCGAGAAAATAGAGCCAGACGTACGGATTGCGCAGAAGCTGCCGGTACATGGAAAGCGTGCCCGCCGACTCCTCCGCCGTACGCTCCACCTTGGGTAAGCGCAGCAATGCGATCAGCACCACGCAAACGCCAGAGACCACGGCAAATATCCAATAAATCGATACCCACGGAAGCGCGGGAGCTGTAATGCTGCCCAGGACTGCATAAAGGCCCTTAAGATCGCGGTGCGCGGGATCGAGGTGCCGCACCAGATCGGAATAGACCAGAGGACTCACGAAGGAAGCGGCGCCGAAGATGAGCTGCGCGAACGCTGAGTTGAATGCAAAGTGCTCCTCCCCTCCGGCCACACGCAACAGGGGATTGATCGCAACCTGCAGTACAGCCATCCCCGCCCCGATCACAAAGAGCGAAGTCACGGCCATTGAATAACTGGGGAAGGCCGCGAAACTTGCCGCGCCGAGGGTCGCCGCAACGAAGGAGGCGACCATGGGTTGCTTTTCTCCCCAGCGCTGCACCGCAAAGCCCGCAGGAATCGACATCACGCCGTACGCAATGAAAAATGCAAACGGCAGGATCGCGGCCATCGTGAGCGACACGTGGAAGTCGGCAATGATGTCTGGAACCAATGGCCCGAGGATATTCGTGAGAAAGGAGATCACGAAAAACACGAAGAACACGACCGCTACCAGAAATCGGCTTCTGCCGCCAGTTGCGGCGCGCACCGTCGATGTCATTGTCATTCGATCGTACCTCGTTGATGTTCGGCGGGACGCGACTTCCGGATCCACGGCCCTCGACTCGCGCTAGCCGGATCACGTCGCACCGCAAACGGGGCAACCGCTGCGTGGGCCTCTGGACGGGCCACTACACGACCGGCACTTGGCTGATGTTGTTCTTCGGGTCCATCCAGAACGATTCGTTCACGAAGCGGCCGAAGATTTCTCGCGGCAGGATCGGGGCGCGCTCGATCGGCTCCACCTTCGGGCGCACAGTATGCAGGCCCGGCATGCCGACCCGTGCGTCGAACTCGTCTGCGTTGTAGGAAATGTGTTCGAAGTCGTGTTCGAACCAGGGTTCGCCGATGAACTGGTAGACCGCGCGCATGGCCGCAGACGGATTGCGCGCCAGGCTTTCGTAGGTCAACAGCAGCAAGTGGCCCGGCGCATATTGGCCGTAGAACGCATCCTTGGTGGCCTGGAAGGCGAACCCGACCATGCCGCGCGGATCGGTCAGCGCCTCGACGCGCGAGTACACCGTGGTGTTGGTGTCGAACCGGAACACCTTGCTGACGCCGACCGGTTGCCTGCGCACCAGCCGTTCCATGCTGTCCAACACCCATGACAACTGGCGAACGCACGCGATGACCTTCGCCTCCGGAAACAGTGTTTCCAGCAACTGCATCCGGCTGCACCACAGCCGGCTGGTGTCGAATACGACGCCGGCGTCCGCTTGTCCCGCGTAGAAGTTCTCGACCAAGCCGCGCAGCATTGCAACGCGTTGCTCGTCGGAGACGTCAAACGAAAAGTCGTTCTTGCTGCTGGTCTCCGCCATCACCACCCCCATGATGTCGGCAAGCGGGCTGGTCATGCCCGAACGGAAACGCGGATTCTGGTTGAGGATGGCGGCCAGGAGCGTGCTGCCCGAGCGCGGCATCCCGGAAATGAAGTGGAACTTGCGGGCTGACTTCGCGAGGTGGGGTACCGCAGGCATGGGGTCCCTCTCCTGTGGATCGGTGCTGTGGATTGTATAAAACCGCCCCAATCGGGGTGTCCGCATGATATCTGGTCCGGGCAACGGCGTGCTCGCAGTCGTCGTGAGAGCCCGGCCGAATTCAATGATTCCTCTCCTGCGAAGCGGCTGTCCGACTCTCGACAGCGACCGGAACACTGATGGTCGGAACGTTCCATCCATTCACTTCGACGACCGGAGTCGCCGCTCCCGGCGTCGCGAAATGCGCCGTCAGGGTCAGCGATTCGCCGGGCCACAGCGTGACGTCATTGTCGCTCCACAGGATCGGCGACATCAGCTCGCCGCCCGCGGATCGCTTGATCGACACGTGTTGGAACAGCGCCATGGCCTTGGAGGATAAGGGTACCGTCAGCGTGACCGTGGCGATGCCCTCGGCTCCCTCGTGCCGCATCGTTGCCCGGGCCTCGCTCGTCGCGACCGGCAAGGACTGCAATGGCGTCAGGTCCGCGTATTGCGTCACCGGCGTTGAGTACCAAGTCGAATGTGCCCAGTCGAGCTCGTCGGTTTGGGTGGAGAGCCAATAGACGTTGCGGCTGATCGATGTGCCGTTGGCTGCAGCGAGCTCGAGCTCGATGAAGTAGGTGCGCGACAAGCCGGCGAGCGCCGGCAGCATCGCCAGTTGCCGCGCACCATTTTCCGCGAGATCGATGTCCTGCAGGCGCCGCTCGTAGGCCACGCTGCCGTCCAAGTTGCGTACGCGGATGAGCGCCCGCAATCCATGCTCACGGGTGAGCGTGTGATTGACCAATAGGATCGCGCGCGTATCGTAGGAATACTGGATGTGCACCGGCTCATTAGCGATCTTGGCGCCGAAGTAGGCGCCGGCCGGATTCAGGAAATAATCGTACAAATGCCAGTGCAGCGAGGGCCAGGCGTTGTTGAGCATCCAATAGATGACACCGGTCGCGGGCTTGGCCGCATCCTTATGCGCGTTGAACGCCTCGAATTGCGCTCGGACGTTGTCGTAGTTGTCGAGCTGGGACTTGGCGACGTAATCCTCGAGGCTCTTGGGTGGGCCGTAGCGCATCGCGAGCGCGGTGTCGAACGGCTCGATCGTCGCGAATATCGACCAGGCGGCCGAAGCGTGAAACTGTCGCGCCTGCGGGTATTTCCACAGTGCCTCCAGCTCCTGCGGCGAGAGCATGCGGGTCAGGTCGTCCAGCAGCGGAATCGAGGCGCCCGCACTGACTTCGGAGTCGAACCCGAAGGCGCCGCCCAGTCTGTCAGCGTACCAATATGCCGGAGGAACCCACGAGTAGGGTCCGGCCATTTTCATGCCGGACGGACCGGTCTCGGCCGTTGCCCCGTCCGCTGCCGCCGCGATGATCGGCAGCGACCAGTCCTCGGCATGCAACGTGTCGACGTACATCTTGGCGATCGCGGCCGGCGGCGCGTTGTCGCTGCCGATCAAAAATCCGATCACGGACGGGTGGTTTCGCAAGAGACGCGCCTCGCTCGCCATCGAGCCGGCGGCCACCTTCTCGTCAGAAGCGTCCCACGGCTCGCCGCCCGTTTTGGCCCACGATTCCCATTTGTCGCAGCATTCCCAGCCGGCGAGGATCATGATGCCGTCGCGGTCTGCGAGGTCGTAGAAGCGTGCATCCTCCAGCTTGCCCTCGCTGCGTATTGTATTGAGCCCGAGGTTCACCACGTAACTGAACTCGGTCTCCATGCGCTTTGGGTCGTCACGCAGGAACATGTCCGGCGCCCAGCCCGCTCCGCGAATCAGGACCGGCTTGCCGTTGATGACAAACTGGTCGTAACCCTGCGGCGTGAGGTGGGAGCTGACGCTGCGGATGCCGAACGTCGCGCCGGCCCGATCGGAGATCGCATCATCTACGGCAGCCGCCATCTCCAAACTGTAGAGCGGATGCGCGCCCATACCGACCGGCCACCAGACCTGCGGATGCTTGAGATCGAGGCCCGGATCGCTCTTGGGGGAAAATGACACGGTCCGCACCTGACCGGGATCGAGGTGCATCGTCCGCCGCAGCGAAACGCCGGCCACGACGCCCGTGATCGTTGCGTCGTGCGCCGACGCATCGAGGTTTCGCGCCTGCACCTTCACGGTCAGCGCGGCGCGCGAGAGATCGGGAAGCGACAACGCCGATGTCACCTGCGGAAAACGGATCTCGACCGGCCCCGTCCGCACGAGTTCCACGCCCCGCCACGGACCCATGTTATTGTCCGGTGGCGTCGGGTTCCAGTCGACCCAGCCAATCGACAGGCTCGACCTCGGATCGGCCGGATGCACGCGCAGTGCGAGGGTATTGATGCCCGCGTGCACCCAGCGCGTCACGTCGATCTCATGCACGGGATAGGCACCGGCCACGGCTGCCGGTTCGGCGACCTCGCTCCCATTCAACCAAACATCGGCGCTCGCGATCAGGCCGTTGATACGCAGTAGCGTGCGTATTGCTGGCCCTCCTTCAGCCAAGGTGAACTCGCTGCGATACCACCAGGGAATCACGAACACGTTGCCGCTGGAATCGGGCTCCTCGGCCGCACGCAGATTGTCGCTGTAGAACACGTTCTGGTAGGTGCCATTCTCCAGCAGCCCCGCCATCACCGTCGCGCGTCCGCTCACCGGGTACCAGTCGCGGGTAGAAAACCCACCCGAGGAGATTTCGGCGCCGTTTTGCTGCGCCTTGGCGCTCGACTGAATCTGCCAGTGAGCGATGGCGGTTGCGGACCCGGCATCGCCATCCACCGGAGTGGGCGCAAAGGCGTTTTCGGCGCAAGCGAGCGATGCGCACGCCAGCGCCGCCAGGGCCAGCATCCCCCGGACTGCGGACAATCCGCCGGTTCGCGTCTCGTCAACCGCTCTCAAAACACCGATCACCACTGCCCGCGAACTCCGAGCATGTACATGCGCTCGGAGAAGGTCGAATGCGCCGGCTGGTCGGTCCATACCAGATAGTACCGCTGGTACTCGTTGGTGAGGTTGGTGCCTTCCAAGAACACTTGCACGTATTTGCTGAACTTGTAGGAGACCGAGGCGTCGAGGTACTGCTGCGGCGCCTCGTACATTTCCATGCCGGCGATGCCGCCCACGCTGTCCTGCACCGCTCGCTTGGAGCGGTAGTTGTACGCGACGCGGGTCTGGAAGCGTTTGTCCTGGTACCACAGGATGAAGTTGCCCGACTCGGCTGAGTTGTCCTGGAACGGAATCTTGTTCCCGGCGAGATCGGTCTCTCCCGTGTTGCTGGGCGCGTACGTCGCATTGAACTCCATGCCGGTATTGGACAGAAGCCCCGGCAGGAACGTGAATCCCTGGCGGTAATCGAATTCCGCGCCTTGGATGCTGTTGCCCGACCCCTGAATCGGCTCGGTGATGTTGATACAATGGTGGCGGACCACACCGTCCTCGTCCGGCAGGTTGCAATTCTGCACGCTGCCGCTCTTGATGAAGCTCTGCACGTCGATGCGGAACAGCTCGAGGCCGACCATGCTCGCGGGGTTGATGTAGTACTCGAACGAAGCACCGAAGTTCGTGGAGCGCCATGGATTGAGGTTCGGATTGCCCGTCGAAGTGCCCTGCGCAACTTGGAACAACGGCCCCTTCAGGGTTTGCTGAAACGAGTAGCCCAGCTGCAAGCCGCCGCCCCACTGACTCAGATCGAGCGGCATCATGTTCTTGGAGACCGAAAGGCGCATCGTCAGCTTATCGGTGATATTCAGCGCAAAGTTGGCTGCCGGCAGGACGTCGGTGTAACTGCGCCCCGTGGACTGCTCGCCGGCAACGGCGGGTTCCGTGCCGTATTGGCCCGGCAAGCCGGCCAAATCCTGAGTCACGTTGAGGTCGGTGCGAATGATCCGCACACCCACATTTCCGGCGTACGCCATGTCGCCGAGCGGACCTTTGAAGTTGGTTTGCAGATAGGTCGAGGTTTCCTTCAACGACACGGCCCAGGTGATTCCAGGTGCCGCCTGTGTCGTGGTATTGGGATAGAGCGACTTCCAATACGCCATCGGATTGTCCAGGGCATGCGGATTGATCGCCCAGAAGGTAATCCCGGAGCCAAGCAGGTTGGTGTATTCCTGAAAGTTATTGGCGAGCGCCGGCGGGGTTTTCGACAGCTGCAGCGACGACAACTGGCCGGCACGGAAGGAGCCTTCTGAGTTGCCCGCGGTACACCAAGTGCTAGGCGTAGTGGCAGTCGCGTTGCCGCTCAAGATCACATCGGAGCCGACATAACGCACCAGGCATCCGTTCGGGTCGCTGGCACCGATGCCGGCGTACACGGGGGTGACCAGAGTGAACCCGTCGTTACTGGCGTCGCGGCTGCTCTCACGCACGCCGAAATCGATGTTGATGCCGTCGTTGAACTTGTAGTGTCCATCGAAGCGCAGCGCGGTGATCCCCGTGTTGCGATTGTAGTCGTCAGTGGATTCCAGCGTCTTCATCGTCCACGCGTTGGGGTTCGCGAAGGCGCTGGCGAGCGATGCGGGCATGCCGATCACGAGGTTGCGGCCGGTGAAATTCGCGGTGATTGGCACCGTATTCTGGGGAATGCCGTTGGCGTTGAATACGCGGTCGCCGCCCAGTTGAGTGGGATAGACGAAGGTCCCGCAGGGCAACGCACTGTTGGGGTCCGCCCACAGGCAGCCGTCGGAATCCGAAATATTGATGTCGGTCTCAATGTATTCCTGTTTGGCCGTTTCGCGGATGCCGCGCACGCTCGCCTTGAAGGGGCCGCCATCGTCGAAATCCAACTGGAGATTGAAGTCCTGCGCGGTGGATTGCTTGCGCACGACCTGCGAAAACGATTCCACATCGCCCGGCCATTTTTCGTAGACCTGGGTGGTGTAGATCTGCGAACCGGCCCAATTCGGATCGGGGGGAACTCCGGGGGGAGGTGTACCGTACTGACTCAACGCGGTACTGCCGGTGTTTCTCGACTGCAATGGCACGTAGGTCGCGCCTTGCCAATTGGTGGAATTGAACTGAATGCCGACGTTGCGGTCGTGCTGATCCTGATGACCGTAAAAATAGTCGCTGGTCAAGGTGAGCCCGTGGTCGAGGTCCGCCTGGAACGACGTATTGAAAGCCTCACGCTTGCGCTCCGTTGTGATGTTGTAGAGGCTGATGTCCTGGCTACCCATGAATACGCCGTTGGACTTCCCATCCCCATTCACGTCGACGCTGCCATCCGGATTCTGCGTGATCTTGGAAGGAATCGGCGCGCCGTTCCATGCCCCGAGGAAGCCGTTGTAGGCGCCTGCGCTTGCGGCGTTCTCGCCGTGGAGGATCACACCATACTGGTCGAGTCCCTCGTTAGCGTTCATGCGTGTGGTGTCGGAGAAATCAGCGGAGACCAGCAGGCCCCAGCGACCGTCGTCGTTGAATGAAACGAGACCGCTGGTCTCGGGTCCCGTCTTGCGCGTGGCGTCGCCCCGTTCGCCGTCGGCGGAGTAGCTATAGGTGAACCCATGCGGCAAATCCCACGGCCGGAAGGTGTGCAAATTCAGCGAACCGCTGATGCCGCCCTCGGTCTGGCCGGCGGTGGGGGACTTGATGACGTCCACCTGATTGAACAGCGTGGCGGGCAGCGTGGTGAAGTCGGGTTGTTGCGAGTCGATCTGATCCGGCGTAATGAATACTTCACCGTTCAGCATGGTGCCGACTTGAGGCAGGCCGCGCACGTTCACTGTGGTGCCGACGCCCGCGTCGCGGTCGATTTGCACGCCGGTGATGCGCTGCAGAGCGTCCGTGATGGTCACGTCGGGCAATTGACCGATGCTCTCCGCCGAAATGCTGTCCTGGATACTCGGAGCCAGGCGCTTCAGTTCGATCGCGCGCATTTGCGACTGGCGTACGCCGGTCACCGTCACCTCCTGCAACTCGTCCGCGGCCGCCGCAGCCTCGTCCGTCCCGGCGCCGCCGGTCCCGGACTTGGCTTTCTTGGCGTCGGGCGGAGGTGTCGTCGGCACGTCCTGCGGCGCCGGGCTCTGGGCTCCCGCGTTCTGCGCGGGGGCACCGGTCTGCTCGGATGCCGTGGCGGCGGTCGCCGCCGCGCCAAGCAATGCCATGGATATTGCAACTGACAGGGGGTGCTTGCGATGGTGTTTTGACACGGCCTTTCCCTCTAGATTGTTATTTTCCCGATCCCAGATGCCCGACGCTGCGCTCTTCGCGTTATCTATTTCGAAGTGCCATTCGCTGCAGCAGCCAGTGGCTATTGCGTGGATTGCCAGTGGCAAGAAAGCACAGATTGCTTGCGTCTTTCAGCGTCACGCGCCATCGACATTCGCCGCCGAAAAATGGCGTCGTCGGAGACCCCGGCATGTCGACCCTATGACCGATTGCGCCACTCATCTGTGCCCTTTGTTGTGTCTATTGATTCGGTCGATTGACGAATCAATCTCGCATGCTGTGCGCTTCTCGTCAAGTATTAGTGGCTTTACCGGCTAATATGGCTATTATTGTTCGGGTAGATGACGAATCAAATGAGTACTCCTATGCCGTCCCCACCGATAACCAGCGTGACCCGTCAGCTGTCGCGACGGAGCGTTTTCGAAGCCCTTCTGCACCGCAGCCCCATCTCGCGGGCGGACCTTGCCAAGGTGACTTCTCTGTCGAAACAGACGATGTCGGAAGTCATCGACGCATTCGAACAGCAGGGGTTGGTTCGCCCGGTGGGACGAACCAGCGGCAATGTCGGACGGACTGCCGTGTTGTACGAACTGAGCCCAGACAGCGGTCACGTGCTCGGCATCGATCTGGGAGCCCGACGATTGACAGTCGCCCTCGCCGGTATTGCAGGCAGAGTTCTCGCTGAGGCCGACGAACCCACCGACAGCCGCGGCGGAGCCTGGACGCTCGACCAGATTGCCCGACTCTCGGACCGTCTGGCGCGTGACAATCACACCCACCCCAGTCGAATTCGCTCCATCGTGATGGCCACCCCCGGGGTGGTAAACCCCAAGAGCGGCGCCATCGAGATGGCTCCTAACATCACCGGCTTGGATCATCTCAATGTCGTGGGCCTGCTGGGTGAGAAACTCGGCAGTCCCGTCGTGCTTGAAAATGACATCAATCTCGCGCTGCTCGGGGAAATATGGCACGGCTGCGCGCAAAACGTTGACAACGTGGCTTTCCTCGCGCTCGGTAGCGGCGTTGGACTGGGACTCTATGTCAACGGCCGGCTCGTTCGCGGCGAGAACGGCGCCGCCGGTGAGATCGGCTATCTGCCGATCGGTGGCGATCCGCTGCAAGCCGAGTCGCGCCTACAGGGCTGCCTCGAGTACCAGATTGGCGCAACTGGTGTCGTGCGACGATACCGGGAGGCCGGCGGGCCCGATGTTGATTCGGAGAGACAGGTCTTTGAGCGAGCGCAGGCGGGCGATCCGATTGCCGCGTACGTGGTCGACGAAACGGCGCGGCTGACTGCTCTTGCGGCTGCGGCGGTCATCGCAACAGTGGATCCGCAACTGCTCGTTCTCGGTGGCTCGGTCGGAGCGCGTCCGGATTTTGCGGACAAGGTTGCACGCGTGCTGTTGCAGCTCTCGGCGCGGCCGGTGGAGATTCGCACCAGTACCCTCGGCAGGCGAGCAGGCGTCGTGGGCGCCTTGTCCGTCGCGTTGCGCCGTCTCCATGATGAATTCTTCGGAGGCTCGGAGCTCGCGGCTGCTCTTCCTCTTCCGCCGCCCGCACCCCGTAGCGCACGTCAATGATGCGCGAAACTGCCTATTGTTTTGCGGCGGACCTGGGCGGCACCAAGCTCGCCGCGGCGATTGCTGATGCGCGTGGTGGTATCGTCGCGGAATTGATCGAGCCCACCGACCAGCGCGGCGCAGCTTACGTGGCCGAACAAATCGCCGCCTGCGCCGACAAGCTGGCGAGAAACGTCGGGATCGAAGTCACGCGGGCCCGTCATGTCATGGTGGGAATTCCTGGAGCGATCGATCCTCGCACAGGCCGTGTTTCCCTGACTCCAAATATCGCGGGGTTGGAGGACTTCGATGTCCTCGGCTTTCTGCGCGACCGCTTCGGACCGGATGTTGCGATCGAGAACGACGTGAATCTCGCGATGCTGGGCGAGCATGCGCTCGGGTGCGCCAGTCACTGCCGCAACGCGGCGTTCTTGGCGCTAGGAACAGGCGCAGGGCTCGGCCTGCTCATCGATGACAAGCTGTTTCGGGGGGCGCGCGGCTCGGCGGGAGAAATCGCGGACCTGCCAATTGGGCACGACCCGTCTTCGCAGATCCCATCTGCCAGCGGCACATTCGAGCTCGAGGTGGGCTCACTCGCCATCGTGGATCGATACCGGCGCCAAGGTGGAACCGCGGCCGCCACGGTGCGCGACATTTTCCGCCTCCTCGAGCAAGGAGACGAAGTGGCGGCGTCGGTCCTCGACACGACGGCACGCTGGGTGGCCCTCGCGGTCGTGACACTGCAATCGCTCCTCGATCTGGAACTCATCGTGTTCGGGGGAAGCATCGGCGTGCGTCCCGAGCTGTATGAGCGGGTCCGACGGGCCCTTCCGGCTCTCTTCTCACGACCCATCACCATCGCACCCAGCCGGCTTGGCGATCGCGCGGGGCTCATCGGCGCCGCGTGGGCCGCGGGGCGGGCCCTGCGTCAGAACCCTGAGCCCGCGTAGTGAGCGCTGGATCCGCGGTGAGCCATTCCGGACGAAATCGTTGCGACCGATAACGCTCGCGTTATCGCCAGCGGCTTCTGGATCGACCTAATCTTCAGACGTGGATCCCGCCGTGACAGGCGGATTTACTAGTATCGAATCGGGATGGATTCACGCCACCGACGACCTGATTCGTCGCCAGGTGCTCGCCGGAGCGTGCGACTGGTGTTAGGTTGATGCTGTTGATCTTCAACTTAAACCACCGCCCGGGCCGCCTCGATCGGCAGAAGCATGACTCGTTCGCCGAGGGGAGAGAGAATGAAGCCGTATCGTCGATAGAATCGAACAGCATCGTCATCAATAGCGTGAGTGACAATAGCTCGTACACCAGCGATTTCCGACACCTCGAAACATCGCCTCACGCCGTCGTGCAATAGGTTCGCCCCCAATCCCTTGCCCTGATTGCCCATTAGGGTTTGCGGGTTACAGATTATTCCGACCACATAGGTAACCTCACCTATGTGACCGGAACGGACCGATGTCCTTCCTGATTAGAGGTAACACTTTATTCCGAGCACATAGGTAACACTTTTGGGCATTTTGGGAGAGCCAAAATGCCGTGG
>Ga0209040_10004036_pt1 | contig 11161 bp, 10 predicted proteins | sample BogFormECP12_OM3_FD_188240 | JGI IMG/M metagenome (GOLD analysis project Ga0209040, IMG submission 188240) | Bog forest soil microbial communities from Calvert Island, British Columbia, Canada - ECP12_OM3 (SPAdes) (version 2) | ecosystem: Environmental > Aquatic > Freshwater > Wetlands > Bog ... | reverse complement strand
TCCTACCTTGCCTGTTACCTCTGCGTAAGTCAGGCGCTTTCCGACAATCTGCGATAACGCCAGCATGAAGCGGTCACCGTCATTCAGCGGATTGTCGCGGGTAGTGCGATTGTTGAATCTGAGTATCTGTTCGTCAATATACCGCTCCATGTGAAACGGCTCAACCGCGACGTATGTGCCGCTCAGAGTGCGCTTGAACAGGCTCCAGAAGTTCTCGATTCCGTTGGTGTGAACCTGCCCGTCTACATACGCTCGGCATGGTTTACGAATTCATGCACGAAGCGGTGACGCAGATTATCGTATCCGACTGCCTCATCAGTGTACACGCGGGAGCCCCGCTTCACTTCGTTCATTACTTCGGCTTGTAGGGTTTCCCGCTTCACGTTAGGGATAACCTTGGCGCGGACTTGGCGGAGATCGCGATCTAGCAAGCCCATCACAATGGTTTTGCCATGTGAGCCGCCGCGCTTCTCGTAGCGCACTTTCTTGTCCTTATGCATGTTCTTGAGCTTGCCGCCAATGAAAGTCTCATCCACTTCGACTCCGCTTCCACCTTCGCTGTCGCCCAGTTTGTGAGTCATGCCAAAAGCGTTGGTTGTCACGGCGAGACGAATCCGGTGAAGCATGAACCATGCGGACTTCTGAGTGACACCGAGCGCACGGTGAATTTCATAGCTGCTAATGCCATTCTTGCAGGAGACAAGCATCCAGAGCGCAGGGAGCCACTTCTCAAGCGGAATCGGGGAATCCTCGAACACGGTGCCGATCTTGAGTGAGAACTTCTGACGCAGGTGCTTGCCGTTGCACTTGTACACGCGGGCATTTTGGAGGTAAGTTATTTTGTCGGACTGGCAGCGCGGACACTTTACGATTCCGTCCGGCCAGCGCACGGCAACCATGAACTTGCGGCAATTCTCGTAATCGGAGAAGAACTGGATTGCTTCTTGGAGAGTCTTTGGGGCGTCCATGAATCTAAGGTACTACACTGACCGCAGTCTGTCAAGTATATTATTACTCTTGGACCAGAATTCCCGGCAAAATCTTGAGCCCCAATGACTTATACGTAAATTATTGAGCCGCATGAAGTTAAGGGCAGTTGTCCGGAGCCAGTTGTTAGTTGGCAGTACGATCCGGCGCGCCGACGTGGCTGTTTGCCGACCCTGGATGGCGCTCCTGAGCCTCATCGCGCTTTCGTCCTCCGAAAATGTCGTCGCGTTACTCATCCCGTCTCACCGACCCAAGCGCCTTCGCACGGTTCCATGTTCGCCTCTGCGCGCGCCGCAGACACCAACACCTAGGCAGGACAGATCAAGTTCCTCATGCCGTCCCTTGTATGTTGCTTGATACTCCCCGCCGCCTGCAATTGGGTGTTAAGTGGAAATTGCAGGTATGGGGTCCGGCGGGAAGGCCGTCCGTCCCTGAGGCGCGCTGCCCATGGCAACGTAAGCCTGTCCGTAGATCGGCCTCCCGCCCTTCTCTTCCGATACCGTGGAGAATCCGAGGCACGCAGCCTGCATATTTAAGGTCGGCCGGAGAGTTGGCGTGGGCGGGAAACCGGATCCAGCCTAGCACAACCGGAGAGCGACGATGAACTACAGTGGCGTCGATGTCAGTGCCCAGGAGTTGGTGGTCAGAGTTCGCCGGCCAGAGCGGGGGGAAGAGCGGCGATGGTTTGACAACACTCCGGCGGGACGGAAGGCCCGGCTCAGTTATCTGCTGGGGCGTGGGCGCGAGCCCATTCGGGTCTGTCTGGAAGCCAGCGGCAACTACAGCTTGGACGTAGCCTTGGCGCTGGCGGGGCGCGGCGCAATTGCACTGGAAGTGATCAACCCCAAGGCGGCCCGCCGCTTTGCCGAGGCCCTGGACCAGCGCAGCCAGAACGATCCGGTGGACGCCGAGGTCTTGTTGGAGTATGCCCTGCGTATGCCCTTTACGCGGTGGCAGCCCCGCGGGAGCGGGATCTGCCGTTGCGCGCCCTCACCCGGCAACTTTCGGCCCTCACCCAAGACCGGGCCGCTTGGCGCTGCCGCTTGCATGCCGCCAGGGTTTCGCACCGCACGCCCCCTGTGTCGTCCGCGAGCTGGGCCAAGCCATTGCCCAGTTGCAACGCAGCCTGGCACGGTTGACGCGCGCCGCCCAGGCTCTGCTAAACCAGGATCCGGTGCTGCAGCGTCGCTTCCAGTTGCTGGACAGCCCCAAAGGGATTGGGCAAGCCACCGCCCTGGCGGTGCTGGGCGAGCTGGTGGTGATCGGGGACCGATCCCCACGCCAGTTGACCAAACACGCCGGCCTGGATGTGGTCGAATTTTCTTCCGGCACCTGGGTGCATAAAAAGCCGCATATCAGTCATGCCGGTAACGCCTATTTGCGCCAAGCGCTATATATGTCGGCGCTGACGGCGGCCCATCAGGACCCGTACCTGAGTGCCTTTTACCGGCGTCTGGTGGCCGCCGGGAAACCGAAAATGCAAGCCTTGGTGGCGGTCATGCGCAAGCTTCTGCATGCTATGGTGGGAATGTTTCGCCACGACCAGCCCTACGACGGGGCCCGGTTGTGTCCGCCGCTCGGAGCGGCGGCTCGATGAAAAAGAAGAGAGGTTCTCCGCACCTCTCCAGAGAAGAAAAAGACTTGCGTTTCAACAGAGAATCTACGGAGTCTGTGTCATAGCTTGTGCCGCCGCTACGCGGCTCAACTTAATTTCCCACTTCACCCGGGGCTTGCGCCCCGGGCCCACTTCACCGCCGCCGCTGCGCGGCTGATTCGAGGCAAAATCTCGGCGATTGCTCCACCACCTGATCTTATATTCCAGCTACGACACAGACTCCTACGGAACTCGAGTCGTTTTTGCATGCCTACCCAGCGATCAACCACCCCAATCCGCGCAAAGGCGGCGCGGCTTGGGGACCCCAGCAATCGCTGGTCTAAGCGCTGCCGTCCCACAATGTGGGACTGGTTCCTGTCACCTCGCGATCGGGTAGTGCGGGCCTTCAGGCCCGCGTCAACGAATTGGTGAGAAAGCGGCCTTTAGGCCCTGAGGTGCATACACGGGATGTCGCCGAGGTGCGTGTATTCCGCGCAGTTCGACCCGGGGTACCTCAGCGGCTAAAGCCGGCTCTCATAATTACTGCTCAACTTGTCGAGTGCTCACAAGAACTTTTTCCCTGCGATCGCAGCAAAAACTACCTCGGGGCTGCATATTGACCCACATGCAGCCCCTTTAGAATCTGCCAGTTAGCCTGTCAGTCAGAACATATCCAAGAGTGACCCGCAAATGACTCACAAATGACCGCTGGTGCATTGATCGAGCAAGCGAGCTGACCTATTGTGCGCTCATGAGAGCGGGAAATTGAACAAAGCTACCGCTCCCCAAAAGGGGGAAACGCTACCCCGAGGCGGGACAACCATCCCGCCTCCGGGAGCGAAGAAGGTCCCAAATCACAACCCGGCGCCGCTCGTCTTCGACCGGCGCCACAACCCTTGACCAAAAGGAAGTCACCATGAAAACGCAAATTACCGAACCAAACACTGACACGATCGGAACGTTCAAGCACACGAAAGGTTTAAGCTCGCTCGTCTACGTCTTAGTCCTGCTGCTGGCTGCCGTGAGCTATAGCACCGCGCAACCGGGAGGGACATGGACACCCCTAAACACTTCGTTTCCAGGCGGATACCCAGAACAGGCTCTCCTGCTCACCGACGGCAGCGTCCTTGTGCAAAGTGGGTCCAATTACGCAGACTGGTACAAACTCACGCCCGACTCCTCCGGCCACTATGTCAAAGGCACATGGAAAAAAGTGGCCTCCATTCCCGCGAGTTTCAACTATGCCCCGTTTGATCCCGTGACCGCGGTGCTGATGGATGGCCGTGTTGCCGTGATCGGTGCAGAAGACAACTACGCGTACGCGCCTCCCTCCCACGACAGTGTTGGCGCTATCTACGATCCGGGGGCCAACACCTGGACTCAAGTGCTTCCGCCGGATTTTGGAGATACATGTGCGCAAGACGGAACTCCGAATGGTGGAACCTACTGGTGCTCCATTGGAGAAGGACCAAGTGGCGTACTGAATGACGGGTCACTACTGGTGAGTAACTCTGGTTCAGGCGGCGGCAAATTGGAAGCCTTGCTGCCTCCGCCTTATACGGGCCGCAGGGTCCACTGGATTCAAACTGGATCCGGTAAGGCCGATATTAACAGCGAACAGGGCTTTACGCTGCTGCCGTCGCTGGATCCGCAGCTGTCGATAGGGGTGACGGCTGATACGTACCACGGCTTTGGTCCTTATGGCACCTTACCAACGCCTATCTGCGCTGGTGTTCCGGCCGGATCACTTGGGTGGAACAGCTCGGAAATATACTATAACGGCCAAATCGGCTCCACGGTATATGCCGGCGTATGGTCATGCCTGGGGGACACGCAAGTCCAACTCTGGGGTGCCGACGATTCGGGCCCTCCAGGAACTCGCTTGAGCTATGACGAAATGGGCCCGGCGGTGCTGCGGCCAGACGGTACTGTCTTTCAGGCCGGAGCGAACGTAAATTCCGCCACCGCTATCCTGGGCACAAATCTTACCTGGACGGCGGGGCCGTACTTTCCGACCGACATCAACTGCACTAGCAACTGCCCACCCCTTACTATAGAGGACGGCCCGGTGGCATTGCTGCCGGATGGTAACGTGCTGATGATGGCCAGTCCGGGAAGGGACACCACTCCCGTCGCCTTCTTCGAGTTGACCTAGCGGAACCAACACTTTAGTTCAGGTTCCGGGTCCGAGCATGGCGTTCGACAATTCCATGGCTTCGAGCGGCGGGTCGATGCTCGTGCTTCCCGACGGGAAAATCATGCTTACTACTAATAGGGTTTACGGGTATGGCAACGGCAATATTTGGATCTACCAGCCAACCGATGGGACCTACGATCTCTCCTGGGCACCGGAAATCTGCGGCGGATCTTGTTCTTCGACTCCGACTCAAATTACCAACAACTATGAGAATCAAATCTCGGGCCTGCGGTTCAACGGCATGTCCCAAGGTGCCGGTTTCGGTGACGAGTTCGAGGACGCGACGAACTATCCCTTGGTTCGTATCACCGACTCAAACAAAAACGTTTATTACTGCCGAACCCACAACCATACCTCCATGGGAGTGCAAACTGGCAACCTCCTCGTTTCGACTTTTTTCGACTGTCCCAATGTGCCAACAGGTACGGTGGGTAACCTGGAAGTTGTCGCGAACGGTATCGGTTCCAACCTAATGCCGGTTACGGTTCTTCAGGGGAACGACTACTGCAACGTAATAGGCCAAATCTGCTGAGGAATCCAATGGCGGGTGACCAATGCCGAATGCCCTACCCAAGCCTCCTTGGCTTGGGTGGGGGATTGTTTGCGCGAAGAATGGGCGGCTGTCCCAGCCTTTCCTCTGGACCGCCGCTTCATCCTCCGCGCGCCGATGGCCAATCGCCTTTCGGGTAGAATCAAAACACCAGTTTTCGTTGGGCAACTGACTGCTGGCCACTGACAACTGCCTTGAAGCACTTGCTCCACAAATGGACTCTTCTGATCCTGGCTGCGCTGAAGCCGCTCGGTGTCTGGGGCGTCCTGGGATTCGCCTTCGTGGACGCCGCTTTTCTGGGCATGCCAGTTGACCCCATCGTCGCCGGCTACGTCTGGGCCCAACCCCATCGGCTCGTGTTGTACTGCGCCATGGCGGCGGCCGGCTCGGCGCTGGGCAGCATCGTCATTTATGCGATTGGCTACAAAAGTGGCGAGGTACTGCTGGTGAAGCGCATGGGCGAGAAGCGGTTCAACAAGATCAAGGCCGCGTTCGATCGCCACGAATTTCTCGCCATCATGCTGCCCTCCATGCTGCCGCCACCAACGCCGTTCAAGCTGTTCGTGCTCTCTGCGGGCATGGCCGAGATGCGGTTCACCCACTTCCTGGCCGCAATCTTCTTTGGACGATTCCTGCGCTTCGCCATCCTGTCATTTCTGGTGATTCACTTTGGCCCGGAAATTGTGGGCTTCGTCGGCGGCATGGTGCATCACCACCTGCGGGTTGTGATCGCCGTGATTGCGGCTGGTGCGCTGATTAGCTGGTGGATCTGGCGCACTCGCAAGCTCAAGTCGGCAAGAAACAACGGACGGCTCGCAGATGTACGCCGGTAGCTCTGGTCCAGCATGCACCTACTGTTGGCGCAGCACTGGTAGTACACTTCTGGAGGGCACAGAAGGGGTAACGATGGCAACGACAGAGAGGAAACCGGCTCCCAGCAGCATTGATGTCCAGATCGAGAACCTGCGCGAGAGGCGGGCCAAGATCGAGCAAGGCGGCGGCGCCGAGCGAATCAAGAAGCAGCACGCTTCGGGCAAGCTCACGGCACGCGAGCGCATACAGAAGCTGGTGGATGAGGAAAGTTTTCAGGAAATCGGCCTCTTTGCCAGGCACCGGTCAACTTACTTCGGCATGGACAACAAAGAGGTTCCGGCCGATGGAGTGGTTACCGGCTGCGCCACCGTCGATGGCCGAATCATCCATCTCGCAAGCCAGGATTTCACGGTGCTGGGCGGCGCCGCCGGAGAGGTCCATTGCGCCAAGATCGTCGACATGATGCGGCTCTCGCTGAAGACCGGCAGCCCCTTCGTCTTCATCAACGATTCCGGAGGCGCGCGGGTCCAGGAAGGCATCGACAGCCTTGCGGGATACGCCAGCGTCTTCTACAACAACGTAATGTTGTCGGGCTCCGTTCCTCAGGTCTCCATCATCTGCGGCCCTTGCGCGGGCGGCGCAGCGTACAGCCCAGCGCTCACGGACTTCATCATTCAGACCAGGGGCGCGCAGATGTTCATTACCGGGCCGCAAGTCATCAAGCAGGTGACGGGAGAGGTTGTATCGGCCGACCAGCTCGGCGGTCCCGCGGCTCAGATGAACCGCTCGGGCGTTGTCCATCTCATTGCTGAGGATGACGACGGCGCACTGTTGTTATGCCGTCGCCTCCTGAGCTTCCTGCCTTCCAACAATCTGGAAGACCCGCCCCGGCTGCCCTATAACGGTGCTCTGGAATCGGACCCCGAGCTCAACCAGGTGGTGCCTACAGATCCCAAAATCGCCTACGACATTCGCGGCGTGCTCAGGCGTCTTGTCGATAACCAGGACTTCTTCGAAATTCAGCCCGGCTTTGCGGCCAACGTTGTGGTTGGTTTCGCCCGCATGCAGGGACGGCCGGTGGGCATCGTGGCCAGCCAGCCTTGCGTGCTGGCGGGGGCCCTGGACATCGACGCGTCCGACAAAGTGGCGCGCTTTGTGCGCTTCTGCAACGCCTTCAATCTGCCGTTGCTCACCTTTGTGGACGTCCCTGGCTTCCTGCCCGGCGTCGAGCAGGAATACGGAGGGATCATTCGCCACGGAGCGAAGATCCTGTTCGCCTACTCGGCTGCCACCGTGCCCAAGCTGACGGTCGTAATTCGCAAGGCCTACGGTGGAGCGTACATCGCGATGTGCTGCAAAGATCTGGGTGCAGACCGCGTGGTGGCATGGCCAACCGCGGAAATCGCAGTCATGGGCGCTGAAGGAGCGGCGGAGATCGTATTCCGCAGAGAGATCGACGCAGCGGAAAACCATGAGGAGCGCCGCGCCGAAGTGATCGAGCAGTACCGCAGCACCTTCGCCAATCCGTTTGTGGCCGCCGGCCGCAGGCTCGTGGATGACGTCATCGAACCTGCGGAAACTCGAAAATACCTGTCGCAGGCGCTCGAAGCCTTGCACGCCAAACGCGAGTTCCGTCCACCCAAGAAGCATGGGTTGATTCCGCTCTAGCCAAGAGCGAGGTGTCGAATGCATGATGTTAAGCTAACCGCTGCCGCAACCGTGCCGGGCACCCAAGAGGACGCGATGCAACCTAACGCCGCTGCGTCCGCCGCTGGCCAGCCTTCTCCGGCCGAGACGACGCCGGACGAGGTTACGCCCGAGATCTTAAAGGTCATCCAGACAGCCGCCGCCATGTTCCTGGGCAAGAAGGTCCGAGTCGTCTCCGTGAAGGCGCGCCTTACGGTGGACGTAAACTCCAGCGCGTGGGCACACCAGGGCCGCAACATGATTCAGGCTTCGCACAACCTGGTCCAGCGCGGGCGTTGAATCTGGAAGCCATCTCATAAACGGGTGAGCGGCGTAATCCGGTGGGAGCGCGGGCCTTCAGACCCGCGAAGTACATAGATTTTCCGAATGGGCTGTACGCCCTGGCTGAGCTTTGATGGATTTATGAGATAGCTTATGGCAATTCCCGCGTCATGAACATAGATTCGCCAGGCAGCTCTGGCTCCGTGAGGAAGAGTTCTTGAAGCTAAGAATCGCGATTGAGGGCAAGACCTACGAAGTGGAAGTTGAGGTCGACGAAGATTCCGGGCTGGATCCTTCGACCTCTGCGACCGCGCCCATTCAGTCGAGCGTGCTGCCGCCCGCCGTCAAGGTAAACACTTCGTCCGGACTGGACGAGACCAAAGTGAGCCGCAGTCCCGTGGCCGGCCTGGTCGTGCGCCTGCACGTCGAAGCGGGCCAGCAAGTCGAGGCCGGTGAACTTCTTATGGTGCTGGAAGCTATGAAGATGGAAACCAACATCACCGCCTCCGCCGACGGAAGGATACAGTCCGTCGACGTTGCGCCTGGCGACGCGGTCAAACTCGACCAGGTTCTGCTGCAATTCGAATAGCGCACGGCGAGCGCCCACCGCATTGAATGGTCATCCCGTCTATAAACGACGTCGGCGTTGTCAAGCGACACCAATCCGGCAGCGGGGCGGAAGCGGAGTTCAAGCCGCAGCTATGTTATGTCTGAGAACCATCCCTGCTTCCCGCGAAGGGAGAAGTGTTTTCTCTTGACAACCCCTTTTATCGCAACCTGGCACGGCATCGTCGCATTCCGGGACAATTCAGACGGTCGCGACTCGAAGGGTTGCCCGGGGTGTGATGAAGAGTCGAGAATGACTTGAGTAGTGACAAAGTGGTCGCGGAGCCGGCTCCGAAAGAGGCTGCTTCCATGCATCACTAAAGCGGTGCTCCACCTGTGCACCCTATTGCATTGCAGTGAAGCCGCGCTCGACTCCGTCCTTTACCACACGGCGCTGCGCGTGTCAGTGACATTAAGACGAACTCCCAGGCACTCCCAGGCGGGCTGCGAATCGCGAACTGCGATCGATTTCGTCACCGATCGGCGAGAAGTTGCTGTGCCAGTGAGCTGAATGGGTGTAGAATGGAGGCGATCTTCGGACTCCGAGGGCCATTCCGGCCACTCGTAAATTGAGCCCGAAGTGGGGCCCTATCCATGAGACTGCGCATTGCCTGGCTCATCCTCCTGTGCACGCTGGCCACCACCGCCTTGGCGCAAGGGCAGCATGATAACGCCCCGGCAACTGGCGCTGCGGATGCCTGGACCAGCAACTTCGGCTATGTCGTCAGTGACACTTTTCAGCCGATGCAGAATTTGCAATTTGGCGTCGGGGAATTCTCAGGGGACGGGATAGCTTCCTACGGCTCTGGCGCCGCCAACAGCGGTGGCGCGCTGACGGACGAATTTATTTCCGTCAACCCGTATGGTCACGGCATGGACAAGATGGTGGCGTCAGAGCTATACCCAACCGCGAGTTCTGAAAGCACCTACTGGCTGAATCTCGAGATCGCAGGTTCCCCCAGCGGCGGCCCGGGGTACAGGGGTGAGGACAGCGGCGCCGGCTGCAAATCCAGCGGCTGCCCGTCAAGCAGTTCCGATGGTGCTGTGGATACAATTCCTTCACAGGCGTTTACCAACGAAATCCCAAGCGCGGTTCCTGAGCCCAGCAGCATCTTGCTGTTTGGTGTCGGAGTCCTTGCTGTGGCGGGCGTGCTGCGCTACCGCAAGCGGCACTGATCTCTTTACCACAAAATTGCGAATAGGCAGGGAAGCGGAAGCAGTAGAACCTCCTGCTCTTCAGCATAGCGAAGATTCTCGCAAGAAATTCTCCTAAGAGCAACATTTTCGCCGATGCCGGTGAGGTGAATGGGTGTAACATGGGTGCCATCTTCCGGGTCAACAATGCGGTCCAGTCTTGCAAAGACTGAGTCGACAGGAGGTTCCACCCATGAAAATGCCTATCGCTTCGCTCACCGTTCTCTGTCTGGCGTTGGCTGCAATTCCAGCTCGGGCGCAATGGTCTTACGAGAACGGTCCGATCAACGGTAACATCGACGCTTGGACCATCAACTTTGGATACACGGTCAGTGACAGTTATGTCGCTGGGGGTACGTCAGTCAACGGTTTCGCGTTCGGCGCGCGGGAACTCCCGGGCGACATGATGACCTCCGTGGACTGGGTCCTCAGTACTGGCCCATGTTCCGATCCCAAGGGTGGCTGTGGAACCATTTTGGGCTCCGGTACGGCCAGCGGCAGTAGCCTGACCGACAAATTCCTGTCCAACAACCAGTTTGGCTACGACATTGACCTGATCACAGTGTCGAATCTCAGCGTCCCGGAGGACTCTGGTACCGAGTACTGGCTGACTCTAGGTAACGCGGTTGTCCCCAGCGGCGATCCGGTCTTCTGGGATGAGAATAGTGGCGTCGGCTGCCACTCCCCGGGCTGCCCATCGACTGCCTATGAGAGCGTGGAGGGCACGATCCCTTCGGAATCGTTCACCATCAACGGCGGCGGGACGGGGACAACGCCGGAGCCCAGCAGTATCATGCTGTTCGGTTCTGGAGTCGTCGGCCTGCTTGCCGTGCTGCGGCGCAAGCTGCTCTAACCCTTCGCGACCTCAACCATGAAGGAGGGTTCGGCCTATGAAAACGCATGTCGCTTGGCTCACCATTCTCTGCCTGGTGCTGGCTACTGCCCCGGTCTTGGCGCAGGTACTCTATGACGACGGTCCGATCAACGGCACCACCGACGCCTGGACCATTAACTTCGGCTATATCGTCAGTGACACCTTCATCTTGTTGAACAACTCCACGGCGACCGGTTTCAACTTCGGGGCTTGGGAATTTCCCGGCGATGTACTGACCTCGGTGCAGTGGTCTATTACCTCCAAGTCAATAAACGGTGGAACCGTGTATGGCTCCGGTACGGCCAGCGGCAGTAACCTGACCGACCAGTTCATTTCCACTAACCAGTATGGCTACGATATCGACATGATTACGGTGAC
>Ga0209040_10004033_pt1 | contig 11164 bp, 11 predicted proteins | sample BogFormECP12_OM3_FD_188240 | JGI IMG/M metagenome (GOLD analysis project Ga0209040, IMG submission 188240) | Bog forest soil microbial communities from Calvert Island, British Columbia, Canada - ECP12_OM3 (SPAdes) (version 2) | ecosystem: Environmental > Aquatic > Freshwater > Wetlands > Bog ... | reverse complement strand
GATGATCCGCGGCGGCCACATCGACCTGTCCATCCTGGGCGGCCTGGAGGTTGCCGAGAACGGCGACCTGGCCAACTGGATGGTGCCGGGCAAGATGGTGAAAGGACCCGGCGGCGCTATGGATTTGGTGTCGGGCGTCAAGCGAGTGATCGTCGTGATGGATCACACCGCGAAGGATGGCAGCCCGAAGATCCTCAAGCAATGCACGCTGCCGGTCACCGGCAAGGGCGTGGTGGACATGATCATCACCGACCTGTGCGTGTTCGACGTCGAGCCGGAACACGGACTCACGCTCACCGAATTACACCCGGGAGTGACGGTCGCCGACGTGCGGACCAAGACCGGCTGCGACTTCAAGGTCGCCGTCTGATCACCCGCAGCGCCGCGCAATCGATGACGGGCTACTCGGGGACCGGTAGGCGCTGCTTGGCTTTCTCACGTTCGCGGCGACGGTTCAGGTAAATCCGTGCCATCGAGATGAAGGCGGGGATCATCGACACGAACAAGATGGCCAGGATGATCTTTTCCAGGTTGTTGTGCACGAACTCGTTGTTGCCGAGGAAGTAGCCCAACAGCGTCGCGCCCGCACCCCAGGCGATGCCGCCGACGATGTCGAACCCGAGGAATACCGGATAGCGCATGTAGGACACCCCGGCCACCACCGGGGTGAACGTCCGCACGAACGGCATGAACCGGGCCATGATGATGGCCATCGGCCCGTATTTCTCGAAGAACGCGTGCGACTCCGTCACATGGTGCTGCTTGAAGAAGCGCGAGTCTTCCTTTTTGAACAGCGCCGGGCCGATCCGCCGCCCGATGAAATACCCGGTCTGATCGCCCAGCACCGCGACCACCGCGACACAGCTGGCCAACACCTCGATGCTGACCGGCGGGTGCGTGCTCGCGGCCAGCAGGCCGCCGGTGAACAGTAGCGACTCACCAGGCAGCAGCGGGAACAGCAGACCGGTCTCGACGAAGACGATGAGCAGGATGCCGGGCAGCACCGCATGCCCGAACACGCCGTCGGCGCCCAACCAGTACATCGGGTCGAGCAGGTTGGGCATGGCCGCTACCGTGGTGTTCACGGTGTTCCAAGATACCGGCGAAATTCAACGGGTCTTTACCAGGCGCAGCTTGCGGGGGCGGTCGGGCTGCCGACCAGAATCTGTGTTGCGATACTGATCGCACACGTCAGGAAGGAAGCTTCATGCCCATCGCAACGCCAGAGGTCTACGCCGAGATGCTGCGACGTGCCAAGGAGAAGTCGTACGCCTTCCCGGCGATCAACTGCACGTCCTCGGAGACCATCAACGCCGCCATCAAGGGCTTCGCCGACGCGGGCAGCGACGGCATCATCCAGTTCTCGACGGGTGGTGCGGAGTTCGGCTCAGGGTTGGGGGTGAAGAACATGGTCACCGGCGCGGTGGCGCTGGCCAAGTTTGCCCGCGTCATCGCCGACGAGTACCCGATCAACATCGCGCTGCACACCGACCACTGCCCGAAGGACAAGCTGGACACCTATGTGCGCCCACTGCTGGAGATCTCAGCCAGGCGGGTCGCGGCCGGCAAGAACCCGCTGTTCCAGTCGCACATGTGGGACGGCTCCACGGTGCCGATCGACGAGAACCTGAAGATCGCCCAGGAGCTGCTCAAGGAGGCCGCGGCCGCCAAGATCGTTCTCGAGGTCGAGATCGGCGTGGTCGGCGGCGAGGAAGACGGCGTTGTCGGCGCCATCGACGAGAAGCTGTACACCACCCCGGACGACTTCGAGAAGACCGTCGACGCCTTGGGCCACGGCGAACACGGCCATTATCTGCTGGCCGCGACGTTCGGCAACGTGCACGGCGTCTACAAGCCCGGCAACGTCAAGCTGCGCCCCGACATCCTGGCCCAGGGCCAGAAGGTAGCGGCGGCCAAGCTGGGGCTGCCCGACGACGCGAAGCCGTTCGACTTCGTGTTCCACGGCGGGTCGGGTTCGCTGAAGTCGGAGATCGAAGAGGCGCTGGGCTATGGGGTGGTGAAGATGAACGTCGACACCGACGCCCAGTACGCGTTCACCCGCCCGATCGCCGGTCACATGTTCACCAACTACGACGGCGTACTCAAGGTGGACGGCGACGTGGGCAGCAAGAAGGTCTACGACCCGCGTAGCTACCTCAAGGCGGCGGAGGCGGGGATGACCGAGCGGGTCATCGAGGCCTGCAACGACCTGCACTGCGCGGGCAAGGCCGTCAGCGCAGGGTGAAGCCGCCAGCGCGGGATCAACCCGTGCTGGCCTCGCAGATCTTCCACCGGTCGTCGCGGTACTGCAGGTCGAAGCTGCGGGTCGAGCGGACCTGCGGCGCGTAGGCCATGAACGCGGTCACGTTGGCCTCAGCGTGGTTTCCGTTGACGACAACCTGGTCGATGTTGGCGACCACCGGATACTGTTTGGCCGCCGCGACCCGACGATAAGTGTCGTTCCATTCGCGTTCGTCGTAGTTGACGTAGTCGTCGCGCATGGTGCCGCAGGTGATGCCGCGCAGCGTGGATAGGTCGCCGTTCTGCACCGCGACATCGAAATTCTGAATGGTGCTGCGAACCTGGTCTTCTTGTGAGGCGTTCGGCCTTTTGTTGCTTCGGGTCATCAGCACCGTGCCCAGCACTGCGACGGCCGCCAACGCCAGGATGATCAGTATCAACGCCAGTACCCAACCCCAGCTGCGCTGGGTCGACGGCCGCAGCTTGGCGCCCAGCCGAGGCGGAATCAGCTGCGGCATCGCGGTTCGCGGCCGCGTTGCGTTCGGTCCAGACGGCGGATGGCCGCTCTCGAAGGCCTCGGTGGCGGGCTCGTTGGCGGCGTTGATGACCGCAGTCTCCCTGGCGTCGAACCCCGGGGCAGTGAAGCGACGCTCACCCAGCGGAATCCGCGGTTTGGGTGCATCCTGCTCGCGCGGGGTCTTGGCCATCGCCTCGGTGGCGGGCTCGGCCCGGTAGCTCTCGGTGGGATCGTCATCGGGACCGACGACCTGTTCGGTGTCGTCAGCGTCGGATTCCGCCGGGTCGGTCGCGGGACCTCGATCGACGGCGTCTGGATCGAACCCCGGCGCATTCGACTTGTGGTCGGGGTCAGGCCCTGAGGGATTCGGCATAAGCGCTGGTGTCCTCTTCGCTGTCGAAATACGTATTGCAGCTTAAAGCGTGTCGAACAACTCTATCGAGCGTTGGGCACCGCCCTTCTCGGGCGTCGTCGGTTCAGCCCGCTGATGCGGTGTGAACGTCGGTTCCCGCGTCATCCGGGATGGTTATACCGGCACACGAGGAGTGCTGGTCAGCGCCGTCCCGTCGGCGGGCATTGTTAGCCCGGCCCCGTTGCTTGGGGGTCCGGGGATCGATGGGCAGACCGTGGTGGGCCTGGCCCCAGCGGGCCAGATTGGTCGCCGCATTGGTGTCGCGGTCGGCGGAATGTCCGCAGCCGCAGGCGAACACCCGATCGGCCAGCGTCAGATCGCGACGGATAGAACCGCAGGCCGCGCAGAGTTTGCTTGACGGGTACCACCGATCGGCAGGGATGACTTCGCCACCACGCCAGGCCTGTTTGTAGCCCAGCAGTTGGGAGAACTCCGCCCAGCCCGCATCGGAGATGGCTCGAGCCAGGCGACGGTTAGCCAGCATCCCGGTCACGTTCAGGTTTTCGATCACGAGCCGGTCGTGGGCCTTGACTAGCGCGTTGGAAACCTGGTGGAGAAAATGGCGGCGCACGTTGGCGATGTGATAGTGATGACGCCTCAGCCTGACTGCGGCGTCACAGCGGTTACGGGATCCGTTTTGCTTGCGCGACAACGATTTCTCCAACCGTCGTTGGCGTTTCATTCCCGCGGCCAACGCCCTGGGGGCATCGGTGACGCGAGCAACTTCGTGGCCGTCGGCGTCGGCGGCGACCACAAACGCCGACAAACCCCGATCAACGCCGACCCAGCCGCAATCATCTGACGGATTGCGCGGAGCGTGCTTGTAGGTGGGGTGCAGGTCGGCGGCCTCCACATTTAGCGACGCCCGCCACCGCCCCGCCTGGTGGCTTATCGTGGCGAAGAGAATCTTGGCCCTGCCCTTAGCGAGCATGCGCCGCAATCGGCGTGTGTCATCGCACACGCCGATCTGTCCGATCCCGGGCAGAGTGATCGAGCGGGGCTAGTCGTGGTCGCCTACCCGTATCATCGGCTGGCGGTGTTTGGAGTGCTTGTTGCGCAGCCGAAACGAGGCCGCCACGGCGGTTTTCTTCTTGAAGCGGGGGAAGCCGACCCTTGCGCCTTTGCGGTTGCCGGAGCGCGAGTCCGACCAGGCGGCCAGGGCGCGGCCGCAGTCGACGGCGGCTTCTTCGAACACCTGCTGGCACACTTCGGCCCGCCACGGCAATCCGGTCACCACCACCTCGGCGCTGCCAGCGGTGTCGACGGTAAATGTCCGGCCCGCTTCCTCGGTTTTCTTCCATGCGTTGAACGCGTTGATCAGATCAAATCCCGTCCACAACACATCGACTTTCGGGTCGGTCTTGCGTTGAGTGAGTGTGCCTTTCACCATCCGCAAGCATTGATTGAACGCGAACCGGGCCGCCCCGGCATGCCGGGCCAGCACCTGCTGCTGCTCGGCCGTCGGGTCGAGGCAGAACCTGAACGTGGTGTGCCGGCTCATCTCACCGGTGAGCATCCCACCACCCACCGACAACCGTCGGCGGCATGTCGGGCCGCTGATCACCGTCAGGCGTCATGTGATCCGAATCCGGGGCGCCGGCGCCGGTATCAATCCGACTGTCCGACACCGCGCTAGCGGCCCAGGCCCAGGTTTGGTGCGGCGGCGGCGCACGGCACAATAGCGGCATGACGCCCATGCGTGATCTTCTGGGACCGGATCCGATCTTGTTGCCCGGCGACACCGACGCCGAGGCCGAACTGCTGGCCAACGAGAACCCGGCCGTCGTTGCCGCCGTACATCCTTCGGCCTCGGTAGCCTGGGCAGCCCTGGCCGAAGAAGCGCTCGCCGACGACAAGGCGATCACCGCCTACGCGTACGCCCGCACCGGCTACCACCGCGGCCTGGACCAGCTGCGGCGCAACGGCTGGAAGGGGTTCGGGCCCGTGCCGTATGCCCATGAGCCGAATCGCGGTTTTCTGCGCTGCGTGGCCGCGCTGGCGAGGGCGGCCGACGCCATCGGCGAAACCGACGAGCAGACCCGGTGCCTGGACCTGCTCGACGATTGCGACCCCGCTGCCCGCACCGCACTCGGGCTCACCTGAGCCGGGCTAACAGCTGGCCGAGCAATCACCGATACGGCCCGGCGGCTCGACCTGGATGGTGGCGTGGTCCAATCCGTGCGCAGTCAGCACCGCGCGTGCGCCGTCGAGCACCCGCGCCGAGTCGCCTTGGCTGGCCAGGTGCGCGGTCACCATGTCCTTACCGGGCACCAGCGTCCAGACGTGCAGGTCGTGCACGTCGGTCACGCCGTCGACGGCGCGCAGCGCCGTACGCAGCTCCTCGACGTCGATGTGGCTGGGCGACGCCTCCGACAGGATGCGCAATGCGCCGACGGCCAGTGAAAACGCCCGGGGTAGCACCCACAGCGCGATCAGGACCGCCACCACCACGTCGGCGTAGGGCCAGTGCGTGGTGATCGTGACCAGACCGGCGATCAGCACACCGACGCTGCCGACCATGTCGGCGATGACCTCCATGTAGGCGCCCTTGACGGCCAGGCTCTCCGTCGAGTGCGACCGCAGCAGCAGCGCTACCGCCACATTGGTGGCCAGCCCCGCCAGCGCCACGACGATCATTGGTACCCCTGGTACCTCCGGCGCATGGCCGAGCCGCGCGATCGCTTCGCGGAGAATGATCGCCGCCACCGCGATCAGCAGCACTGCGTTGGCCACCGCGGTAAACACCTCGGCGCGGTGCCAGCCGTAGGTGCGGCCCGGAGACGAGCTGCCGCGCCGGGCCAGCACCAAAGCGCACAGCCCCATGAAAGTGGCCGCCACGTCGGTCAGGATGTGGCCGGCGTCGGCCAGCAGCGCCATCGAGCCGATCACCAGCGCGGTGGTCAGCTCCACGACAAAGAACCCACCCAGCATCGCGGTGGCAATGGCCATCTTCGAGACCATCCGGCCATCGCTGGCATCGGTGTTCGCGTGACTGTGGCCGGCACCCATGTCCGATAATATATGCAGTATTACGCATATATCGCAAGCGTGACGGCTAACCTCCAGCACCGAGATCGACGTCAGTGCATCGTTTCTGCGATTTTTCCGCGCTGGCGTCGATCTCGGCGCGGCTACATCAGCCCTGCGTCAGAACCAGGCGTGCCAGAACTGGGTCAGTCGCATGCCGGCAAGCGCCCAGGTGCTCGGCACCCCGGACAGCTCGTAGAACCAGAAGACCATCCCGAAAAACCACCGGTTCAGCTGCGGTGCGAAGAGGATCACCAGCAGAATCAGCCAGCCGAACTGCTTGGCCGGTTCCAGCGCACGCTGGGTCTCCGGACTCAGGTGCGGCTCCAGTGCGTTGTAGCCGTCCAGCCCGGGGATCGGCAGCAGGTTCAACAGTACCGCGGTGACCTGGAGGAAGCCCAAGAAGGCCACCCCGGCCCACAGCACCGGGTGTGCCGGGTCGTAAAGCCACCGGGTCGCCGCCAGCAGCAGCACCGCCAGCAGCAGGTTGGCTGCCGGCCCGGCCAGGCTCACCAGCGTGCGCTGCGCGGCCGTCATGAACGACGTCCGCACATAGACGGCGGCGCCGGGCAAGCCGATGCCGCCCAGCGCGATAAACAGCATCGGCAGACCCAGCGACAGCATCGGGTGGCTGTAGCGCCGCGGATCCAGGCTCAGATAGCCGCGCACGGCGATGTCACGATCGCCGAATCGCCACGCCGTGAACGCGTGGCCGAATTCGTGCAGACACAGCGATACGACCCAGCCGGCGATCACGAAGATGAACACTCCGGCATAGGCCAGCGCACCCAGGTCGGCGCCGTCCCACCAAGCCAGCGCGCCGCCGAACACCGTCAGGCCAACGATGGCAAGGAAGATCGGGCTCGGCCGCACCGATTGGCGCAACTCACGGGCGCTCACGTGACGAAACTACCGACTGGGATGACGGTCCGGCTCCTCGCCCCGCGCGGCGCTCGTCACCGGACTAATAACCAACCCTCGGTGTTCCGATAGATCGTCGACCGGCGCGTCGCCTTGAGCGCCGGCACACCGTCGCGGTCCACGGCCGCACCGGTGCTGCCCAGCTGCGCCGCTCGCCCTGCCAACCAACGGCGCGACCGGCCGCCCCACACGCGCGCCCGCAGACCCGGCAGTGCGACCGTCGGCTCGATCCTCACCCCGGCAACAACGCCGTCGAAGAGCACAGCGTCGTCGACGACGGCCTCGCCATGCAAGAGTTGCGCGTCGCCGGCTGGCCGCCAGTGGGCTGCTCCCACGATCGCCGTTCCGGTTTCGTCGCGGATCAGCGGCACCCGCCGAGCCGATCCGCGCTGCGCCCGGCGGGCCGCCCGGCGACCCGCCGGCACCCGGTAAACCCGGGTGGCGGCGGTGCGCCGCCGCGGCGCATAGCCGACCTCGACGTTGAGGCGTCCGGCCCGCAGCAGCCGGGTCAGCACGGTCGCCAGGTCGGCGTCGACGCCGACCACCACCACCCGTCTGACTCCGGCGATCGCGGCCGCCAAGACTTTTGCATCCGCTCGATCGTCGATGCGCACCGCGGGCAGTCCGGTCAGCCGACCAGGCAGAGGCAAGTCGCCGAACATCAGCACGGCGATGTCGGGGGCGCTCAATTGCCCGCCTCCTCATCATGCCGCTGGGCGGCCTGCATCGTCGCGCGGGCGGTTATTTGTCTGCCTCCTCCTCGCGCCTGCCGGCGCGTATCGTCGCCGGACGGGCCTCGTCGCAAACAGCTGGGCTAATGTGGGTCACCGGCTGGACCACAATAAGCAGGACATACCAGTGGGAGAAACGCCATGCCGGCAATCGTCCTGATCGGCGCCCAATGGGGCGACGAGGGCAAAGGCAAGGCCACCGACCTACTCGGCGGCCGCGCCCAGTGGGTGGTGCGCTACCAGGGCGGCAACAACGCCGGACACACCGTGGTGTTGCCCACCGGTGAGAACTTCGCCTTGCACCTGATTCCGTCGGGTGTGCTGACGCCCGGCGTCACCAACGTCATCGGCAATGGAGTGGTGGTCGATCCCGGCGTGCTGCTCGACGAGCTGAAGGGCCTCGAGGACCGCGGCATCGACACCTCGAAGCTGCTGATCTCCGCCGACGCGCATCTGCTGATGCCCTACCACGTGGCCATCGACAAGGTGACCGAGCGCTATATGGGCAGCAAGAAGATCGGCACCACCGGCCGCGGCATCGGGCCGTGCTACCAGGACAAGATTGCGCGCATGGGGATCCGGGTCGCCGACGTGCTCGACCCGGATTTGCTGACCCACAAGATCGAAGCCGCACTGGAATTGAAAAACCAGATCCTGGTCAAGATCTACAACCGCAAGGCTCTGGAGCCGGGGCATCTGGTCGAGGTCCTGCTCGAACAAGCCGACGGCTTCCGGCATCGCATCGCCGACACCAGGCTGCTGCTGAACACTGCGCTGGAGGCCGGCGAAACCGTGTTGCTGGAAGGCTCGCAGGGCACCCTGCTCGACGTCGACCATGGCACCTATCCCTACGTCACGTCGTCGAATCCGACCGCCGGCGGCGCCGCGGTCGGCTCCGGCATCGGCCCGACCCGGATTACCACCGTGCTGGGAATCCTGAAGGCCTACACCACCCGGGTTGGCTCCGGCCCGTTCCCCACCGAATTGTTCGACGAGAACGGCGAATACCTGTCCAAAACCGGTGGTGAGTTTGGCGTGACCACCGGGCGCCGTCGCCGCTGCGGCTGGTTCGACGCCGTGATCGCCCGTTACGCCACCCGGGTCAACGGCATCACCGACTACTTCCTGACCAAGCTGGACGTGTTGTCCAGCCTGGAAACCGTCCCGGTGTGCGTCGGCTACGTGATCGACGGCAAACGCACCCACGACATGCCAATGACTCAAAGCGATCTGGCCCGCGCCGAACCGATCTACGAAGAGCTGCCCGGCTGGTGGGAAGACATTTCCGACGCACGGACGTTCGACGATCTGCCCGCCAAGGCGCGTGACTATGTGCTGCGGCTGGAAGAGCTTGCCGGAGCACATGTTTCGTGTATCGGTGTCGGCCCGGGCCGTGATCAGACCATCGTTCGGCGCGACGTGCTGGCGGCGCGCCGGTGACCGAGTCTTCGCAGAGCCCAGAACAACTCGACCCCGATTACGATCATCACGGCGGCTTTCCGGAATACGGGGCCGCTAGCCCGGGGCCGGGTTTCGGCCGGTTCGTCAATGCCATGCGACGGGTGCAGGATCTGGCGGTGTCCGCAGACCCCAGCGACGACGTCTGGGAGGACGCCGCCGACCGCGCCGAGGCGCTATCCGCGCTGCTCGCGCCGTTTCACGCTCCCGAAGGCCAGGGTCCGGCCGGCCGTTCGCCGCAATTGCCGGGAATGGGCAGCCTGCTGCTGCCGCCGTGGACGATGAGCAGATTCGACCCCGACGGCGTGGAGATGCGCGGCCATTTCTGCCGGTTCCACGTCGGTGGCAACGGGGCGGTGCACGGCGGCGTGCTTCCGCTGCTGTTCGACCATGTCTTCGGGATGGTGGTGCACGCCGCCGGCCGGCCGATCAGCCGGACCGGCTTCCTGCACGTCGATTACCGCAAGATCACCCCGATCGACACCCCGTTGGTGGTCCAGGGGCATGTCGTCGCCACCGAGGGCCGCAAGGCGTTTGTCCGCGGCGAACTGCTCGACGGCGACACCCTGCTGGCCGAAGCCAACGGCCTGATGGTGCGGTTGCTGCCCGGTCAGCCGTAATAGCGAGACCTCGCCTGCGCGTGCCTGCGGCTGTGACCGCGAGAACCCTCCGCCGTGTGGAGTAGCCTTAACCACAGCGGTAATTCACCCCTCTCGACTAGCGGTCACATTCCTTTCGGACTGGGGCTGGCGCTTAACCTCGGCGACTGCAACGAGGTTTGTTTGCCACCGCGACCAGCGGGATCGTCGCCGATCTGGAGATGCGAGGCGAAGGCACCCTCGGTGGGATCTGGGCATTGGATCGGCACGATTCGTCCAGCCGGACCGGCGCTCTCGCACAACCCGTTTTCGCCGTTCTCGCACCGTCGGTGTGTGTTTGGAGTTTTTGGCCTGATACTTTTTCCCACGTCGCCAACCGATTCGATGTTCCTGCTCGCGGAGTCCGAGAATTGTCAGATGCAGGTGGGCGGGCTGGCGTTGTTCTCCCCGCCTGAGGGCGGCCGCGCTTCGGACGTGCGCGAGATGTTCGTCGCGGCGGTCGGCCGCGACGAGGGTGGCCGGCTTTTGGCGCAAGCGGGCCCGCCGGTCGGTGACGTCGCTGGGGCAGTGGGGCTGGGATCCCGGCGGCGAGGTCGATCTCGACTACCACGTGCAGTATTCGGCGTTACCGCAGCCCGCCGGAATGGCGGAGCTGTGGGCGCTGGTGTCCTGGCTGCACGCGACCCCGTTGGACCGCGACCGACCGCTGTGGGAGATGCACCTGATCGAGGGTCTCGCCGACGGCCGGTACGCGGTGTACATCAAGATCCACCATGCGCTTGCCGACGGGGTCTCCGCGATGGGGATGCTGCGCGCGGCGTTGAGCGCGGACCCCGGCCGGCGCGAAGGGCCCGCCCTATGGGAGCCAGACGGGCTTGCATCGGAGCCCGCACCGGCCTCGCCGCGGGGCGGTCTGGACCTGTTACGGCTGCCGTCTTGGGCGGTGGCGAAGGCCTGGAGCACGGCCCGGGAGGCCGCCGGGCTGGTGCCCGCGCTGACCGGCACGCTCGAGCGAGCGCTGCGCCACCGCGACGGGCCGCTGTCGCTGGCCGCGCCCCGCACGATGCTGAACGTGCCGATCGACGGCGCCCGGTCGTTCACCGGGCGCTCCTGGCCGTTGGAGCGGCTGCGCCTAGTCGCCAAGCACAGCGAAGCCTCAGTCAACGACGTGGTGCTCGCCATGTGCGCCGGGGCGCTGCGCAGCTATCTGACCAGTAAGGGGGCGCTGCCGTGGGCGCCGCTGGTGGCGATGGTGCCG
>Ga0209040_10004030_pt1 | contig 11167 bp, 11 predicted proteins | sample BogFormECP12_OM3_FD_188240 | JGI IMG/M metagenome (GOLD analysis project Ga0209040, IMG submission 188240) | Bog forest soil microbial communities from Calvert Island, British Columbia, Canada - ECP12_OM3 (SPAdes) (version 2) | ecosystem: Environmental > Aquatic > Freshwater > Wetlands > Bog ... | reverse complement strand
CAGAAACTGGTTCGATACCTCTCGCAGAGTTTCGTTGAGAGGCTGTGTTCCGAGGATTACGGCGGTGCGCACTTAACAAAGGAGATCGAAGGAGTCATTTTCGGGCATCTCGACCCCACTGATGCTTTGAATGCTTCGAGTTTCGCAGATCTTCGTGAGTTGAGAACTCGCGATACAGCTCGGGAGCGTATTTCGATCTCCGCGAAGATAAAGAGTTTGATTGCGGAAGACGAAAAACTGCGCCAGTCAATAAAAACACTGCCTGAAAAGAAAAAGCGGATCGAAGAACTTGACAAAGAACAGAAGGGCCTCGAGAAGCAGTTGCCGGTGGCGCGAACTGAGTCTGAAGCCCAAGCGCAGCTCAAAGTCGCTGACCTTCGCGGGCAACTGCTGAGGTTGCAGACTGTGGTCGGTGCTCATAAACAGAACCTGCTGCATATTGAGCAGCTAGAAAACAGTTTGGCTAGGTTTAAGGCCGAGTTCGACGAGTTTCGCAGCGACTTTTTGGCTTCCGTCCAGAGCGTTGGAATAGCACCCGGTATCGTCGACTTAGAACTTACTGTGAAAGGCGAAGCCGCAATTGCCGACAAGAAGGCCCAAACTCGGGTGTTGATTGACATGAAGGAGGGCAGGACCGCCGGTGCTACTGAGCCCACAATTGCTGGAATTACCGATGAGATCACGAAAACTGAAAGCGCGGTAGTAGCCGATCAGGCTAGAAAAACGCAAACACAACAACTCCAAAAGCGCATAGCGTCAATATTACAAGAAATCCACCGCTTGCAGAATGAGATCATTGAACTTGAGGGTCCGACGACAAAAAGGCTAACAGCTTTGAGGGCAGAGCGACTGGGTGCTTATGAGGCGTCATTCAAGTCCTGGCAGAAAGAGCAGAAGATTTTGGCGGAACTCTACAAGCCAGTCCAAGGAAAGCTGTCTGCAGGCGACAGAGAGGAGCAGCAGTTAGACTTCTACATCAAATGGGACGTGAACTTAGACGGTTGGTTAGACCGCGGGAACTCACTCTTCGACGCTCGAAAAGTTCACCCTTTTGGTGGCCCGTTGATCATGCGCGAGTCTGTCGAAAAGCATCTTCTTCCCGGCTGGACCTCGGGTGATCCAGAGAGAGTGAGGCTCGGAATGGACGCTTTCCTGCAAGAAATCAAAGACAGGAATGTTGAATCATTTCTGCGAGGGAGCGTTTCACATAAGATGTTGCTGGAATGGGTTTTCGACGACTCTCAGATTCAGCTTAATTACGGGCTTCGTTACAACGGCACCGAATTGGAAAAACTCTCACCAGGAACAAAAGGAATTGTCCTGTTGATCCTTTATCTGGCAATGGATATTGATGATAGCCGACCCCTAGTTGTCGACCAACCAGAAGAAAATCTTGACAGCGAATCCGTGTATTCACTTCTTTCTAGATACTTCCGGAGCGCGAAACAGCGACGACAAGTGATCGTGATTACGCATAACCCGAATCTTGTCGTCAACACGGATGCTGAGCAGGTAATCGTAGCGACAGCTGACAGGCAGCAGGGGGCTTTCCCCAATTTTTCGTATCAGAGCGGGTCTTTAGAGAACCCGAGCATAAGAAGCAGGGTATGCAGCATTCTTGAAGGAGGAGAAAAAGCATTTCTCCAGCGAGAACGGCGATACGCACTGACGCATCATGTTTGACACTCGCGGGCGGCTGGCCGACTCAAGCGCAGCTTGGGTCGGGTCTTCTATGTCAGGTTAGAAAACAAGTGCCGCCCTTCGGCTTCGCTCAGGGTAGGCGAAAGAACACCAGATCCTTCGACTCGGATCGGGAGCAGTTCTCCCGATCCTCGCTCAGGATGACGACGGGAAGAAACAGCAGTTCCCTCACCCGCTGTGGCGGGTTCGTGATGACAAATCGATAGGACAGCAGGTCCTTCGAGTCGGATCGGGATCGTTCTCGCGATCCTCGCTCAGGATGACGACGGGGAGAAAGAGCAGATCCCTCGCTCCGCTCGTGATGACAAATCCAAAAGGGATGACGTGTGCGGAGCCTATCCCGTCTTCATCTCCCCCACCGCGCGCCAGGCCTGGTCGATGGCGGCGTCGGTGTAGGCTTTCGCCCCGGCATCGGAATTGGCAATGGTGATGCGGCCGAAGGGCTGGCGTCCGATGACGCAGGGGCGCTCGTCGGGAGCGAAGTCCGGGTCCCACAGCGTGCTGTACTCGTAGGCATAGCCGTGCGTCCAGCGGTTTACGGTGATGGCGACGATGTCGCGCGCGGGATCGAATCCCTGCGCGGCCAACATTCGTCCCAGTTGATCGCGAACGTTGCGCTCGATGGTGGCGTAGGGCGTCTGGTAGAGCTCCATGTGGCCGTAACGATACTGGTCGCGCGCGGGCAGGCCCGGCTTGCAAGGCGTGCGCAGCATAAATAAGACTGCGGGCTCATCGGGCTGGCTGGGAAACTTGTAGGCTCCGAGGCTCACGGGAAAATCGAGCGACGTGTAGCAATGATAGCTGCCGGGCGAAACGATGTGCTGCACTCCGAGCGCGGCGAATGGCTGCCAGTTGCGAAGGGCGACGTGGGTGTAGAGCAGAGGCACCTTCACGCCGTATTGCAGCGCTTCTTTCTGCTTCGGCGGCAGCTCCGGACATAGGTACGGAATCATCATGTTGTAGCACGCCATAACGCAATGGGCGGCGCGTACGCCCTGCATTTTGCCGTCGCGCATGTAGAGCACGTGTACTTGCTTGGCGCTGGCGGCCGGGCCGTCGTGCTTCACCTTGACCACCGTGCTGTTGAGCCGGATGCGCACCGCGGAGGAGGCGCGGTCGAGCTGACTGTAGTCGGCGCGCGCGGTGACGACGTCGTACATGTCGTGTCCGGGAACGGCGGCGGGATTTAGGGAGCGCGCCAGCAGGCGGGCAATCGAGGCGTTGCCGTCGGGAAAATGAAAGATGTAGGGCTCTTCTTTCTCGCGCTCGCCGAGGTCGAGGCCGTCGAAGCCGGGGTACTGGATGGCTCCGTAGTCGTCGCCCGCCTCGTAACACGATAGCGCCGGCGCGGCGTCGATTCCTACGCCAAACAAGTCGTGCGACCAAGTCTGGAAGAAAGGGAGCGCTTCAGGAGTGACGTGGCAAGTCTTGGTGAGGAAGTCGGCATAGCTGATCTTCGCCAGCTTGGCGCGCTTCTGTTCGCGCGTCAGGCCGGCGAGGTAATCCACCTTGTCGTTATAGACGCGCGCAATGTCGCGCCGCGCCGCATCGCTCAGCGGCGTCTGCGCCAGGAATTCGGGCCATGGCGTGGTGTTCAGTCCGGTGACGAGGTGATCGTGGCCGAAGGTTTCGCGATCGAAAAATACCGCTGTGCCCAGCTTGGAATAAAGTTTCTGGTCATACGCCTTGTAGAAGACCGAAGTGTCGATGCCGAGATCGGTGAGCAGGGACTTAGCGACCTGGCTGTACTCGTCGGGACTCTCGATAGACTGCGTGCCTCCGTAGCTGAGCACCATGCGATTGGCGGCGGTGAACTCGTTGCGCTTGGCGTGTCCGCCGAAGTCGTCGTGATTGTCGAGGATGAGGATGCGCGCCTTGTTGCCGGCCTTCCGGCGATAGAAGTAGGCAGCGGCCAGTCCGCTGATGCCGCCTCCCACGACGACGAGGTCGTAGGTTTCGGTGGTGTCGGTGAGCTTCGGGGCCGCGTCCCAGAAGGCGTCATCGCGCAGAGCGTGCGCGTACTGGTAGGTGGCGTCGTAGCTACCGCGGAGTCCAGTGAGGGCGGGGGGATAGTAGCCGGCGCTCGCTGGGTCTTTCGATGCCAGGTCGTCGAGCGCGGTGAGTAGTGAGGCGTTCGAGGCGAGCAGTGCTCCGCCGACGCCGAGACTGACGCCATTCAAGAAGTCGCGCCGCGTGATGTTGCGGGCCATGCCCAGTCCGCGGTCGTTGTTGTCGCGGCTCATTTCTCTCTCCCAAAACCTAGTTGTCGCGTATCACCCGCCGTACGATTTCCCCTCGCTCCGCTGGAGGCGTCTGCGTAACAATGAAGCTGCTAGTTAGCATCTCGCGCACTCGTTCCATGCGGTCTTCGGAGTTGTAGTGCACCGTACATAGGGACTCTCCCGCCTGCACTGGATCGCCGGTTTTCTTGTGCAGGACGAATCCCACAGAGTGATCAACCACGTCATGCTCGTGTTCGCGGCCACCGCCGAGGAGCACGCTGGCGTGTCCGACTTGCTCGCACTCCATCGCGCTGACGAATCCTGAGGCCGCGCTCGCGATCTCTGCACGGAACTTCGCCTGCGGCATGCGTTGAACATCGTCCAACACTCTCGCGTCTCCACCTTGCAGCTCGATCATGCGACGAAACTTCTTCAACGCCGCGCCCGACGCGATTAGCTCACGCGCCAGTTGTTCGCCCTCTTCCACCGTCGCGGTCCGCTCGCCCAGGTGGAACATCCACGCCGCGAGCGTCACCGTCAGGTCACGAAGGTCGGTCGGCCCGCCGTCGCGTAATACCTCCAACACTTCCTCGACTTCGAGCGCATTGCCGATCTTGCGCCCGAGAGGCTGATCCATGTCGGTGATCACCGCCACCGCCCGCACTCCCATGCGCTTGGCGGTGTCCACCATTAGTTCGCCGAGCAGCACGGCGTCGTCTTCGCGCTTCATGAACGCGCCCGATCCCGTCTTCACGTCGAGCACCAGCGCGTCGATGCCCTCGGCTAGCTTCTTGCTCATGATCGAGGCGCAGATCAGCGCGGGGCTGTCGATGGTGCTGGTGAAGTGGCGAAGTTGATACAGTTTGCGATCGGCTGGAGCGATCTCCGCCGTCTGCCCGATGATGGCGCACCCGCACTGTTGCAGCACGCGCGTGAATTCGCTGATCGACAGGTTCACGCGGAAGCCGGGAATGGCTTCCAGCTTGTCGAGCGTGCCGCCGGTGTGGCCCAGACCGCGCCCGCTGATCATCGGCACTGCGAGCCCGCCTGCTGCCACCAGTGGCGCCAGGATCAGCGAAGTCTTGTCGCCAACCCCGCCGGTCGAGTGCTTGTCCACCGCTTTCACGCCGAGCGAAATCAGGTCGAGCATCTCGCCCGAGCGCAGCATCGCGTCGGTCAGGTGCGCCGTTTCCGCTGGAGACAGCCCGCGCACGTGCGCTGCCATCAGCCACGCCGCCGCCTGGTGGTCGGGAATCTCGCCGCGCGTGTGCCCGTGCACCAGGTGCTCGATTTCCTCGCGCGACAGCTCAGCGCCATTCCGCTTCTTGCGCAGGATCTCCAGGACTTGCGGAGCGCTTCCTGGATGTTCATGCTTGGCTTTACTCATGAAGCCCGTATTCCTTTTGTGATTCGCGGGTAACCACCCACGCTTTTTGCGCAGCGACACGGCAGGAAACCGCTCAATATGAACCGCGTCGCAGCGCTGCGCACATCCCGTGCTTGTTCCATAAATCAATTTGTCGGCACACGGGCAATTGCCTCATGAGCGAAAGCCCGGGTCCTAGGTGGCTTTGGGCAGCATGGCGGAAGCCGTCCCCTTTCAAAGATCCGTTTATGACACAAGCTCTAGCCCTGTAGCTGTTGGTCGAGACCTGCATCTCGTCATTCGCAGCTACATCTAATCACATAGCGAAGCCGCAAGAGCGTTCGCAACCCAACCAGAACTCTAGCTGCCCGGCTCGCGCCGGGCGTTTTTTGGAACTTGCCCCTCGCTCTGGATGTAAGTCAAGCCTCCATACTATCCCCAGCTCCTGCACGTCACGCTCTTGTGACATTCATTTTGCTTCCTGATGACAACCCCCGACCCACGCCACCCTATCCTCTGCTGGTGCGGATGTAAGTAATGGTGAGCTCGCATATCCATTCTGGCCCGAGCTGGGGAGGTATTTGGGAGGTATTTGTGAAGTCGTTGGTGGTCGGAATTTTCGTTCTTTTGATTAATCTGGGCTGTGGAGGGTATGGCTCGGGCATGGGCATGACCGCGGCGCCGGTGCCCGCTTTTGCGCCTGCCTCGGGCACGTACTCCACTCCGCTGACCGTCTCTAATTCAGGACAGCATGCAGGGCGCCATCATCTATGTCGCCGTCGATGGTTCCATGCCGTCACTGTCTTCGCCAGTGTATCGCGGGCCCTTTGTCATTACGCAATCGGCGAAGGTGCAGGCGATCGCCACAGTCAACGGATATTCCACCAGCCCGGTAGCTGTCGCCAACTACACTCTGCAATGAGGCTCCTGGACTCGTAGCAGGGTGCTCCGCTCTACGCGGCCAGAAGCGGAGACATCGTTGGCGCCGCGGGGCCACTCGTTGGGTGGGTATGAGTGGCCCGTGCTGTAATAACCACCCAGTAATCTGCGGCATGCATGCGTCTTCGCTTGAGTGGGGCTTTGCTATCATCCCCCACGAGGAAGCGCACGTTGAAGACAATTCCAGTATGTTTGTCGCTCTTGAGCTTGTTTTGCGCCGTAGCGGTTGGGCAAACCTCAAACCACCACGCGACCAAGGCCACGGTCATTCAAGGTTCCGGCTGTGTAGAAAACGAAGTCGAAACCAGTTGTCATGTTCTTATCGATTCCAAAACCGGCGATACCTACAATCTGTTCTTCAGCGCGAAGATTCCGAAATCCGGCACCGCCATTCGGTTCAAAGCCACCTCGCATCAGGGCATGACCACCTGCATGCAGGGCAAGCCCGTCAATGTCAAATCGTGGAAGAAGGAGAAGGGAATTAAGTGCCCACCACCCGCCAAGCCTGGGCCCACGCACTGAATTCCTACCCTCGGCAGATGGCATGCAGTAGCAAACGTCCTTTTGTACTGTCATCCCGACGGGAGATCGCGCGAGCCGTCGCGAAGATAGCCGAGGTGTCCGGCCTCAGTTCGCCAAAGGGATCTCTATGGCGCCATCCCATCCGCCATCCATTGTTTGAAGCGGTCGATTTGTTCTTGGGGCCACGCGTCGTCGCAGGGCATGCTGCCGTCTTCCAGGCGCGCGAGGATGCTGCCCGCTTGCGAGCGCACGTCGTCATAAGACGAGAGGTCGAGGCCGAAAGGCTTCATGGCCTCCACATCGGGATCGTCGCGAAACAAGGGTCGAATATCTCTGCCGAAGCTGAGAGCCATAAACCACCTCCCCGAATTGGTGATTCATCCTATCGCACACCTTGCTCGGCGCGCGGCCGGGTCCAAGAACCCCCACGCTCACACATGCGTCATCCTGAACGAAGGTTCGCTGGGTTGGCGAACCCGGAGTCGAAGGACCTGCTGCTTCTTGCGTTTTGTCATCACGACCCAGACTGGGGGCGAGGGATCCGCTGTTTCCCCACTTGAAAAAACATTAGAGCGGCCCCCGCGCACCGCTCCGGAGAACGCTCACTCGGCCACTCTTTGCTCTTAATTGACGGGTGCCCGGCTACAGCAGCGATTCCAGGCCGGCCGCCCGCCCAATTAAGCCCCTACTTCGCGCCGTGCGCCTCCACATGCGCTTTGGCCGCGTGGTCCGCATGCTCAGTGGCATGAATATCGTGGCCATGCGCCACATGCGCGTGATGCGCGGCTTTCTCATGATTGCCGGCCTCGTGATGCTTGGCGGCCTCTTTGTGGTGGCGCGCCGCATGCTCATGATGTTCGGCGGCCTTCTTGTGATGATCGGCTGCTTCCTTTGACATGTCTAAGTTCCTTTCAAGTTGAGGCTCCGTTCGTAACATTCACGAAGCCCAAGCGATTATGGGCAGCCTGGGGCGGTATTGGGTTACAGCGGAATGAATGGTGGGTGAATATTTGATTACCCGAACAGGGCTGCGGGCGAGGGATCCACTTTTCCCTCCACTGGAAACCACTAAAAGCGGCGCTCGCGCACCGTTCAGGGTAACTATAGCTTGTTAACCGCTTCATTTTTATCGAGCGGGCCTGGTCAAGTCGCTCGGTTATTCATTTTCGTCGAATATCCATCGGGTGACGGCGGTGGCAATCTGCTTCTCAGGGAAGGCAAACACTTTTCGCGGCACAACCTTGTACATTCGTCCGCCCGCCCCCTGGGGAGGAGCCCATCCATACTTCTTTTTACTCGCCGCTGGCAAGCCTTCGGGCAACTGTGCCCATGTAATCAGCTCGGCCGTTCCTTCCACGATCAACAACTCTTCGAGGTTCTCATTGATGACGATGCAGTGCGGATTGCCTTCCAGGTTTCTGGCTTTGCGGGTGGTTTCGTCGGTTCCAAAGTAGTATGCGTCGTTAAACCAGATGCCGTGCATGCCCATGGCGTGGGGCCGGCCATCCGGACGCACGGTTACGATCACTTAGTTGTGCGACTCTTCCAGACGTTTGCGCGCCCACGTCCAGTCCAATAATCCGGTGGGAGAACTCGTCATCCGATACCGGTCCGGAATCACCGGGCGCGTGGCCCGTGGCGGTTTCGCAGTCGAAGTCGCAACCGCCGCGACGCGCTCCTTCCGTGGCCTCGCCTTGGTCTTCTTCTTTCCGGCCTCTGCTGTCATAACAGTTGGGCTGAATCAGTGCGCTAAACACCATACGCCAGTTTTCAAGGGCGTGTCATTTTTCTCAAAAATTGACGCCACGAGCGGGCCGTAGCGGGCAACGGGATCTGCTTTGTCGTTCGTCGTTATCCTGAGTGCGGGGCTTGTTCAGCAGTTCTTACCTTGACAAGGCTGAATCTATCCTGTAGAGTCGAAATTGAGGTAGTGTTCGCCTTCCCCTCATTCAGGTTCCCTGAATATAAGTCAGCCCATCTGAAGTTGTCTTCATCTTATGCGGCACAACCTTTAGGAGGTTGAATATGTACGCTCGCAATGTCTCTTTTCGCTTGAAATCCAACATGCAGTCTGATTACACCCGCACATTTGAGAACCAGATCCTTCCTTTGCTGCGCAAGCAGAAGGGCTTCAAGGACGATATCACCCTGTGCAACCACAACTCGGTGGACGCGGTTTCAATCAGTCTGTGGGAGAACAAGAGCAATGCAGACGATTACAACACCAACACCTACCCAGAAGTGATGAAGACCCTGGCGAAGGTAATCGATGGAACGCCGCGGGTTCAGACGTTTGAGACGGTCATCTCGACCTTCCATAACGTCGCCGTAGCCGTGTAGTTTCGGCAACTATGTCGAACGGGAAGGCGGCTGACCCTGCCTTCCCGGGCTAGAAAGGGTACCGTAGATCTCACCGCCGCCTGGAACTTTACTAGCTTGTCCGACCCTCGGTAGCAATGGCGTGATTAATCCATGTAGGCAATCGATTGGGCAAAGGATGATAACCATGCATCTTATAGCGAACACAGAAACTATCGACCGTCTAGTCGAGCAGGGCGTCGACTTCTCGAAGGCTTTTCATACTGAGTTCGAGAAAGACCCGACAGGACCCGAGGCCCAGTTCCTCCGCGGCGAATTCTCCGGCTGGCGTAGTACTCTGCATACCGAATACCACGAGGGTGCTGAAGAAATCGTTGACCGCGTTCTCAGCGAAACCGGCTTGCCCATCCCAGCAGGCGAGATAGAAACCAGAGTCACTCCCGCCTCTTGAAGGCGCGCCACCCATAATAGGTTCTGCTTGGATGGCCCACCTGCGCACGATTGTGAGGATTGAGAATGCATTTATCCAATCTTGAGAAGCGAAGGATCGACGTTTGGGAGCAGATGCGAGAGATCGAAGGCGAACTCTTTCTCCTGTCCGCAAGATCGGGAGAGTTAGACTTCGAGAACCGCCAACGCTTCCAACGCCTGTGCGGAGATCGGACCCAGCTTGCAAGCGAGCTGCTGCTGAACAAGCTTCGTTAGGCGTTTCGACGCAGTTTCCTGAAATCCGGCAAGCGAAGGGCTGGTCACGTCCCCCCGCCCAATCCTCCGATATTCGAGAACGAGTCGCAAGCGCGGCGGTTTCGACAATACCTGCTTAGCGGCTACATTCGTCCCAACTCCCAAAAAAATTCCACCCAAGCACAGAAGCTTGAGTGGTGCGCCTGGGAAAGCGAGATTGGGCTACTCTCCGAGGAACAGGTACGACCGATTCTCCGCGATTAGTTCTGCGGGGGAGGGGTTGTGGTCGTCGTGGTGGTGGTTTCCTTCTTCACTTCCGGCGCTGGCGTGGTTGTGGTAGTCGTCGTGTTGGTCTGCTTTACCGGCTCGGCCGCTGGCGTAGTTGTGGTGGTGGACGTGTCAGACTGTTTCACCTTGTGATGCTTGTTGTACTTGGTATTGGTTTCGGTGGTCTGCGTGGTCTGAGCTGGCATTGCTGCCGGTTCCTGCGACGTCGTAGTCGTGGTGCTCTGCGTCTGCGCGGCTGGGGGAGCCTGCGTCGTCGTTGAGGTTGTGGATTGTGTGGTGCTTTGTGCCATTACGGGCAGGGACAAGGCGAACACAACGAGCGACCCCAGGACAACAGCAAGTAGATTCTTAGATTTCATTCGTTTCTCCTTTATTTCTTTGGACAAACTCGATGGTAGGACTCCACGTACCTTCGAGTCTGAGCACAATAGCTCGCTGCCTCGGGAGATCGTATTCGGCGGAGTTGGTGTTGCAAGTCCTTCAGAGTAATCGGAAAGATAGGTTCTTCCCCCCACATTTGCCAGAAAAGGGCAAATGTGGGCCACCAGCCAGCGGAATCTTTCGGGTAGCAAAAATGCTCCTAAGGGTAGCAAAAATGCTACCGACTTAAGTTATCTCCGCACTCCCGGTCGAGATGAGAGTCGCATCCTTTTAATGAAATCAGTGACTTCGATTGCTCCAGTACGTTGACTTGGCCGCTCTACTTTTTGTGGAACACCGCTTGCACTGACTCTGGACGCCGACAGTTTTCCAAACCAGCTCCGAGTGCGGGAACGCAGTACAAGGGAGGTAGAGACATGAGAGACCTGAAAGACCTTTTCTTAAAACTAATCTCAGCCACACGAGGCGAGGGACCCTCCACAACGCGCCTGGTCTACTTGATGAGCGGCCTGGCTGCGGTGTTCTGTGCCCTTGTGATGACCATCGGAGGCATCCTCGTTTACTGCATTCAGGGCAAAGCCGACGCTGTTTATTGGACCGCCGTGGCCGCGCTCTGGACCGCCAAGCTTGGTTTCGGCACCCAGGCCAAGAACGAACAGCAGAAGGCCTCAAGGGAGATCGCCCTCAACCGGAGCGACAGCACCATGACGGCAGCAAGCGCATCGGGCGTCTAGAAGAGTGGTAG
>Ga0209040_10004028_pt1 | contig 11172 bp, 8 predicted proteins | sample BogFormECP12_OM3_FD_188240 | JGI IMG/M metagenome (GOLD analysis project Ga0209040, IMG submission 188240) | Bog forest soil microbial communities from Calvert Island, British Columbia, Canada - ECP12_OM3 (SPAdes) (version 2) | ecosystem: Environmental > Aquatic > Freshwater > Wetlands > Bog ... | reverse complement strand
ACAGCAGCGACTAGCGCACCAGCAACGATTTTGGAGGTTGTGAGATTTCCACCGCCCGCGATGAAGTAGTAATAGAGGGCGATCATCGCCACAAATACAACCGCGACGCCCAGGAAGACGACTTTGGATGGCAGATCGCGCTCCGTCCGATTGCTGGTGGCGTGGGCTGCAGCCGACTTCTTCAGGTCAGACACGGCGCGTCCCATGCCGATGGCAAGCTGCTTGCGCATTTTGAACAACGTGTAGGATGCGCCCACCAACATTCCGCCCACGGCGATGGGCCGGACAATCGAGAAGTAAATGGCTTGGGCCAGCAGACTCCAGGAAAGCGACTGGCCCGCCGGCAAATCTCTCTGGATGTAAGGACCGAGCAGGAAGGTTAGAAGCGGAACCAGCAGACCCCAGGCCAGCACGCCGCCGGCAAAGTTGAGCGCCGCCAGCCGCGGCCCAATGATGTATCCCACACCGAGGTACGCCGGACTGACGTCAGGCGCGGTCAGCAACGAGGCACCGCCGGTCACCGTGGTTGCCACGTTGGGATTGGTGCTGGTGCGCAGCAGCAGCTTCTTCCCCAGGGCGCTGATGTTAACCGGAAACGTGTTATTGGCGGAGAACACATTGATCGCGCCCAGCAGGTACATCAGGCCGCCGAAGCCCATGTTGGCAAACAGAATTTTCGCCGCCTTCGAGCCTTGCTGTCCTGCCTTGTGAATTTCCGAAGCGGCCACCGATTCCGGAAACGGCAACTCGCGGTCTTCCACCATCACCCGGCGCAACAGCGTGACCAGCAGGATGCCCAGTGTCCCGCCGATGATCATCAGCGCTACGGAGTTCCAGTACTTCTCGCGAGTCAGGCCAGGCCATATTCCCGCCATCACAAAAGCGGGAATAGTAAAAACCGCGCCCGCCGCCACCGACTCGCCAATGGAGCCCACGGTTCGGGCGATGTTCTCCTCCAGCAGTGAACCCTTCATCAGCCGCAGCAGGGCCATGCCGATGACTGCCGCAGGATAAGTGGCCGCGATAGTCATGCCGGCTTTCAGTCCGAGATAGGCGTTGGCAGCGCCCAGGATGCCCGTCATGACCAGCCCGATCAGCAGGGCCCGGAAGGTGAATTCCTTCATCTCCATGTGGTGAGGCACGTAGGGGCGGTGAACGTGCTTCTCTGCTTCTGCATTGATGGTGATTTGGGTGGCCATGAAAACCTCGTCGATGAATGCTACCGCCTGCGCAGGATGGAAGTACAGGCGACGGCGCAAGTTAGCATGTTCGCGCCACTTGTTACAAGTGCCGGCGGTCGAGAACGACGACGAATCTCGTGCAGCTCGCGTGAAATCTCGGTGAAATCCCAGCCAGGTATCTTTCCCGGCATTGCACGCCTGTAGCGAAGTACATATACTGATCAGTCACGGTGCTTCGGGGACCGGACAAGCGCCAACCAGCGCTGCTCCGGCAACCCGCGGCGCCGGCGACAGGGTTCCATTATGTGCGCCAAATTGGCGCCTACGATGGCATTGGTTGGAGGGTCGTCTTCAGCAGTCGTGAGACGCTAGAGCGAAAACGACGAGATCAGCGCGCCGAGCAACGTGCCGTCCCCGTCGCGCCCTTAAAAACCCTCCTGCAAAACGTTTTCTCCGTTCTTTTCCCTTCTGATTGCCGACTCTGCAGCACTCCCCTGAACAACATTTCTCGGATTCCCGTCTGCACCGAATGTCTCGCGGCCATTCAACCGACCCGTGCGCCGCAATGCGTGATTTGCGGCGACCGACTGGACAGCGCGCAATTATTGGTGGGTGACGACCGTTGCCACAGTTGCCGCGACTTCGAGCCGGAATTCGCACGCGCGATGTCTTTCGGCGAATACGAGGGTGGCCTGCGCGGTCTCATTCATCTGCTGAAGTACGAAGGCGTTTTTCCAGTGGCGTCCGGGCTGGGCGGCATGCTGGCCAAGACGATTGAAGAATTGCTCCCCGCGTGTGGGGATTCTGTGCCGCTGATCGTCCCAGTCCCCCTGCACAAGAGCAAGCGCAGCGATCGCGGGTTCAACCAGGCAGAGCTGATAGCAAACGCCGCCGTGAAGCGGCTACCACAGCGTCTGGAACTGGCAACCGGAGTTCTGGTTCGTCAGCGCGCGACCATTTCGCAGGTGGGCTTGACGCGCGAACAGCGCGTGGAAAACGTGCGCGATGCGTTTCGGGTACACGATCGCCGGCGGGTGCGTGGCGCCACTGTGATTGTGGTGGATGATGTCATGACGACGGGAACCACGCTCTCCGAGTGTGCGCGCGTGCTGAAGAAGGCTGGTGCAGAGCGAGTTTTCGCGGTTACCGTGGCACGTGCATTTCAGGGCGCGGCTTTGCAGAACGCAGCCATTCAGGAAAATCGCGACCCTGCTATTCCTACGGAAGAGGAGGCACGCGAAGCGGTAGCTGTCGCCGCTTCGATCTAAAGGAGTATGTTAACTTCGGCCCATAGCGCAGCGTCCCGGTACGGCAAGTCTCTTGCCGGTTGCATGCAACATGCCCGTGTGGCTGGCGATGAACCGCCGCAGTGGACAGCGATGCACGCTCCGGTCCTGGTGTTAAACGCGTCGTACGAGCCCATCAACGTCTGCGCTGCCCGTCGCGCCGTCATCCTGGTGCTGAAGGGGGTTGCGATGATGGAAGAAGCCAACGGGCACTACCTGCACGCCGCGCGCATCGCGATGCATGTGCCTTCGGTCATCCGTCTGCTGGAGTACCGTCGCATACCTCATCAGACCCGTGCTCTATCGCGCAAAAATATTCTGCTGCGCGACCGCAACACCTGCCAGTACTGCGGCAAGATACTTGCAGCCGGTGAATTGACCCTCGATCACGTCATCCCACGCTCGCGCGGGGGTGCTTCGACCTGGGAGAACCTGGTTGCCTGCTGCCACACCTGCAATCGCAGGAAGGGCAATCTGCTGCCGCACGAATCCAGTATGAAGCTGTTGCGCGAGCCCCGCGCCTTCAATCTGCACACCAGCCGGCACATTATGCGTATGATGGGCCGCTCCGACTCGAAGTGGCAAAAGTACCTGTTTTACTGAACAAACTTCCAGCAGAAGAAGCCGCTGCCGCTCTCCGCTGTGCTGAACTATTTTGTGTCGCCCAACGTTCTTGTCCCGGAATCGAGAATCGGCTTTCTGCGATTTCTCCAATGCTATGACGACTTGCTCTGGGAGGCGCCAGTGACGATTGAGCCGGTCACGGAAGCCCAGGCATGAATTGCGCGGGAGGCGTACTGCGATTTCGGCAAAGGTAGCGGGCATCCGGCAAAGCTGAGTTTGGGTGATTGCTTCGCCTACGCCCTGGCTAAAGACATGACCGAACCGCTGCTTTACAAAGGCGACGATTTCTCACGCACAGACGTTGCGCACGCGCTCCTGTGATGCGCTCGCAGATGATGTTGACGTGAGAACGACAGTCACGCTCGATGATGAAGTAGCCGCGATCGCCGCACAGTATGCGGAAAGCCGCGGCCTGTCGCTCAGCAAGGCGATCGCCGAGTTGATTGTGCGGGCCACGCGGAGGTCCGCCCGCATGAAGTACGTGGACGGCCTACCGGTCTGCGATCTCCCCAAGTCGAAGCACCCGATCACCGGCGAGCAGGTGAAGGCGCTGGAAGGAGTTCACACAGACGCACGCACCCTTCGCGGAGGGAGAGCACCCCAAAACGAAGTGGGGTATCAGTGTCATTCGGAAAAGGCGGGCGGTCCTTCGGGTCTTCACTAGATGTGAGGCGAAAAGCTCCAGATTCTGAGAAAGTCTTGTTTGCATTCGTCAAAGCAATTTTGTAGAGAGCCTGAAGGAGAGTATCTAAGCCGTAAGTCAACGGCGTTCAGTGCGAGGTCATGCGCCACTAGCAGGGCAAGCTTCGCCTCTTCATCCTGAGGTGAAACGCTGACGTAAAAAACGTTGTCATCGGGCGTCGGCTGCGTCAGTGTTCTCACGACGAACATTGCGCTCGGGTGCACAAACGCCGACGCATAATCAAAAGCCACGGAGTGAAGATTTGCTAAGGCTCCTGCTTCTCTCGCCATCTCCAGAGTGTGCTTCCCGCTCCAGTTCAGATCGCGCATGCTTACCAGCTTGCCCTGTGCATACTTCGGAACATATGCGGCGAGGTCAGAGTGCATGGAGGTGGAACTTCTGAATTGAGAGGGAATATTTTGGACCGCCTTCGCCCATTGGGAGTGGAACACAGCCAGGAAATCGTCGGTCTTTTCTGGGTGCAGGTTGAGATAGCGAGCGGTGACAACACACTCGTACATCGTACGCGCGCTCCGCAAGGCCGCCCTACCGAATCCGTCGTTGAGGGCGAACAGGATTTCCTCGACGATGTCCCTGCAGGAAACTAAGAGTGGGAACACAACCCGATCTTCTGGAGATTTGGAGGATCTTGCACCGCCCGCGAAAGCCAGATCTAGCATTTCTCTGAAACGCATCAGCTCAGCGCCATATTCGGCAATCTGCCGTCTGATGTCCGGTCCTGCATCTCCTGTCTGGTCCGTCATACCGGCAGCTGCCCCCCGCTCAACTCTGTACTCACTTCTTCCTCACCACCAAGAAATTTGCAATCTCTCGGAGGCTCTCGGCGCGAACGCCGAACTGGTCCAGAGCGGCGTCGGCTTTGGCGACGAGTTCATCGGCCATCTTAAGCGAGGCCTCGATGCCGAACAGCGCGGGATAGGTCGCTTTGTTGTGAGCGGTGTCTTTGCCGGCAGTCTTGCCCAACTGCTCCGAGGTCTGGGTAACGTCAAGCACGTCGTCCACGATCTGAAACGCCAGCCCGATGTTCTGGCCGAAGCTGCGCAAGCCCGCGATCTGCGCCTCGCTGGCGTCCGCGTAGATGCCGCCGGTGACCACGCTGGCAGTCAAGAGTGCGCCCGTTTTGGAGCGATGGATATACTCCAGCGTCCGCGCGTCGGCGCAGGTGTGCTCGGCCTCGAGGTCCATGACCTGGCCGCCGATCATGCCGCCGATGGTGCCGGTGGCGTGTGCGATTTCCTTGATGATGGCGACGCGTGCCTCCGCTGGACACTGCAACTTCGCCAGCACCTCGTAGGCGAGGGTTTGCAGCGCATCGCCGGCGAGGATGGCCGTAGCCTCGCCGAACGCCTTGTGGCAGGTGGGACGGCCGCGGCGCAGATCGTCGTTGTCAAGTGCGGGCAGGTCATCGTGGATAAGGGAATACGTGTGCAGCAGCTCCAGCGCGGCGCCCAGATCCTCGATGCCCGGCGGGACACAGCCCTCGACCATCTGCGCAGCTTCCACGCATAGGATAGGCCGCAGGCGCTTGCCTCCGGCGAATACGCTGTGCCGCATGGCCGCGTGAATCGACGACGGATACAGCGTGGCCGGCGGCAGCAGGCGCTCCAGCGCGGCGTCGGTGAGGAGGCGACCTTCTTCCAGCGTGTCCTTCAGCATGAAAAGGGAAGTATAACAATGCGGGCTGGGCCAGCAATCAGCCATCAGCACTCCGCCAGAGAAGCGGAAGGGTAGGGCGCCCAATCATGATTCATGAATTGTCAGTGTTCGAATCTAGGAGAAGGGGTTCTCAATCTGCAGATCGCCAAGTCGCTGTCCATGCTGGAAATCTTCACTGTAGAGGACGCTGCATCGGCTTTCCAATGCGGCTGCAACGATCAAGGAGTCATACCAGGACATCTGGTGCTTGTCTTTCAAACGAAGCGCCTCGGAGTACAGAACCTGCGAAGACTGCACAGTCAGCAGCGGCCGGAACACTGTCGCCAGGTATTGTTCCGCTTCCGCGACGGTCATGGGCTGGGCAAACCGCCGCAGGGCAACGTTGAAGAATTCCTGCACCACCTGGTAGCTGACGATGCCTTTCCGCGTTGCCACCGCTTGCCGGATGAGCCGCGTCGAGGTTTGGAGCTTTGCCGCAGAACCCCTGTCGAAGGAATAAACGAAGATGTTCGTATCCAGGAAGAACCTAACGTTCATTCATTTCATCCCGGCTGAAACGGCGGCCAGCATTGACGCGACGGAGGCGCCGCATGAGTGCGTCCACCTCTTGCCCATTGCCGGACTGAGCGGTGAATTGCAGCAGCCATTCCCGGAAGGCTGCGTTGAGGGTTCGGCGCTGTGAGCGGGCCACCAGCCGGGCCTGCTCAATCAGGTCCTCATCGGCGCTGAGGGTAATGTTCTTCATACGATTCCAGTGTACACGATAATCGTGTAATGTACTCCCGGGTTGAAGAATCCTGGTCAGCGACTTTGGTTTTCGGCGAGGGTGGCGGCACGTGCGTTGGCGCGGTCTGCATCTGCGGCGCGCCCTTGCAGTTGGTAGAGCTTTGCCAGGTTAAGCCACGGCTGGGGAGCGTCCGGAGCGAGCCGCACCGCCTCTTCCTGAAAAGAGGTGGCTTGCGCGGCATCGCCAAGCGCATACCAGGCGGCGGCGCGGCCGGTTGCCACGTTGTAGCTGAACGAACCACTTCCGGTTTTTCCGGCGACTTCCGGGGAAGCGCTGCCGGCCGCCTCGTCAAAAGCTTCCAGGGCGTCGTTTGGTTGCTTCAGATGAATGTAATAGTAGCCGAGTTGCACGAGCGTGATTTCCGGTCGAGGTTGAAGTTGAACCGCCGTCTTTAGGGCTGCGACCGCATCGGGACCTCGATCCACTTTTCGGTAGAAGTCCGCCAGCGCCGACCAGGTAAATTCGCTGGGATGCAGCGAGACTGCGGTCAGGTATTCCTGTTCGGCCTCAGGCGCGCGATGCTGCGCATAGAGCGCGTCGGCGCGGACCATATGGACGAGCGCGCTGGCGGGGAAAATGGAGATCGCATTTTCGCTTGCGGCGAGCGCCTCAGAGTTACGATCGAGCGCCCCCAGAACACCGGCTGCATTGGCCCATTGGTTGAACGCGACGCGAGCGCTGCTCGGCGGATCGGACGGTAACGGCGCGGTTGCACAGTCCACTGGGAAGCGCCTGATCAAGTCTTCCGTCTCGGGCCTGCGGCGCACGAATACGGCGGCAACTTCGTCCAGGTAAACCGGACGCCAAACCTGGCTGTTGCAAAAATCTTTAAGCCGGACAAATTGGATGCCATCATATCGGGCCACGGAAAAAATGATGGTATTGATGTTGTAGCGGTTGGCTTCCTGTTCCCAGAGGACGGAATCCGCCGGGCTTTGAAGCAACTGACGCTGCTGTTGCAACCGTGGTGCTCCGTAGAGCGTGTCCCGGCCGTCGATATAAACCCGGCGCTGAGGGCCGAGCCGCCAGATAAGGTAGCCTCCCGCGTCGTAGTTGTTGAAGATTTCTCCCGGAAGGTTTTCGCGCTCGATAAATTCGGCGGCCCGCTGCGGAAACCACCAGCTTAGCCCTGCACCGAAGGTTGCGCTATCGGTGACGGTATTGAAGTAGTACCGGTTGGAAACGAGATCGGAGGAACGCGCGAAGGCGAGCACGGCGAGCAGCAGGACCGCAGCACTGGCAACCAGCGAACGTATTCGTGCGGATCGTATCCAGGAGCCAACGCGGGCCAGCGCTTCATCCAGGACGGGTCCGGCGATTACGACCACCAGGCATGCAAATATCGCTCCCATGCGGACGGAACGCACCGGCGGATAAGTGGCTCCCAGCAGCAGGATTGCGGCTCCTAGTTGGCGGCGAAACAAAGCAAGCACGCCAGCGACGATTGCGATCGCCAGTAGCAGGAACAAGGCGCCTTTCGTTCCCCCCAGCGAAAGAGCGGTGGTAACGGTGCGCCAGTTCAGACGTATCCCGGTCCACTCCGCGATCAGGAACTGCTGCTGGGCATTGGCACCTTCTTGCAGGATCAGCGCCCGGTAGATGCCCCAACCCCAGGGATTTACCAGGGTGGCCATTGCCGTACAAGCCAACCATCCGGATGCCAGCCGGAGCCTTTGCACGGCGGCGCGGCGGCGGTCGCCACGGAAAACCATCTCCAGTAGCTCCGTAAGAACGTAGGCCAGGACCAGCCCGAGGCCCGCAGCAAAGCCGAAGTGAAGATTGACCCACGCCACCATGAGCAGCGGCAGTAACCAGAGACGAGCGTGACCAGTCTGGTAGTTCTCCCACAGAAGGGAGAGGAACGCCGCGAAGAGCAAGACGGTAAACATGTCGGCGCGCGGAATGATACGTGAAGCTATGAGGGGCATTCCGACAATGGCTATGCCAGCGCTGGCAGCGGAGCCTCGCCGAAGGAGCGCCGCAACGGTGGCGACACAGGCTGTGGCCACAATCCATGAAACCAGCGCGTAGCCCCCAAGCACATAAGCGGCGTAGAACAGGAGCCCCGCGCCGACAGGATAAGCCCAGGGTTCTCCCTGCGCGGTGTAGGAGAAGACATCGGTGAAAGGAACCTGGTGATGCTGGACCAGCCAGCGCCCAGTCGCCAACTGCCAACCGAGATCATAATCCGCAACAGTTCTCAGACCAGCTACGAACGCGTAGGCCAGCGCAATGGCGGCAAGAACAAGAAACACCCGCCGGTCGAGAGCGAGATGGCTCACCGTCGCCGAACCTTTTGTGGTCGATTTCATTGCGGACTAGAAGTGCAGCTTGCCCAGTTCTGCCAGCATAGCTGGCCTTCTCGTACGTGGCAATGCGGAGGGTGACGGGTGTGCCGGCACCACATGCATAGAGCACGTGGAATGCCAGCTCTTCGGGAGTGGGTGTGAGAACCTGTGCCGCCCCTACCGGGGCTCAGGTCAATTTCCTACTGTTACCCAGCACTCCGCCTGCGGCTGCGTGCTGGGCTGAACTGAGCCGCCCCCGGTGGGGCTAGTTCTTGGGTACTTCATTCCACCCTGCTGACAAAACGCAGGCTTAAGGCGTGATTTCAAACACGACGCCGAAGTCCATCGTTCCACCCTCGGCTGCCGTGCCATACATGTTGCCATTCTTGTCGAAGGTGATGTTGCTCCGCGGATATCCGCCGTCGTTCCCGCCCGTAAAGTCGTGCAGCGAGGTGTAGCTCCAAGTACCGTTCGCGGGAGTCAACTTGAAAACTGCGCCATAGTTGTATGGTCCGTCTCCGTGAGTCGTGCCATAAAGATTGCCAGTGCTGTCGAAAGCGAGATTGGCAACAGGTCCGGCGGCGAACTGGCCGCTGGCACCCGTGAAGCTGTAGAGCAGGTGGAACGTCCAGCCGCCGTTAGAGCTGACCAATTCAAAAGCTGTGCCGCCGTTGCTGGACCCTCCCGAAGCGGTGGCGCCGTAAAGGTTGCCGGCCTGGTCGGAAATTAGGCCAGCATAAGGATTGGCTCCGTCCGCTGCGCCGGTAAAGCTATAGAGGATGCTCTCGGTCCAGCCGGATCCGGACGGCGTCAACTTGTAGATTGCACCGTTGCCGTAAGCGCCGCCATAAACCGTGGTGCCGCAAAGATTGCCGGATTGGTCGAAGATCACGCCGCCCCAAGGATGCTGTCCGTCGCCGCCTTGGGCGAAGCTGTAGAGCAGGGTCTCCGCCCAGCTACCGTTTGATGGAGTTAGTTTATAGACAGTACCGCACCCTCCGGTGCAATTCCCCGCGCCGTTGTAGGTGGCGCCGTAGAGATTGCCGGCCTGGTCGAAAATAAGATCAGCGCCATAAGGATTAGCTCCATCGCTGCCCCCTCCGAATCGATAGAGCGGAGTCTCCACCCACGGCGTCAACGGCGTTGTGGGAGGTGTGGGTGTGGGTTTCAGGTTGAAGACGACGCCGCAACCATCCCCGCAATTTTGCGGGTTTCCCCCGTACCCGGTTGTGCCGTAGAGTGTGCCATCTTTGCCCAGGATAACTCTCGCATAGGGAATTGCCCCGCCACTGCCTCCGGCGGTAAAGAGGAAGAGCGGTTTCATGATCCAGGCAGAACTCTTGTAGGTCAGCTTGAACACCGTGCCTGTGAGGGCATCGCCCTCAAACGTCGTTCCGTAGAGATTTCCAGCCCCATCAATGCTGAGGCCCGCGGCCGGCTCCGACCCATCCAGCCCCCCCACGAAGTTGTGAATTACCGTGAATGTCTGGGCCTGTACGGCTTCGGTTGCACCGACTGTGAGCACAAACGCGATCGCTAAGGCCAGACCGGCGACTGCCGTTCGCTGCCTGGTTCCAAAAATCCTCATCCCTTGTTGCCAGGGGCTCGCCATGAATCATTCTCCATCTCGAAGCGAAATCTGCCTATCAGAGTGTCGTCCTGTCTTCAACTTGGGGGGAAGTCGCCAGGTAGGCTACGTGTCCGAGTGCTTTGATTGTGCATCCGTTCGTTATGCAAAAGCAACTGCTTTTCGCTTTTTCCCCGCCCTTGGGACCCAAAATGGGAGGACTACTGCGCCTCAACCCCGGCGGGTTGCGCATTGCGCCTGGGTCGCCGGTTCTCCTGTAGGATCTTCTTTCGCAGACGCAACGACTTCGGCGTGACCTCGACCAGTTCATCGTCGGCGATGAACTCAATCGCCTGTTCCAGGTTTAGGTTCTTGAACGGCACCAACCGGATCGCATCATCGGCCGTCGATGAGCGCATGTTCGTGAGCTTTTTCTCGCGCACAATGTTGACCACGAGATCGTTGTCGCGCGAGTTCTCGCCTACAACCATTCCTTCATAGACCTCTACCCCGGGACCGACGAACATCTCGCCGCGTTCCTGCAGACCCCATAACGCATACGCCGTGGTGTGGCCGCCGCGGTCGGCAACCAGAGCGCCGGTCACACGATGTGGGATATCGCCCTGCCACTCGGTGTAGCCATCGAAGAGCGAGTTCATCACGATGGTCCCTCGCGTGTCAGTGAGCAGCTCGCTGCGAAGACCAATCAGGCCGCGGCTCGGAATCACGAATTCCATGCGCACCCGGCCGTAACCGTGATTGTGCATCTTCTGCATCTGCGCCTTGCGCGCGCCCAGCTTCTCGATCACCACGCCGACGAACGATTCGGGAACGTCGACGCTCAGCCGTTCCTCGGGCTCCATCAGCTTGCCGTCAACGTGCTTGGTCACGATTTCGGGTTTGCCCACCGCCAGCTCGAAACGTTCGCGGCGCATCATCTCGATCAGAATCGCCAGTTGCAGCTCGCCGCGGCCCATCACCGTAAACGAGTCGGTGCTTTCCGTATCTTCCACGCGTAGGGAAACGTTGGTCAGCAACTCTTTTTCGAGGCGCTCTCGCAGATTGCGCGAGGTAACATAC
>Ga0209040_10004026_pt1 | contig 11176 bp, 13 predicted proteins | sample BogFormECP12_OM3_FD_188240 | JGI IMG/M metagenome (GOLD analysis project Ga0209040, IMG submission 188240) | Bog forest soil microbial communities from Calvert Island, British Columbia, Canada - ECP12_OM3 (SPAdes) (version 2) | ecosystem: Environmental > Aquatic > Freshwater > Wetlands > Bog ... | reverse complement strand
CTCACGCCGGTTGTGCAGCGTGCCCTTCTTGGCGTGGGTGATCAGCTTCTCCGCGTAGGGCCGCAATGCCCGAGCCTTGGTCTCGGTGGTCTTGATCCGACCGTGCTCGAACAGCGCCGTCGCCAGGTTGGCCAGAATCGCCTTCTGGTGCGAAGACGACCCGCCGAGGCGAGGACCCTTGGTGGGCTTGGGCATTGCTGACGCTCCTGTCTAGATTCTCAATCCTCCGGCTCCTCAGCGGGCCGTTGACGGCCCGCATCGTCACCGGACGGCTTTAGAGCTGTTCGGTTTCCGCATAGTCCTGGTCGTCGTAAGCACCCTCGCTCGACCAGGTGCCGGTGGCAACGTCGTAGCCGGCGACCTCCGACGGGTCGAAGCTGGCGGGGCTGTCCTTAAGCGACAGACCCAGCTGGTGCAGCTTGACCTTCACCTCATCGATGGACTTCTGGCCGAAGTTGCGGATGTCGAGCAGGTCGGACTCGGTGCGCGAGACCAGCTCGCCGACGGTATGCACGCCCTCGCGCTTGAGGCAGTTGTACGAGCGCACGGTCAGATCCAGGTCGTCGATCGGCAGCGCGAACGACGCGATGTGATCGGCCTCGGCCGGCGACGGCCCGATCTCGATACCCTCGGCCTCGACGTTGAGTTCGCGTGCCAGACCGAACAACTCGACCAGCGTCTTACCGGCCGACGCCAACGCGTCACGTGGGCCGATCGAGCTCTTGGTCTCGACGTCGAGGATCAGCTTGTCGAAGTCGGTGCGCTGCTCGACACGGGTGGCGTCGACCTTGTAGGTCACCTTGAGCACCGGCGAGTAGATGGAATCGACGGGGATACGGCCGATTTCGGCTCCCGACGCCTTGTTCTGCACAGCCGGGACGTAGCCGCGGCCACGCTCGACGACCAGCTCGATCTCGAGCTTGCCCTTGTCGTTCAGCGTCGCAATGTGCATCTCGGGGTTGTGCACGGTCACACCGGTCGGCGGCACGATGTCACCGGCGGTGACCTCGCCCGGGCCCTGCTTGCGCAGATACATCGTCACCGGCTCGTCTTCCTCCGAGGACACCACCAGGCTCTTAAGGTTCAAGATGATGTCGGTGACGTCTTCCTTCACGCCTGGCACGGTGGTGAACTCGTGCAGCACACCGTCGATACGGATGCTGGTGACGGCCGCGCCGGGAATCGACGACAGCAGCGTCCGACGCAGCGAATTACCAAGCGTGTAGCCGAATCCCGGCTCCAGCGGCTCGATGACGAACTGCGAACGGTTGTCGTTGATGAGCTCTTCGGACAGGGTGGGTCGCTGTGAGATCAGCATGGTATTTCTTCTTCTCCTTCTCGGCACCCGCTATTTGATGCCGCTAAGACCTGCACTGGGTTCAGTGCAGGGGGTCTTACTTCGAGTAGTACTCGACGATCAGCTGCTCGGTGAGCGGCACGTCGATCTGGGCACGCTCGGGCAGTTGGTGGACCAGTATGCGCTGACGCTCGCCGACCACCTGCAACCAGCTGGGGATCGGACGGTCACCGGCGGTCTCCCGTGCGATCTGGAACGGCACCGTGTTGAGCGACGAGTCCCGCACATCGATGATGTCGTACTGCGACACCCGGTAGCTGGGGACGTTGACGTGCACGCCGTTGACCGTGAAGTGGCCGTGGCTGACCAGCTGGCGGGCCATCCGGCGGGTGCGAGCTATCCCGGCGCGGTAGACCACATTGTCCAGCCGGCTCTCCAGGATCTGCAGCAGTCTCTCACCGGTCTTGCCGGTGTGACGAGTGGCCTCTTCGTAGTAGCGGCGGAACTGCTTTTCCATGACGCCGTAGGTGAAGCGGGCCTTCTGCTTCTCCTGCATCTGCAGCAGGTACTCGCTCTCCTTGATCCGCGCGCGGCCGTGCTGGCCGGGCGGGTAGGGACGCTTCTCGAACGCCTGGTCGCCGCCGATGAGGTCGGTGCGCAGCCGGCGTGATTTCCGGGTGATGGGTCCGGTGTAACGAGCCATTGTCTGTCTTTCCTCCTGGGCCGACTAGACTCTCCGCCGCTTGGGCGGACGGCAGCCGTTGTGCGGCTGGGGGGTGACGTCAGAGATCGCGCCGACCTCCAGGCCTGCGGCCTGCAGCGATCGGATCGCGGTCTCCCGGCCCGAGCCCGGGCCCTTCACGAACACGTCGACCTTCTTCACGCCGTGCTCCTGCGCCTTGCGGGCGGCGTTCTCGGCGGCCAGCTGGGCGGCGAACGGCGTCGACTTGCGCGAGCCCTTGAAGCCGACGTGGCCCGACGACGCCCAGGCGATGACGTTGCCCTGTAGGTCGGTGATCGTCACGATCGTGTTGTTGAACGTGCTCTTGATGTGGGCGGCGCCGTGCGGGATGTTTTTCTTTTCCCGCCGCCGGGTCTTCTGACCCTTCTTGGGGGCGGCGGCGCCTGCCTTCTTGGCTGGGGGCATGACTTACTTCGCCTTCTTCTTGCCTGCGATGGTGCGCTTGGGGCCCTTGCGGGTACGCGCGTTGGTCTTGGTGCGCTGGCCACGCACCGGCATGCCGCGGCGGTGCCGTAACCCCTGGTAGCAGCCGATCTCAATCTTGCGGCGGATGTCGGCCTGCACCTCGCGGCGCAGGTCACCCTCGATCTTCAGATTGGCTTCGATGTAGTCGCGCAAGTGGGTCACCTGGTCGTCGGTGAGGTCCTTGGTGCGCAGGTCTTTGTCGATACCGGTGGCGGCCAAAATCTCGTTCGACCGGGTACGGCCAACGCCGTAGATGTAGGTCAACGCGACCTCCATGCGCTTGTCGCGCGGGAGGTCAACGCCCACAACTCGAGCCATGGGTGGCATTCCTTCTGTTCGCGGAGGTCTGATCCCAGTCCGTTCCCGGCTGACTGCTCCGGGGTCCGGCCTCCGTTCCGGACGTCGATGAACGGCCTATCCGTTCACTGGTGCTGGGAGGTCTGCATTCAGTTGTGTGCGCGCGTGTGGCTGCTAGCCCTGGCGCTGCTTGTGGCGCGGATCAGAGCAGATCACCATGACCCGCCCATGCCGACGGATCACCCTGCATTTGTCGCAGATCGGCTTGACGCTCGGGTTCACCTTCACGGCTGTTTCGATCCTGTTCTATCTACTTGTTGGTTGTTTCGTTCGGGCTTTACTTGTAGCGGTACACAATGCGGCCGCGGGACAGGTCGTAGGGAGACAACTCCACCACCACCCGGTCCTCGGGCAGGATGCGGATGTAGTGCTGCCGCATCTTGCCGCTGATGTGGGCAAGCACCTTGTGGCCGTTCTCCAGCTCAATGCGGAACATCGCATTGGGCAGGGGCTCGACCACGCGGCCCTCGACCTCTATGGCGCCGTCCTTCTTGGCCATAACTTTTCAGAAATCCTCGTCTTTGGTTTCGTTGCTTCTACGCCCGGATCAGCGCAGCATTGGCTGGCTTAACAACGTGAGCCGGTGACAGGAAATTCCTAGGACTGGGCACGCAAGAAACCAGCGCGATGACGCACCGTTGCTCCACGATACCCGCTCATTCCGGCTGACCAAAATCGCTCTGAGCGGAATCGGACCGGCCGACCTGGACCCACGCACCCGCCCTGACAAGCGCATACTTAACGCCAATGACCAATCCCGCAAACCCCGCAAGTTCCGACCCCCAGACCCGCAAACCGGTGATCTTGACCGTCGACGACGATCCCGCGGTATCCCGGGCCGTCGCCAGGGACCTGCGTCGCCACTACGGCGAGGCCCACCGGATCGTACGGGCGGAGTCGGGCCCGGATGCGCTGGAAACCCTCAAGCAGCTCAAACTGCGTGGTGAGACGGTCGCAACGCTCGTCGCCGACTACCGGATGCCGCAGATGACCGGTATCGAATTCCTCGAGCACGCGATGGACCTGTACCCGTCGGCGCGACGGGTGCTGCTCACCGCTTATGCCGACACCCACGCCGCGATCGACGCCATCAACGTCGTCGACCTCGACCACTACCTGCTCAAGCCATGGGATCCGCCCGAGGAAAAGCTCTACCCCGTGATCGACGCCCTGCTGGACGCCTGGAAGCGGGCGCCGGCTCACGCCATCCCGCACACCAAGGTGATCGGGCACCGCTGGTCGGCGCGATCCTGGCAGGTTCGCGACTTCCTGGCCCGCAACGGGCTCTACTACAACTGGTTCATGGCCGATGAGCCCGAGGGCGAACAGCTGTTGCGGGCCGCCGGCAAGGACGGTCTGCGGCTACCGGTCGTCGTCACCGAACGCGGCGACACCCTGATCGAACCCAGCGACGCCGAACTGGCCGACACGTTAGGCCTCACCACCACGCCGTCGCAGGAGTTCTACGACCTGATCGTGGTGGGCGGCGGACCTGCGGGCCTGGCCGCCGCTGTCTACGGCGCCTCGGAAGGGTTGCGCACGGTGCTGATCGAACGGACCGCGACGGGCGGCCAGGCCGGCCAGAGCTCGCGGATCGAGAACTACCTGGGCTTCCCGGACGGGGTGTCCGGTGGCCAGTTGGCCGATCGGGCGCGCAGGCAGGCGGAGAAGTTCGGCGCCGAACTGATCACCGCCCGCGCGGCCACCGCCTTGGAGGTCAACGGGTCCAAGCGCACCATCCGCTTCGCCGACGGCGGCTCCATCGACGCACACGCCGTCATCCTGGCCACCGGCGTCGCCTACCGTCAGCTGGCGGCGACCGGCTGCGACGAGCTGACCGGCCGCGGCATCTATTACGGGGCCGCGGTTTCCGTCGCGTCGGACTGCAAGGACGAAGAGGTCTACGTGGTCGGCGGGGCCAATTCGGCCGGCCAGGCCGCGATGTATCTGTCCCGCCAGGCGAAATCGGTGACCATCGTCGTGCGTGGCCCGTCGTTGGAGGCGTCGATGTCGTACTACCTGATCCAGCAGATCGAGCAGAACCCCAAGATCAACGTGCGCACCTGTACCGAAGTTCATTGCGCCACCGGAGACGATCACCTGGAGAAGCTGACCCTGGTCGACAATCGGACCGGCGGTACCGAGGATGTCACCTGCGGCCGAATGTTCATCTTCATCGGAGCCGCACCGCGCACCGACTGGCTGGACGGCGTGGTCGCGCGCGACGACCGCGGCTTCATCCTCACCGGGCCGGACCTGCGCAACGTCTGCGGATGGACGCTGGACCGTCCACCACACCACCTGGAAACAAGCGTGCCGGGCGTGTTCGTGGCCGGCGATGTGCGCGCCGACTCCGCCAAACGGGTCGCGGCCGCGGTGGGAGAAGGATCGATGGCCGTGATGTTGGTTCACCGTTACTTGGCGGAGTCATGACCGCACCCCCATGTGACGCCGACGAGCTGCGCACCCTGTTCTTGTTCGAGGCGCTCTCCGACGAGCAGCTCGAGACCCTGTGCGTCAACGGGCATATTGAGGAATTCCAGCCGGGACCGATCATCGTTGAGGGTGAGCCGGCGACCTGTTTCTACGTGCTGATCGAGGGCGAGCTGGCGATGTCGAAGCTCTCCGGCGGCCAGGCCATCGAGACGAACCGGACATCACAGCGCGGCGTCTATTGCGGTGCCTGGCGGGCGTTCACCGGCGGGAAGCAAAAGCTGTACGACGCGTCGGTGCACGTGACCAAGCCGTCGCGGTTCTTCGTGATGGACGCCCCGGTGTTCGCCACGTTCATGAAGGACCAATTTCCGATGGCCGTTCACCTGCTCGACGGGATTGCGGTGGGCACCGACCGGACCCGCAGGATCATCGACAACCGGGAGAAGCTGCTCGCGCTGGGCCGGTTGTCGGCCGGGCTGACCCATCAGCTGAACAATCCCGCCGCGGCCATCGCACGGGCCGCCGACGAGCTGCGCGGCCGGATCGCCCGCATGCGCGGGAAACTGGTGATGCTCGCCGACGGCACCGTCAGCGCTGAAACGCTGAACGCATTGGTGCGGCTGCAGGAGGCGGTCGCCGAGCAGGTCGCCAAATCGGCGTCGCAGCACCTGACCGCGCTCGAATCCGCCGACCGCGAGGACGCTATCGGCGAGTGGCTGGAGGACCACGACGTCGACGGCGGGTGGGACATCGCACCGACACTCGTCGAAGGCGGCGTCGACACCGACTGGCTGGAGCGGATTGCCGCAACCGCCGAGGAATTGGATGCTTCGGCCTCGTTGGAGGAGGCGGTCCGCTGGATCAGCTACACCATCGAAAGCGAGCTTCTGATGAATCAGATTTCGGAAGCGAGCAAGCGGATTTCGGCGTTGGTCGCCGACGCCAAGCAATATTCCCGGATGGACCGGGCCCTGTTCGACGTGGCCAATGTGCACGAACTGCTGCGCAGCACGCTGGTGATGTTCGCCGACCGATTGGGCAAAGACGGCGGCAAGCACACCGGCGCGATCACAGTGGTCAAGGAATTCGACCAATCGCTTCCCGAAATCCCTTGCTTTCCAGGCGATCTCAACCAGGTCTGGACCAACATCATCGACAACGCGCTGGCGGCGATGCGCGAGAAGGGCGGCACACTGACCGTCCGCACTGGTAGGGAAGGCGAGAAGCTGGCCCGCATCGAGATCTGCGACACCGGGCCCGGTATCCCCGACGAGGCGCGCGAGCACATCTTCGAGCCCTTCTTCACCACCAAACCGGTCGGCGAGGGCACCGGCCTCGGGCTGGATTTGGCGTGGAACATCGTCGTGAAGAAACATCGCGGGGATTTGCGCGTGGAGTCTGTGCCTGGCAATACCCGCTTCATCGTGTTGCTGCCCCTGGAAAAACCGCGCGTCGAGGATTTGGCGGATCCCGACCTGGACGCAGAACTGGCGGAATAGCGGCATCACGGCACAGGTTGGAGACACCATGACTGATGCAGCGAGTAAACCCAATCTTGGTCGGTTCGGATCGTTCGGCCGCGGCGTCACCCCGCAGCAGGCCAGAGAAATCGAGGCCCTCGGCTATGGGGCCGTCTGGGTAGGCGGCTCACCACCGGCCGAGCTGGAATGGGTGGAGCCCATCCTCAAAGCCACCACCACGCTGCAGGTGGCCACCGGCATCGTCAACATCTGGTCAGCAGCGGCCAAGCCGGTCGCCGAGTCTTTTCACCGCATCGACAAGGCCTACCCCGGCCGCTTCCTGCTGGGTATCGGCGTGGGGCATCCCGAGGCAGTCAGCGAATACCGCAAGCCCTACGACGCGCTGGTCGAGTATCTCGACCAACTCGACGACTACGGCGTGCCCGCCGAGCGCCGAGTGGTTGCCGCGCTGGGTCCGCGGGTGCTGAAGCTTTCAGCGCAGCGCAGCGCCGGAGCGCATCCCTACCTGACCACGCCGGAGCACACCGCGCACGCCCGGGAACTCATCGGCCGGTCGGCCTTCTTGGCACCCGAGCACAAGGTGGTGCTGACCACCGATGCGGAAAAGGCTCGCTCGGTTGGCCGTAAGGCACTCGACATTTATTTCAACCTGGCCAATTACCGCAACAGCTGGAAACGGCTGGGGTTCTCCGAGGACGAAGTCAGTCGGCCCGGCAGTGACCGCCTCGTCGATGCCGTAGTCGCCTACGGCACAACCGACGCGATCGCCGCGCGCCTGAACGAACACCTCGACGCGGGCGCCGACCACGTGGCCGTTCAGGTGCTGACGAAGGATGAGAACCTGGTTTCGGCGCTGGCCGAATTGGCGGGGCCGCTTGGCCTCAATCAGTCTTGAGGAAGCAGAGGGGGACCTGATGGCCGAGGCAGTATCACTGAAACCTGATCTGGGCCGGTTCGGCGTGTGGCTGGCTTTCCGCTCGATCAAACCCGAGCTGGCCGAGCGGATCGAATCGCTTGGCTATGGCGCCGCCTGGATCGGCGGATCTCCGGAAGCCGACCTGGCCTGGGTGGAACCGGCTCTGGAGCAGACCAATTCGCTGCAGCTGGCCACCGGCATCGTCAATATCTGGTCCGCGCCGGCGCCGGCGGTCGCCCAGTCCTACAAGCGCATCGAAAGCGCTTATCCCGGAAGGTTCTTGCTCGGCATCGGGGTTGGGCATCGCGAGCACACGGAGGAATACGTCAAGCCCTACGACGCACTGGTCGGTTACCTGGACGAACTCGATGCCGCGGTGGTGCCGACCAGCCGTCGGGTTCTCGCGGCGCTTGGCCCCCGGGTGCTGGAGCTGGCGGCGGAGCGCAGCGCCGGAGCGCATCCGTACCTGACCACGCCAGAGCACACGGCCAAAGCGCGCGAACGGGTGGGCAGATCGGTGTTCTTAGCGCCGGAGCACAAGGTCGTGCTCACCACCGACGCCGACGAGGCCCGCCGGATTGGCCGCGAGACCGTCGACCACTACCTGGGCCTGAGCAACTACGTGAACAACTGGCTGCGGCTGGGGTTCAGCGAAGACGACGTGCGCAAGCCCGGCAGCGACCGGCTGATCGACGCGGTGGTGGCCTACGGCACCCCCGAAGCCATCGTGCAGCGTCTCAACGAGCATCTCGAGGCCGGCGCCGATCACGTGGCGATCCAAGTCCTGGGCGGCTGGACCGACGAGACGCTGCTGCCAGCACTGAGCGAACTGGCCGGGCCATTGGGGCTGACGCCCGCGAGCTGATCACGCCGCTTAGCTAAGGTTCCACCATGCGGCTGCTGGTTACCGGCGGCGCCGGTTTCATCGGTGCCAACTTCGTGCTTGCCACGGTGCGCGAGCACCCGGAAGATGCGGTGACGGTGCTGGACGCCATGACCTATGCCGGCAGCCGCGAATCGCTGACTCCCGTGGAGGGTGACATCAGGCTGGTGCAGGGTGATATCACCGACGCCGAGCTGGTTTCCCAACTGGTCGCCGAATGCGATGCGGTGGTCCATTTCGCGGCCGAAACCCATGTCGACAACGCGTTGGCCGACCCGGCGCCGTTCCTGCGGGCCAACGTGATCGGGACGTTCACCGTGTTAGAGGCGGTACGTCGGCACGGGGTGCGGCTGCATCATGTGTCCACCGATGAGGTTTATGGGGATCTGGCGCTTAATGATGCGCAGCGGTTCACCGAGTCCACGCCCTACAACCCGTCGAGTCCGTACTCGTCGACCAAGGCGGCCTCCGACATGCTGGTGCGGGCCTGGGTGCGCTCCTATGGTGTGCGGGCGACGATTTCGAACTGCTCGAACAACTATGGGCCCTATCAGCATGTGGAGAAGTTCATTCCGCGCCAGATCACCAATGTGTTGACCGGGCGGCGGCCCAAGCTGTACGGCAAAGGGGCCAATGTCCGGGATTGGATCCATGTCGATGACCACAACGATGCGGTCCGGTGCATCCTTGAGGGCGGTCAAGTCGGCCGAACCTATTTGATCGGCGCCGAGGGCGAGCGTGACAACCTGTCGGTGTTGCAGACGCTGCTCGAGCTGATGGGCCGCGATCGCGACGACTTCGACTATGTCGTCGACCGGGCTGGCCACGACCTGCGGTATGCCATCGATCCAACCCCGCTTTGCACCGAATTAGGCTGGGCGCCCAAGCACATCGATTTCACCGAGGGTCTACGCGCCACCATCGACTGGTATCGGGACAACGAATCCTGGTGGGGCCCGCTGAAAGCGGCCGTCGAAGCCCGCTACACCCAGCGGGGTCAATAACATGCAGATCCGCCAACTCGACATCGCCGGCGCGTGGGAGATCACCCCGCAGCTGCATGCCGATGCGCGTGGACTGTTCTTCGAGTGGCTGACCGATCGAGGGTTCACCAGCTTCGCCGGTCACCGGCTCGATGTCCGGCAGGCCAACTGTTCGGTATCGGCGGCCGGTGTGCTGCGCGGCCTGCACTTCGCCCAGCTGCCACCCAGCCAGGCCAAATATGTGACCTGCCTTTCCGGGTCGGTGTTCGACGTCGTCGTCGACATCCGGTTGGGGTCGCCGACTTTCGGACACTGGGACTCGGTGCTGCTCGACGACCGTGACCGCAGATCGGTGTACCTCTCCGAAGGTCTGGCGCATGGCTTCGTTGCACTACAAGACAATTCGACGGTGATGTACCTGTGCTCAGCCGAATACAACCCGCAACGCGAACACACCATCGCCGCCACCGACCCAGCCCTGGCCATCGACTGGCCAACCAAGCACAGATTGGTGTTATCCGACCGCGACGCCGCCGCACCCACTTTGGACGAGGTCCGCGCCGCGGGTCTGCTGCCGAGGTGGGACGAGACCCGTACCTTTATTCGCGGTTTCTCTGGAGACGAATCGGGATGACGAAGCCGGGTGCTCTCCTGGTCGCAGTGATCGTTTGGGCAGCAACGCTGATCGCATGCTCCAGTAAGAGTGCCGAGCCGACCTCTCAGCCCGTCCGGAGTTCGGCGTCGACGACGTCGACCGTGCAAACGACACCTGCAGGCCGCACCTCACAAGCAGAGCTAACGCTGAACGGCCACACCCACGCGATTTCCGGGCCAGTCAACTGCATCGCCCAAGCAGCCAACCCGAGAGCGACACCACCGTTGGGCAACTTCGCAATCAGCGCTAGTGACGCCACCGCCTCGTTCGCCATGTCGTGGTTGTCGAACGCCGCATCGCCGCTCATGGCCCTGACTTTCAGCTACAAGCTTGATAGCGGCGAGTACAGCATGCCCTACAACCCCCAGCCACCCAATGTGGAAGCGACGGCGCAGGGCAACAGCTACACGGTCAAAGGGACGCCCCCGGTGCTGGCGCCGGGTGAGAGCACGCTGACTAAGAATTTGCCGGTCGAGCTACACGTCACCTGCCCATGACCAAGCCTCCTGCCGCGCAGGTCCATGCGCTGCACTGAACTGCACCGATCGGTTTGATTTCGGCTTTCGCGGGTATTCGAGACCGAAGCACGACAGTGAGACCCCGTGCGGCACAGAGGAGGTCATCATGCTTCACCAATTGATGCTGGCCGCGTACAGCCAGCCGGAGGCCGCAGGATTTATTCTGCGCGGCATCAAAGGCATTTTCGTCGCCATCGGCAGCGTTATCGCGGCGATTATTTGCGCAGTAATTGCTGGGATGAAGGGCCGCAACCCATTTGGTTGGGGCATCCTCGGACTGATCTTCAGCATCTTCACACTGATCGTGGTGACTGTGATCCCGTCCAAGAAGTAGGTCCGCGCGTCTAGACGGCGCCTCTCTGTGTCAAGAGCCGTGGTGTTGTTCAGTTGTATGGTGGCTGCTGGTGGGTCCGGGAAGTGACTTGTCCGAAGAGTCAGTGTGC
>Ga0209040_10004025_pt1 | contig 11177 bp, 5 predicted proteins | sample BogFormECP12_OM3_FD_188240 | JGI IMG/M metagenome (GOLD analysis project Ga0209040, IMG submission 188240) | Bog forest soil microbial communities from Calvert Island, British Columbia, Canada - ECP12_OM3 (SPAdes) (version 2) | ecosystem: Environmental > Aquatic > Freshwater > Wetlands > Bog ... | reverse complement strand
AAAACAGGGAGAATCGAGCGGTTCCGACTCGACTTCGTAGTGAAAAACCCATGTTTTCAATAGGTTTCGCAATTCACCAACGCGCTTAATTTGTACAAGTAACAGGGAAATTTATTGCTCGTATCAGGGAGATTTTTCGCCGTAACAGGGAAATAACAGGCCGCGGGAGATTCGAGCCGGCGCCGACAGCGGCCGAGGCGCGGGCGAAACCGATTTCGGAGGCGAGCTGGCTCGCGCTGCGCAGCGTCCGCGATGGCCAATGGCTCCATTGCTGAAATAGCGGCCGTTCCCCGGCGGGGCCGCGATGGTCCGCCGACCATGTGAATCTCGCCAGGGACATTGGGCAAGGAGCTGAGGCTTGCTAGGTCGGACTTTGCCGAATAGCCTTGGGTCATTGGTCGAAGAGCAATACCGAAGGGGCGCCCATGGACCAGAATCCGATCGAGACCGGCTTCCTCGTTTTCGCCTCTGGGAGCCACGGATGGCCTTGGTTGACAGGCTGCTCAGCGAGCCTGACGCGCAGGTCGTCATTGTGAATCGAAACCATCTCGAGCTCAGCCGCGAGCGCCGGGCCACGAGACTTGTGCAGCTCCCCACAAATTCGCTCTGGAGGGCGATCAACCATGAAACGCACCGCAGCGCTCGCTTGCCTCCCCTTTGCCGCGTTCATCGCGACGGCGAGCTTCGCCGAAGACAAGCCGCTATTCGTTTATGTCTCGCCCGGCCCGATAGGCGTCAACGACTTCCTCAAACTCGGCAAGATCGGCACGGAGGAGATCGCGCAGGAACTCGGAGGAAAGGCCAAGACATACGAGAGCTCTGATCCTACGACACAGCGCCAAAATCTGGGGGCCGCAGCCAAGGCGGGCGCCAAGGTCGTGATCGCGATCGGCTTCGAGTTCAACGACATGCTGCCGGAGGTGGCGACCGATTATCCGAACGTCAAGTTCCTGCAGGTCGACAGCTGCCCGTTCGACAAGATGAAGTCGAACATCCACTGCTCGGTGTTCCGCGAGTACGAGGCGAGCTTTCTCGCCGGCGCAGAGGCGGCCATGACGACCAAGACGGGCAAAGTCGGCGCGATCAGCGCGCTCGATATCCCCTTCCTGCACCGTTACACGGACGGCTTCATCGAAGGCGCTAAGCACGTCAAGGCGGACGTGAAGATTTCGCCGACGCTGTGGGTCGGCGGCAATAATCCCTTTTCCGATCCCGCGCGCGGGCAGGAGCGCGGCGCCGCCATGGTCGCAGACGCCGCGGATCGAATCCTCGCCGCCGGCGCGGGATCGAACGGCGGCATTTTCAAGGCCGTGCAGGACGCCTCCGGGGTCAATGCCTTTGGCGTGGACGTCAATCAGTGCCCGCAGGCGCCGGGCGTCGTCATGGACAACGTCGAGAAGAAGACTGACGTCGCCGTGGAACTCGCGGTCAGGGGGATCATGGCGGGGACGCAGCCGCCGATCGCCGCGCTCGGCTTGAAAGAGGGTGGCATGTCGCTGACCGCGCTCGATCCCGACGTCAAGGCGTCGAAGTGCACCATCGCCAATTACCCGGACGTGATCGCCAAAGTGAAGGCGCTGCGCGATCAGATCGTGGACGGTTCGGTAAAGATCGCCGATCCGATGGCGGCGAAGTAGAAGCCCACGGCCCGTCTCGTGCCCGAGATCGAAGCCGTCGGCATCGTCAAGCGCTATGGCGGGCTTGTCGCCAACGACCGCGTCGCCCTTTCGGTCGATCGCGGCGAGATCCATGGGGTGATGGGCGAGAACGGCGCCGGCAAGACGACCCTGATGACCATCTTGTTCGGCCTGCAGGCGCCGGACGCGGGCGAAATACGTCTCCGCGGCGCGCCCGTCTGTTTCCGTTCGCCGCTCGACGCCATGGCCGCCGGCATGGGCATGGTGCATCAATCGTTCAAGCTTTTCGCCTCTCTGAACGTGTGGGAGAACATCGTGTATGGCGCAGAGCCCACGCGCGGGCCGTTCATCGACAGCCGCGCGGCGCGGGCTGAGGTCGCGGAGCTGGCCGAACGCCATCGCCTCGCCGTCGACCCCGACGCGGCGGTCGGCCAATTGTCCGTCGGCGTGCGCCAGCGCGTCGAGATTCTGAAGGCGCTCTATCGCGACGCGCGCATCCTTATCCTTGACGAGCCGACGGCGGTGCTGACGCCGCCGGAGCGGGACGCTCTGTTCAGCGTGCTGCGGCGCCTCGCCGCCGAAGGCCGCACGGTGCTGCTCGTCACTCACAAGCTACATGAGGCGATTGCGGTCACCGATCGGGTGACGATTCTGCGCGACGGCCGCACGGTCGCGAGCCTGCGAACGGCCGAGACCAGCCCGCGTGAAATCATCGGCGCAATGACCGGGCGCAACGTCAATCTGAACGTCGAGAAGGGGCCGGGGCATTTAGGCGAGCCGCGCCTGACCGCTGTCGATCTCACTGTCGCGGGCGCCGCGGCGAGACCCGCGGTCGACCGCGTCAGCCTGTCCGTTCGCGCAGGCGAAATCGTCGGGATCGCGGGCGTGGCGGGCAACGGGCAGAATGAACTTGTCGAGGCGCTGGTCGGCTTAAGGCGCCCGGACGGCGGCCGGGTCGAGATCTGCGGCGTCGATGTGAGCGCAGCCGACGTCGCGGCGCACAGGGCCGCCGGCCTTGCCTATATTCCGGAGGATCGCGCCGCCGTTGGATCGGCGCTTCAAGCCAGCGCCGCCGACAATCTCGCGATGGGTTTCCAGCGCGCCGCACCCCTCGCGAGGGGAGGTCTCGTCAATCCGGGGGCGATAGCCGCGCGGGCGCGCGGGCTCATTCGGCGCCATGCGATCCGCATCCCAAGCGAGCGCATGACCGTCGGAAGGCTCTCGGGGGGCAACCTGCAGAAAGTCGTCGTTGCGCGCGAACTGTCGCACGAGTCGCCGGTGCTGATCGCCGAGCAGCCGACCCGCGGCCTCGACGTCGGCGCGACCGAATACATCCACGAGCGGCTCGTCGCCGAGCGCGACAACGGCCGCGCGGTGCTCCTTGTCTCGGCTGAGCTCAGCGAGATCCTCGCCCTCTCCGATCGGGTACTCGTCATGTTCGAGGGGCGCATTCTCGACGATCTCGCCCAGGCACAGGCCGAGGAAGAGAGCGTGGGCCTCCTGATGGCGGGGCGGACGCGGGAGGCGACATGAACGGCCGCGCGCGATGGGCGACGTTTGCGCCACATCTGCGGCCTCCGCCCGTAGCGCTCGCGATCCTGTTCTCGGCGCTGGCCGGCGGGGCGCTGGTGCTTGTCTCCGGCTACAACCCGCTGCTTGCCTTTGCCGAGATCGTCAAAGGCTCGCTCTCGTTCGACAGCCTCCCCGACACGCTAAACTGGGCGACGCCGCTCGTCGGCATGACGCTCGTCGCCGCGGTATCGCTGCGCGGCGGCATGGTGAACCTTGGTGGCGACGGGCAACTCGTCATCGGCGGCCTCATCGCCGCGCTTTTACCTCTCGTCATGCCAGGTCCAGGCGGGCTCGTCTCCGTCTCGGCGCTTAGCACCGCGGCGTTGGGCGCGGGCCTGTACGCCACGCTCGCCGCCTGGGGCGAAACGCGACACGGCATCCCGATGCTGATCTCGAGCCTTCTCTTGAGCTATCCGGCCGTCGGCGTGACCTCCTATCTCGCGCGTTTTCCTTTTCGTGACGTGACCACTGGGCTGCCGCAGACCGCGATGATCCCCGCGGCGGCGCGACTCTATGTGTTGAGCGGCGCGCTAAACGTCGGAAGCCTCCTCATTGCCGCGATCGCGGTCACGGTCATTTTCGTCGATCGACGGACGGTCGCCGGCTATGAGCTGCGCATGCGGGGCAATAACCTGCGCTTCGCCGGCTACGGCGGCGTCAACCTTGAGCGGCAGGCGATAGGGACGATGTTCATTAGCGGCGCGATCGCGGGCCTCGTCGGGGCGATCGTCGTGCTCGGCTCGCAGTTTCGCTTCATCGACGGCGCGCTGTTGACGCCGGCCTACACCTGGTCCGGGCTGATGGCGGCGTTGCTCGCCAGCGGCGAGCCGGCCGGCGCGATCCTCGCCGGCCTCTTCTTCGCCGCGCTGCAAACCGGCGGTTTCGCCATGCAGCGCGAGACCTCCGTGCCGCGCGTCCTGACCCTGGTGCTCCAAGCGATCGTGATTCTTTTCCTCGCGATACGCCAGGGCGTCGGAACGCGCGGGCGGTGACCAGCCTCTTTACGCCTTTCCTGTTTCAGTCGGCGGTGCAGGCGATCACGCCGATCCTGCTGGCTTCCCTCGCCGGGTGCCTATGCGGCCGCGTCGGCGTCTTCAACCTCGCCCTCGAGGGCCAGATGCTGGTCGGCGCCTTCTCAGGCGTCGTCGGCAGCTATTTTACCCATAGCGCCCTCGGCGGCGTCGCGGCGGCGATGGCCGGCGCGGTCGCTTTTTCGCTGGTGCTCGCCTATGGCGCGACCGCGTTCCGCGGCGATCCGGTCGTCGTCGGCATCGGCATGAACCTGCTCGCGTCCGGACTGACGGCCTATCTATTGCGGGTCGTGTTCGGGGTCAGCGGCACCTTCAGCGATCCGGGCGTCGTCGGTCTCGGCAGGATCGCGATCCCCGCGCTGCAAGGCGTGCCCGTTCTCGGCTGGGGCTTCGGCCGTCAGTCGGCGCTCGCCTGGGCGGCGTGGGCGCTGACGGCAGTCGTCAGCGTCGTCATGTTCAAGACGTCGGCGGGGTTAAGGCTGCGCGGCATCGGCGACGACCCCGACGCGGCTGGGACGCTCGGCGTCGACGTCGCACGCTACCGCGTCATTGCGGTGCTTGTCGCGGGGGCGTTGACCGGCCTCGCGGGGGCGCAGCTCTCGCTCGGCGCGGTCAGCGTCTTCGCCGAGGACATGAGCGCCGGGCGCGGCTGGATCGCGGTCGTGGCGGTGATGCTCGGGCGCAACAATCCCCTCTACGCCGCGGCAGCCTGCGTGCTGTTCGGATTCGCTGACGCTCTCAGCATCAATTTGCAGAGCCAAGGCCTGCCGAACCAATTGACCGACGTCTCGCCCTATCTTGCGACGCTGGCCGCGCTTGTCATCGGCCACCGGCGGCGAACCCGCACCTCGCGGCGGAATGTCTCAGCAGCGACGCCCGGCGACACCGCGACGACGCGGCCGCGGGCGCTTTGATCGCTTAACGTCGTGAGCGGCAGTTCCGCGCAAATATCCGTCATTCCCCGACTGCTTAGCGAACGGGTCAAATCGAGGAATGTGCGCCCGCTTATGGTGGCATGCGACACGCTCGTTGCCGCGGCCGTTTCACTGCCGGTATCCGGGACGTTAAGGATCCTGGCGATCTTGGAACTTCAAGATCATATTGTTGGGAAAGCCGTTGCCGATGATGGTTAGCGTCCGGTGGACGGGATGACGGCGGTAACTGGGACCCGAATAGGAAAACGTCCTGAGCATTTCTCGGCAATCCAGGCGTAAGTTATGTCGACCGGGCCCTGGGGCCGGCGCCGGCCGGAGCGAAAATGGAAATGTCCGCCCCCGCGGAAGTCCAGTTCTTGTCGCCGGCGGAGAACGGCGGGAATGGCGGACTGATCGCCGCGATCGGCAGTTCGCTCGACACCAGTCAAAGGACATGGTTATGCAGCGTCGGCTATGGCACAATCCGGCGCAAGCTGGTCACGGCGGAGTGTGTGCTCACCAGACTGACCGCGAGCGGGCAGATTGTCCAGCGGAGCACGGCGATTGAAGCGAACGTTTCCGTTCGTCGCTCAGGCAGAAGGCCTCCAGGTTCTGTGGGAGGACGGCGAACGCGTGTTCTGCCGGAGCTCGCGCGTGGTGGCCGACGGCGGCCGCGGCTCCGTGCTGGTTGTGCTGCCCGCCGCGGGGCGGCCGCCCGCGGCCATCCTCGATCGCCTCGCCCACGAATATGAACTGAGGGACGAACTCGACGACGCATGGGCGGCGCGGCCGCTGGAGCTTCAGCGAGAACGCGGCCGGACCATGCTCATGCTCGAGGATCCGGGCGGCGAGCTGCTTGAGCGGTTCATCGGCGCGCCGATGAAAGTGGGAGGCTTCCTGCGCCTCGCCATCGGCGTCGCGGCCGCGCTGGGCGAGGCGCATCAGCGCGGCCTCGTCCACAAGGACGTCAAACCGGCCAATATTCTGGTCGATTGCGCCGATGGACGGACGCGGCTCACCGGGTTCGGCATCGCCTCGCGTCTGCCGCGCGACCGTCAGGCGCCCGAGCCGCCTGAGGTCATCGCCGGCACGCTCGCCTATTTGGCGCCCGAACAGACGGGGCGAATGAATCGCTCAGTCGATTCGCGCAGTGACCTCTACGCGCTCGGCGTGACGTTCTATCAGATGCTCACCGGTCGTCTGCCGTTCATCGCGACCGATCCGATGGAATGGGTCCACTGCCATATCGCACGAAAGCCCATCGCCCCTGCGGAGCGGCTGCAGAGCGTCCCGGCGCCGATCTCCGAGATCGTGATGAAGCTCCTCGCCAAGACGGCCGAGGATCGATACCAGACCGCCGCCGGCCTCGAGCACGATCTGCGCCGCTGCCTTGTCGATTGGGAGCTCAAGGGCCGCCTAGAGCCCTTTGCGCTCGGCGAACGCGACAGGCCCGATCGGCTCATGCTCCCGGAGAAGCTGTACGGGAGAGAGCGCGAGGTCCAGACCTTGCTCGCCGCCTTCGATCGCGTGGTCGAGAGCGGCGCGCCCGAGCTGGTCCTGGTCTCGGGCTATTCCGGCATCGGCAAATCTTCCGTCGTCAACGAGCTGCATAGGGCGCTTGTACCGTCGCGCGGGCTGTTCGCGTCGGGCAAGTTCGACCAGCTGAAGCGCGATATCCCGTACTCCACTTTGGCCCAAGCCTTCCAAAGCCTTGTCCGCTTGCTTTTGGGAAAGAATGAAGCGGAGCTTGCGGTGTGGCGGGAGACCCTTCGCGAGGCATCGGGCCCGAACGGCGTCCTCATCATCAATCTTGTCCCTGAGCTCGAGCTCATAATCGGAAAGCAGGCGCCGGTCGCAGACCTATCCCCCGAGGAGACGCAGAAACGCTTCCAGACAGTCATTCGGCGGTTTGTCGGCGCCTTCGCGCGGCCGGAACATCCGCTCGCGTTGTTCCTCGACGATCTTCAATGGATCGACACAGCCACGTTGGACGTCCTTGCCCACCTCGTCACCCACCCTGAAGTACGGCATCTGCTGCTAATCGGCACCTTCCGCTACAATGAGGTGCATCAGTCTGGCCCGCTCATGCGGACACTCGACGAGATCCGAAAATCCCGGGCAAAAGTTTGCGCCGTCGTACTCGCGCCTCTGACGCTCCGCGATGTCGAGCACCTGATTGCGGATTCGTTTCACTGCGCGGTTGAGCGCGCCCGGTCGCTGTCGCAACTGGTGGCGGAGAAGACTGCCTGCAACCCTTTCTTCGTGATCCAATTCATCTCAGCGCTGGCCGAGGACGGACTCATCGCGTTCGATCGGAAGAGCTGGGCCTGGCACTGGGACTTGGCGCGCATCGAGGCCAGAGGCTTCACCGACAACGTGGTCGACCTAATGGTCGACAAGCTGAGCCGCCTGCCGGACAGAACCCAGGATGTCTTGAAACTGCTCGCCTGCCTGGGGAATACCGCTGAGACTGTCACCCTGGCTTTGGTTCGCGATGAACCAGAGGCGGCGATCGATTCCCATTTGTGGGAGGCGGTCCGCATCGGGCTCGTTTTTCGGCTGGACCAAAAGTACGCGTTCCTGCACGACCGCATTCAAGAGGCCGCTTATTCTCTGATCCCGGCCAATCAGCGAGCCGCTGTTCGTTTGAAGATCGGCCGCAGCCTCCTGGCGGCGATGAGCGACGAAAAACTGGCCGAGCATATTTTTGACGTGGTCAACCAGTTTAGTCACGGTGCGGCCCTCATTACTGACCCCTACGAGATCGAGCGCGTGGCGGGTCTCAACCTTCGTGCAGGAAGAAAGGCCAAGGCGTCGACCGGCTACGCCTCAGCAAGCCACTATTTCAGCGCAGGTCTGGCGCTGATTGGCCCATCGGGCTGGGCAACTTACCCGGACCTCGCATTCGGCCTGACCATCGAGTTCGCCGAGTGTTCATACCTTTCCAGCAGTTTCGATGAAGCCGACCGGCTCGTCACCGACCTCCTTCAGAAAGCAACTTCGAAGGTCGACAAGGCAGCCGCCTATCGCTTGAAAGTCGAGTTGCATGTTGTGAAATCGGAACCCTTTCAAGCCGTGGCCTGCGCCCTCGAAGGCTTGCGTCTGTTCGACATCGACATGTTACCTCAGCCAAGTCAACAGGAAGTCCATGCCGAGTATGCGGCGATCTGGCGGAATCTTGAAGATCGCTCGATCGAGAGCCTTATTGATCTGCCCAAGGCGACAGCACCGGAGCCTATCGCTGCAATGCGACTGCTGGCTGCTCTTATGCCTCCGGCGTACCAAACAGACATAAATTTGTACTATCTCGTACTCTGCCGGATGACGGACTTGAGCCTGACGTACGGCATAACCGAATCTTCCGCGCATGGCATTGGATTGTTCGGGTGGGCTCTCTGCCATGCTTTCCGCCGCTACGACGACGGCTATCGGTTTGGAAAGCTCGCCCTCGAGCTCGTTGAAAAGCGTGGTTATTGCACGGCTCCTGGAAGGGTATACTTCGCAATGGGATTGATTGCCGTTTGGACAAATCCCCTCTCGGCTTCGACCCAGCTCTTCCGAACAGCGTTTCAAGAAAGTATTGAGGCTGGTGATCTTTTCTATGCCACATCCAGTGCTTGCCGGGTCATTATGGATCTTATTTTGACCGGTGTCGCACTGGACGAGGTGTGGCGTGACTCTCAGTTATTCTTAGATTCAGTCCGAAAATCAGGGTTTCGTGACGGCATCGATCTGATCGTGAGCCAGAGCCGTTTCGTTGCCGCGATGCGGGGCCAAACTGCGAGCCTATCCACTTTCAGCGGCGCGGACTTCGATGAATCGGCCTTTGAGGCGGCGCTGACCGCGGACCGGATGCCGGCCATGGTTTTGAGGTACTGGATCCTCAAACTGAAAGCGCGGTTCATGGCGGGCGACTATACCGGGGCTCTTGCGGCAGTGGACAAGGCGAAGACGCCAGTTTCGCCGGCTTCCGTCCACATTTGGGCCTCTTCTGTCCATATCCAGCTGCTCGATTACTTCTACTACACTGCACTTGCGTTAGCGGCGCTCTACGAAACTGCTTCTGCAGATGAGCAAAGTCGGTGGAACAAGCTTTTAGCGTCGCACCAAGAACAACTGCGGGAGTGGGCGGAAAGATATCCGCCTACTTTCGCCGACAAGCACACCCTGGTGTCAGCCGAGATTGCTCGCCTCGAAGGACGAGAACTCGATGCTGAGCGCCTATACGAGCAGGCCATTCAATTGGCGCGGGACAACAGTTTCGTGCAAAACGAGGGCCTAGCCCATGAGTTGGCCGCGCGGTTCTACGCGGCGCGCGGCTTCGCGACAATCGCCAACGCCTATCTGCGCAACGCCCATCACTGCTATCTTCGGTGGGGCGCCCTCGGCAAAGTGCGCCAACTCGACGAGTTGTATCCGCAGATCCGCGAGCCGGAGCCTTCGACCGGCCCAATGAGCACAATTGGCGCGCCGGTCGAATCCCTCGACCTCGCGACCGTCATCCGAGTGTCGCAAGCGGTCTCGGGCGAGATCGTCCTGGAGAAGCTAATCGACACGCTCATGCGCACCTCGATCGAGCAGGCGGGCGCCGAGCGTGGTTTGTTGCTTCTTCCGCGAGGAGGCGATCTCAGGATCGAAGCGGAAGCCACGACCGCCGGCGATACGGTGATCGTGCATTTGCGCGACGAGGCTGTCGCCGAGGCCGCTCTGCCGGAATCGCTGCTCCACTATGTTCTGCGCACCCGGCAGAGCGTCATTCTCGACGATGCCGCGGCGCAGTCGGCGTTTGCCGAGGATCCCTACATCCATGAGCGTCAGGCTCGCTCCATTCTCTGCTTGCCATTAATCAGTCAAGACAAGCTCAATGGCGTGCTCTACCTTGAGAACAATCTTGCCCGCAGCGTTTTCGCGCCGGCCCGGACCGCGGTGCTGAAGCTGCTTGCCTCCCAGGCGGCGATTGCGCTGGAAAATACTCGTTTGTACCGCGATCTGGCGGGAAGAGAAGCGAAGATCCGGCGCCTCGTCGACGCCAACATCATCGGCATCTTCATCCGGACGATTCTAGGGAAAGTGGACGGGCCGATCGTCGAGGCGAATGACGCGTTCTTGCGCATGGTGGGATACGACCGCGAAGATCTCAATTCCGGCCGTATGAGTTGGGCAGGGCTAACGCCGCCCGAGTGGCGCGACGGCGATGCGCGCGCTGCGGCAGAACTGAAGAGGACCGGAATCGTCCCGGCGTTAGAAAAGGAGTATTTCCGCAAGGACGGCAGCCGTGTGCCCGTACTGGTCGGCGCGGCGAGCCTAGAAAACGGGACCTATGTCGTTGCCTTCGTGCTCGATCTGAGCGAGCGCAATCGAGCCGCGGAGGCTCTACGCGAGACGCAGATGCAGCTGGCGCACGCCAACCGCGTCGCAACGATGGGGCAGCTTACCGCCTCGATCGCCCATGAAGTGAACCAGCCGATCGCCGCGACGGTCGCCAATGCCCAGGCGGGGTTGCGCTGGCTTGGCGCCGAGCCGCCAAATCTCGACGAGGTCCGGCAAGCCTTCAGCCGCATTGTCAGGGACGGCAGCCGGGCAGGCGCCGTCGTCGGCCGGATCCGTAACCTCATCAAGAAGGCGCCGCCGGGCGACGAGCGCGTGGACATCAATGCAGCAATCCGCGAGGTGATCGAGCTTACCCGTAGCGAAGCGACGAAGAACGGCGTCCTGGTCCAGACGGACCTCGTCGAGGGCTTACCGCTGGTTCAAGGAGATCGGGTCGAGCTGCAACAGGTGATCCTCAATTTGATCCTCAACGCCCTCGAGTCCATGAGCGGAATACGCGAAGGGCGGCGGGAACTGCTGATCACGACCGGCAAGGCCGAGTCGGGCGATGTGCTGGTCGCAGTGCGCGATTCAGGCCCGGGACTGGCGCCGGCGATTCTCGAGAATCTCTTCAAGGCCTTCTACACGACCAAACCGAACGGCTTGGGGCTGGGGCTGTCGATCTGCCGTTCGATCATCGAGGCGAACGGCGG
>Ga0209040_10004024_pt1 | contig 11177 bp, 9 predicted proteins | sample BogFormECP12_OM3_FD_188240 | JGI IMG/M metagenome (GOLD analysis project Ga0209040, IMG submission 188240) | Bog forest soil microbial communities from Calvert Island, British Columbia, Canada - ECP12_OM3 (SPAdes) (version 2) | ecosystem: Environmental > Aquatic > Freshwater > Wetlands > Bog ... | reverse complement strand
GCTGGCCCAAGTGTGGAACGGGCGCTGCTACGGATGTTTAGGCAGGTCCCATTCGAGGCTACACAACCAGTTGCGGCGCACCGTTTCACTCCAATCGCAATGCGTTTGAGCCGCTTCTTCGAAATCGGCGCCTACGTTGCTGTGGCGGCAGCAATCGTCGTGGGCCTGTTGCTGGGAGTTCGGCTCTTGGAGCAGCGCACCAGGACCGCCCCTGTGGAGAGCAAGTCCGCGCCGGCGACCACGGCTCCGGTGCAGGTGAATATAACGTCCGCTCAAAACGCAACGGATAAGAAAATCGCACCCACGACGCATGAGCGCCCCGGAAAGTCGCAGAAGCTTGCAATCGCTGCCCGGCCTACCTCCAACAGTGCCAAGCGGCTGAACACTGATGCTACGTCGCAGGCCAGCGACGACCCGGATTATGTCGCCTTGATGTTCTGCGATCCACTGAGCTGCTCGAGTGATGCCCAGGTGGTTCGAATGGAGTTGCCGGCGACCGGAGCGACGAGTGACCACGATGCTCAGTTGCAGATCGCAGACGTGGTCGTAGGTTACGACGGAGTGGTAAGGGCAGTCCGTATCGTGAATTGAAGTGTGTTAAAGCGAGGTATCGAAGCAAGGAGTTGAGTCGAATTGAGGACAAAAGCCATGAGTCTTGAAAAATCTGCACTTCTTCGCGCTGTTTCGACGTGGCCATTCTGCGGGTTGTTGTTAGCAGGGTTAAGTTCATTCGCAATAGCACAAAGCGATGCACCGGCGCCCCCGCCACCGCCTCCGCCGGGCGCAATGATGATGCATGGCCCCGGCCCGGGCGGACCCGGCGGCATGATGCATGACGAAATCGGCGAGGGGAAGGTCGTCACAGGCGTGCCCATGAGTGGTGACCTGATCGTGACCCGAGACACCACGCTGGCTGACGGCAATCGCATCCATACGGTGAACCAGACCAGGGTTTATCGTGACGCCGACGGCCGGGTTCGCCGGGAGATCGGGTTCGAACTGAACACCCCGACCACCGGCGCCGCCAAGCGAAACATGATCGTCATTACCGATCCGGTTGCCGGAAAGCGCTACGTGCTGAATCCGCAGAACAAGACGGCCCATGTGATGCCCCTTCAGCTTCCCACGCACTGGCAGGGTCCGCCTCCTCCGGATGGAGAGGCCGGGCCAAAGTGGGCGAAGCATGACGACGCCAACTTTAATCGCGAGCAATTGGGAACGAAGGCGGTCAACGGTCTGCAAGCCGAAGGCACGCGCATGACCCGGACCATCCCCGCCGGCAAGATCGGCAACGAGAAGCCTATCGAAGTGGTCACCGAGCGCTGGTACTCCACCGATCTGCAGCTCCCGCTGACGACAACCCACACCGACCCGATGATGGGGACGGTCACAACGAACTTGACCAACATCAACCGCACACCGCCGGACGCTTCCCTGTTCCAAGTGCCGTCCGATTACAAGACCGAGACTGGCAAGCCGGGCGACGCGGTTTACATGCCCATGAAACCTTAGTGCAGCGCTCGCAGCGGAGGCGTGGAAAAGGCGCGCCTCCGCTTTGCTGTTTTTATGTGATTCCCCGTCCGAACACTACCCAGATTTTGACATCTATTTGACATCTCGTCTTTCCGGCTAGAGTACAATTCCCTTCCATCGGCGGTTCGCGTCGCGTCCTGAGGTTGTATGTGCCGGCTGAAGTCAACTTCCCTCGCTCTCCTGGTTCCGCTCTTTGTTTGCTCCCTGGCTTTCGCTCAAGGACGCTCCCCCTCAACCACTCCAGCCGTCTGTGAGATTCAAGTCCGGATCAGCTACACCAACGAGCGGCCCGTGGGCCAGCAGATTATGGTCGAATTGGTGAATGAACAGTCGGTCCCGGTGCTTCAGACCTTTACCGACAGCGAAGGACGAGCGGTGTTCCAGCTTGCCGGCGGAGGTGTTTATCGAGCGAAGGCCACCGGGACAGATATCGAGCAAGCCGTCTCCGACCCAGTGTACATCGAACCGACCGACCGTTCGGCGATCATATGGCTTCATGTAGAGCAAAAACCGGGGGCCAGTGCATCCACGAATACGAACACGAGCACCGCCGCTGTCATGTCGGCAAGTGAGCTGAGGGTTCCCGCCGACGCCAAGAAGTCCTTTATGAAGGGGATGCAGGCGTTGTATCGCCACGACTACCAGAAGGCGGCCGAGTTGTTCGAGAAAGCCACCGTTGCTTATCCGCAATATGACGCGGCCTACGACAATCTCGGCGCCACCTTGATGCAGTTGGGACAAACCGACAAGGCACGCGAGGCCTTCGAACGCGCGGTCCAACTCAACGACAAAAACGCCGACGCCGACCGCAACTATGCCCGCCTGTTGATTACGGACCGCGAATATACGCGCGCCATGGATTTGCTGCAGAAATCGCTGACCATCGATGCCCAAAATCCGTCAGCGTTCACCCTGCTCTCGATTGCACAGTTCAAGTCGGGCGACGTTGATGGAGCGCTACAAAGTGCACTGAAGGTACACCAGTTGTCGCACGAAGGTTATGCCGTAGCCCATTACGTTGCCGGACGCGCATACGAGGCCAAGCATCAATATCAGCAGGCGACCGCGGAGTACGAAACCTACCTTCGGGAAGATCCGAATGGTCCCGAGGTCCAGCAAGTACGCAATGCCTTGGCGCACGTGACGGCCATGGCCGGCACGGCACCGCAGTCCAGCACAACGCCTCAATGATAGCTGCGAGTTCCCTCACAACGGGGCGATCGACTTTTCACCGCACGCCCTACGGCGCGAAGTAGGCGGAGATGTCCAGTATCAGTTGCGTCGGATTCGAGGCGAATGCGTCGATCTTCCCGTTCGTCGTCGGCACAATCGCCATGTTCGAGGTAACTGCCCCGTCGATCGCGTTCAGCGTCGAGACCAGCGGCTGCTGACCCCCGTCCGGCCACAGCGTAAGGTAACCCAGAGGACCCTGAGGCACCACTGTCGCATTGAAAACATACGCTTGTGCCAGGTTCGATGGCCCACACGCGCTGTCCACCGTGTCCACTAGTATCTCCTTGACGAAAGCGCCATTCTCGTTGCGCGTGTCCAGCACACGGCAGGGCAGCACCGGATACAACGACAGCCCGAGACCCGGCGCAGCAAAATAGCCGTTCACATCAACCACCAGGTCGGTGTCGTTGCTGGCGAATACCTCGATGCCGCCTGCGCCGTCCGTTCCCGCCGGTACGATGGCCGCGTTCGCAACTGTCGTGCCAGTGGGCGCGTTCAGCGTCGAAACTACAGGCTGTGTCTGCCCTGCAGGCCACACCGTCAGATAGCCCAGCGGCCCATGCGGCACGGCGGTGAAGTTGAAGGAGTACGCCTGCGGGCTGACGCCCTGCGGAAAACAGTTGCTCTCCAGGATGGGAAAATCGCGCGCCACTCCGCCGCTCAGGTACGGCCCTTTGAGGTCGTCGTTGGCATTGCGTGTGTCGATCACCCGGCACGGCGGCAGCGCATAAAACTGCAGCGTGGAGTTGCCCGCTGGCGCAAAGTAGCCGTCGATGTCCAGAACCAGATCAGTTGTGTTGCTGGCAAAAGCGTTGATGGCCGCTCCCGCGCCTGCCGGAACAATCGCGGCGTTGGCCTTCACCCGGCCATCTACCGAGTTCATCGTGGACGCCACCGGCAAGCTTCGACCGGTAGGCCAAATGGTCAGGTAGCCCAGCGGGCCTTGCGGCACTACCGTGGAGTTGAGCGAGTAGGCGGCGGCGGCGGAAAGGTCAGCGCAGCCTTTCTGTTGGGCCAACTGCGGAAGATCGAGGATTCTGAAGGTCCCTCCCTGGATCGGGCCGCTGCCGCCGTTCTGCCTCCGGGTATCCACCAGGCGGCAGGGCTTCACCCGAACGAATTCCAAAGGGCTGAGAACAAACCCCAACGACAGGCTGAACACGGTGCCACAGCCGTCGCTTCCACAGTTGCCAAAGGCCCCGCCAAGCACGGTTGTCCCGTAGAAGTTCCCGTCGATGCCTTGCACCAGACCAGCCGGAGCGCTGCCGTCTGTGCAATTCGCTTGCGAGCAAAAGTTGTAAAGTGTGACTAGGAAGCCGCCAGACGAGGTTACGAAGATCGTACCAGAGTCAGCGGCCCCGCCTTGGGAGGTTGCCCCGTAGAAGTTCCCGTCGCTGCCTTGCACCAGTCCGTCCTCCGGGTAAAGGCCGTCAGTGCAGTTTTTTTGAGAGCAAAAGCTGTACAGCCTGGTCAGGGTGCCGCCGGGAGTGATCCGGAAGATCGTCCCATAATCGCCATTGGCCCCGCCGTTCAGCGTTGTCCCATAGAAGTTCCCGTCGGTGGCTTGCACCAGCCCGGCGTAAGGGTGGGAGCCGTCTGTGCAATTCGTTTGCGAGCAAAAGCTGTACAGCGTGGTCAGCACGCCGCTGGGGGTGATTTTGAAGACCGTGCCGTACTCTTTAGCCCCGCCACCGGTGGTTATCCCATAGAAGTTCCCGTCAGTGGCTTGTACCAGCCCGCGACGCGGATTGGAGCCGTCAGTGAAGTTGAAGCTGTACAGCGTGGTCAGCACGCCGCTGGGGGTGATTTTGAAGACCGTGCCATCGCCTTTAGCCCCGCCAGAGTCGGTTGTTCCGTAGAAGGTCCCGCCCGCATCCGGCGTCAGCCCGGAAGAAGGTTCCCGGCCGTCAATGCAGCTCGATTGCGAGCAAAAGCTGTATAGCGTAGTCAGCTTGCCGCTCGGCGTGATCTTAAAGACTGTACCAAGATTGTAGGCCCCACCAGTAGGGGTTGTTCCATAGAAATTCCCGTCCGCGCCTTGCGCCAGGCCGACCTCAGGGTTAGAGCCGTCAATGCAGGCCAGCTTCGAGCAAAAGTGGTAAAGCACGGTCAGCGCGCCTGTCGGGGTCACTTTGAAAACTGTACCACCGTTGTGTGCCCCGCCTTGCTCCGTTGTCCCGTAGAAGTTCCCGTCGAAAGCCTGGATGAGAGGCGCATTGGGACTAGCACCACTGAGGTAAAAGTCAAAATTTGCCAGAGTGGTGACTTGTGCCGGCGAAGCAATCGCCGTCACCGCACAAAACACGGCAAGACCGAACAGCAGGAGAACGAGATGGAAACTGCGCTTGTTCCTCATGGACTTTCCTCCCGAGAAATTGTCACTGGGTTAACACTCGGATCCCAGGCGAGCTATAACTTGCTGCAAATCACCGTTGGCCTTTCTTCGTTTGGGGAGCCGTGCGGCGACGTAATCACCTATCGCAAAACAGTTACCAGACTCGGAGCGGTAGAGGGACGTATCGCTTTCCCCGTATTTGCCATGACATACGGAGCTGGGAACCAGTTTCGGATGGAATCGCTGGTTGGTTTTCGCCTGATGAGGCTATCCGGACGGACAGCCGCTACTATCTGTTCGGTTAGCTATGCGCAGGATTCTTCTTTTGTCTGCGCATCGCCGTCCGCGTGATCGAACATCCGCCCCGGTTCCGTAACTTCGCGCTTCCGGTCCCGGCTCCGCACCTCAGTCCGCATGGAATTCGTGTGTCCCATTTTGGGAATTATTCGTAAAGTTTGGTTAAGCGGGCGTTTTTCTTCTTGGTGCAGCAACGGGCGGAAGAGTAGCTTGATCTATTGGGCCCAGTGCCCAAAAGCCGTGACCGCGAGGTCGCGAATGGTCGTTGGCGGCCTGCCTAGTGGCGAAGGTGCAGGGAGCTTCGCTGAAAGCGAGATCGGCCAGCCAGTGTTCTTTGAAAAGCAGTAGCCGGTTGCCAGTAGTCAGTTGCCCAAAACCGCAGATCTTCCACTCCGCTTCGCTCCGGTCGGGATGACAGACCTGCGATGTTCGGCTCGGCAGGACAAAGCGAAGAGCGAACGACGAAAAGCGAACAGCAGCCCCCCTAAGTCCTTATTCTGGAATATTTTGCCTGTAACCTCAACGGGTTCAATATTTTGCAAAGAAGGATTTTTTCTTGCCCTTTGTTTTCAATATTTTGCGCGTGGCAGGGGGGAGGGGGGTACACCAGTTGCCAGTCGCCGGTTGTCGGAACGAAACGGAAGACGTTACGACTTGACAAACCCAGCCCTCCTCGATCATTCCGCAAGTTCACGGGACAGGAGACAATCGCTCCATGTAAATCACTGCGAATAAAGCAGTTACTTGTAACCCGCTGGGACTCAATAGTTTGCAGGGAGAACTTTGGTAACCCTATGATTCCAAAGAACAGGGGGAGGGGGGTGGGGTTGACTAGGCTATCACTAAGCCGTCCCGGAATGGGAGACGCGGGGATACACGTTAGAGATGAGAGGACAGTCAACAGTTGGTCGAAGCGTCCGTGATCGCGTGGTGCATGGTGTCGCCCCGTTAGATGTCCTGTTAACAGTGATGCTGGGGAAAGGGTGGGGCTTGTCGAGGAAAACGATCCGAACTTTTCCGCAAGTATTTGCATTTCCCATAATGGAACTCCTTTTATTGCAGCAACTTAGGCGGGAACAAGAATTGCATCTATTTTCCAGTGTCAAGAGCTGCCCATGCGAAATCCTCCCTTTCGGGCTAGGCAACGAATTTCGAGTTGCCAGGGGTTTTCGCGATCATTGTTGGTAATCGTTCCTGTTCCGCATGTACGAGAGGTTGGAACCAGGAAAGAAGCTATGGAAAGTGCTTCTAGCTTCGTCTTCAGGGCTGGCGATGAGTCGTTTACTCCGACCGTAGAAGGCCTTGCATTGCTTCCTTTGTTCCTTCTTCCAACGTTGATTCCCATTACTAACCTCAGCCTTCTAACGGAGGATTCTTAAAATGCGTATTGCTTCGCTTGTGGTTCTTTGCCTCCTGCTGGTTGCAGTTCCAGCTGTGGCACAGACGTACGACAACGGTCCGATCAACGGCTCAACCGATGCTTGGACCATCAACTTTGGCTATATTGTCAGTGACACCTTTACCGCGCCGAGTCCGTCCATCAGCGCTTTCTCGTTCGGCGTTTGGGAGTTCGGGGGCGACAGCATGACCTCGGTGGACTGGTCCATTACCGCCTCGGAGAACGGTGGACAGGTATTTGGCTCCGGAACGGCCAGCGGCAAGGCCCTCACTGACACGTTCATTTCCTCCAACCAGTACGGCTACGACGTTGACCTGATCACCGTGACTGGCCTCAGCGTCGCCGTGACCTCTGGTAGCACCTACTGGCTCAACCTGCAGAACGCGGTCGTCCCCAGCGGCGATCCGGTCTTCTGGGATGAGAATAGCGGCGTAGGCTGCGGTGGCAGCGGCTGCCCGTCCCTGGCCTCCGAAAGCTCCGTCGGCACGATCCCTGGCGAAGCGTTCACGATCGGCGGGAGCACTCCTGAGCCCAGCACCATCATGCTTTTTGGTTCTGGGATCCTTGGCTTGGCCGGCTTACTGCGGCGCAAGCTGTTCTAAAAAATCGACCCTCCTTATAGGTCGCGGATATACCCAAAAGCCGGAGCGCAAGCTCCGGCTTCTTTCTTGGACGAACGCTTCTCAGTTCACTACCGAACGATGAAGATATTTGACAGTACGAGACTTGCGGTCACGTCACCGGATTCCTGCCATTCCATCACACTGAAACGTGATGCTGGTCATTGGAAGCCGCAGCCAAAGTGGTTAGCTTTAGTCTGAGGCTCGGAATCCTCTTTCCTCGTAAACCGGCCCAAGGAAAGGATCTCGTAATAACCGGTTGATCCAGAGCGCCAGGATTGGAATGTGCGACGCGCGAGCGCGATGAGTTTCGAGCTCTCATGAGCGGCGCGCCACGACCGATCTGAAGTCCCACCAGCCGTGCGCAGGTCGCATCCGCGGAGACGAGATCGTCGGTGAACATAATCGGCCTAACGGGACAAGCGGTGCCGTTGTGCGGACCGTTGCTTTTCATGCGAGCTGCCCAAGTTTTCGCGGAGCACTGCAGATCGCTTCCTCTTCGGTCCGTTGCAAGGCTGATGCTAATAAAACCGTGAGATTCGCAGTTCCGGGAGAAGTTACGTTTTCAATAAGGAACCCGATTCGCGCTACCGGCAATCCGACTGCGGCTCCGTCGTCACCGCACCATGCTGTGTCGCCCACTGAATAAACCCTTCGGGAGCGTTGCGAACTTGCCGGATGTTTGCTCCCTTCACGCTCTTGATGTGTTGCCACTTCACGTTGCTAAGGTCGGCGTTCCCCAACTCGGCTGCATCCAGTGTCGCCCCGTCGAGAACCGCCCCGTTCAGATTCGCGGAGCAAAAGTCCGCCTCGCCCAGGTCCGCATCCTGGAAATTTGCGCCGCTCAAGTTGCTCTCGCGAAAATTCCCGGAGTGCAGGTTTGCGCTCGTGAAGTTCGCCGCCTGAAAATCGCCATTGCGAGCATCCACCGCATTAAAGTCGGCGCGTAACAGGTGCGCCCTGGGCAAGCGAATCCCCTGCAGAAACGCGCCGGAAACGTCGACTCCCACCAGCGGAACCCCGTCTTGATCCAATTCCTGCAGAGCTTCGATCCGGCCCCCACTGCCGCCCTTGCCCTGCGCGGTGTTGATGACCTGCCATGCCTGGTAATGCTTCTGCTTCAGACGGTCGCCCGACTCGCTGAAATAGAAGATCACCGCGACCAAAATCGAGAAGCTACCCAGATATTCGAGAACTTCCAGGAACGACCAGCGGCTCAGCAGGAAAGCGGTCCAGTCGAATACCCACTCGATCGCTAGTAATGGAACCAGCCAGGAATGTCGTAACAAGGAACGGTGCGTTTGCCACGGTTCCGGGCGTTTCCTCGGTGTGTGCAGTATCATCGCTCGCCGTACGTTCAGGGAAGAATGTTACAAAGCAACTTATCCAGAAGCTCTTGATACACCGTCAGAGCATGAATAATGCCATGCTCGTGTTGACATTGGGATGCGCCAGTTCGAAAAATTCGCCACGTTTTTTGTAACTTTTCCAGAGAAAGCTAATCTTACCGTTCAGCAGGCTGGCACGGCGTGCGGTGGAGTGAGGCAAAGCCGCCCGTCCGGGGGCCAACAGTCGTCACCTAAGTGGGGCTGCAGAAAGATTGCTTCTGGTAAGAGATTTTCCCCTGCGGGAGGAAATCCGAAACGACGGCTCGCACGTTAACAGTACGGTCGAAGTAAAGATCAACCACTCGAACACAACCAAGACTATATCAAGGAGAAGAGCAACGATGACGAAGTCGATGAAGTCACTGATGATGGGCGCTGCGCTGGCCGGTTTCATGGCCGGCAATACGGTAGTTGCCCAGAACACGTCCTCCACCAATTCCGTTTCCTCCGCCAACAGCGGCCAGATTTCCGGCAAGTTCTTTCAAGAGAAGCACGGCTGCAAGGGACAGAATTCCTGTAAGGGCAACGGCGGCTGCAAATCGGGCGACAACGGCTGCAAGGGCAAGAACTCCTGCAAGGGCAAGGGCGGCTGCGCTACCGACGGCTCCAAGCCTCAGCAGTAAGCATCTTAACCAATCGCAAGGGCCGGTGCGTTCGGCGCTATGGCCCTTTTCTTTCTCTCCTCCGGGCAGCATGTGGGCCGCTCGGCGAAGCGACGCGCTACGACCTCAGGGATTATGCCAGCCAACCGCTTCAATGGTTTCACACAATACGGCGTCGGGATCGGGTTGCGCATTCCCCACTACAGCCACATCCTGGAAAAGAAGCCAGTCGTCGACTGGTTTGAAATCATCTCCGAAAATTTCATGATTGATGGCGGCCGGCCCCTGCACGTGCTCGACCAGATTCTCGAGCAATACCGCGTGGTACAGCACGGTGTGTCCATGTACTTCGGCTCGGTTGAGCCACTGAACCGCGAACATCTGAAGCGTCTGAAGGCGCTGGTGCGCCGCACCAAAACTCCCTGGCTCTCCGACCATCTCTGCTGGGGCAGCGTAGATGGCACCTACTCCCATGACTTGCTGCCCATGCCGTACACCTTCGAGGCTGCGGCCAAGACCGCGCAGAAAATTCGCGAGGCCCGCGATTTCCTCGAGGTTCCGGTGGTCGTCGAAAACGTGAGCAGCTATGCGGAGTTCCACGCCTCGGAGATGACGGAGTGGCAGTTCCTGACGGAAGTGACCGAGCGCGCCGATTGCGGGATTCTGCTTGACGTCAACAATATCTATGTTTCATCACGCAATCACAGCTTCGATCCGTTTGAGTATGTGAACAGCGTGCCGCACGACCGGGTGGCGCAGATCCACATTGCCGGCCACTCCAAGTTTGAGAAGTACATCCTCGACACGCATGACCATCCCGTGATCGATCCGGTGTGGAACTTGTACGCGCGTGCCATCGAGCTTACCGGTCCGACCGCGACCCTGCTGGAGTGGGACGACCGCATTCCGTCGTTCGACGAAGTGCATGATGAGGCGCTAAAGGCGAACCGTTACGTTGCCGAAAGAGTGGGGGCGTAATGGAACTCGATCGCATCCAACGCACCATGTTCGACGCCGTACGGCAGCCTTTGACCGCCGGCGAGGGCATGCGTCAACGTACGCGCGACGGCAAATCGCTTCGTGTCATTGCGAACGAGATCATCAAGCCCAACGACCGGCTGACGTCCTTTGAGCGCCTGGAGATTTATAACCGGCAGTACTGGTTCCGCATTCTGGCAGCTTTGTCGGATGACTTTCCCGGATTGCGTGCCATTGTCGGCGAGCGCCGCTTCGAGAAGCTGGCCACTGCTTACCTGCTGGACTGCCCCTCGGGGTCGTTCACCATGCGTAACCTGGGCTCACGGCTGGAAGCGTGGCTGCGCGAACATCCCGAGCACATCGCGAAGCTCGAGTCCATCGCGCTGGACATGGTGCGCCTGGAGTGGGCCGAAATCGAGGCTTTCGACGAGGCCGCTAAGCCCAAACTGACCGAGGCGGACCTGCCCGGCCTCGGGCCCGATCCGAAGTTTGAGTTGCAGCCCTACGTCCGTCTGCTCGATCTGCGCTACCCGGTTGACGATCTGCTGATCAGCGTTCGCCGCGAACAAGAAGTAGCCGACATCGTCAGCAACGCAGTCACGGAACGGATTCGGTCGCGTGCAAGGCGGCGGCGGTTACCCAAGCCGGAGCCTGTTTTCCTGGCAGTGCATCGCGCGGACAATTCGGTGTACTTCAAGCGAATTGACCGGGAAGCCTACACCGTCCTTTGTGCTCTGCGCGACGGCAAGAGCCTTTCCGATGCCGTCGATGCGGTGGACTGGAGCGGCCGGG
>Ga0209040_10004022_pt1 | contig 11178 bp, 5 predicted proteins | sample BogFormECP12_OM3_FD_188240 | JGI IMG/M metagenome (GOLD analysis project Ga0209040, IMG submission 188240) | Bog forest soil microbial communities from Calvert Island, British Columbia, Canada - ECP12_OM3 (SPAdes) (version 2) | ecosystem: Environmental > Aquatic > Freshwater > Wetlands > Bog ... | reverse complement strand
CTCACGTTGCATGGGGTTCTGGCTCCATTTCTCCGCCGGCGTATATACAGGCCGGGTCGACGCAACGCCGCGTGTAGGGCGGCAGGGGTGCGGAGAGAAAGGCGGGCATTGATTTGGCTGCCTCCGGGGCATGCTGTGGCAGGAAAATATACCCAAACCTGGAAAGCGAGGCAAGGGTGGCTTGATGCCTGACCAGGGCGATCGGGTGGGCGTTGACGCTGATGCCCCGATACGGCCCCGCAACTTGGCGGACGGTGCGGCTGGTAAGACCCGATATCAATGCGCGGAGAATCCGCTGAGGCCCCGCGGAGAACCGCGGAGCGGCGGACACGGCGTGCCTCCGCGGATTCTCCGCGCCGACATCAAGGCTCTTGCGAATAGCACAGGCTTATCATTGTTCGGCTCGGCGATGGGCCCGGCCGCGTTCACCCGCTTGCCCTGGATGGCAGGGCGATCGGTTGAAAGTTGCGCCCGGAGCGCCGGCATGACCGGATCAGCGCGGCAGCGTACTCGTCCCCATCAGGTATTCATCCACCGCGCGTGCACATTGCCTGCCTTCGCGAATCGCCCACACCACGAGCGATTGCCCGCGCCGCATGTCGCCGGCAGCGAACACCTTGTCCGCTGACGTACGATATTCCGTCGTGTTCGCCATGACATTGCCGCGCGGATCGAGCGCGACGCGCGCCTGCTCCACCAGCCCCGGCTTGCGCGGCCCCAGGAACCCCATCGCCAGCAGAACGAGATCGGCCTTGAGCTCGAATTGACTGCCCGGCACCTCCTGCACGGTGAAGCGTCCGTCCGCGCCCTTCGCCCATTCGACGCGCACGCATTCCAGCGCTTCGACCTTGCCGGACAGCCCGACCGCGCGCTTGGTCAGCACCGCCCAGTCCCGATCGCAGCCTTCCCCGTGCGCATGCGAGGACCGCAGCTTCAGCGGCCAGTCCGGCCAGACCAGCGCCTTGTTCTCTCGCTCGGGCGGTTTCGGCAGGATCTCCAGTTGGACGATCGAGGCCGCCCCCTGTCGCACCGAAGTGCCGATACAGTCCGATCCGGTATCGCCGCCGCCGATCACCACGACGTGCTTGCCCTTCGCGGTGATTGTCCCTTGTCCCGCCGTCGCGCGCGCCTCGTCGTCACCGGCACCACGCTTGTTCTGCTGCGTCAGGAAATCCATTGCGAAATGGATGCCATCCAGCACGCGCCCCGGCACCTCCAGATCGCGCGGCCATTCGGCGCCGCCCGACAGCACCACCGCATCGAAGTCGCGCACCAGGACATCCATCCACAATGTGACACCGACCTCGATGCCGGTGCGGAACGCGACACCTTCCGCCGTCATCTGCTCGACGCGGCGATCGACCAGGTGCTTCTCCATCTTGAAGTCGGGAATCCCGTAGCGCAGCAGGCCGCCGATACGATCATTCTTCTCAAATAACGTCACCGCGTGGCCGGCGCGCGCAAGCTGCTGCGAACATGCCATGCCCGCCGGCCCGGACCCCACCACCGCAATGCGCTTGCCGGTGCGATGCGACGGCGGGTGCGGCTTGATCCAGCCTTCCTGCCAGGCGCGATCGACGATCGCGCACTCGATCGTCTTGATCGTCACGGGGTTGTCGTCGATGTTCAGCGTGCAGGATGCCTCGCATGGCGCAGGACAGATGCGGCCGGTGAACTCCGGGAAGTTGTTGGTGGAATGCAGCGCGCGGATCGCGGCTTCCCACTGGTGGCGATAGACGAGGTTGTTCCAGTCCGGGATCAAATTGTTGACCGGACAGCCGTTGTGACAGAACGGGATGCCGCAATCCATGCAGCGCGCCGCCTGCTCCGATAGTTCCGGTTCCGACAGCGGCTTGAGGAACTCGGTCCACGTCCTGCGCCGTACCTCGGGCTTGTCATAGCCGCGGTCGTGCCGCTCGATCTCGAGGAATCCGGTTGGCTTGCCCATCGGAAATCCTCAGTCGGCGGCAGCGGCTTTTGCCGCCTGGCGTTCGGCGCGCAGCTCGAGCAGGGCGCGCCGGAAGTCGAGCGGCATCACCTTGATGAAGCACGCCAGCGCCTTGTCCCAGTCGTCCAGCAGTTCGCGCGCGCGCACGCTGCCGGTGTAGAGCAGGTGCTTCTCCACCAGGACGCGCAGCCGTTCGGCGTCGAACCGCAGCAGGTCGCCCATGCCGCTGTCCTCGACCGACACCGCACGCTGACGCGGGCGTTCCGGATCATCTGACGCGCTCGGATCGGGTGGCACGACCGGCTCCAGCTCGACGCCGGTCATGTTGCACAGGCTCTCGAAGCGGCGCGTCGGATCATAAACGTAGGCCACGCCGCCCGACATGCCGGCGGCGAAATTCCGGCCGGTGTCGCCCAGCACGACGACGACGCCACCGGTCATGTACTCGCAGCCGTGGTCGCCGCAGCCTTCCACCACCGCGAGCGCACCGGAGTTGCGCACGGCGAATCGCTCGCCGGCGACACCCTGGAAATACGCTTCGCCGGCGATCGCTCCGTACAGCACGGTGTTGCCGACGATGATGTTCTCGGTCGGCTCGCGATTCACTTGCGGATGACGGACGACGACGCGTCCACCGGAAAGACCCTTGCCGACATAGTCGTTGGCGTCACCGGTGAGTTCCAGCGTGACGCCGCGCGCCAGGAAGGCGCCGAAGCTGCCACCGGCATTGCCGTGCAGGCTGATCTGGATCGTGTCCTCGGGCAGCCCGGTGTGGCCGTAGCGCTTCGCCACCTCGCCCGACAGCATGGCTCCGACCGTGCGGTGCACGTTACGAATGTCACGCGAGATGCGCACCGGCTCGCCGCGCTGGATCGCCGGCGCTGCCTGTTCGATCAGCTCGTTGTCCATCGCGCGGTCGAGGTGGTGGTTCTGCCTTTCGCAGTTGTAGATCGCGACGCCCTCGCGTGCCGGCGCCTGGTACAGGATACGGCTGAGATCGACCCCCTTCGCCTTCCAGTGCTCGACCGCCTTGCGCATATCGAGTTTGCCGACCTGGCCGACCATCTCGCTGAATGTGCGGAAGCCGAGTTTGGCCATCAGCTCGCGCACTTCCTCGGCGATGAAGAAGAAGAAGTTGATCACGTGCTCGGGCTGACCGGTGAACTTCTTGCGCAGTATCGGGTCCTGGGTGGCGATGCCGACAGGGCAGGTGTTCAGGTGGCACTTGCGCATCATGATGCAGCCGGCGGCGATCAGCGGCGCGGTGGAGAAGCCGAACTCATCGGCACCGAGCAGCGCGCCGATCACCACATCGCGGCCGGTACGCAGCCCGCCATCCACCTGCACCGCGATGCGGCCGCGCAAACCGTTCAGCACCAGCGTCTGCTGCGTCTCGGCCAGGCCGATCTCCCACGGCGAGCCGGCATGCGTCAGTGAGGTCAGGGGCGACGCTCCGGTGCCGCCCTCGAAGCCAGCGATGGTCACATGATCCGCGCGCGCCTTGGACACGCCGGCAGCGACCGTGCCGACGCCGACCTCGGACACCAGCTTCACCGAAATCCGCGCTGCTGGATTGGCATTTTTCAGATCGGCGATGAGCTGTGCCAGGTCCTCGATCGAGTAGATGTCGTGATGCGGCGGCGGCGAGATCAGCCCTACGCTCGGCGTGGAATAGCGGACGCGGGCGATGTTCTTGTCCACCTTGCGGCCGGGCAACTGTCCGCCCTCTCCGGGCTTGGCGCCCTGCGCCATCTTGATCTGCAGATCGTCCGCGTTCACCAGGTACTCGATGGTGACGCCGAAGCGTCCCGATGCGACCTGCTTGATCGCCGAGCGCATGGAATCGCCGTTCGGCAGCGGACGGTAGCGATCGGACTCTTCGCCACCCTCGCCGGTGTTCGACTTGCCGCCGATGCGGTTCATCGCGATCGCCAGCGTGGTATGCGCCTCGCGCGAGATCGAGCCGAAGCTCATCGCGCCGGTGGCGAACCGCCGCACGATCGACGCCGCTGGCTCCACATCATCCAGCGGCACCGGCTTATCCGCGAACTTCAGCTCCATCAGCCCGCGCAGCGTCAGCAGACGTTTGCTCTGATCGTTGATCAGGCTGGTGAACGCGGAAAACTCTTCGCGCGAGTTGCCACGCGCCGCGTGCTGCAGCTTCGCCACCGAATCAGGCGTCCAGGCGTGGTCCTCGCCGCGCAGCCGGAATGCGTAGTCGCCACCGGCGTCCAGCATCCCGTCGTACAGCGGGTTCTCGCCATAGGCATTCTGATGCCGCTGCACCGCCTCGCGGGCGATCTCGTCGAAGCCCGCGCCCTCGATCGTGCTGGCGGTGCCGGTGAAGCATTTTTCCACGAAGTCGGTGGAGAGTCCCACCGCATCGAAGATCTGCGCGCCGCAATAGGACTGATAGGTGGAGATGCCCATCTTGGACATCACCTTCAGGATGCCCTTGCCCACTGCCTTTAGGTAGTTCTTCTGCACCTCATAGGGTTTCAGCTTCAGCCCATCCTGCTCGCGGATCTGCTCCAGCGTCTCGAACGCCAGATACGGGTTGATCGCCTCCGCGCCATAGCCCGCGAGCACACAGAAATGGTGCACCTCGCGCGCCTCGCCGGTCTCCACGACAAGACCCGTGCTGGTGCGCAGGCCGCGGCGGATCAGGTGATGGTGCACCGCAGCCGTCGCCAGCAGTGCCGGCATCGGGATCCGCGTGGGCGATACGGCGCGATCCGACAGGATCAGGATGTTGAAACCATCCAGCACCGCATCGGTCGCCTCGCCGCAGATGCGATCGACTGCGCGGGCCATGCCAGCCGCACCCTCGCTCGCCGGCCAGGTGACGTCGATCGTGCGGGTGCGGAACGCGTCACCAACCAGCGAGGAGATCGCCCGCACCTTCTCCAGGTCCGTGTTGGTCAGGATCGGCTGCGCCACCTCCAGCCGATAGTGCGATCCCGCATGATGGCCCAGCAGGTTCGGGCGCGGCCCGATCATCGACACCAGCGACATCACCAGCGCCTCGCGGATCGAATCGATCGGTGGGTTGGTGACCTGGGCGAAGTTCTGCTTGAAGTAATTGTACAGCAGCTTCGGCTTGCTCGACAGCACGGCGAGCGGGGTGTCGGTGCCCATCGAGCCGACCGGGTCGTCGCCGTCCTGCGCCATAGGTTCGAGGAAGAACTGAATATCCTCCTGCGTGTAGCCGAACGCCTGCTGCTGCTTCAGCAGTGAGGTCATGTCGTTCGGCCGCGCCGGCGGCAGCTCCGGCATCGGGGCCGGCGATTCGGATGGTTCCGGCAGGTCCTCGAGCTGCACCTGGGTGGCCTTCAGCCACTCGGCATACGGATGCTTGGTCGCAAGCTTCTGCTTCACCTCGGCATCGTCGATGATGCGGCCTTCCTCGAGGTCGATCAGCAGCATCTTGCCGGGCTGCAGCCGCCACTTGCGAAGGATGTGCTCCTCCGGCACCGGTAGCACACCGGCCTCGGACGCCATGATCACATGGTCGTCGTCGGTGATGATGTAGCGCGCTGGCCGCAATCCGTTGCGGTCCAGGGTGGCGCCGATCTGCCGCCCGTCGGTGAAGGCGATCGAGGCGGGGCCGTCCCACGGCTCCATCAGCGCGGCGTAGTATTCGTAGAACGCGCGCCGGTCCGGATCCATAAGCGGGTTCTCCGCCCAGGCTTCCGGGATCAGCATCATCATCGCGTGCGCCAGCGAGTAGCCGCCGGCGACCAGGATCTCCAGCGCGTTGTCGATGCAGGCGGTGTCGGACTGGCCGTGCGGAATCAGCGGCCACATCTTATCCAGATCCGGGCCGATCAGCTCCGACGCCATCGAGCGCCGCCGGGCGTACATCCAGTTCACGTTGCCGCGAACGGTGTTGATCTCGCCGTTATGCGCCAGGAAGCGATACGGATGCGCCAGCCGCCAGGACGGGAACGTGTTGGTGGAGAAACGCTGATGCACCAGCGCCAGCGCCGACTGGGTCAGCGGATTGCGCAGGTCGAGATAGAACGTGCCGACCTGCGGCGCCAGCAACAGGCCTTTGTAGACCACCGTGCGAGTGGAGAACGACGGCATGTAGAGGTCGCTCAGCCCCGGCAGATGCCGCTGATCGGCCAAGCCGCGCACGTTGTTCAGTGTCTGCTTGCGGATGGTCAGGATCTTGCGCTCGAGCGCGTCCTGGTCCTTCACCTTCGAACTGGCCACCACGATCGCCTGGCGGATCACCGGCATCGTCTCGATGACGCGCTGGCCGAGGCCGGTGGTGTCGGTCGGCACCTCGCGCCAGCCGAGCAGGCTCTGGCCCTCGGCCGCGATGTAGTGCTCCAGCAGCCGGATCGCGAAGTCGCGTGCGTTGGCGTCCTGCGGCAGGAAGCACATTGCCACCGCGTAGCGCCCGGGCGGCGGCAACGTCAGGTCGTGCTCCTCCGCCCAGTCGCGCAGCAGCCGGTCCGGCATCTGGATCAGGCAACCGGCGCCATCGCCCACCAGCGGGTCAGCCCCGACCGCGCCGCGATGATCCAGGTTGACCAGGATCTGCAGCCCGCGTCGGATGATGTCGTGCGACTTTCGGCCCTTGATGTTGACGACGAAGCCCACACCGCACGAGTCATGCTCGTTGCGAGGATCGTACAGTCCTGGTCCCGCCGGGGATCCCATCATGGTGCCTTCGATCGCCTCCGTTTCCGCGGACATGGCTTCGCCGTCCGGCGGCCGGACGGTTCGCAAACGGCGACGTTAGCCTCCGCTTTGCTGCGCTGCAACGACCAAGCTGGCGGCAGCGCTTGGGACCACTGGAAGCTCAGTTGGTCCACGCCGTGGCAGCGGGCCGTGTGGGCCACCCGCTCCTGGTTCAGCGCGGCATTGAACCATTGAAGGCGGCTGTGGGCAATCCCGCAGGTCGCAGTGGAGCCCTCAAGCGCCGTCTTCTGACAGCGCGTCGACCGCTAGCCGGCGCGGGGCCGCCTGCCGCGCTGCGCCGCCTTCGGACCCCGACGCTTGGCCGGTGCCCGAGTCGGCGTCGCCGACGGCTTGCGCCCGAGGCCGATCTTCTTCGCCAGCGACGAACGCACCTTGGCATAGTTGGGCGCGACCATCGGATAATCCGCCGGCAACCCCCAGCGCGTCCGGTATTGCGCCGGCGTCATCTTGTATGCCGTCATCAAGTGCCGTTTCAGCATCTTCAGTTTCTTGCCGTCCTCCAGGCAAATGATGAAGTCTTGCTTGACCGACTGCTTGATGGGCACCACGGGTACCGGCTTGGCCGCTTCCACCGGTGCCTGCCCGACATCGCGCAGTGTCTGGTACACCTTCTCGATCAGGCCAGGCAGTGCTTCGGCCTGAACTGTGTTGTGCTCGACGTGCGCCGCGACGATCTGGGCGGTCAGCCTCAGAACCGCTTCCGACGATCCGGTTTCAGCCATTGCTACAGCCTCTGATTGTGCATCCGCCTAATCAATACACGATTATTACCGAATTTGCTAGACGTCTTATCACAGCGGCATTTTCAGAACGATCAGGCGACATAACGCGTTACCGAGAAACGTCGACAGTGAGCAAGTATCGCCCAATGATGCCGGGTTCCGATCGGATCGATTTCCCAGAGCTGCCATAGTGGGAGCATTGCCGACCGCGTGGCGATCTGCCTCAATCGCACGCGACGGACCGCAACCGAGGTGGACCACATGCGTTTCATGTTGCCGTTGCTCGCAAGCCTTGCCGCTCTGAGCGCACTCCCACCGACCGTGCAGGCCCAGCCGGGCGAAACGCTTCGGATCGGCATGGGCGGCGATCCGGATATCCTCGATCCGACCTTCTCGCGCACCTATGTCGGCACCGTCGTGATGACCGCGCTGTGCGACAAGCTGTTCGACTTCGATGCGAAGCTGAACATCGTGCCGGTGCTGGCTACCGGCTACGAATGGGCGGACAGCACGGCGTTGCTGATCAGGGTGCGTGCTGGGGTGCAGTTCCACAACGGAGAGAAATTCGACGCCGATGCGGTGAAATACTCGCTGGAACGCCACCTCAACGCCAGCGGCAGCTTCCGCCGCAGCGAGATCGGTGCGATGGACCATGTCGAGGTGGTCGATCCGCTCACCGTGCGTGTCGTGATGAAGCAGGCGTTCTCGCCGTTCGTCGCCATCCTGACCGATCGCGCCGGGATGATGCTGCCGCCGAAGGCAGCCGAGGTGGGCGGCAGGGAATTCGGCCTGCACCCGGTGTGCGCGGGACCGTTCCGCTTCGTCGAGCGCGTGGCGCAGGACCACATCACGCTGGCACGCTTCCCCGATTACTGGGACGCGCCACGCATCCACTATGAGCGCGTCACCTACCGCATCATTCCCGACAGCAGCATTCGCCTTGCCAATCTGCGGGCGGGCACGCTGGATCTGACGGGGATCGCGCCGCTCGACGCGGAGACGGTCAAACACGATCCGAAGCTGGCGCTGGTATCCGTTCCGAGCCTCGGCTACGGCGCACTGACCATCAACACCGGCAATTTCCCCAAGGCCGACAACCCGCTCGGCCGCGACGCGCGCGTGCGCCACGCGTTCGAGCTGGCGCTGGATCGCGAGGCGCTGAGCCAGGTGGTCTATGCCGGCACCTATCAGCCGAACGCGCAGGCGACATCGGCGTTGAGCCCGCTCTATGTCGAGGAGGTCGCACCGCCGAAGCGCGACCTGGCGAAGGCGCGCGCGCTGCTGAAGGAGGCCGGCGTCAGCACGCCGTTCCCGGTGCCGCTGGTCGTCTACAACACGCCGCAAGACGTGCAGACCGGCGAGGTGATCCAGTCGATGGCGGCCGAGGCCGGCTTCGCGGTGCAGGTCAATGCGATGGAGTTCGGCACCGCGATCGCGACGGTGCAGCGCGGCGACTATGTGATCACGCTGGGCGGCTGGTCCGGCCTGCTGGACACTGACAGCAACGCGTGGAGTTTCCTGCACACGGGCGGCGCGCTGAACCGGGCCGGCTATTCGAACCCGCAGGTGGACGAGCTGCTGGACCGCGCCCGCACGGTGAGCGACCTCAAGGAGCGGCGCGCGGCGTACGAAGGTGTCTGGCAGCAGGTGAGCAAGGACCTGCCGATCATCTATCTCTGGACGCCGCGCAACATTGCCGGGCTAAGCAGGAAGGTGGCAGGGTTCACACTGCTCGCCGACGGGCTGCTGCGCCTGCAGGACGTGCGTCCGGCACAATGAGGTAATCGACAGGAGGAGCCGTCATGCAACGCCTATTCGCCCTGGCCTGCACGGCATTGCTGGCGTTCGGCACCGCCCGTGCCGAGACCACTTTGGTGGTGAGCATAGCAGCCGACCCGACCGGGCTCGATCCCGAGGCGGTGCTCAACAACACCTCGGGCTTCGTGATGGCGACGATCTATGACGGGCTGATCCGCTACAAGCCGGGCACGGTCGAGGTGGAGCCCGGCCTGGCGCAGAGTTGGGATGTCTCGGCCGACGGGCTGAGCTTCACGTTCCATCTGCGCGAGGGGGTCAAGTACCATGACGGCACACCGTTCAACGCCGCGGCGCTGATCGCCACGCTCAATCGACAGCTCGACAAGAACGATCCGAACTACATCGGCAATTCCGGCCCGGTGCAGAACCTGGCCGACTTCACCTATGGCTCGGTCGCGTCGTATCGGGCGATCGACGACCGCACTGTGGAGTTCAAGATGAAGGAGCCGTCGGCCGCACTGCTGGCCAGTCTGGCGATGGTGTGGAACGGCGTGGTCAGCCCAACGGCGGCGGCAAAATACGGCAAGGATTTCCGGAATCACCCTGTTGGCAGCGGACCTTTCATCTTCCGCGAATGGCGGCAACGCGATGAGGTGGTGCTGGACGCCAATCCCGATTACTGGAAGGGCAAGCCGAAGCTCGATCATCTGGTGTTCAAGGAGTATCCCGATGCGCAGCCAGCGCTGCTGGCGCTGAAGCGGGGCGAAGTGCAGATCATGGGCGATGTCGCCACTCCGGTGATCGCGTCGATCCGCGGCGATCCGAACCTGGTGCTGCTGACCCAGCCGGGTCTGGCGGTCAACGGCATGGCGATGCCGAACGAGGTGCCGCCGTTCACCGACAAGCGGGTGCGGCAGGCGCTGAACTATGCGGTGGACAAGGAGGCGATCGACAAGGCGCTGTATGGCGGTCTGGCGACGCCGATGGTCTCGCCCCTGCCCGAGGCACAATGGAGTTTCGACAAGACCATGACCGGGTATCCCTACGACCCGGCGAAGGCCAAGGAGCTACTGGCAGCGGCGGGTGTGCAGCCGGGGTTGAAGGTCGAATTGCTCGCCTATAGTACGCCGCGCGGCTACAACCCGGCGGGGCCGGATCTGGCGGTGGCGCTGCAGGGTTATTTCCAGAAGGTCGGCATCGAGGCGGAGGTGCGCAAGCTTGATATGGGTGCGTTCCTCTCCACGGTGCGATCGGGGAAATATCAGGGGATGTTCCTCTCCGGGTTCAGCGGTGACAACGGCGATCCCGACAACTTCATGGACTCGCTGTTCAACTCGCAGCGGATTCCGGTCGGCGATACCTCGCACTACAAGAACGAGGCGGTGGGGAAGCTGATGAGCGAAGCCGCGCGTGTAACGGATCCCGAGAAGCGACTGGCGCTGTACAAGACGATACAGCGGCAGATCATGGACGACGCACCCTGGGTGTTCGTGAACTCGGTGCTGCAGGTGCGCGCCGCGAGGAAGGAGGTAAAGGGGTTCGGGCTCAATCCGACACAGATGTTCTTCGATATGGATCAGGTGTCGGTGGAGAAGTGACGGCTCCGCCGTCATGGCCGGCGCAGGCCGGCCATCCACGTCTTTTCTGTGCGACAAAGGCGTGGATGCCGGGGCCAAGCCCCGGCATGACGGAACCAAAGGCTACCGCACCCTCAATCGCGGATCGTACTGATCCCTCAGCGCGTCCCCCAGCAGATTGAACCCCACCACCACCAGAAAGATCGCCATCCCCGGGAACGTCGCGATCCACCAGGCGGTCAGAAAATAACCATGCCCTTCGGCCAGCAGCGCCCCCCAGTCGGGCGAAGGCGGCTGTGCGCCAAGGCCGAGGAAGGACAGCCCTGCCGTCTCCACCACCACCGCGCCCGATTGCAGCGTGGCCAGCACCAGCACCGGGGTGAAGCTGTTCGGCAGCACATGGCGCAGCATCACGCGCAACCGCCCCGCCCCGATCGCGCGCGCCGCCATGACAAAATCG
>Ga0209040_10004020_pt1 | contig 11181 bp, 9 predicted proteins | sample BogFormECP12_OM3_FD_188240 | JGI IMG/M metagenome (GOLD analysis project Ga0209040, IMG submission 188240) | Bog forest soil microbial communities from Calvert Island, British Columbia, Canada - ECP12_OM3 (SPAdes) (version 2) | ecosystem: Environmental > Aquatic > Freshwater > Wetlands > Bog ... | reverse complement strand
CGGTCGCTCCAACTGTAAACGCCGCCGTCCAAAAAGTTCAGACCGGAGGCTTCGGCGATCCCAACGGCCTGAAGGGCACCGGCAAACAGGGAGCGAAACTCTACGCCGCGCAGGCCGGCTCGTTTGAAATGCCTGTGGGCCCCGGCCAGGGCAATGGATCAGGCGGCGCGAAAGGCATTAAAGGCACAGTAGCCAGCGCCGACTTCGGCAGCGGCATCGCGAGCGGTGGTAAAGGCGATGGCCGTAGCAACGGAGCAGGGGTTTCGACTGGAGGCTTCGGAGCCGAACAGGTGGTTCACAGCGGACCGAAGATCGCTCAAGCGGATTCAGGCCCCGCAACGATTCCGGTGGAGATCACATACAAGCCGCAGCCGGTTTACACCGACGAGGCCCGCGGCCTCAAGCTGGAGGGTGAAGTTCTGCTGGAAGTACTGTTCGGCGCTAACGGCACGCTGCATGTGAATCGGGTCGTCCGCGGCCTCGGTCACGGACTGGATGAGGCCGCTATTGCCGCGGCCAACAAAATGCGTTTCAAACCAGCCCTGCGCATGGGACAGCCGGTCGATTCGACAGCGGTCGTGCACGTGCTCTTTCAGATGGCGTACTAAGGTTTTGCAAATGTAGTTTCAGGTAATCGATTCGCGGAAATAATCGTTTCAGAAACATCGGTTGAAAGAAATTGGAGAACAGAGTCATGCGTACTTGGAAATGGATGTTCACTGCCGCACTGCTGATCTCGGTGAGCGCAGCCGCGCAGCAGTCTTCGGATTCGCAACCCACAGTGCAACCGAATGCCACTGCAACCATACAGACGGCGCAGTCGGCAACGGCTCAGAGCGCTGCATTGGCGACAACGGCTTCAGCGCAGCCATCCCAGACGCAGCCGGCAACGGCTCCGGCGCCAACGCCCTCGGCTTTGCCCCAGCCCACCACCATGGATCAGGTCGTGGACCGCTTCATCGAACGCGAACGCGGCCTCATGAAGGCGCTCTCCAACCGCACGCCGGTGGTAGAGACCTATCTGCAGAATCTAAGCGCCGATCCGCAGCTCGGTCCCATACCCAGCGAGGATCATTACTTCCTGGGCCGCATGGATATGGGCGAAACCGTCGACCGCAAAGATTATTTGAAAGAGCAGGACAGAGGCATGGAGACGCGACTGATGGGCGGCTTCCACAAGCTGTTCAAGGTCCAGTACCAGCCCATGGGCTTCTCCTGGATGGTCTATGCCGACCGCGCCGACTTTGACCGCGAGCACTACGAATTTCATTACATCCGCCGCGAATTTCTTGGCGATATCCGCTGCCTGGTATTCGACGTTACCCCAAAGAAGAGCGCTGGAAAAGGACGGTTCCTGGGCCGCGTTTGGGTTGAAGATCAGGACTTCAACATCGTTCGCCTGAACGGCACTTATGCTCCCGCGCCGCGAAATTCTTATTTCTTCCACATGGATAGCTGGCGCCTCAACTTGATTCCCGGCTATTGGGTACCAGCTTACATTTACAGCGAAGAAGGCGACTTCAGCGCCGGTGTGAAAAACAAAATGGCCTTCAAGGCGCAGACCCGCATCTGGGGCTACGACCTCAAGAAGGGCGACAAGGATGACGAACTCACGCAGATTCGCGTGGACAGCGTGAAGGATGAAAGCCCAACCGCGCAGGATGCCTCTCCGCTGCAGGCTGAGCGAGAGTGGCAGCAGCAGGCGGAAGATAACGTAATCGAGCGCCTCACCCGCGCCGGTTTGCTGGCGCCCGAGGGCGATGTCGACCACATTCTCATGACCGTGGTCAACAACCTTGAAGTGACCAACAACATCGACCTCCCGCGTCCGGTGCGCACTCGCGTGCTGCTCACCGCTCCTCTTGAAACCTTCAGCGTGGGCAACACCATCGTGATCAGCCGTGGCTTAATCGACGTTCTTCCCGACGAAGCCAGCCTGGCCGCCGTTCTTTCTCACGAACTGGCGCACATCGTGCTCGGTCACAACCTGGGCAGCAAATATGCGTTCAACGACCGCATGCTGTTTTCCGACGATTCCACCTACGCCAACCTGGGCTTCAAACACATCCCAGAAGAAGAAACCGCCGCCGACAAGAAAGCCATCGACCTGCTGAAGAACTCACCTTACGCACAGAAACTCGATAACGTCGGCTTATTCCTGAAGGCGCTGCAAGCCCGCGTCACTCCGCTCAGCGCTCTCTTGACTACTCACCTGGGCAATCCGCTCGCCGAGAATGGAACGCTCAACCGCTTGACGGCCCTTTCCACGCAAGGACCGGCGCTCGACAACGCCAAACTGGATCAGGTCGCAGCGCTGCCGCTGGGCGGACGGGTGAAGATCAATCCCTGGGACGACAAGGCAGAGATGGTGAAAACGGCTCCGGTCGCCATCACTTCAGTGCGCGACAAGATGCCGTTTGAAGTCACGCCGTTCTTTCCGCGGTTAACGCGCTACGGCGGCTCGATTGCCCCGGCCGCTGTGCCAACCACCGCCGCCAACTCGAACTCGGGCAACTGAGCTTCAACGGCAAAGCGCAATCAACAGGTTGCAATAAGACGCAGGCCGGGATCCGGAATCACCTTCCGGGATGCCCGGCCTTCGTTCTTAATTCTTATTCGTCTAACTAGTCATGTGGGGACAGCCGCCCCCGGCCGTCCACCGGGCACAGCCCGGTTTGGAGCGGAGTGTGACTCATTGACGTCAGTGTCACTCGGCGAGGTGAGTGTCCCGTATTGATGGTCAATACGTCAATGCTGTCATCCCGAGCGGAGCGAGGGATCTGGGTATTTGCCGGCGGCGGCAATTGCGATGGAGAGGCATGAACCTAGACCCCTCGCTTTGCTCGGGATGACAACTGCGTTTAATTGGTTGAATCTGAAATTTAAGAGCCCTTGTTTTTCCCCGGCAGCCCCGCCGGATTCTCGTGTGTCCGTTCGCGGAAACTTCCCCTCATGCCGGCAGCCAGCGACACGCTGGATTCACCAAACTTGTCGCGCAGCCGGTCGGCGGCGGCCAGCGCGTCTTTCCAACGCTGCTCGCGCCCACCTTCAAGTAGATTGATCTGATCGGCCTGCGCTTCAAATGACGACGCCTGCACTCCCAGCAGCCGCACCTGCCTGCCCTGCGTCCAGTTCTTGCGGAAGAGCGTGCGCGCCTGTTCGAAAATGTCGCCATCGAGCTGAGTCGCCGCCGGCAGGCTACGAGCTCGCGTGATGGTGGTGAAGTCCTGGTAGCGCAGCTTGAGTTGAATTGTCCGCGCGTAGAAATTCGCCTCCCGCAAACGCCGCCCCACCATCTCGGATAGCCGCATCAGCGTGGCTTCCAGCTGATTCGTATCGGCCGTGTCTTCATTGTAGGTATGTTCGTGGCTGATGGATTTGGCGGCGATGTCGGCGCCTACTTCCGTGTCGAACCATCCTCCGGCATCTTCTCCGCGCGCTTTGCCCGACAGTGCCAGCCCCCACTTACCGAATCGTTCCCCGAGTTCGGACTCTTCCAGGCGCGCTAGGTCTCCCACTTTCCTGATGCCGAGCGCGTGCAACTGGCTCTCCATTACCTTCCCTACGCCGGGAATCTCCCGCACGTCGAGCGGCGCCAGAAACTTTGCTTCTTCTCCTGGAACTATCCACAGCAGGCCGTTAGGTTTCGCTTGCGCCGACGAGACTTTCGCGATCAGACGCGACGAACCCATGCCGATCGAGCAATTCAGGTGCGTTTCCTCTTTCATCCGCTGGTGTAGTTTGTGCGCCGCTTTTAGCGGAGGACCCAGCAAACGCGCCGTCCCGGTCATATCAAGGTAAGCTTCGTCGATGGAAGCCATCTCCACCCGCGGCGAGAATGCTGTCAGCACTTTGTAGACTTTCTCCGAGCACTCGCGGTAGCGCTCCGGATGGCCATCAACGAAGATAGCTTGCGGACAAAGCTTCGCGGCGGTTCGCAGCGGCATAGCCGAGTGCACGCCAAACTTGCGCGCCGCGTAGGATGCCGCCGAGACCACTCCGCGCTCGTGACGTTGTCCTCCGACGACTACGGCTTTGCCTTTGAGCGAGGGATCGAACAGCTCCTCCACCGAGACGAAAAAGGCGTCCATGTCGACGTGGAAGATGGTGCGGGCGAAAGCCGGCAGCTGGGAGGTGACGGCCATGGGGCGATTGTAGCAGGCGGTTCGCTGCGTATGCGCGAGGGATATATTCGGACGTGGAACGTCCCTGGAGCGGGGGTGCGGATTCGCCTTACTTCTCGCGGTAAATTTCCTTCCAGCCGCCGGGGGACAGGAGAACGCCAATACATGCCCCGACGAAACCGAAGGCCGGCGTAAGTATGGCCTTTCCTTTGTTCCCGGTACAGACGATCGATTTGGAGGAGCAGTCATTATCGATGGCGGCGCCAACTCCGAGGCCGGCACCCACGCCGATGGCGCCGCCAATGAGCGTGTTGCGCAGGAGATGCCCGCGACGGCGTGAGGAAACCCGCTGGACGTTCGAGCGCGAAAGAGTTTGGTCCGCTCTGTCGGCCCGGATAATGAGCGCATCGTCGGTAACAGATTGGAATTGCCCTTTGATGGACTGTTTGCTGGTGAGGACGACGTGGACTCGCTGGCCGGGACTGAGTTGTTTAAGGTTGTTCCACGCTGGATTCTCTGCGCCACACCGGGAAGCACTGATAAGCAGGCCGAGGAGCAAAAGCACGGCTCGGAAGTAAGATGCGCACATAAGCATCTCCCGTCTCGAACGGCATCGATCTTACACCCCACCGCAGCTTTCGGTGAAGCACATAAAATGTTGTAAGCGTCGCCCTCGCACTCATCGGCTCGTCTGTATCACCTTGACATCAACGAGACGACAGTGCCTGCCCGACGCTTTTTTCCGCGGCTGGCGCGCCGACTCCCCGCATCTGTCGCACTCGCTCATAAACCTTGCCGTACTCCCGAGCCGACGCGTTCCACGAAAAATCCTTATTCATGCCGTTGCGCATCAGCACCTGCCAGGAAGTCTGGTCGCGGAAAGCCTGCAGGGCGTGCTTGATGGTCAGGAGCAGCGCCTCGCCGGTGTAGTCCGCGAACTTGAAGCCGGTGCCTTTGCCGGAGCGCGCGTCCCAGGGCTCGATCGTGTCATCGAGGCCGCCGGTGGCGCGCACAATCGGCACCGTACCATACTTCAAGCTATAGATTTGGTTCAGACCGCAAGGTTCATACCTTGAAGGCATTAAGAACATGTCGGCCCCCGCCTCAATCTTGTGCGCGATAGCATTGTCGTAAGCCACTTTTATCGCGATCTTGTTGGGGAACTGCTTGTTGAGGCGAGCAAACATTTCTTCGTAGACTTTGTCGCCGGAGCCGAGAACGATCACGATCATTTCTTCGCGGGCCAGGCGGTCCATGATCTGCGCGATCAGGTCAAATCCCTTCTGCGCCGCGAAGCGGGAGACAATTCCGATCACCGGCAGTTTCGCATCGGCATTGTTCACCCCGAATACCGCCAGCAGATCCTGTTTGCACTTCGCCTTGCCCGACAAATCCTGCGGCGAGTATTTGGCCGCAATGAATTTATCCGCTTGCGGACTCCACTCGTCGTAGTCCACTCCGTTTAGAATTCCCGTGACCGTGGCGGCACGGTCGCGCAGCACTCCCTCGAGACCGAAGCCATATTCGGAGGTTTGAATTTCCTGGCTGTACTTCTTGCTCACCGTGGTCACAAAGTCGGAATAGGTCAGCGCGCCCTTAAGAAAATTTACCTGCCCGAAGAATTCCATCTTCGACATGGTGAACAGGTCCCAGGGCAGCATAAGCAGCGGCAGAACCTCCGCTGGAAAAATACCCTGGTAGCCAATGTTGTGAATGGTGAATACGGTACCCACATCGCTGAAGGCTGGGTCCTCGGCATAGACTGTGCGTAACAACACCGGCACCAGCGCCGATTGCCAGTCATGACAATGGAAAACGTGCGGGACACCCAGAATCTTCGTCGCTTCCAGCACCGCGCGCGAAAACAGCGCGAAGCGCTCGGCATTATCTGGATAGTCTCCAGCCGCCGTTCCGTAAAGCGCGTCGCGATCAAAATATTCCGGGTAATCGATAAAATAAAAACTCGCGCCCGACTGGCTTCCACCCTTTACCACCGAAGCGAATCGATACTTATCGTCGAACGGAATTGTGATACTGCCTACCACGGTAACCGGATCGCTCAACTTGGTCTGGCGGTAACGCGGTAGATAGACGCTGACTTGATGCCCCAGAGCAGCCAGGCAGCGCGGCAATGCGCCAACCACGTCCGCCAGGCCACCCGTCTTTGAAAACGGGACCCCTTCCGATGCCACGAATGCGATATGCATGAATCCTCCCGACAAAACCCGCTTTTCGCGGGCGCACGTTATTATGGAATACGCTTGTGGGCCCAACTCCCGGCGCACCACGCGCGGGGTTTACGTGTCAAGTCTATAGGCCCGAAGAAAAGAGGGTCAACGTGCCGAAAGTCGTTTCCACGCGCCGCCCGCAGCACAAACCCAAGTTGGGACAACACTTTCTCGCCAGCGACTCTTTTGCCTTGCAAATTGTCGACACCCTCGGCAACGTTTCGCAAAATACGGTGCTTGAAATCGGCCCCGGACGCGGCGTCCTTTCTTCGCTGCTCACCAAACGAGTCCGCCGCCTGATTGCTGTGGAACTGGATCGCGTTCTGGCAGCGAAACTTCGCCTGCGCTTCAGCATGTTTCCCAACGTCGAGATCATCGAAGCCGATATTCTCTCGATCGACTTCGATTCGCTCCTCGGCCCCAAGCCCGGCCTGCGCCGTCCCGGCATCGAGTTCCGCGCCGAGCCGGTGAAAGTCATCGGCAATCTTCCTTACTACATCACCTCCGACATTCTGTTGCGCCTGTTCGAGTACTCAACGTATTTCGAGACCATCGTCATCCTGGTACAGCGCGAGGTGGCCGATCGCATCGCGGCTGAGCCCGGCAGCCGCGACTACGGCCTGCTCTCCGCCACCGCGCAGCTCTACGCTCGAGTGGAAAAGCTTTTTACCTTGCCACCCACCGCCTTCTCGCCTGCGCCCAAAGTGCACTCCACCGTGCTGCGGCTCACCATCGCACCGCGGCAACAGGAGCTGCAAGTCGAGGGTGACGGCTTTATTGACTTTCTTAAGCTCAGCTTTGGTCAGAAGCGCAAGACTCTGTGGAACAATCTCAAGTCCAACTACTCGGAGCGCAGCCTGCGCACGGCCCTGGCTCACGCACGCGTGAAACCCTCTGCCCGCGCAGAGACCTTGACGCTCGAGGAAAGCGCAGCCTTGTTTCTTGCCTTGCGCGAGAACCACGATGACTCGTAGCATAATTGCATCTGCGGATTTTCTTACTGCACGAATTCGCAAAAAACAGGATTCGCAAGTGCGTTTCGGAACCCGTCGCGAGTCTCTCCGTGGGAGGTCGATCCATGGCCGCAATCCCCGTCCGCCATTCCGCCGTAGCAGGACATTTCTACCCCGGCGACCCAGAAGTGCTGCGCCACGAACTACGCACCCATCTCTCTCAGCCTTCGCTGGAAACGCCGACTCGCGCTCTGGGTTGCATCGTCCCCCATGCCGGCTATATTTACTCTGGTCACGTGGCGGGTGCCGTATTCGAGCGACTGGAGATTCCCGAGCTCTGCCTCGTGATTTGCCCCAACCACACCGGCGTGGGACGTCCCCTGGCGATCATGTGCGAGGGCGCATGGGAAACGCCGCTGGGCCGCGTCCCCATCGATAGCGCGTTCGCCGCCGACCTGCTGCAACGCTGTCCGCTTTTACAGGAAGATTCATCCGCCCATCGCACCGAACACGCCGTCGAAGTTGAATTGCCCTTTCTGCAAGTGCGGCAGAGCCGGCTTAGATTTGTTCCCATTGCGCTGGGCACTGGGGATTTCACGGTGCTTGAGAAGCTCGGTGATGCGATCGCCGGCGCCATCGCAGCGCAGAACGATCCCGTCCTTATTGTCGCTTCCAGCGATATGAATCATTACGAATCTGACGCCATCACGCGCGTGAAAGACCAGCAAGCGATTGCATCCATTCTCGCCCTGGACGCCCGCGCCCTGCACGATGTCGTCACCCGGCAGCACATCAGCATGTGCGGCTTTGGCCCCACCGTAACTATGCTGACCGCCGCCTGCAAGCTCGGCGCAGCATCTGCTGAGTTGGTGAAGTATGCGACCTCCGGCGACATCTCGGGAGATCGAGACATGGTCGTGGGCTACGCTGGCATCATCGTCAGATGAGGGTAGTGATGCAGTTCGGCTTACGCGCCGAGCCAGTTGAGCCGGAGATCCTTCGCTCCGCCTGAAAAACGGCTGCGCTCAAGATGACGCCGCAGTCAAAGTAGCCAAACTACACCACTACCCAGCTGAGGACTGGCTCTAGGCACTAGGTTCCTAGATATCCAATGGCTGGCGCGAACAAGTTCGCCTATCTCTATCTATGGGCGACGCCGCCCGAAGGATGTCCCGACGGTCCAGCACCCGCATGGCTTGAGCCCGCGTTAACTGCGGTCGAAGACGCGTTCCGGACCCGGGGCCCGGAAGTCGCCGAGAAGCTTGGAGCGGATCGCAGTTCCACCGAGCCTGTCTTCGAGACCTGAGCGCTCAAATTATGCAAGTTGCCGTAGGCCCCGCGTGGAATACCCAACCCCGCAGATCCGCTCTTTACGATCAACCGCGACGCTGGCGCATTCGTCTCCAAGGGTCCTCCCTTGCCCACGACAACTGTGCTCACCGTTCCGGTAGGAGCGACCGGCGCATGAAAACCAGGGGCGACAGCGCCCACGTAGTGAATTCCACCGCGCCACCCGTTCCAGCCTCCGGGCTGCCATCCCCAGCCGTATCCGGGCACGTACATCCAATTTCCGTAGTAGAAAGGCATCCAGCCCCACGGGTACGCCGACGCCCACATGTATCCCATGCCCGGGTACCACGCCCACGCGCCATCCATAAACGGATTCCATCCCGCACCTGCCAAGTACGGCTGCCACAAGTTGCCGTAGCCGGGAAGGTTGTTATAAGCGCCGTAATAGCTCAGATCGCTGTAGCCGTAGCCATAGGGCGTGGAATTATTCTTCGCGTATTGATCGTGATATTCGACCGATTGCTTGTCCCACTCGTCGTAAGTATCTTGTTCAAAATTCTTCGCCAGAGTTGGCTTATCGTCGTTCGCCACCTCAAAGGTGACCATCTTTTTCTTTTCCACCTTTACTGCGCCCGACGGACCCACCACCGCCAACTCGTTTTTGAAACTTGCTATCTCCGCCAGGCCGGAAGAACGTGCTACACGAACGTGCGCGGCCTGCCTTAGTTCAACTTTCTCCTGCGAAACGTTCAACCCGAATTCGTCCCCGCTCTTCCCCAGCCAGTTGACGTACATTCGCCCGTTGACCAGCGTCAAGGAGGATATCCGCTTGCCCTCTTCACTCAATCCCAACCTGCTGAACTCGACCGTCGTATCCGGAGTGAGGCGCACCGTGCTGCCGTCTTCAAACTCAATTTCGGCGCGGCCGTTTCCCCCAGTGCGCAGTTGGGCGCCTTGGGTGACGGGAAGATTGGCAAAGGCGTTCTCGAAGCCTAATCCGGAGTTCTTATCAATCTGTACCTTACCCTGCACGTCGCTCAACCGGACGATGCGGACCTGCGAGTCAGCCCAAGTGCGCGGCGCCATAAGCGCGCAAACCAGAGCGATAAACACCATCGTGCGAAATCCCGGCTTATACATAGAAAGCCCCCAGAATATTCGGATCTGCCCGATATTCGAACCTATTAGAACACGGCCCTAACGATTGTTACATTCAAATCTGCGGCATGAAAGAACGGACCTTCCAGGGCTGCCCTGAGCTTGCCGAAGGGCCGCGTAAGATGTTCAAACCTTTCGAGCTTCAGCCCTGGTAGCCAGCGTGTTAGTGCCAGTCACTACCAATCCCGCATTCTTACTTCCCCATCTCCATCAACTCTTTCGCCCGGGCCCGCACCACCTTGATCACCGAAGCATCCTCAACAATCTCACGTAAAACTGGCGCCACGACCTGGATTTCGCTGAGTTCGTTATTCCGGGCCTGTGCTTCCATATGTTTCAGCTCGTCGTCCAGCGCCAACTTCTGGTAGCGGTGATAGTAAGTCAGCCGCCGTCCATACTCCAGCGTTCCGGCCATGTTCTGGAAAAACGCGGTCAACTGCCGTACGGCTTCTTGGGAAGAATAGTTGTAGCGCGCCGTAAAGGACCGCTGGCCATCCTGATAGCTCAACATTTTGCTCCCGGTAAAGGCCAGGTTATGTTTGCCGGAATCGATCTTGCCTGCAAAGTACTGCGCCTGTTTTGCCCACTCAAAGATCCGATCACGATTCCCCGCCGACATCTCGAATTCTGTCTGATACGTCTGCTCGGCAGCACCCTCACCCTCTTTGACAGCGCTCTCATAGCTGCCGTGTCCGCCTGCGTCAACTGCGATCGCGTAGTGAGCAGGCTCCGATCCCGGAAAGTCCAGTGTGAACGTAATCTGCGGTTTCAAAGCCGCGTCGCCGCTCAGCGCCGCTTGCGCCATCAACAGCCCACATATGCCGGGAAACGCCAGCACTCCCACCGCAACGAGTGAAGGCACCCTCACCGTGCTGTGATCCCCTGCCGTTCCAGCGTCCCCGCGGTGTGCAGATGGCAGATGGCGATGGCCAGTGCATCCGACGCATCCATCGGTTCGGGAGCTTCGGCCAGGCTCAACAACCGCGTCACCATGTGCTGCACCTGCTGCTTCTCTGCCCGCCCATATCCCACTACCGACGCTTTAATTGTCAGCGGCGAATACTCCGCCACCTCAAGCCCTGCCGCAGCCGCGGCCAGCATTGCCACTCCCCGCACCTGTCCCAGCTTCAACGCTGATTTCACGTTCAATGCGTAGAAGATTCCTTCAATCGCTACTTCATCCGGCCGGTGCTCGTCGATAAGTAATCCCAGTTCGCCGTAGATGCGCGCCAGTCGCCGAGGCAACGGTTCCCTGGGCGAGAGCTTGATCGCCCCAGACGTCAGGCACACCAAATGCCCCTCGGATTGCATCTCGACAACACCGTACCCGGTGTACTCCCCGCCGCAATCGATGCCCAGAACTCGCATGTGGGTGCAGTTTATCGCGGAAACAGCTCAGATGCTAACTGTGCGAATACATCTGGCCAA
>Ga0209040_10004018_pt1 | contig 11182 bp, 7 predicted proteins | sample BogFormECP12_OM3_FD_188240 | JGI IMG/M metagenome (GOLD analysis project Ga0209040, IMG submission 188240) | Bog forest soil microbial communities from Calvert Island, British Columbia, Canada - ECP12_OM3 (SPAdes) (version 2) | ecosystem: Environmental > Aquatic > Freshwater > Wetlands > Bog ... | reverse complement strand
TTCAAGAAGCACTCCCTACACAGAACTCCTCTCCGCGCTCATGGCGCACAAACCCCAGGTCACACCCCAACACGCCACCAGGCCAGGGGGAACTACGGGTTAAAGAGAGAAAGGGCCAACAATGCTGAGTGCAGCGCATGGAATGCTGGCGATGCTGCAGGTGGTGTTCGGTGTCGCTGGGAACGCGATGGTGTCCCGATGACCGCAAACTCGCCCAGCTCGATCGCCGAATCAGCAAGCAGCACTATCGATCCCGACGCGCAGGCAAGACGCGCGAACGATGGCGAACTGAGCGCACCGTTTCAATCTGACCTGACGATCGATGGGGATGCGGTGGACGCACTCTTAACCGCCGAGGAATTTCCTGCCGAATTCGACGAGCACCCGGACGATGGCAAGTTGTACGCCGAATATCGCCGGCTCGCCGCCGAACAGGCCGCCTTGCGCCGGCTCGCCACGCTCGTCGCCCGCGGGGTCGAACCGTCGGAGGTGTTCGACGCGGTGACCAGGGAACTGTGTCGGTGCGTGCCCGCGGAGAGCGCCGGACTGTGGCGCTACGAAGCCAGCGGCGACATCACGTTGTTGGCGGCGGCTTACCATCCTGCTGCAGCGCCGGCGAAGTGGCCGGTGGGCAGTCAAACACCGATCGCGGGCAACACCCTCGCATCGATGGTGCAACGCACCGGCGGGCCCGCTCGGATGGACAGCTACGACAACGTCGCCGGGGTCCTCGCGACCCACGTGCGTGCGGTGGGCATCCGCGCTGCGGTGGGCGTCCCGGTCATCGTTGATGGACGCGTGTGGGGCCTGGCGGGGGTCGGTTCGGGGCGACCCGGCCCGGTGCCGGCCGACACCGAGGCCCGCATCAGCGGCTTCGCCGAACTGATCGTCACTGCTGTGGTAGCGGTTTATCGCGACGAGCAGAACAGGCAGCTACTCGCTGCGGCGTCACGACGTTCGAATCTGATTGACTCGGTCCTTGAAGGACGAGCGTTCGACGATTGGAGCCTGCGGGAGGTCGCCGGCGACCTTCGGCTGCCGATCAATGGTCCTTTTGTGGTCATCACCGCCCAGGTTCGCACCGGGGGTGATGAGCCGCTCCGCGAGATCGAGTCGAAGCTGCGTAGCCTTGACATCTTTTCGGCGTGGCGGCTGCTGCCTGATTTGCAGGTTGGGGTCGTGCACGTCGCGTCCGACCAAAAACTCGACATGGTCGTTGCCCTGCTGTCTCGGATGACAACGGCGCGAGTGGGGGTCAGTGCGGCCTTCGAGGATCTGCGCGATACGCCACGAGCCTTGCATGTGGCAAGAGTGATGTTGCGCGGCCCGACCGACTCCACATCCTCGGTCGCGGTGTTCGACGGCACCATCCTGGCCACCGCTGCCGTCAGCGCGCCCCAGGTGATGATCAAAACGGTCGGCGCTGCGTTGGACGGCTTCGGCGACCTTGCCGACGACGAGCGGGAGATGCTTTTTGAAACGTTTCGGGTGTGGCAGGACAACGATGCGTCGGTGGGCGGTGCGGCTGCGGTACTTTTTTGCCACCCGAACACGGTCCGCCACCGCTTACGCCGGATCGAGAAACGTACCGGCCGATCCCTCTCGCGGCCTAGGGATGTCGCCGAGCTGTGTTTGGCGTTCGAAGTACACCGCCGTCTCATGTCGCCGAAACCCGTTGACACTGTGTACGAACGGAGAGCAGCGACTGAAACGCCGCGCCCGCGCCGACGACACGCCGACGCGGCGACGGCGTTCCGGCGTAAACGCTCAGCCTTCGGATAGCAACTGCTTCTTGAGGACCTTACCCATCGCGTTGCGCGGCAGCGAGTCCACCACCCGCACCTCACGCGGACGCTTGTGCACCGAAAGCTGTTGGGCAACATAGTTGATCAGCTCCTCGGCGCCCAGGTCGGGCGAGCCGACGATGAATGCGACGATCCGCTGGCCCAGGTCCTCGTCGGGCAGTCCGACCACCGCGGCCTCCTGCACGCCCGGATGTCCGAGCAGCGCCGTCTCGATTTCCCCTGCGCCGATGCGGTATCCGCCGGACTTGATCAAGTCGACCGATTCGCGCCCGACGATGCGGTGCATCCCGCCATCATCGACCACCGCGACGTCACCGGTGCGGTACCAGCCGTCGGCGTCGAGGGCCTCGGCGGTGGCCTCCGGGCGGTTCAGGTAGCCGTCGAACAGCATCGGGCCGCGAACATGAAGCCTCCCAACGGTTTCCCCGTCGTGCGGCACCGGTCCGTCGGAGTCGTCGACCAGCCGGGTCTGCACACCGGCCAGTGGTAGGCCCACCCAGCCCGCGCGACGCTCACCGTTCGCCAGCGTCGACAGGGTGATCAGCGATTCCGTACTTCCGTAGCGTTCGACGGGCTGGTGCCCGGTGAGCTGCGCCAGCCCGTCGAACACCGGCACGGGCAGCGGGGCGCTTCCCGACACCAGCAGCCGCGCCGATCGAAGCGTCTCGGCCGCCGCCTGATCGGCAACCACCCGCGACCACACCGTGGGGACACCGAAAAACAGCGTGCCCCCGGCTTCGGAACTGGCCTGGGCGTAGCCGGCCGGTGTCGGTTTTCCGGTGTGCACGAAGCGATTTCCGATTCGCAGCGACCCAAGCAGGCCCAGCACCAGTCCGTGCACGTGAAACAGCGGCAACCCGTGCACCAGAACATCGTCGGCCGTCCACTGCCAAGCCTGCGCCAGCGCGTCCAAGTCCGCGGCGATCGCTCGCCGGCTCAGCTGCACTCCCTTCGGCAGCCCGGTGGTGCCCGACGTGTAAATCACCATCGCGGTGGCATCCGGTGACGGCTCGGGATATCGGTGCCAGGAGCGGGCGTGCACCCGCACCGGGATGTGCGGCAGCCCCTCCGGCTGGTCGGGCTCCGGCCCCAGCCAGGCCGCCACCCCGGAGTCGGTAAGCATGTGGCGGCGTTCGGCCACGCCGACATCGGAGGGCACCGGGACGACGGGCACGCCGGCGATCAGGCAGCCCGTGATCGCCAGCACCGTCGACGCCGTCGGCGTAGCCAGCACCGCGACGCGGTGCGCGCCGCCGACCCGCTCGGCCACCGACGTTGCCGCACCTACCAAGTCGCTGCGGCTCAGCACTACCCCGTCGATGCGTATCGCGTCGGCGATGTCGGTGGCGGTAACTTCCGAGGGGTCCAGCGAGGCGAGCAGCACGTGAGTGAGGCTACCCCGGTGGCTAGGCCGGGCTGCGGCGCATGTGGGGATCGGTGGCCACCCTTGGCTCGGGGGTGTCCGGTCGCGGAAACAGCGCCCGCAGCACCGCTGGGGGCCGGAACGGCGCCCATGCGCCCTGGGGCTGGGCCAGCCGATCTGCAATGGCCCAGACCACGGCCGGATGGTGGCCGTAGCCGATGTGGCTGCTTCGCACCTCGATGTTTTCGGCACGCTCCGATGGCGGGTTCATGCACGTCCGCCAGGCGACAATGCCGTCGCAACGCGAGTAGACCGCGGTGGCGGGCACCGGGAGCGGATCGCTTTCCATGGGCAGCGGCAACTCGTGCGCCACGACGTGCAGGTGCTGATATCGCTTGAAGCTCGGGGTGGCGCGAGATTCGCTGGCGTCTGTCATGCCGAACGGGCTGCCGAGCGTGATCACTTGGCGTACCGCCGACGGATGACGGCGGGCCAGCGTACGTGCGAAGATGCCGCCCAGGCTCCAGCCGATCAGGCTGACTGGAGCGTCATATCGGTTGTGCAGCTTCTCGAGGCGGTCGGCGATCCCGGCCACCGCATTGGCTGTCGGGCCGACGTTGCGGCCGAGCCGCCAGCCATGCGCCCGATACCCGAGGCGGCGCAGGATGCGCCGCAGTATCCAGGTGGAGCCGTCCCCGGCCAGCAGGCCGGGCAGCACCAGCACCGGATGCCCGTCGCCAACCGGCAGCAACCGCTGCAGCGGTAGCACGGTGAGCAATTGGCCGTACTCGATCCCCGCACGCGGGATGTCTGTCAGGTAGAGATACAGCGCGGGGGGGTCGGCGGGGAGATCGACGGGCTCGAGCATGTCAGTCCCGCTCGTCCCAGATCTTCATCAGGGTGGAGAGGATCTCCTCGCCGCGGCCCAGCCCGGCGAGATGACTTTCCTCCGGCAAATGGAACAGCTCGGCGTCGGGCAGCCGGGACACGACGTGTTCGCCGTGCGAGAACGGGATGATGTGGTCGTGGTCGCCGTGCCACCAGCGGACCGGGACCTTCACCTCATGCAGCCGGAATCCCCAGTCGCGGGCGAACAGGATGACATCGTTGAACGGCGCGGCCAACTGCTTGCGGCTGCCGTTGAGCAGGTCGTCGAGGAACATCGCCTTGAACTCGGGACGGGTCAGCAGGTGCCGGTCGGCTGCGGGTGAGAGCATGGCATAGACGTCGAGCGCGGTGGACGCGACCGGTCGGATCGACTGGATCACCAGGCTAGCCCCCACCCGCAGCGGGCTCCCGCCGAACTTTAGCAGCGGCGCGACCCGCAGGCCGAGGTTCATCGCGCCACCGCTGATCGCTTCGGGACCCTGCGTCGGTGCCACGCCACCGAGCACGGCGACGGCCACCACCCGGTCGGGCAGCCCGGCGCCACAGGCGAGGCTGTACGGACCACCGCCGGACAGGCCGACCACGGCCATCTTGTCGATCCCCAGCGTGTCCGCGATGGTGCGCAGGTCGTCGGCGAAGGCGGAGATCGTCGGGTACTGATGTGGCGTCGACGAGCCGATGCCGGGGCGGTCGACGCCGATCAGACGGACGTTGTGGTCCTCGGCATAGACCCGGGCCTCCATCGGGATCTGCCGGCGGGCGCCGGGAGTTCCGTGCAACCAGAACACCGCGCGCCCCCACGGGGCGCCGAACTCGGCGAAGCCGATCTGGCGGTCGTCGCCGACGGCGATGTCGCCTTCAAGCTTGGGGCGGGCAATAGTGACGGCCATGCCGAGCAGCTTTGCACGTGTGAGCCTGGTTACAAAAGGCCCAGCAAACCGCTAGGCGTTCAGCGCCCGCTCGCCGATGACGCGTTGGTCCCGCAAGGTGGCCAGCTCGGAGTCGGAAACGCCGAGGGCACGCAGGATCTCGTCGTTGTGCTGACCGAGCGTGGGTGGGGCCGTGCGGTGGTGCCGGGTCGGCCCGGGGGTGATGCGAAACGGCCAACCGGGATAACGGTGCGCCTCGGTGATCGGATGCTCGAACTCCTCGTAGAACCCGCGCGCGTCGAGTTGGGAGATCTCGTACATCTGGTCGCCGGTGATCACCCGCTCCGCCGGGATATTCTGGGCCCGAAGGGCTTCCACGATTGCCGCCGCTGTCTGCGTGCGGGTCCAGGCGGCGACCATCTCGTCGAACGCGTCGTGGTCGACCGGCTGGTCGGGCACCGACTCGGGTACGGACAAAGCCACCCACACTCCGTCCTCGCGGGTCGGGTAGACGCCTTGCAAATAACCGCGCCGGCGGTTGCCCACCCGTGGCCGGACAACACCGGTCATCGAGTATTCGATCACCGGTTCGGCGGTCACACACGCGGCGACCTCGATCTGGGCGACCTCGATCAGTCGGCCCTCCCCGGTGCGGCTCCGGTGCTCGAGCGCGGCCAGCAGCGCCACACCGGCGTGCACACCGACGACGGGATCGGCGGGCCCCTGCGGGTTGCACGGCGGCCCGTCGGCATAGCCGGTGACCGCCGACATACCCGAGGTCTGCTCGATGTTCAACGCCCAGCCGACGTAGTCGCGCCAGGGGCCGTGCAGGCCGAAACCCGGCATCCGGACCAGGATCACGTCGGGCTTGACCGCCACCAGCGATTCGTAGTCCAGGCCGAACTGCTCCACCACCCGCGGCGAGAAGTTCTCCACGACGACGTCGGCCTGCGCGGCCAGCCGACGAGCGATCTCGAGGCCGCGCCGCGAAGTCAGGTCGAGCGTGAGGTCTCGCTTGTTGAGGTTGGTGGCCTGCCATAGCGCGCTGCGCTCGTACCAGTCGTCTCCCTCAAAGGGAAACGCGCCCGAATAGCGAAAACCATCGGGCCGCTGGATGGACTCGACCTTGACGATGTCGGCGCCGAACGCACCGAGGTAGCAGGTCAGATAGGCCCCGGCCCAGAACGTGCTCAGGTCGAGCACCTTCAGCCCCGCGAAGGGAAGCGCGGCCCGCGCTTCCTGACTGGGCGCCGGATGCGGCTGCGCGACAGAGGGTTTGGTGAACCGGCACGCCTTCCCCGGGCGCTGGAACGACCAGCCGTCTCCCCCACCCTCGACGAAGAACCCGCGCTCGGCGTATTGCGGGCATTCGAGAACGGTGGCACCGTCGTTGACCGGGGCGGCCGGAATGCGCAACGCCTGGCTCAGTTCGACGATGTCCGCGACGGATTGTTTGGCGAGCAATGGCTCTGCGCGCGCGAAGAATTCGGCGCGCTCGGGCCCGCCCATCGTGATCGCGATCTGCTGCTCGGCGAACTCGGACAGGCCGAGCATCGCGCATACGTCCAGCCAATGCTGGCCGGTCAGGCAGTTGATCCCCACCCAACCGTCGGCGGCCCGCACGACACCCAGCATCGGACCCGACCGCGGGTTGGCCGGCAGTCCGAGGCGACGCATCCGCTGCGCCATCAGCATCGGATACGGCAGCGTCGACAGCAGCGCCTCGCACTCCGAGACGTCGACCTCCCTGAGCCGATCGCCGGCGGCCGGCAGCCGCAGCGCGGTCAGCGCACCGAGCGCGCCGTAAGCGCCCGCGACGTATTCGGGGATGCGGCCACCGACCTGCACCGGCGGACGCTCAGGGTCCCTGGCACTGACCCAGCCCGACGCGGCCTGCAGAGTAAGCGACGTGGCCTGCCGGTCACGCCACGGCCCTGTCTGACCGAAGCGAGAAATGCGGAGCAGCACCAGGTTCGGGTTGAGTCGCTGCAGGGTGTCGACGTCGAACCCCCAGCCGTCCAGCGTCCCGGGCGCGAAATTCTCCACCAGCACGTGCGCCCGCGCGATCAGCTCGGCGGCGCCCGCCAGCGTGGCGCTCCTCTTGCCGGCGTTGAGGTACTCGAACAGCCCGGACCGCTGCGGGTCGGGGACGCCGCCGGGGAACGGACCCCAGCGGCGCAGCGGGTCTCCGGCGGGCGGCTCGATCTTGGTGACCTCGGCGCCGAGGTCGACGAAAAGCTTTGTGGCGTAAGGACCTGAAATCTCGTTCGCGAGTTCGACGACGTGGAGACCGGCTAAGGGTCCCGTCACGCAGGCATCCCGATAGCCTTCGGCTCCATGTACTGATGCAGGCTGCCGATTCCGCCGCCCTCACGACCGAACCCGCTTAACTTGAAACCGCCAAACGGCGCGTCACCGGGACCGATGCCGTTGACCGCGATCTGGCCGGTGCGGATGCGTCGGGCAACGCCGACGGCCCGGTCCACATCAGAGCCCCACACCGCACCGGAAAGTCCGTACCGAGAGTTGTTCGCGATCGCTACCGCGTCGTCGTCGTCGCTGTAGCGGAGCACGCTCAACACCGGCCCGAACACCTCTTCCTGGGCGATGGTCGAATCCGGATCGACCTCGGCGAGGATCGTCGGTTCGAAGAAGAACCCGACATCCTGGCCGGCCGGACGACCGCCGCCGGTCATCAGCTTGGCGCCGTCGTTGAGCGCGCCGTCGACGTGCGCCTGGACACGCTGTAGCTGCGCCGCGCTGATGAGCGGGCCCATCTGCACGTCGGGATCGGTGGGGTCGCCGACGCGCACCGCGCGGGCCAGCTCGACGAGCCGGCCGACGACGTCGTCGTGCAGCGAATCGGGCAGCAGGAGCCGACTGTGCAGGATGCACGCCTGTCCGGCATGTAGCGAGCAGCAGTCGAACAGCATCTGTTCGAGCATCTGGTCGGTCACTACAGTGTCGTCGAGGACGATGCTCGCTGACTTCCCGCCGCACTCCAACAAGAGGCGCTTCATGGCGTCGCCGGCGGCCCGCATGACCTCGCAGCCGACCGCCGAGCTGCCGGTGAAGCTGATCATGTCAATGCGCGGGTCGGTGGTGAGCAGCTTGGCCGCCTCGAGGCCCGACGGGGTGACGACGTTGACCACGCCCGGCGGGATGTCGGTGTGCTCGTCGATGATCTTGGCCAGCGCGAGCCCGGCCAGCGGCGTCAGCGGCGAGGGCTTGAGCACGACGGTATTGCCAGCCGCCAGAGCGTTATTCACCTTCATGACGTTGAGGCAGTGCGGGAAGTTCCACGGCGTCAGGATCGACACGACGCCCAGGGGCTCGTGGCACATCAGCGTCGTGCCCGCGCCGACGCCGGTGACCGGCCGGTCGCCCAGCTCGGCGGCGAGCTGGGCCGCGCGCATGGACATGTATCCGGCGCCGTCGACCTGCATCACGCGTTGGTTGGCGGTGCAGCCCCACTCCACTTGAGACAGCGCGAAGAACTCGTCGTTGTGCTTCAGCAGGGCATCGCCCAGCTGGTTGAGGCAGCCGGCGCGCTCCTGGTGGCTCGTGCGGGCCCACGGCCCCTCGTCGAAGGCCCGCCGCGCGGCCGCGATCGCCTCGCCGACCTGGGCGACGCTCGCATCGGGTGCGGTTGCGATGCTCTGTTCGGTGGCCGGAGCGATGTCGTCGTACCGACCATCCTGTGGCTCGACCCATCTTCCGTCGATGTAGAGCTGGTAGGTGTCAACGAAGTCGGCCATCTGATTCCTCACCCGGACGTCGGTCATCTAGAGACACAGTGTTCACCCGTCGGGCGCGGGCGTCAATCACTAACCGCGTGAATTCCAGGCGCTTTCAATATGTTGACGCTGTATTGACAGCCGCGGGCAGCGCGGGGTAGACACATTCTCGCAAGACAGATTGCGCTGATCTGTCGGATCCCGTGTCCCGCGAGAGGGGCCCATTGTGCGTACTGAGTTCCCATTGCACTCCCCCGATTTCTACGCCGGCGATCCGTACCCCGCTTACCGCGAGCTGCGCGCGACGTCGCCGGTGCACTGGAACGACGTCACCAACTTCTGGGCACTGCTGAAGTACGAAGACATCCGCTTCGTGTCGAGCAACCCGGCGCTGTTCTCCTCGACCAAGGGCATCACCATCCCCGATCCGGCGCTGCCGAACCCGGTGCAGCAGGGCAGCCTCATCTTCACCGACCCGCCGCGGCACCGGCAGCTGCGCAAGCTGGTCAACTCGGGGTTCACCCGCCGGCAGGTGACCATCCTGGAGCCGAAGATCCGCGAGATCGTGCGCGGGATCCTCGACGAGATCGAACCCGGATCCGCCCACGAGTTCGCCGAACAGATCGCCGCTCCCCTGCCGACGTGGATCATCGCCGAGCTGCTCGGCGCCCCGCGCGATGACTGGGAGCAATTCCGCGCGTGGTCGGACGCGGCCGCCGGAACAGCCGACCCCGAGATAGAACTCGACACCACGGTGGCCCTCGGCCAGTGCTACGAGTACTTCCAAAAGCTGATCGCCGCCAGGCGAGTCGAAGCGCGTGACGACATGCTGTCGATTCTGGTGAGCGCCGAGATCGACGGACATCGCCTTACCGACGATGACCTGCTCAAGTTCGCGTTTCTGCTGCTGGTGGCCGGCAATGAAACCACTCGCAATCTGATCGCGCTGGGCACCCTCGCGCTGATCGAGCACCCCGACCAACGCCGCCTGCTGGTCGATGATCCCTCGTTGATCCCGGGCGCCGTCGAGGAAATGCTGCGGTGGAACAGCCCGGTGGTCCACATGGCGCGCGCCGCGACCACCGACGTCGAGATTCGCGGTCAGCTGATCCGGCGGGGCGACGTGGTGGTGATGCTCTACGGGTCGGCCAACCGCGATGAGGACGTATTTGGCTGCGACGCAGAAGAGTTCAAGGTGACTCGGCACCCCAACCCGCACATCGCGTTCGGGTGCGGCGAACATTCCTGCCTGGGCGCGCAATTGGCCCGCCTCGAGGCGTGGGTGATGTTCGACGAGCTGCTGCGCCGATTCCCCCGGCTCGAGCTGGTCGGCGAGGTGGACCGGATGCGGGCGACGATGATCCCCGGCGTCAAGCGGATGCCGGTGAGGTTGGGGACCTAGGGCATGCAACTCGACTACACGCCCGAGCAGCTGCAGCTGCGCAACGAGATCCGCGCCGCGCTGGAAGAGGTGATGACGCCCGAGCGCAGCGCCGCGGTGGCCGAACGCATCGAGGGCGGCACCGCGGTGCGGGAATGCGTACGCGCCCTGGCGGCGGCCAACCTGCTCGGCGTTGGTTGGCCCAAAGAATATGGGGGACGCGGATTCTCGGCGGTCGAGCAGTTCATCTTCGGCGAAGAGGCGCGGCGGGTCGGCGCTCCGATCCCGCTGGTGACGCTCAACACGGTCGGGCCGACACTCATGCAGTACGGCACCGAAGAGCAGAAACAGAAGTTTCTGCCCGCGATCCTGGACGGCACCGTGGAGTTCGCGATCGGCTATTCCGAGCCGGGCGCGGGAAGCGACCTGGCCTCGCTGCGCACCAGGGCCATCCGCGATGGGGACGAGTGGGTGATCAACGGCCAGAAGATGTTCACCAGCGGCGCCGCCTACGCCGATTACATCTGGCTGGCCGCCCGCACCGATCCAAACACCAAGAAGCACAAAGGAATTTCCATCTTCATCGTGCCTACCTCGTCGCCCGGGTTCTCCTGGCAACCGCTGCATACCATGACGGGCATCTCCACCTTCTACACGTTCTACGACGACATGCGGGTCCCGGCAAGTGCGATCGTGGCCGGCGAAAACCAAGGATGGCAGCTCATCACCACCCAGTTGAACTTCGAACGCGCGGCCCTGGGAAACCTCGGCGCCCTCGAGCCGCTGTTCGAGAAGACCCCGCGCTGGGCCACCACCACCGACCTCGACGGTGGCCGCGTCATCGATCAGCCCTGGGTGCAGCTCGCGCTCGCCCGGGTGGAGGCGCAGGTCGCCGCCTACAAGCTCGTCAATATGCGGGTGAACGCCGCCATGACGAGGGGCGCGCTGAACATGGGAGAAGCCTCGGCCGCCAAGGTGTTCGGCACCGAGCTCACCCAACAGGTCGCGCGCGAGCTGCTGGAAGTGCTCGACCGCAACGGGTTACGCCGCGGCGCAGACGCGCCGCTGCGCGGGGAGCTCGAATCCGCCTCCCGGGTGGCCGTCATCAACACCTTCGGCGGCGGCGCCAACGAAATTCA
>Ga0209040_10004017_pt1 | contig 11182 bp, 9 predicted proteins | sample BogFormECP12_OM3_FD_188240 | JGI IMG/M metagenome (GOLD analysis project Ga0209040, IMG submission 188240) | Bog forest soil microbial communities from Calvert Island, British Columbia, Canada - ECP12_OM3 (SPAdes) (version 2) | ecosystem: Environmental > Aquatic > Freshwater > Wetlands > Bog ... | reverse complement strand
CGCGGCGCACGCAGGATCGACAACGAGCCCACGTACAGCGGGGTGGCGGTGTTCTCCAGCTGATAGAACGACGCGTCCGAAGTGGACAACCTCGCCACGTCGCCTCTCCCCTGGTAATCCCTTATGAATTCGTCGACCGATCGGCCTGCCGCTCACGGTAACCGTCCACGCGGGCGTGCCGCAGCGCGGGTACGCGCCCGCGACGATTGTGCGATGATCGTCACAGTCGTCTGCCACTCTCCAGCAGGCTTACCTTTTCGGCCCCGTCGTAAGCATTGGGAGAGAGCATTGTTGACAAGTCCCAGCCCATCCGACCGCGACGCCTTCGCGGTCGTGCCCGTCGTCGACTATGAACCGCCGGCGCGTGACGTCCGGCACTGTCGGCCGCCTTCACCCACCGTGCTGCGGCGGCGTAATACGCATGTGCAGCAACGGCATTCGAGCCGACACGCCGTGGCCGGCGCGTCGTCGGCCATGTCGGCGCCGCTGCGGCAAGCGGCGTGCTTCGCCGATGCGGTGCTGCGCCGGGTCCTGGAAGTCATCGACCGTCGCCGCCCCGTCGCGCAGTTACACGGGCTGCTGGCCGCGGGCCTCGTCGACTCGGTGTTGTGCGCTAATCGGTTGGCGGCCGGCCACGACGCAGCGGCGGTGCTGCGCCGGGTGCGGCTGCAGGCGGTGGGCGCACCGGACAGATTCGCGGCGGCCGAGGTATTCGGGAGCTACAGCCGCGGGAGCCGCGTCCACGCCATCGCCTGTCGCATCGAACGAGTCGCGGGCGGACGATGGCAGGTGGTCGCGCTGCATATCGGCTGACCGCAGGGCGCGGCTATGTCCGCTACCGTCGTCGGGCTGATTTCGGCTTGGCGTGCCGGCCTTGCCGGCGCGCGGCTTCACGCCGCTCGCGGCGACTACCGCCGGCCCCGGCCGCCGCCGGCTGCCCGCCTCCGTTGCCCTGCACCTGCGCCGAACCGTCCTCGGCGGGACCGGAATACGTCAGTTGCGGCGCCTCGGTCTCAATCCCCTTGGCGCGCAATGCAGTTGCTGTTTCGCGCGCTCCGCCGGACTCGGCAGCAGTCCGCTGCTGTGCGCTGGCCGCCGCGGCGGTGGCGAACTCCGCCAGGTCCTCCGGCTCCTCGACGGGTCCGACCTGCGGAGCCGGGACCGCCTCGACGGTGACGTTGAACAAGAAGCCGACCGACTCCTCCTTCAGTCCCTCGAGCATGCCGCTGAACATGTCGAAACCCTCGCGCTGGTACTCGACCAGCGGATCGCGCTGGGCCATCGCGCGCAGGCCGATGCCCTCTTTGAGGTAGTCCATCTCGTAGAGATGCTCACGCCACTTGCGGTCGATGACGTTGAGCAGCACGTTGCGCTCCAGCTGCCGCATCGCGCCCTCGCCGGCGAGTTCCTCGAGCTCGGCCTCCCGCGCCGCGTAGGCGCGCTCGGCGTCTTCGACCAAGGCGTCGAGCAGTTCCTCGCGGGTAAGCTCACCGGGCTCACCGATGGCCTCCGAGTCGATCAGGTCTTTGTGATCGATGTTGACCGGGTACAGCGTCTTCAGCGCGTCCCACAGCTGTTCCAGATCCCAGTCCTCGGCGTAACCCTCGACGGTTGCGCCGTCGACGTAGGCGGTGATCACGTCGACCAGCATGTCGCGAGCCTGCTGCTGCAGGTTCTCGCCTTCGAGGATCCGGCGACGCTCCTCGTAGATGACCTTGCGCTGCTGGTTCATCACCTCGTCGTATTTGAGGACGTTCTTGCGGACCTCGAAGTTCTGCTGCTCGACCTGGGTCTGTGCGCTCTTGATCGCCCGGGTCACCATCTTGGCCTCGATCGGCACGTCGTCGGGCAGATTGAGCCGGGTCAGCAGCGTTTCCAGCGCGGCGCCGTTGAAGCGGCGCATCAACTCATCGCCCAGCGACAGATAGAAGCGTGACTCACCGGGGTCGCCCTGACGGCCGGAGCGGCCGCGCAGCTGGTTGTCGATGCGACGCGACTCGTGGCGCTCGGTGCCCAGCACATACAGCCCGCCGGCCTCGATCACTTCCTTGGCTTCCTCGGCCGCCTCGGCCTTGACCACCGGCAGCTCCTCGTGCCAGGCCTCCTCGTACTCGTCCGGCGTCTCCACCGGGTCGAGGCCTCGCTCGCGCAGCCGGAGGTCGGTGAGAAAGTCGACGTTGCCGCCCAAAACGATGTCGGTACCGCGACCGGCCATGTTGGTGGCCACCGTGATGGCGCCGCGCCGGCCGGCCTGGGCGACGATGCCTGCCTCCTGCTCGTGGTATTTGGCGTTGAGCACGTTGTGCGGGACGCGTCGTTTCTGGAATTGACGCGACAGGTACTCCGAGCGCTCCACGCTGGTGGTACCGATCAGCACCGGCTGACCCTTCTCGTAGCGCTCGGTGACATCGTCGACGACCGCGATGTACTTGGCTTCCTCGGTCTTGTAGATGAGGTCGGACTGGTCGGCGCGGACCATGGGCTTGTTCGTCGGAATGCTCACCACGCCGAGCTTGTAGATCTCGTGCAGCTCGGCGGCCTCGGTTTGCGCGGTTCCGGTCATGCCGGCGAGCTTGTCGTAGAGCCGGAAGTAGTTCTGCAGCGTGATGGTGGCCAGCGTCTGGTTCTCGGCCTTGATCTCGACGTGCTCCTTAGCCTCGATGGCCTGATGCATGCCCTCGTTGTAGCGCCGCCCGATCAGCACCCGGCCGGTGAACTCGTCGACGATGAGCACCTCGCCGTCGCGGACGATGTAGTCCTTGTCGCGGTTGAACAGCTCCTTGGCCTTCAGCGAGTTGTTGAGGTAGCTGACCAGCGGCGAGTTGGCGGCCTCGTAGAGGTTGTCGATGCCGAGCTGGTCCTCGACGAACTCCACGCCGAGCTCGTGCACACCCACGGTGCGTTTGCGCAGGTCCACCTCGTAGTGGACGTCTTTCTCCATCAGCGGCGCCAACCGGGCGAACTCGGTGTACCAGTTCGACGCGCCGTCGGCGGGCCCGGAGATGATCAGCGGCGTGCGGGCCTCGTCGATCAGAATCGAGTCCACCTCGTCGACGATCGCAAAGTTGTGCCCGCGCTGAACGCATTCCTCGAGCGAGTGCGCCATGTTGTCGCGCAGGTAGTCGAAGCCGAATTCGTTGTTGGTGCCGTAGGTGATGTCGGCGGCGTACGCGACGCGCCGCTCGTCGGGCATCATCTGCGCGAGGATCACGCCGACGTCCAGACCGAGGAAGCGGTGCACCCGGCCCATCCACTCGCTGTCGCGTTTGGCCAGGTAGTCGTTGACGGTGACGATGTGCACGCCCTTGCCGCCGACGCCGTTGAGGTAGGCCGGCAACACCGAGGTCAGGGTCTTGCCCTCACCGGTCTTCATCTCGGCGACGTTGCCGAAGTGCAGCGCAGCAGCGCCCATCACCTGCACGTCGAAGGGGCGCTGGTCCAATACCCGCCAGGCCGCTTCCCGGGCCACCGCGAACGCCTCGGGCAGCAGGTCGTCGAGGCTTTCCCCGTCGGCGTGCCGCTTCTTGAACTCGGCGGTCTTGGCCCGCAGTTCGGCGTCGGTCAGTTTCTCGATGTCGTCGGACAAGCTGTTGACATAGTCGGCCACGCGCTTGAGGCGCTTGACCATGCGACCTTCACCAACGCGCAGCAACTTATCCAGCACAGCTTTGTCCCCTACGGATCGGAGTCTCGGGCGTCCTCCATCCTAGGTGACGAGCCGGCGATGGCCGTCGCAGCTGCGGTCGCGAGCGCGGCGCAGCCAGGGCAGCGGGTCGTCGCCGCTCGAACGACCCGTCAGGCCAACCGGATCAGCCCATAGTCGTAGGCGTGCCGACGGTAGACCACCGAGGGGCATTCGGTCTGCTTGTCGTAGAACAGGAAAAAGTCGTGGCCGACCAGCTCCATCTCGTACAGCGCGTCCTCCACCGACATCGGCTTGGCCGGGTGTTCCTTGATGCGCACCACCCGACCCGGCTCATGGTGGCCGTTGGTGCCGTCGTGCTCAGGCGGGACCTCGGTGTCGAGCGCCGGCTCAGGTGGCAGGACGGCGGTCGCGGCGGCCAATGAGACCGGGGTCTTGTCGCCGTAATGCACTTTGCGGCGATCCTTGACGCGACGCAGCCGGCTTTCCAGCCTGGCGACCGCGGATTCGAATGCGGCGTAGAAGCTGCTCCCGCATGCTTCGCCGCGGACCACCGGCCCACGGCCGCGAGCGGTGATCTCGACATGCTGACAGGACTTGCGTTGGCGGCGGTTGCGCTCGTGGTCGAGCTCGACGTCGAACAGGTAGATGGTTCGGTCGAACCGCTCCAAGCGGGCGAGTTTTTGCGAGACGTAGATGCGGAAGTGGTCGGGTATCTCGACGTTGCGGCCCTTGACCACGACCTCGGCGTGCGATGTCGGTTCGTCCGGCTCCTCAGCTGCTACCGGTAGTTCGGCGACAAGCTGAACAGATTCCACGGTTTGCCTTGACATACTTGACAACTCGTTTCTCTCGCGTTGCACGCACCAGGCGTGCCCGGCTTCCAGGTACACGCGCCGACGGGGTGGTGATCTTTCAATGGCCGCCCGCCGGTGCAAGGTGTCGAGAACTCACCCCCTACCCGTCTTCGGTGTCGTGGCGCCTCGTTTACCTGAGCTGCGCCACCTCGAGGCGTTTCATGGTGCTTGATCCCGACGGTAGACCGTGTTCAGGTAGAAGTTCCAGTGTTTTGACCTACCTGTTGCGAGTTCTTCACGAACGCCTACGCGGCTGCTAGCGCCAGCACAGCGGACACCCGCACTCCCACGGTTTGCAGGACGCGGACCGACTCGCGGGCGGTCGCGCCGGTAGTGACGATGTCGTCGACAAGTAGGACTTCGCTATCGACCGGCACCCGTCGGCTCGTCAGCAGCACCCGTCCGGCGATATTGCGCTCGCGGGCGGCACTGCCCAGGCCCGCCGAATCGCGGGCCAGCGCCTTCATCCGCAGCGCCCGGACCACGGTGATGTGCGGGTGGACAGCGGTTGCCAGCGTCGCGATGCGGGTGACGGGATCGCCACCGCGGCGGCGCGCCGCCCAGCCGCGGGTCGGCGCCGGCACGATCGCCAGCGGGACGTCCAACAGACCCCAGTCGAGCAATCGGTGCACGCCGAGCGCCAACACGTGGGCCAGCGGCGCGGTCAGGTCGCCGCGGCCGCGGTCTTTCATCGCGACGATCACCTGCCGGCGCGCACCGGCGTAGCGGCCGAGCGCGAACACCGGAACGCCGGGGTCGATGCGCGGGGTGATCACCCGCGGGGCGTCGGGACCCATGTCCAGCTCGCGGCCGCAGGCCTCACACCAGCGGGTCGACGGCGCCCCGCAGCCGCCACACTCCAGCGGAAGCACGAGATCGAGCACAGCGCAAGTGTGCCGACGACGGGTGACAACTCAGCCGGGCAGCACCGGTATCGCCCCGCCCACCATGAACGGCGGCACATCCAGCCAGCCCTGCGGCCCTTCGGCGCCCGAGATCGACAGCTGCATCACCCCGCGCGGATCGGCGACGTACACAATCGACGGATTGGCCGCGATCGCACCCACCGGCTGCTGCAGATTGCCGCTGGGGGCATCGGAGTTGACCCCATCGATGTTGACGTACGACACCGGATGCTCGGCGTCGTTGCGGCTCACCGCGATGTCGTCGTCGGCACGCCACGACAACGACACCACCGAGGAGCCCAGCCCGAACCCGAGCCGCCGCGGGTAGGTCAACGCGAATTGGCCGGCCTGGGTCTGCTCGACGCTGGCCAGGATCACCTGGCCCTCGATGACCATCGCCGCCCGCGTACCGTCCCGGGACAGCTGCAGCTCGGCGATCACACCCGGGAAGCGACTGGACACCGCGGCCGAGTCCACCGGGAGACGCGCGGGCTGACCCGAGGCCGTCCCGGCGATGGCGCGCAACACGGTGTTGCCGTCGGCGACCACCCACACCGCGTCGTCCAACGACCAGCTTGGTCGCGACAAGGTATGCCCGTCAGCGGCTTCCACCGCCTCGCCGCCGAGATCGCCGATCCACAGCGATGACGCCATGTCCGGCGCGCCCGGCCGCAGTGTCACCACCGAAGCGACCTGATGCCCGCTGCGCGACAGCGTGGCCGCGGTCTGGTCCGCCGTCCGGCCAAACGCGCCCGGCACCGGGTCGGCGGCCTGCCCGTTCAGCGACACCAGCCGCCCGCCCACCAGCGCGTGCACTCCGGCCGCCGCCCCCTCGGCGACACCTGGATCGGTGGCGGCGACATCAGAGGGGTTCCACCCCGCGGCGAACCTTTCGTCGAGCGCGGCGCCGTCGGCGTTGATCACGTACGGGCCTTTGATGTCTGCGCGCGCCAGCGTCCAGATGATCTGCGCGGCAAGCAATTGCTTACTGTGCGGGTCGGCGACCGTCAGCAACTCCAAATCGATCCTGGCGCCGGCGTAACCGCGTCCGACGCCGCTCTTTCCGCCGTCGGCCCGAGTCACCGGCCCGCGGAGCCGCAGCGGCGGCCCGAGCATGTTGCGCACACTTTTGGCCATCTCCGGACGCGGACCGGCGATCAGCTTGGAAATCAGTTCGGTGGCCAGCTGATCACGGTCGGCCACCGCGACATAGCGTGGATCCGGAACGACCGTCTTACCAGTCGGGTCCGCGAAATACAGTGTGTTGCGTTTATAGGTGGCCTGAAATTGCTGCCAGTCCAAGAAAACCCCGTTGGGCAGCCGGTCGATACGCCAGCCGCCCGGCGTCTTGACCAGTTCGATGGGACCGGGATCCGGCAGCACGCCCTCGGCGGTCTCGAACACACCCATATCCGACAGCGAGCCAAGTTTGTCCGCCCGCATGGTCACCGAAACCCTTTCGGCGCTGTGGGTTTCGGTGAAGACGACGTGGTCGATCAGCAAGGCGCTGCCCGCGTCGTCCCAGGCGTTCGACGCCGACTGGGTGAGGAACTGGCGTGCCGCGAGGTGCCGGTTAGCCGGATCGGCTGTGGCTTTGAGGAATTCGCGCAACAGCCTGTCGGGGTCCATGCCCGGCGTCGGCTTTGGCAGATTCGACGGCGCCGGCCGCTCGACGGTGCCGATGGCTTGGGGCGCCGAGGCGCTCGGCACTCCGGCGCAGCCAGCGAGCACGACGGCCAGGGCGAACAGCAGCCCGGTCAACTTCAGCCCGGCGACGATGCGGGCCGGAACGGCCCGAGGAGGAGCCGGGCGATCAGGCCAGCGCATCACGCACCCCTTTCGGCGTGCTCCCGCTGTCGCGGCTGGCGCTCGTTGCGTTCTGGGGCAATCGGTTTCATCGGCAGCGGGCTGGTGGTGACCTTGTGGCCGCGCACCAGCGGCAGCGTCAGCCGGAAGCAGGCGCCTTGACCGGGCTCCCCCCATGCCTCTAGCCGCCCCTGGTGCAGGCGTGCGTCTTCGACGCTGATCGCCAACCCCAGCCCGGTCCCGCCGGATCGCCGTACCCGCGACGGGTCCGACCGCCAGAACCGGCTGAACACCAGTTTTTCCTCGCCCGGCCGCAGCCCGACGCCGTAGTCGCGGACGGTGACGGCGACGGTATCTTCGTCGGCGGCCATCCGAATCCGCACCGGCTTGTGCTCGGCGTGGTCGATGGCGTTGGCGATCAGGTTGCGCAGGATCCGCTCGACGCGGCGAGGGTCGACCTCGGCGATCACCTCTTCGGGCGGCATGTCGACAATCAGCTGAACCGCGGCGTCTTCGGCCAGGTGACCCACATTCCCCAGCGCGCTGTTGACGGTCGAACGCAGGTCGACGGCCTCCACCGACAGCTCGGCAACGCCGGCGTCGTGCCGCGAGATTTCCAGCAGGTCGCTGAGCAGCGACTCGAACCGGTCCAGCTCGTTGACCATCAGCTCGGTGGACCGTTGCAGCGCCGGGTCGAGGTCGTCGCTGTGGTCGTAGATCAGATCGGCGGCCATCCGCACGGTGGTCAGCGGTGTGCGCAGCTCGTGGCTGACATCAGAGGTGAACCGGCGCTGCAGGTTTCCGAACTCCTCGAGTTGGGCGATCTGCCGCGACAGGCTTTCGGCCATGTCGTTGAACGACACCGCCAGCCGTGCCATGTCGTCCTCGCCGCGGATCGGCATCCGCTCGGACAGGTGCCCCTCGGCGAACCGTTCGGCAGTACGCGCCGCGGCACGCACCGGCACCACCACCTGCCGGGTGACCAACCATGCGATGCCGGCCAGCAGCACCATCAACACCAGTCCGCCAGTGGCCATGGTGCCGCGGACCAGTGCGATCGTGCTTTGCTCGTTGCCCAGCGGGAAGATCAGGTAGAGCTCCAGGTTGGTCACCCGCGACGACGTCGGGCTGCCGATCACCAGCGCCGGACCCGAGAAGCCTTCGGTGTGCACCGTCGCGTACTGGTAGGCCACCTGCCCGGCCTTGACGAAATCGCGCAGCGAAGCGGGTAATTGGTCGACGGGCCCGGCCGCCGCCGCGGGTCGCGGGCCGTAGCCGGGCACCACCAGCACGGCGTCGAACGCACCCGCCATACCGGCGCCAGAAGTCGGATCGGTCTTCGACGTCAACGTGTTGCGGGCGAGCTGCAGGCTGCTGTCCAGCGAGCGTGCCTCTTCCCCGCTGACGATTCCGCTGACGGTGTTGCGGGCCCGGTCGATCTGCTCGGTGGCCGCGCGGACTTTGATGTCGAGAACGCGGTTGGTGACCTGACTGGTCAGCACGAAGCCGAGCACCAGGATCACCGCGAGGGACATTCCGAGCGTGAGGGCGAGCACTCGAAGTTGCAGCGAGCGGCGCCAAGCCGCGCCGAGGGCTCGACTCAACGCGCCCATGCCCCGCACCACCGGGCCAGAACGACCCGAACGACCGCGTATGCGTGGCCTCGAGGCAAAGATCACCGGCGCCGCTCCTCAGCATCGCGACGCTGGGCTGGGTCACTGCACCGCTCCTCAGCATCGCTTCGCTCTGCATCGTCGCCGGCGCGGGTCACGGAGGTCCGGCCTTGTAACCCACTCCTCGAACGGTCAGCACAACGGTCGGGTTCTCCGGGTCTTTTTCGACCTTGGCCCGCAGACGCTGGACGTGCACGTTCACCAAGCGGGTGTCCGCTGGGTGACGGTATCCCCACACCTGTTCGAGCAGCACATCACGAGTAAACACCTGACGGGGTTTACGCGCCAACGCCACCAGCAGGTCGAACTCCAGTGGGGTCAGCGAGATCTGCTCGCCGTTGCGAGTGACCTTGTGCGCCGGCACATCGATGTCCACGTCGGCGATCGACAGCATCTCGGCGGGCTCGTCTTCGTTGCGCCGCAGCCGTGCTCGCACCCGAGCGACCAGCTCCTTGGGTTTGAACGGCTTCATGATGTAGTCGTCGGCGCCCGACTCCAAGCCCAGCACCACGTCGACGGTGTCGGTCTTGGCCGTGAGCATCACGATCGGAACACCGGAATCGGCGCGCAGCACCCGGCACACGTCGATGCCGTTCATCCCGGGCAACATCAAATCCAGCAGCACCAGGTCGGGACGCAGCTCGCGCACTGCGGTGAGCGCCTGGGTGCCGTCTCCGATGACCGCGGTGTCGAAACCTTCGCCCCGCAGCACGATGGTCAGCATCTCGGCCAGCGAAGCGTCGTCGTCGACCACGAGAATTCTTTGCCTCATGCCGTCCATGGTGTCACCAGATCGCAATAAAACGGAGCTGCCACACGCGCGTTTCGTGACCGAATACCACAGTTTGCGGCGCTAGGCCGTCAACCTGGCCGCCAGCTGGCCCGCGTCGACGTCCGCATCGACCACCAGCCAGCGCCCGCCCCAGCCCGCGGCGGCCAGGCCGGCGTAGACCGCGCCGGTGCGTTGCTGCAGCTCGTTATCGCGTTCGTAGGCATCACGTGACCGGCTGGCATCCTGGCGGGCTCGATCGCGCGCGCGCTGGCTGGCCAGCTTAGTCGAAACCCCAAGCAGCACTTGCCAATCCGGTGCAGGAAGCTGCAACCGGTGGTACTCGATCTGGTGCACCCAGCCCACCACCTCGCCGTCGGCGTCCTGATGCAGGCGGGCGGCGCTGTAGGCGGCGTTGGAGGCCACGTAACGATCCAGGATCACCACATCGTGGTCGCCGCACAGCTCACGGATCTGCGCCGCGGCGCCGGCCCGATCCAGCGCGAACAGCATCGCCATCGCATACACCGATGATGCGAGGTCACCGTGCTGGCCGTGCAGCGCCTCGGCCGCCACGTCGGCGGCCACCGACTGCCCGTATCGCGGGAACGCCAGGGTGGCCACCGACCGGCCGGCGGCTTGGAAAGCCTCATGCAGGCCGCGCGTCAGCGTCTGCTTGCCGGCGCCGTCGACCCCTTCAATCGCGATCAACACGGCGCGAGCCTATCGCCGGATGCACCCCGACTATCGAGTCTGCTGAGTGATATCAACCTGTGCTGCCCCGCGCGTGCGACCGTAGCCGACACCGCTTACGACTGCTGACCACGATCGGCACGACGACGCATCCTGCGCGCGCTTCGGCGCAAACCCCGGACTGCGTAGCCGCCCGCCACGACCGACGCCGCAATCGTGGTAATGAACACGGGCAGCCAGCTGTCCCGGTCGTGGTCGACAGACCACCAGACAATCGAGAAGAGCACCGTGCAGGCAAATAGGACGATGTCACGCCAGCTTCCTTCATAGGAACTGGCGGTGGCGCGCAGCTGGCGTGCCTTGTCCTCCGCCACGATCAATTCATCGATGCGGTCGTTGATGCTGCGCCGCAGCGCCTCCCGTCGGGCCGCCTCCATTTCAGGCATCTGCTCGAGCAGCTCCAGGTCTTGTTTGATCCCCTCCCGCAAGTCGGGACCCCTGAGTTGCCCCACCGCAGCGCCCAGCAGCGCACCGCCGACGACGGGAGCCGCGCCCATGGCCATCGCTGCTATACCAGGCATTGTGACCCCCACCTTCCTCGCGCTCCGTAATCCTGGCCATCGACCCTACGGTGACGTTGCGATCGGCGTTTTGGCTCAGTGCCGGTGGGGTCGGGTTGGTTACCGACTACGAAACCGCTGGAACATCACTTCATGGTGGCAAGGTTGTGCCAAAAATTCTTGAGGCTGTCGGTGCCGCCGAAAAGCGTGGTGAAGTTCGTGGAGTCGACGAGGACGATGTCGCCGGCACGCCAACCCGACGGCGGCATCCAGATC
>Ga0209040_10004016_pt1 | contig 11182 bp, 8 predicted proteins | sample BogFormECP12_OM3_FD_188240 | JGI IMG/M metagenome (GOLD analysis project Ga0209040, IMG submission 188240) | Bog forest soil microbial communities from Calvert Island, British Columbia, Canada - ECP12_OM3 (SPAdes) (version 2) | ecosystem: Environmental > Aquatic > Freshwater > Wetlands > Bog ... | reverse complement strand
CGTGCACGACCTGCGGTATAGGCGGCTGCAAGCCAAGATTGCTGCGGTTGCCGTTGATGCTGGCGTAATACGCAAATCGCCCGGTATGGCTCCCGAAACTAAAGGAGTCGTTGGTCTGATAGAAGTTGCCGGCGCTGAGGATGAGTTCGGCCTGATTATTGCGCTCGAAGCCGGTTCGCGGCACAACGTTGAACACGCCATAGGTACGATCGCCGAACTCGGCGCTGTAACTGCCGCGATTCGCCTCCAGGTAGTCGATATCTTTGGGATCGAATTGCGGGCCGATGTTGGTAGCGATGTTGGTGTTGGGGACGGGCACGCCGTCCACCAGCCACGTGGTCTGATGGCCGCCGCGGATGTGCAATTGGTCGTGGGTAACGTAGGAGCCAGGGACGTAGTTTGTGATCATGGCCATGCTGTTGGTGCGGTCGGCGCCGGGAGTGCGTTCGATGTCAAGGCGGCTCACCAGACTAATGGGAGTGGCGGAATCAGTGGGAGCAATTTCAGGGACACCAGAAACGACGACTTTTTCGTTGGCCGAGGCTACGTGCAATTGAAAGTGAACCACCGGCACGGACCCCGAGGTGACCGTGACATCCTGTGCAGTTTGCGTGAAGCCCTGGCTGGCCACGCTGACGGAATAGTCGCCGAGTGGCACGGCATTGAACTGGAATTCGCCGCTGGCGTCGGTGGTGATGCTCTTCGCCCAGTCGGACGATTTTGCTTTGAGCATCACCATCGCATCCTGAATCGGACGATGCTGCGGGTCGTGTACGACGCCGCGAAGCGCGCCATAGACATTGGCGAACGCGGCGGCGGCTATCAGAAGGAACGCGGCAAGTGTCCGCGGCTTGAAGTGAGACATATTGAGCTCCCTTATCGAGACGGGCTGCGAGCTTCCGGCTGCGGGCTACGACAAACAATTCGGGCCGCGCCCGACTGGAAGCAGCGTTGATATTTCCGTGCTTGAAGGAGTCAGTTAGATGCGAGGAGGAGCTCGTGCGGAATTACGTTCAAAGATGCTGTGCGATTGAGGCTCCGCGCGTTGCGCCGGTCGCGCGAGGCCGATCCGGGTCAAGACGGAGAGCGGAACAGAGACAGGCTGTGCCCACTCCGAGGTGGTCGCACCGCAGCAACAGTGATCCCCGCAACAATTCTCAACAGCCTCTAAGGACGCTTCAGAGGATTCGGGCTGCGGGCTTTTGGGCACGGCCATCGAATGATGGCAGGGCATCGCGCGGGGGCCTGCCTGCGCGAGGACTGGCTTGCGCATGCAGTGCGTGGCTTGCGGCAGGGCAGCGCAAGGCATCGCCATCGGTCCGAAGGCCGGAGCGAGCATCACCAGCAGCAGAAATCTGGCGGTCCAGCGAGAAGCTCCCCACATTTGCGGGACAGCATAGCAGGAACAGTAGCCAGGGGCCAGTACCCAGTACCCCGAACCTTTTGCCTGTGGCTGCTACGAGCTGGATAGTGATTCCTGTAACATTTCTCCGTGCACGAAGTGGCCAACCGGCTGTTGAAGACAATTCGTAAGCAGGAATCGATTCGAGCCGGGGACCGTGTGGCTGTGGCGGTTTCAGCCGGAGCGGATTCCGTGGCCTTGCTTCGCCTGCTTCTGGAGCTGCGGGCCGAGTTGGGGATCGTGTTGTCGGTGGCGCACGTGAACCATAAGCTGCGCGGAGAAGAGTCGGAAGAGGACAGCCGCTTTGTCGCGAGTTTGGCGCAGCACCATGGATTGGAGCTGCATGTTTGCGACGCGCCGATTGGTCCAGAGCACAATTTGACCGTCGGCTCCGGCGCTCGTTTCCCCGGCAAGTCTGGGATCGAAGCCATCGCGCGAGAGGCGCGCTATCGCTTCTTTCGCGAGTTGGCGCGAGAGGGACGGGCGTCGAAAATTGCGACCGCGCACACGCTCGACGATCAGGCGGAGACAGTGCTGCTGCGCATCTTTCGCGGCACCGGGATCCGCGGGCTCGCTGGAATTCATCCGCGGATCGTGTTGGAAGAGAACGGGCGTACCTTCGGCGAAGTGGTACGGCCGCTGCTCGATTTCCGGCGGGCTTCCTTGCTGGAATTTCTGCGCGAGCTGGGTCAGAGCTGGCGGGAGGATTCTTCCAATCGGGACATTTCCTTTCTGCGCAATCGTGTGCGGCACCGGCTGCTGCCTCTTATTGCGGAGGAATTTGGCGAGGCTGCAATCGAACACATGGCTGAGCTGGCGGAGATCGCCCGCGCTGAGGAAGAGCATTGGAGGTGTGGGCACCCGGAGATTGTGCCGCAGCCGCCCGCAGCGTCTAAAGCCGCAACTTATTCTTCGGCGGTTTCGGCGCGTCTAAAGCCGCGCCCTTTCAAAACAGAGTCTGAAACAAAGTTCACCACAGAGTCCCCAACAGAATCATCGGACGCACAGCCTGAACTGGAGTTTTTCTCTCCACATGAGACGCAGCGAGCCGCGTCTCTACGGGTGGGGCCATTACTGGCCTTTCCGCTGGCGGCGCAGCGGCGGTTGGTACGCGCGTGGTTGCAAAGGAATGTACCCGACTTGAGCATTTCGTTCCGGCTCATCGAAGAGGCATTGGATCTGGCGCGCGGAGCGGCAGGCAGAAAGATGGAACTGCCGGGCGGGGGCCAGTTCTGGCGGACTCTTCGCCGGGGACGGCAGGAGCTCTTGCTGGAAGCGGAACTCAGCAGTGTTGTGACCGATTCCGGGCAGAAGCAACCCGGAGATTATGAATACGCATTGACGGTGCCGGGCGCGGTCGAGGTCCCTGAATTGTGCGCTTGCATCGAAGCTCGCGTGGTAGAGGCGAGTGAAGTTCCAGAGGAGGAACGCGGCCAGTTGCTGGACTTGGAGCGTATGCCCAAGAGAATTCTGGTCCGCAACTGGCGGGCGGGAGACCGTTATTGGCCGGCCCATACCGGGGCGGCCAGGAAAATAAAAGAGCTGCTGAGCAACCGGCACGCAACCGGAACCGAAAAAAAGCTCTGGCCCGTTGCCGCCGCGGATGGCTGCGGGCTGGTGTGGATGCGTGGATTCGCGGTTCCGGCCGCCTTTCAGGCACCGAGCGGGGCCGCGCAAGCGATTTGGATTCGAGAGACTGCGGGCATGATGTAACATGCCAGTGGTTAGGCGCTGTGGTCCACGAGCAGCGTCTAATTACGGCATCGCGGCAGCGATGGCCGGATGCGAAACCGGAGGGCGCCACTTCCGCTATGAATGCTTTGCCGAATGCCGCGTTGCGCCAGGTGATCTCGGCCGACCAAATTCAAAAGAGAGTCCGCGAACTGGGGCGGCAGATCTCCGACGACTACCGGGGGCAGACGGTGGTCGCATTGGGCATCCTGGAGAACAGTTTTCTGTTCATGGCCGATCTGGTGCGGGCCGTCGATGTCCCGGTGATCTGCGCTTTCATCAAGCCCACTTACAAGGAGAGCAAGCAAGGCGAATCTCCGCTGTTGGAGATTTTCTTCAGCCATGAGCTGCCGATTGCCGGCAAGCCGGTGCTGCTGGTCGAGGGACTGGTGCACTCCGGCGTGACCACCGAATTTCTGATGAACGACCTGCGCGGACGGGGAGCTGCTTCGGTGAGGCTGGCGACGCTGCTGGATCGCCAATCGGCGCGCCGGGTGCCGCTGCAGCCCGATTATTTCGGGTTTCTGGTGGATGACGCCTTTCTGTGCGGTTATGGACTAGGCAATCCGGAGCAGACGGGGCGGAATCTGCCGTACCTGGCAGCGACGACCTGAATTGAGCCGGTATGAACAGGGTTATAAAGGCCGTAGTTTTCTGGCTAGTCATTGCCGGGAGCGCGTTTGTGCTCTGGCAAACCGTGAAGTCCCCTGGTTCTGCCCGGGCAGTCCCTGAAATTAGCTATTCCGAATTTCTGACGAGGGTTGCAGGCGGTCAAGTCAGCAGGGTCACGATTGCAGGTAGTGTGGTTCAAGGGTCTGATGCCAAAGGCGGCATTTTTCGCGTCATCGCTCCCGCCAACCAGACGGCAATGCTCGAGGCTCTTCAGGAGCACGGGGTTGATATCTGGTTCCAAGAAAAGCCCGAACAAGGCTGGCCAAACTGGATCCTCAATGTGGCTCCTCTAATTCTTCTGGCAGCCTTGTGGTTTTTTATGATTCGCCAAATGCAAAAGCGGCGTTCGGGAGGAGATGTGACCGCGAGCACTACTTCCTCTCAGGACTTCAGACCGCGCTTTGGCTCGTGACTTGTGTCACTACCTTCAGTTTTCCCGTTTTTTCTGGAAAAGGTCTAGAATTGTATGGCAGGCTTTTCCCAGTCGAATTTCCGCCTCCGGCATCTAATGGAGAGAGGTGGCATCTTTCGGCATGAAGTGTGCCGCACTTAGAGGAGTATTAGGTGAATTCTACGATCAAGACAGTAGCCTTCTGGGCGATCATTGTGGTCTCGGCCTTCCTGCTGTGGCAGGTGGTCAAAACCGGGACAAACACCCAAAAGGAGAAGGAAATCGGCTTTTCCGAATTCCTGACGGACGTCGACCAGGGCAATGTCCACGATGTGACGTTTGTGGGGCAGGAAGTGAAGGGGAAGTTTAAAAACCCGGACTCGCCGTTCCATACCATCGCACCCGCGAACTATCCGGATATGTACAAGACGCTCAAGGAGAAGGGCGTGCAGTACAGCGTCAAGGACATCAGCAACGGCACCTGGCCCAGTTGGATTCTGAACCTGGCGCCGCTGGTTCTGCTCGGCGCGCTCTGGTTCTTCATGATCCGTCAGATGCAGACGGGCGGAAACAAGGCGCTGTCGTTCGGCAAGAGCCGGGCGCGGCTGCTCTCCATGCAGCAGAAGAAGATCACGTTCAAGGACGTGGCCGGCGTAGATGAGGCGAAGGAAGAACTTCGCGAAATCATCGAATTTCTGCGCGAGGCGCAGAAGTTCCAGAAACTGGGCGGACGCATTCCGAAGGGCGTGCTGCTGGTTGGACCTCCGGGAACGGGCAAGACCTTGCTGGCGCGCGCAGTTGCGGGCGAGGCGAATGTTCCTTTCTTCTCCATCTCAGGCTCAGACTTCGTGGAAATGTTCGTAGGCGTGGGCGCAAGCCGGGTGCGCGACCTGTTTGAACAGGGCAAGAAAAACGCTCCCTGCATCATCTTCATCGACGAGATCGACGCTGTCGGACGTCATCGTGGCGCGGGCCTCGGCGGCGGACACGACGAGCGGGAGCAGACTCTGAACCAGTTGCTGGTTGAGATGGACGGCTTCGAATCGAACGAAGGTGTGATTTTGATGGCCGCGACCAACCGTCCGGATGTGCTCGACCCGGCTCTTCTGCGGCCGGGACGTTTCGACCGGCGCGTGGTGGTGAATCGTCCGGATGTTCGCGGACGCGAAGAAATTCTGCGTGTACATACCCGCAAGATTCCTCTGGCAGACGACGTGGAACTGAACGTTCTCGCCCGCGGCACACCGGGATTCTCCGGGGCTGACTTAGCTAACATGGTGAACGAAGCGGCATTGGCGGCGGCGCGGCAGAACCGCAAGGCCGTGCTGATGTACGACTTCGAAGTGGCCAAGGATAAGGTGCTGATGGGCGTGGAACGCAAGTCGCTTCTGCTCTCTGACGAAGAGAAGAAGAACACCGCTTACCACGAGGCTGGACACGCGCTGGTGGCGGCGATGCTGCCGCATTCCGATCCGGTGCACAAGGTCACGATCATTCCGCGCGGCATGGCGCTGGGTTTGACGATGCAGTTGCCGACCGACGACCGCCACAACTACTACAAGAACTATCTCGACACGCAGATCGCCATCCTGATGGGCGGGCGTATTGCGGAAGAGCTTTTCCTGAACCAGATGTCGACGGGCGCGGGCAACGACATTGAGCGGGCCACGGAACTGGCGCGCAAGATGGTTTGCGAGTGGGGCATGAGCGACCTGGGGCCGCTGACTTTCGGCAAGAAAGAAGAGCAGATTTTCCTGGGACGCGAAATCGCGCAACACCGCGACTACAGCGAAGCAACCGCCATCCAGATTGACGAAGAAGTGAAGAAGATGGTGAGCATTGGCTACGCGACCGCGAAAAGGATTCTCTCCGAGCATCGCGAGACGCTAATCCAGATCGCGCAGGCGTTGATCGAACGCGAAGTGCTCGATGCTTCCGAGATCAAGCTGCTGGTCGAAGGGCAGAGCCTGCCGCCGATCAAGCCGCTGCCGGCCAAGACCGATGACGGCGTGCAGCAGGTGATCAAGCCGGAACGGGCCCCCGCTAAAGGCGGGGAGCGGCCGGCTACGGCATAAGATCTGTTTCAGTTCCAGGTTTTCAGTTGTCAGTTTTTAGTGGGCGGCCAACTGGCCGCCTTCTTTTTGCCGCTTAGACCGGCCGTGACAGAGGTTGGAAGTTATCGCGCCAACCCACTATAGTTAAGTCATTCCAATCTGGCCGTTGACTCGCCAATTCAATCGTCATCGTCAATGAGTGTGATTTTTCTCGCGTGAAGAAGAGAGCAATTATTATCGGAGCCGGCCCCGCCGGCCTGACCGCTGCCTACGAACTGCTCTGTCGTTCCGACGTCATCCCAGTAATTCTGGAAAAAAGTTCTTACATGGGAGGCATTTCGCGAACTGTCAACTACAAGGGAAATCGCATCGACCTCGGCGGCCATCGGTTTTTTTCCAAGAGCGACCGAGTCATGAACTGGTGGCTACAGCACTTGCCCCTCGAAGCAAGTGCCGCTGGTTCGCAGAGCATTACCTACCAGCAGCAGCGCCGTGACATCGGGGCGGCTGGCGGAGCACCCGATCCTCAAAATACCGATGAGGTCATGCTTGTGCGCAAGCGTAAGTCGCGCATCTACTACCTGCGCCAGTTTTTCGAATATCCCATTCAATTGACCCAGACCACCCTGGTTCAGCTCGGCTTGGCACGCACGCTACGCATCGGCTTCAGCTACATGCGCAGCATGCTGTTTCCGCAAAAGGACATCGTCAACCTAGAGCAGTTCTTCATCAACCGCTTCGGGCGCGAACTCTACCTGACATTCTTCAAGGACTACACCGAAAAAGTGTGGGGCGTGCCTTGCAACAAGATCAGTGCTGAATGGGGAGAACAGCGAATCAAGGGTCTCTCCATCACTAAGGCGATTCTCCATTTCCTGAAACCGCCGGCAAAGAAGACTTCCGGTGTCGCGCAGAAGGAAACTGAAACTTCGCTGATTGAGCAATTCCTGTACCCGAAGCTCGGACCCGGGCAGATGTGGGAAACCGTCGCAAGGAAGGTCATCCAGATGGGCGGGGAGATCGTGACGGGCTTCAACGTCGCCGAGATTCACTGCGAAAACAATCGCATACGGGCTGTCTCGGGGACGGATGACCAAGGCCGGGTGCGGAGATTCGATGGGGATTACTTCTTTTCCACCATGCCTATACAGGAACTCATACGGTCCCTGGACGCGGCTGTCCCAGCCAATGTGCGAGAAGTCAGCGATGGCTTGCTCTATCGCGATTTCATCACGGTAGGCCTGCTGCTCAAGAAACTGAAAATCGGCCAGAACGTCAATCAGAACAACGGCGCCCGCCAGCTCATTGATGACAACTGGATCTACATCCAGGAGCCCGACGTGCTGGCTGGCCGCCTGCAGATCTTCAACAACTGGAGCAACTACATGGTGGCCGACCCGGAGCGGGTTTGGCTGGGGGTTGAGTATTTTTGCTACGAAACCGACGACCTCTGGAAAAAGAGCGACGCGGAAATGGCTGCCCTCGCGAAAGAGGAGTTGGACCACATCGGAATCATCGACCGCAATGATGTGCTCGACTCCACCGTCATCCGCATGCCCAAGACCTATCCCGCTTATTTCGGCACGTACGATCGTTTTGAAGAAATTCGAGACTACCTTGATGGCTTCGGGAATCTCTTTCTGGTGGGCCGGAATGGGATGCACAAGTACAACAACCAGGATCATTCGATGCTCACGGCCATGGTGGCGGTGGACGCAATCGTATCGGGCTCAACCGATAAGGCGCCGATCTGGAAGGTCAATACGGAAATGGAATATCACGAGCAGAAGTAGACGTTCCTGCCGCACGTGGCGTCGGTAGCTGCGACGGCTTAGATTTCTTATTGAGCCCTGACCACTGATCCCCGCCCTGTGCTCTTCATCACCGCTACCACAGCCAAGATCACAAAGAAGGGGTCGATGGGCCGCCGATAGTAAACTTCCGGACTCGTGATGTAGTAGATGAGCGGGAACGAGAAGAGCACGAGCGCATAGGGCAGAGCGCCCGACCAATCCGCTCGCAGTGCGCGCCGCAGGCCGAGAAGCGCGAGCACAGTGAGCGTGCTGCAGAACAGGATGTTTGGCGGATCCAGCGGCTCCTCTTTGAGATAAGCGCGATCGAGGCTCCAGTAGCCAGTCCACAAATAGATGGCGCGGCGCACCGTGGCCCATGCATACCAGCCGGGATTAGCGCGAATGAATTCAATGGCCTGCCGCTTTTCCTTCTCCATGTACCCGAGCTCGCCGAGCTGCTTGAATTCATTCCACTCCCGCTCGTTGTGCCATGGCCCGAGCTCGTACGGGGCCCAGTGCGAAGTAGTGCCCCTGGTTCCGAGGCGCAGAACCATCCCCATGTTGTCGCGAAAGGGAACGAAGCGGTGGAACACTTCGTAGTTGCGGATGAACCAGGGCGAGATCGCCACAACAAACGCGATTGCCGCCACGACATTAACGGCAAACCAGTGCCGGCCGCTGCGATGGCGGTGATAGATTACCCATCCGGCAAGAAACGGTAGCACGGAGAGCAGAGCGGGGCTGGTCAGCGCGGCCAGTCCCCAAAGTAGACCGAAAGCCGCCCAGTTCCAGAACCTATTTTCATTTTCAAGATTCAGGGTGATCAGAAAGATCAGGCACAGTAGTAGAGTCGCGAGCCATGTTTCCCAGATACGCTCGACAGGGAAATAAATAGCATAGGGGCAAAATGCCCAGGCCCATCCCGACCATTTCGCGACTCGATCGCCAAAATTGGTACGAGCGATCAGGAAGATGACGACACAGACCAGCGCTGACATCAGGGCATTCAGCGAAAGCAAAACGACCGCGGAGGTCTTCGTGTAGATGCCGAACACCTTGAAGACTCCCGCCACCAGGTACGGATAAACCGGAGTCATCCATGCGGTGGGGCCGGTGTCCTCGAACAATGGACTGCTGAAACCACGGCCCTGGACGATGGAGCGGGCGATTCTGCCGGCTTCGTAGCCGAAATGCCAGTGGTCTCGCTGCGGTTCCAGTTGTTCCGGCAAAAGAAAAAGCATCACCACCAGGCGGATGATCAGCGCCACCACCACCATCGAAATCAGGGATGCCGGAAGATGTGGCGGCTTCGGCGCTGGAGAAGCTGGGCTCGAGTTGGAGAAATGCGGCAAGGGAGGAAGGTTCGTCTAATAATAAAGCACGCGGCGGCTCGAATCTAAGAGGGAGAGCGCGAACGGCTTGCGGCTCGCAGCAACTGCTCGTAGCATCTAAACAAAGCATGGATACGGCCACTTCCACCAACGGGCGAACTCACCTGGCGCTTGGCGAAATTTTTACCTTTGCCTGCGACACTTTCCTCAGTAACAAAGTTCGCTTCACCCTGACCGCTCTTGGCATGGTGATTGGGACGGCATCGCTGATCCTCGTGACTACCATTGGCCTTACCGGCAAACAATATCTTCTGAATCAGATTCAGGCCATCGGCTCCAACTGGATCTACGCCGAATATGAAAGTGGCGGAGGACGCATCACCAACACTGGCAATGATGCCCTCACGATTGAAGACATGGAAGCGGTTCAGCACCAGGTCGATGGAATCGTTGCGGCTTCGCCGGTGCTTCCCCTCAATGAGCGAGTGGCGGTCGGTGGTGGTAAAGAGCGCGACCTGCAGATTATGGGGGTTTATCCGGAGTATGAGCAGGTTCGTAACCTGGTCATTCTGCAAGGACGTTTCTTCGACAAACAGGATTCGCAGGCCCACAACAAAGTTGGTGTGGTCACCCCGAAGCTAGCCGTCCAACTCTACGGCTCCGAGCAAGCGGCGCTGGGCAAGATTCTGAAGTTGAGCGGCCTGCCTTTCACCATCATCGGGACTTTCCGGGAAAGGGTGGACACGTTCGGGCAATCGGAGGTGACGGACAACACCATGCTGATTCCCTACACCGTGATCCGCTATTTTCAGGAGACGCCCACGGTGAAGCAGATTTTCTTTTCCGCAGGGGATGCATCGCTGGTGGTTCCAATTACCGCGCAGATTCAGCGCGTTATTCAGGCACGTCACCGTCCGGAATCCGTCTATAGCGTTCGAAACCTGACGCAACTCGTGGCCGTTGCCGACAAGACCGCTACTGCCATGACGATGGTTCTGCTCGCCGTATCGCTGGTGGTGCTGCTGGTCAGCGGCATCGGCATCATGAACATCATGCTGGCCACGGTCAGCGCCCGCATCCGCGAGATTGGCATCCGCAAGGCGATCGGCGCCACCAACCGCGAGATCCGTTTTCAGTTCCTCTCCGAAGCCGTTCTGATCTCTCTGATTGGCGGTGTCATTGGCATCGTGATCGGCCTGGCCATTCCTTTCTCGGTACGCTATTTCACGGAGTACCGCATTCCGATTTCCGGACTTTCCGCCATCATCGCCATCGTCGTCTCCTCATTGGTAGGAATTCTCTTTGGAACGGTTCCCGCGGTGCGCGCCGCGCAACTGGATCCGGTCGAAAGCCTGCGCTACGAGTAGCGGGAATCAGGTTGCAGGGCGACGCCTCACATGCCACGTTGACCTGATCGGTAAGGCCCGTGGCCTGCCTCCTGCCACCTGCTCCACCATGCGATACTTGTACGCTCATACTTGTACGGTCTATGAATCTCACTCTCGATAACAAAGTTGCTCTCATCACCGGCGGATCGCGCGGCATTGGCGCGGCTACGGTGCGGATGTTTGTGGCAGCGGGCGCGAAAGTTGTCTTCAATTATCAGACGGCAAAGGTGCAGGCCGAGGACCTGGCTCGGGAATGTGGCGGGGAAAAATGCCGCGCCGTGCAGAGCGATCTTTCGTCCACTGAGGGTGCGCGGCAACTGGTGGCGTCTGCCATTTCATCCTTTGGACGCCTCGATATTCTGGTCGCGAATCATGGCATCTGGCCTCCGGAGGATGTGCCCGTCGACCGCATGTCCGATG
>Ga0209040_10004015_pt1 | contig 11183 bp, 9 predicted proteins | sample BogFormECP12_OM3_FD_188240 | JGI IMG/M metagenome (GOLD analysis project Ga0209040, IMG submission 188240) | Bog forest soil microbial communities from Calvert Island, British Columbia, Canada - ECP12_OM3 (SPAdes) (version 2) | ecosystem: Environmental > Aquatic > Freshwater > Wetlands > Bog ... | reverse complement strand
GCCAACCACGTCGAAAGGTGAGGCGCAGCAGCGCCGGCGCGAGAATGAACGCCAGCGACCTAATGCGGCCAGCGACGGCGATTAGAGGATAGCGACTTCTTCAGGCCGTCGATACATGAGACGCTTGCCCTTTGCGCCTTCAACGATCTTGGCGGCGCGAGTTGTGTCGTTGACGCCGAACTTGATGCGGTTCGAATAGCGAAAGTCGAATTCGGCTAGATAGCGGCGAAGTTGTTTTTTCTAGCATTTGTCAACTAGACAATCGCCCTGAAAACGGCGCGCCTCAGCGCAATTCAGACTAAAGGCAGAGCGCGCGCGCGCTCGCCGTCCACCGTCCAAAGCCGCTCGCGACCATATTGCGGATGACCGCGCAGACATAGGTCTTCTCGGCCGCAGGATTGTCGGGTCCGGCGTTGTAGCGAGCCACCGCCAGCGTCCAGTTGCCCTCCTCAGCGCGGAGCGCTTTTAAGAAACTGGCTGCGTATTCAACATTGCGCGCCGGGTCGAACATGTCGCTAAGCGAGCTGAAGTCGGAGCCATGCCAGTGGTGATTGATTTGCATGCAGCCGATGTCGATGAGCTTTGCGCCATGCCCCTTCGCCTGAGCGAAGCGCGCCATCGCCTCGGCAAGACCGGCGGAATGAACGGCTTGCCCGTCGATGTTCATGTCATAGGGGCTAAGCTCGCCCCTGCTCCCGGTCTCCGTCAGGCCGACCGAGTAGAGGACATTGAGCGGGACGCCGGTCCGCGCGGCCGCGCGAGTCATCTCCCGCTCGCACGCCAGCGACCCTTCCGCGTGGGCCCCTGCGAAGCTAGAAGCGCAGATCGCCAGAAGCGCCGCGCCGAGACGCGCTCGGATCGTTCGAGCCGGCTTGCTCGCCTGCGCTTTGTCTTGATTGCCCTTCGCCGGCCGTCGAGCCTTCGTCCGCGGCCGCATTTCCATTCGTGTTCGCATCGGCGTTCCCGCCCACCTGCTGGATAATGAGGGAATCGAGCGGCTGGCCGATCGCCGCCAGACGATCGGCAATCGCGTCGCGCGCTCCTTCGATTGAGCCGTACGTGTGAGAACTCGCGGTGCGGATAACCACTGATAGCTTGTCGCCGGCGAGCCGCATCGTCATGGAGGCGTCCTCCAAGCCGCTAGGCGAAAGATCGACGTCGATCTCCTTGACGGGCGGGGCCGCGGTGGTTCGGGGAGCGGAAAGCGCGCTCGCGCGTGGCGCGACGTCGGCGGCTCCCGCCGGCACGTCATAGGATCCGAACGACGGCCCCTGAGCGAGTGACGCCGACGGCGGCGCGCCGAACGCGCTTCCGGGGGCCGCCGACTGCACGCCGGACGGGGTTGGATCGGGCGAACCGTCGGCGGCCTTGCCGCTCGGCTCCGCAGGGGCGGCGGGGGCAGCCGAACTCGCAGGCCGGGCGAGCGACGGCGACGCTGCGACTTCGGATTTCCGGCCGCCGTGGGCGGGACTTTGCGCCGCAGGTCGGGTGACGCTGGCGGATGGGTTTGCCGACGATCCATTGACGCGGGGAGCAATCGGCGCGGACGCCGATGTCTCGCTCCAAGACGGCGCGGCCTCCGCGAGGGGCATCGCCGTCGCGCTGCGGGCCGACGGGAGGTTGGCGAGAAGGACTCTTTCGCCAATGCGGCTCGCTCCGACTGAGGCGCTGGCGCTGGCGGCGCCGACGGCGGAGGGCGCGCCTTCGCCGACCAGCGCTTGGCCTTGCGTCGAAAGCGGCGCCAGAGACGACGGTCCGATGGGCGCGCCCCCGGCCTGGCTGGAGGCCGCCGTCGGCGCGAGCGCCGGCGGCCCGACGGGCGCGCCCGCGCCCTGGCTGGAGGCCGGCGGCCGCCCGACGGGCGCGCCCCCGGCCTGGCTGGAGGCCGGCGTCGGCGCGAACGCCGGCGGCCCGACGGGCGCGCCCGCGCCCTGGCTGGAGGCCGCCGTCGGCGCGAGCGCCGGCGGCCCGATGGGCGCGCCCGCGCCCTGGCTGGAGGCCGGCGTCGGCGCGAGCGCCAGCGGCCCGACGGTCGGCGGACGCTCCGCGAGAACGTTGCCGGAGGTCGAGAGGCTTAAGTGAAAAGCGCGTTCTCCAACCAGCCTCCCGACAGCGGCCGGGTTGGCCGGGTCCGCGTCGGCGACGTTGGACGCGCCATTGTCCTCAGGTCTCAACCCCAGCGTCGAAGCGGGCGCGAGCGCAGACGCTTCAGCGGCCGCCACGGCGCCTTCGTGCGGGGCCGAGGCGGGCAGGAAAGCAAACGGCAAGGACGATAAGATCGAATGAAAGTCCGGCTGTCCTAGCGACTCCTCTCCTTGCTTAGGCTCGTTCGAAGTCGGCGATTGATCCCCATCGACGGAAGAGCCTGCTTTCGCTTCTGCGCCGGGAAGCGAGTCGAGCACGGCGGCGAACGCAAAACGATCGGTCGGGGCCTGGGGCTGAGCGCGTGGCGCGCTTGCCACGATTGGCCCGAAAGCGAGCGCGGCGGCAGTCGCGGTCATGGCGCGCCTCCTTCATGCATGTGCGCCAGAGCCGACGTGCGCTTGAGCGCATCCTGCGCTCGCTTAATCGTCAGCGCGGGCCCGTCGGCCTTATCTTTGTCGCCGTCACCTGACGACGGCTCTTGCGAATTGACAACGGCGGCGTCGGGCGCGATCCGCAACTCGGCCGCCACCCTGCGCGCCGCGGCCAGCAAATTTGCGTCGGCCCGATCGAGTTTCGACGCAGAGAGACCCTGCAAGTCGGCGGTCGCAGCGTCATATCCGTCGGAGAAAATTCGGCTGGCCGCCAGATAGAGACGGGCGCGCGCCGCGTCGGGGGTGTCCGCGCGCGCGCCTCGAAGAGCCTCGGTCGCCGCTCCGGCGGCTGCGTCGAATCGCGCGTAGACGACTGCGGAATTGGCCAGCGTAAGCAGGAAGTCCTGCCGGCCGTCGGGGGGCAATGTCGCCGTCGCGCTCGACAGAAGCTGGTAATTGGCGGGATCGTCGGCGAGACCAAGCCGCGCGATGGCGCCCGCCAGTTCGCGAAAGAAGTCGGCCGCGTACAGCGAAGCGGCGAAGCGGGTCGAATACTGCCTGGTCAGCATCGCCACGCGGCGCACGTCCTTGGCCTCTGCGAGGAGGGTGATCTCACGCCGCAAAGCGGCCTCCTCGACCAATCCGCCAGGCGCAAGAAGGCGCGACCAATCGAGAAGCTCTGTCGCCCTCCTCGGGTCTCGCTTCGTCTCGAGCACAGACCGAGCGAAGGCGACCTGACCCGCCAGCCGAGCGTCGAGCGCGTTCAGATCCGCTTCGCCAAGCAAAGCGATGGCGTCGGTCTCGTGATTGGTGACGTAGGCAAGCGCGCCGCGCGCGAGCGACCGCTCGGATTCAACGATGGCGTCGCTTTTGAGGATGGGGATGACGTCTGCGAGCGATCCGCCGCTCAGAATGTAGATAACGAGCGAATCCGCTGCGCTTTTGTCCTTCCAGGTCTCGGGGTTAGCCGTCGCGATCGCCGCGCCGATCGTCTTCAGTTGAATGAACTGAGCCGTGTACGCGGCTTTGTCGCCCTGAGCGATCTGAAGCTGAAGCCGTTGCAGGTCATTGGCCAATTCGGTCAGGTTCTCAGGACCGGCGAACGCCGCGGCGGGCGAGAGGAGAGCGAGCACGGCCAAAGCCAATGCATGCCGGGCGCGGCTCACGGCTTCGCCTCGCGCACGAGAATCTCGATCCGGCGGTTTTTGGCGGCAAGCGGCTGAGCAGGGTCCTTGAGACGATGGGCGCCGTACCCCTCGATCCGCTCGAACCGCTTCTCAGCCAGCCCTGCGCGGCTCAGCATATAATAGGCAATTTGCGCGCGCGCCGACGAGAGCCGCCAATTGTCGTATGTCGCGGACCTGTAGGGGCGAGCGTCGGTATGTCCGCGCACGATGATCGTGCCCGGCATGCTTTGCAGGCTCGCGGCAATAGCGTCCATCATGCGCAGGACGCGCGGCACCGGCTCGGCGGAGCCGACTGGGAACATCGAAAAGTTCTCGCGGTCGGTGAGGCTGATGAGGATTCCTTCCTCGGTCGCCTCGACGTCCAGCTGCGGGCCTTGGATCGACTGGGCCTCGCCCCCGAGTCGCTTCCTTAGATCGGCAAGCAGGCTGGCGGCGGCTGCTCGGCGCGCCTCGGCGGCGTCGGGAGCCGGCGGAAAGGCCGCTGACGCCGCATGCGATTCTGTTCCTTGACTCTCGGCGGCTTTGGGCGCCGGCGGCGAGAGATCAGTCTTCGCGTCCTCTCGCGCCGAGGCTTCGCTCGACGGCGATTTTGGCGCCGGTTCGGCGCTGGCGGCGTCCGCCGCCGGCGGAGCGCCAGCTTCAGACGTCATGACGTTGACCGCCTTGTCGCTGCCGAGCGGACTGAACGGATCGCGAAACGCCTCGTCGGCGCTCGGCCCGACCTCCCCAAAGCCCTTCAGCGCCGCAGACGGATCGATCCGCGGCCCGGGCGGCGGCGCGCCGGCGATCTTGTCGAGACTGGCGCGAGGATCGCTGAACAGTTCCTGCTCCGACATGGTCGGATAGGGTTTCGCCGGGTCCGGCGGGGGCACTGGCGACTGCGGCGCAGCCGGGCGCCGTTGATCGCTTTGGTTCGGCGAACTCGCCCGCGCGTCCTCGTTGGCCGATTCCACCGCATTTCCCCCGTGCCCGGAAGAGGGCTTCTCGACGCTCGGCGCGACGAAATCCGAGTTCCCCGGACTCGCCTCCTTTTCCGGAGCCCCGTGAATGCCCTTCTGCGCCTTCGCCGGCTCCTCGACTTTCACCGGATTGAAGTAGCGCGCGATGAGCGTCTTGGTCTTCTTGTCGGTGGCGCTGATCATCCACAGCACGAGAAAGAAGGCCATCATCGCGGTCATGAAATCCGCGAGGGCGATCTTCCAGCCGCCGCCGTGATGGTCGTCCTCGTGCGAGCTGCGGCGCCTGACGATGATGATTTCTGCGTGTTTCTCGGCCATCAGCGCCCCTCAGGCGTCGAGTGAGGCAAGCAACTCGGCCCAAGGGCGCAGCTCGGTGACAATTTGCGTGGCTTTGGCCTCGACGACCGCCTCTACCCCCTTGTCTTCGACATAGTAGACCTCGGCCGGCAAATCGGCGATCCTTTCGCGCAGCAGGGCGAGCACGCGCGCCGGTCCGCGAATCGTGATCAGTCCGGGCGAGCCTCCCGCGCACAGCCGGGCGATGTTCTTGGATAACTCGTCCGCCACATACTTAACGACCTGCTTGACCAGAAACGGCGCCAGGATGCGCGTGACGGCGGCTCCGACGTTCTCCTCGATCTGCGTAAATCCCGACCGGATCGCGCCTTCGAGCTGCGCATATTCGTTGAGCTGGAACTCAAGCCGCTGCATCAGCGCCTGCTCATGGGCGGCGGCGAGTTCAGCCGCGTGGCGGTCCAAAGCCTCCGCGCGCCCCTCGGCAAGGCCTTCCTCTCGGCCGCGCGCGTGAGCTTCGGCGAGCCTGGCGGCCGTCTCGTCGGCCGTGGCCGCCTCTCTCGCCGCTTGCAGTTGCCGCGCCGTGGAATCAAGCGGAATTGGCTTTCGATCCCATGGCGTGCGCTGGGGCCGTTCTTCCCCTTGCCGGTCGCCGACGCCGCCCGCCTCGGCCATGCGACCCAAGGCAGGAATCGAACGCGGCTCCCCGTTCGGCGGGCTCGGCAAGGTTCGAGGGCGAAACGGCGAGCCCTCGCGTCGCGGCGGCGCTTTTTCAGTTGGCCGGCGCCCGAGATGATCGAGATAGTCTGCGATCGGTAAGGGTTTCATCCGTTCGCTCCTTGACGAATCCACCGTTTGAGGATTGTAGCGGCGTGGTTCTCATCGAAATCGACCAGCTTCTGCAGCTTGCGCCCGGGACCGTTGTCGCGCCGTGCGAGCAGGGCCTGCAGAAACTCGTCATGGCTGGGGTCGGCCTCGATAAGGAGATTCTGGTGGAGTTGACCTTCGCCATCCGGCGCCCCCAGCGTGGGCGTTTGGCCGCCAAGGGCGCCGAGCGTGTCCCCTGTCGCTGCGACTCGCGGGGGAGCGAGCGCCATTTTCAGACCGGGCCGCACCCCGAACCATATCACCATCGCTGCGACCGCGAGGATAGCGGCGGCGTTGACGATCGATCCAGTCTGACGAGCGAGAATTTCGATCAGCGAAGGACCAGGCGCCGGGTCGAGGTCGCGGGTCGAATCGACGAAATCGACAACGGAAATCTTGACGACGTCCCCGCGTTGTCGATCGAGGCCGGCGGCCGAGGCGACCAGTTGTTCGATCTCGTGGACCTGATTTGCAACCGCGTCTGACGACGGCTTGTCCCCGAGCGAAGCGGTGAGCGCGGCGCGATTGATCAGCACCGCGATCGAGAGATTCTGAACCGCGAAGCCGGCGCTGGTTGTCTGAATCGACTTGGACGAGACTTCGTAGTTTGTCAGCTCCTCGCGCTTTTGAGTTTGATCGTTCGATTGCTTCGATTCACCGCCCGGGCTTTTCGGCTTCGGAAGATTCGCCTCGACGCCCGCGGCCTGCTCCCCGGCCGCGTTCTGCGAACTTTGCTGTTCCTTGGTCACGCGCACCGAGCGTTCGACACGCTGGTCAGGGTTGTAGATCGTCTCGTTCGTTTGCGTCTTGTCGGCGTTGAGCCTGGCCGCGACCGAGATCTGAAAATTGCGCGAGCTGAGGTATGGCGCCAGCGTGCGGGCGACGCTTTCACGGATGCCCTGCGCCACTTCTCCCTCAAGCGCGAGAAGATTGTCCGGCGACTTCTCGATGGACTCGGCGCCGGAGGCGAGCAGGCGGCCGTCAACATTGAGGACGGTCACGTCGTCGATCTTCATTCCGGGAACCCCTGAGGCGACCAGGTGGCGAATCGCCTGCCCGGTCGCGCGGTCGTCGCCGCCGTCCGTCCGGATGACCACCGAGGCCGAAGAGGGCTGACGCTCGCGGCGGAAGGAGCCTTCGTCGGCGAGGACGATATGCACCCGCGCGGCCTTGACCGTGCGCATCATCTGGATCGTGCGCGCAAGTTCCCCTTCCAGCGCCCGCAGGCGCGTGACGTCCTGCATGAACGACGTCAGGCCGAGCGAACCGAGCTTGTCGAACAGTTCGTTGCCCACCGCGCCGCCGCGCGGCAGGCCTTTTTCCGCGAGAATCATCCGCGCCGCCGCCGCCTGTCCGGCGGGCGTCAGAACAACCGTGCTCTCGGCGTTGACGTCGAAAGGCACGCCCGCCTCGCGCAACGCGGCGCCGATGGCGGCGATATCGTCGCGATCGAGCCCCGAATACAGCGTCTCCATGGTGGGGCGGCTGAGGTAATAGCCGGCCAGTCCCGTCATCGCGAAGACCGCGACGCCGATCAAAGCCAAGGCGGTCAGACGCCGGGCGCCCAACCCCTGCAGGTTCGACCAAAGTCGTTCGATTTGCCCCAGCAGGTTCGTGGCCACATTCGAGCCTGAGTGATGATTTCGCAGCGACTATCGTCGGCAGTGGAGCTTGCGCCGGCATTGCGTGCGTGCGACGCGCGAGCGCCGCTGGATTGGCGGATCGACTAAATCGTCGCGTCGATTAACCCGCCATTAGCTGTTGTGCCCTAGTCTCCGCTCGCCTGGGCAAAGACGTGCGCGATGAGCGCGCGACGACCCGGCTCAACACGACGGTTAGGCTCTCGATCATGAGCCTAAAGGCATGCGGCCGGTCCGTCGTCTCGGTGCGAGTCCGAAATCTCACCCCCCAACCCAGCGTGAACATTTCCGACAGGAGCACTCCCAATGAGTTCAATCCTAAACAATCCCTCCGCCTTGAGCGCTCTGCAAGCCTTGCAGATGACCCAGCAGTCGCTCGCGACTGTTCAGAATCAAGTTTCGACCGGCCTCAAGGTCGCCACCGCCGCCGACAACTCGTCCTATTGGTCGATCGCCACTGAGCTCAACGCCGACAACGGCGTCGTTGGGGCCTCTAACGACGCCTTGTCGCAGGGTCAGTCGGTCCTCGCGACGGCCTCCTCGGCCATCAATTCGGTCATTACGACCATCAATTCCATACAGACGGCGCTGACGCAGGCGACAAATCCTGGCGCCAACCTCACCAACATCAATACGTCGCTGACCTCGCTTGGCAAGCAGCTGACCGACGCAGTCAACGGCGCGTCATTTAACGGTCTGAACGTCCTTAACGGCAGCATCACCTCAACGCTTCAGTTCGTGTCGGGCTTCAACGCCGGCGCCACCGGCGGATCGTTCAACACCATTGGATTCACCGCCCAGGCGTTGAACGGGCTTGCCACAGGCGGGTCGTCGACGTCGACGACAAGCCAGTCGCAGATCACCGACGCGCCGACCATCGCCCAGATACAAACCCAATACGCGGCAGACTCCGCCGACACCACGGCGCCGTCGGGTTTCACGGCCACTTACGGCAGCAATACCGTGTATGAGAATACGTCCAATTTGTCGCTGGAGGTCCAGTCCCTGGCCCTCAACGGCACACAGACCACGACGACCTATACCGCCCTCGACGCGAACGGCAACACCGTCGGCAACGACAGCTCTCTCACCTTCGCGACTGCGGCCTCGCTCGCGGTGTCGACGACCGTCACGACGCCAGGCTCCCAGAATTTGCTAACGCAGAACGCCATCGATCTGACGAATTTCCAGGTCGGCACCAGCGGCAACCCTTCCGCAAGCGCGGCGCTTACGGCCGCCAACCAGGCGCTTGCGGCTGTCACCAACTACGCCGCAGTAATCGGCGCGACGCAAGACCGAATGACCACGGCGAACACTTTCAATACCGCCCTGATGACGAACTACTCCGACGGCGTCGCCGGCATGGTCGACGCAAACATGAACACGGCGTCGACCCAATTGCAGGCCCTGCAGACCCAGCAGCAGCTCGGCATCCAGTCACTGTCGATCGCCAACCAAAACGCGGCCCTCATCCTGAAGCTGTTCGCGTAAGATCGGCGCTCCGAGCGAGGGGCGACCGGGCTCGCCGGCCGCCATCAGGACTTTGAGCATCGTCACGAATTCCCCGCGCGCCGCTTGCCCGCCCCAGGTAAGCCGCTCCTCCCCAAAGGCGCGCGGGGAGCCAGCCATTAGGGTGAGAGCATCCAGCCAGCGGCCGGGGCCGCTATGCGTTGACAAGCCTCGCCGGATCATGCGCCCATTGATGAGCGTCAAGACGCGAAGGGCTTCGCCTGGAGCGCTCGAAGCGCCTCGCAATAGGAAAAAGACGTCTCGCCGGCCTATTTGTCGATGCAATAGCCGAGGAAGCGCTTGGAATCGATCGGGTCGAACCCCAACCGATGCTTGAGCTTTTTGCGCAGTTTGCTGATGTGACTCTCGATGACGTTCTCGTCGACGTTCTCGTCGAAAAGCCCGTAGACGGCATTGAAGATTTGTGACTTGCTGACGCGCCGGCCGCGACAGCGCAGCAGAAATTCGAGTATGCGCCGTTCTCGGCGAGGGAGAGGAAGGGGCTCGCCATTCACCTCAGGCTCGCGGCCGTCGAAATAGACGCGTAGTTCCCCAACTTTCACGTGACCCATCTCGCCGAACACACGTCGGTTGATCGCCCCGACTCGGGCCACGATTTCGCGCACGTGGATTGGCTTGCGCAGGACATCGTCCGCGCCCGCGGCGAACAGGCACAGCGTGTCATCGAGCGAGTGACGCTCGTTGAGGCAGAGAACCGGCGCGTTCGATCGCTCGCGAATCAATCTCGAAAGCGCTTCGCGCTCGCCGCAGTCGCCGATCAGAAAGGCCTCGACGGCATGCATGTCCGCGTCGCTGGACTTGCCGATCCATTCGCGGAATTCAGCCGCTTCGATCCCAGTCGACGAAACGCCCTCGCGATCAAGACCGGTGGAGTAGCCTCCCGCCACGATGTCACGATCGTCTATGATGATATACATACCCCTGCTCCACTGAACAAAGCGAAAACATAACGCTATACACCAGGACGCAGATTCGACGCGTGTAAGGTAAACGAGTTTAACTAATGACTTCGATTGTTATTAACTAATTAAGAAAAGTAATTGCGTTGTTAACCGATACCGTAAAATTATTAATTGACGGGACACGGGATAAAAACTCACCTTGTTGCTTCCAAAGCTTGATCGAGATCGAGAACTACCCCCAACTTGGTTAACGATCGATGTACGTCGCTTATGATTGTATGTGCGCCGTTAATGGTTAATGAAGCCCTAACTGAACGTGGCGCAGCGCGGGCGGCTCACGGCCGGGCCGGCGACGCGATGTTTCGCGGAATAAAGCGCCAGGATTGGCGCGCCCGTCCGGACGCGGCGCGCAAGCTCGGCCGTGAGCTCGCCGAGCGCGGCGAGATCGCCTATTGGGCCGCTTCGCCAGAAAAGGATCTGCCCGAAGGCAAACGCACGGAGCAGCGCGGGGACGCTCGCGAGCCGCTGCGCTTGCGCTCGGCCAAGCTTCTCGACGCGCGCTATCGCTTCCTATGCGAATGCCGGATATGCGACCGGTCCTCGACAGGTCTGCGGCTCGCGCTCACGCGCAATGTCGCATTGCCGCCCCGTTTGGCGGTGCATATCGATGAGACAAGCGAGGTGCGCGACGCGAATGTCATATGGCGGCGCGGGCCGACTGTTGGGATTCGTTTGCGCGAGGTTGCGCCGGCGGACGCGCTGCGGCCTGGCGATCGGTACGCGCTGAGGGAACGCTACTACGCTATCCTCGACTGAGCCTCATGAAGCGTAGCTCTTCTCCTCGACGAGGGCCGAGTTGGCCAGCGTGTTGATGGCGCGTTTTATCGCGGCGCGCGCATCGTTTTCGCCATACACCGATCGCGCGAGCGCGACAAAGCGCGGCCCGAAGTCCCCCTCGCGTTCGCACGTCCGAATCGCATCCTCGATATTCCACAGACGCACGTTTACGGCAGCGAGTTTGTCGGTCAGCAAATCGATTGGCGGTCCGGAAGGGCCGTCCTCGTGCGCGAGGCGCTCGAGCAACGCAAGTTCACGACGGACGTTGTCCAGTTTTTCCTCTTCGCGGATGCGTTCGGCCTTGATGCGCAAGATCGTGATCTTGTCGATCAGTTCGCCAAGCGAGCACGGCGTTGAAAACATCCGGGGCGCGGCGCGGGCCGCGGCAAGCGCGACGAGTTCGAGCGCCATAGCTTCGAACACGTCACCCCACACGCCGCGCCGCGCCTGA
>Ga0209040_10004013_pt1 | contig 11187 bp, 13 predicted proteins | sample BogFormECP12_OM3_FD_188240 | JGI IMG/M metagenome (GOLD analysis project Ga0209040, IMG submission 188240) | Bog forest soil microbial communities from Calvert Island, British Columbia, Canada - ECP12_OM3 (SPAdes) (version 2) | ecosystem: Environmental > Aquatic > Freshwater > Wetlands > Bog ... | reverse complement strand
ACTACAACGGTTGATATCCCGATTGGATTCAAAATTTCGTCTATCAATCGCTTCGTGAGGAATTTTGGGCAGTTCACAGATGGAACGAACTGGTATGGGTTGATCAATGCTTCCAGTGTTGTGATTGCCGGGCAGATTTCCTTCTATGTTGCCGTAAATGGTGCATCTACCACTTCTGATTCCATCAAGTTTTTGGTAGATGCAGGAGCTCCAGCTCTCACAAGTGGAACAATAGTATTGGAGTGGCTATCGCAGGTTTAATGCAATAGTGTTATCGTAGGGAAAAATAGAGGTTACTTATGTCATCGATGTACGGCAATCAGGGAATGCGCGGGCCAACAGGTCAGGGGGCACAAGGAAGGCGCGGCGCTACTGGCAATGTCAGCGGCTACGATCAAATCCAAATGCAGAACTTCACTCCTGAACAGATGCAGCTTTTTAATCAACTATTCGGTCAGGTCTCCCCAGAAAGCTACACAGGACGTCTGGCGGGTGGTGATCAATCTCTTTTCGAAGAGATGGAAGCTCCAGCGTTGAGGCAATTCTCAGGACTGCAGGGGAATATAGCCTCTAGATTCAGTGGAGGCGGAGGTGGAAGGGGAGCGCTAAGTTCACGCAACAGCAGCGGTTTTCAAAATACCATGTCCCAGGCGAGTTCTGATTTTGCCTCTGGTCTACAGTCTAGGAGACAGGATCTACAGCGTCAAGCCATCCAGGATTTGATGGGAATGAGCAGTAATCTGTTAGGCCAGCGACCTTATGAAAATATGTTAGTGCCAAAGGGCAAATCATTCCTAGAGGAGCTACTTACGGGTCTTGCGCCAGGCGTAGGCTCTGCTATAGGCGGTGCAGGTGGTGGTATTATGGATCTTTTAAGGTCATTATTTGGCGGAAAAGGTAGGTAAAAAATGGTACAGATTCTTCCCAGAAATCCTAGTTTTGGAGAAGCGTTGGGTAGAGGTCTTGGTGGCGGAGTTTCCCAAGGTCTAGAGGAAGCTTTTAAACTTGCAATGCAACAGAAAGAATACCAACGTCAATTTTCTGAAAAATTAGGACTACAAGCAGCGAAGCAGGAAAGCGATATTGGGAAAATTGATTATCAAGAAAGGCTGAAACATCAACTCAAACAACAACTTCAACAAGAAAAACAAACTTATCTCAATGAAATTTTAGGAGGAAAATCATCTAAAACTGGAGAAGGAACGGAAGATCAAAGATCGTCTGAGTTTGATCCTACAAATATTTCTGATGAAGATATAGCACGTATTACAGCGCAAGATGCAAATATTGGAAGATCTTTACAACATTCTAAGGATGTTGGCCTTAGAGAAAAAAGAGAAGAAACAAAACTTAAACAGAAAAAGCAAGAAATTTTACGCAAAGAAACTCTTCCCATTCGCTCGCAAATTTCAGAAAGAGCTGATTCAGCGCGACGAGGTATTGAAAACAAAGAAAAACAAATATCTCTTATTGAAACAGGAAATATAAATGATCCAACTTATGCCACTATTCTTGAAGCGCTTCCACTAAAATTTGGAGAACGATTTCTTTCTCCTGAAACAGTTCAATATAAAGCAGGTTTAGTACAGGGATATGGAGATCTGAAAAATATATTTTCGGGCGCTACTCGTGTAAAAGAAGTTGAAATTTTAGAACAAAAAATTCCTGATTTATATTTAACTGATCAACAAAAGAAAGCAATTTTAAAGTCTTCCATTGATGCACAAAAAGTGGATATTCTTCGAGAAGAAGCAGCGGCAGAAATTGAAGCTGAGGGAAAAGATATAGGTGTTCTTCAATTTCGTAAAGAAGTTGAAAAACGCGCAAAACCAAAATTAGATGCTCTTTTTAATAAAATACTCGATGAACAAAAATCTATTATTAAAGATGCAGAAAATAGAAAGAAAATACCCTTAGATCCAACTGATCCTGAGGATAAACAAATAGCACTTCAAATTATGCAAGAAGCAGGCGGTAATCGTACAAAAGCTAGAGAATTAGCTAAAAAGAAAGGATATATCCTCTAATGTCAGATATTTTTGATTCTATCGAAGGTACAGATAATGTAGGGGATATCTTTGATACATTCCAAGAAAAACCAGAATCTTTTAGAAAATCTGCATTACGTACTGCCTATCAAATTCCTTCAGGTATTGCTCAGGCTAAAACTTATCCATTAGATCTTTTACAAATGGCTGGTATAGGTCATGCACTAGATCCAGAAGAAATTGAGCATCTGCGTAAAATTCATGAAAGAGAAGGAATTCCTTTTGATGAGGAAGCCTACCGAGGACAAGTTGAACAAGCGGGGGCCTATTTCCCTACTCAGAGCAATATTGAAAGAATAATTGAAGAACAAACTGGCGCTCCTTTAACTGCAAAAACTAAATTACAAAAAGCTGCGAAACTAGGTTCTTTGGTAGGAAAGGTAACTCCTGGGACTGCGCTCCAAAAAGGAACTGCCGGCGTGGGAGCCCCCCTAATTTCTCAGACGGCTCAAGAATTAGGAGTACCGGAATCTCTAGCAGATGTTATAGGCGCGGGTTCGGCAGCTTTGGCAGGAGCAAAAATTCCTGGAAAATTAGCAGTTGAAAAAGCAAAAAAACCTTCCGGACTGACCACACGACGATTCGAAAAATTGGAAAAACCTAAGGAAGTTTCAGCTAAAAAAATTAAAAGCATTAATGAAAAAACTGAAAATGAATTTCGAGATATTGCTAGTGATATAATTGAAAAAAGTCCAATCGAAGAAACGTATACCGCATTGAAAGCAGATGCAGGGTTTAAACAGCAAGCAAGAGAATCATTTAAAGATGTTGAAAAACTATCTGAGCAATTACCACAAAAATTTTCTACTGTAGATATTGCGAAAGAAATTGTGAACAAAGCGTTGGCAAAAAAAGGCACTGGATTTACTCCATCAGAATATGATCAAGCACATAAAAAATTCATAATGGATTTCCTGAAAAAAACCCCCAAACAAAATGTTGCTGCTAAGGATTTAGTCACACAATACAGAAAAAATAATGAAGCTCTTGCAGAAATATATGAGCCTGGGCAATCATTCGCTTACAATCGAGCTAAAAGACAGGCACTTTCAGATTACAACAAGGCAATTGCTTCTGTCATTGAAAAAAAATTTCCTGATTCAGAATTTGCAAATTTATTTTCCTCTACCAATAAAAGATGGTCTCAAATTATGGATGCTGAGGCTATTGATAAATTTATGGATAAACTCTTTGATGGAAAAATTCGTTTCGAAAAGGGAAGACAATTTTTTGATAAAGAGGGGATGACTATGCCATTCAAACGAGCGTTGGGAGAAAAAGGATTTGAAAATTTTCAACAATTGATGAAAGATCTGATGAGTACTGAACAAGCTTCAAAAATGATGAAAGTCGCTACAGAAAAAGGTTTTGGTGATCTTGCTAAAACTGCTGGGGCTTATATATTACATCCATCGATCGCAAAAGGAAAATTATTATACGGCACTTCGAAATCGATATATAAAAAGCTTTATGAATCTCTTTTGGATAAGCCTCAATTATCCATCAAATGGGATAAGGGACTAAAAGAATTTAAAAAGGGAAATTTTTCAGAAGCTCAGACTGCATTCAATGAAATACAGAAGCATATATCACAATAAAGAAGATATTTTTTCACAAATATACCCAAAAACTAACAATCCGATAATTGCTATCACGGATGCTCCAATCATAAATAGTAAAATCATTTTCTATTCCTTTCAATTTCCAATAATCTGAAATGAAAATCTTTCATTTCATTTTCCATATTTCTAGAAATTTGAAGTAAGTCTTTTCGATCATCCTTTGCATCCGCACGCAAAGAATTTGATTCTTGCCTTACCCAAAACATCATTGATATCACTACGCCAATAATAGCAACAGCACTTCCTACTATTGCAATAATTACACCTAAATCAATCATTTTCTATTCTTCTTTCTTTTCAAGAATTCTAGGTTCCCAATGATATGGGCCACTTCTCAATTGAACTTCAATAGTTAATACTCGATCTTTTAACAGACCAATACTTTCTTTTACTTCTTTAAATTCCTCCTTGACTTCTTTTCTGAATTCAACGAATTCACCTCTGACTTCTTTTTTGAAGTCAACGAACTCATTTTTGAATTGGAAGAACTCTTTTTCTAAAGTATCGATTTTGTTAACAATCTTTCCTGATTGAAATGAAAGTTTCAAAATCACTACCAAAATTCCACTTCCAACGATAGCTGTTATAATCTCAAAATAATTCATTTATTTGCTGCGCCTCTTAATTTCCAGTAACTGATTACGATGATTGTCAGAATAGCAATATACACTCCAACTTTTTGCCAATTTACCATTCTAATGTTTTTTTTCGTGAGGTAAGCTCCAATAGATACTCCACACTAATAACAAACAACAAATGACTATAGTTGATGCTAAAAACATATTAACTCCACTTCTGATCTAGAAGTACGACCCACACGAATCGTCCATCAGGCATTTGCTTACGCATAGGCAGATAGTCGGCAGGGAACTGAGTCTTGTCAATTTCAAATTGTCTACAAAAAGAATTTAGAGAAATGACGGCGGAGTGACTCTTAACAGACATCTTAAGAAGGCCTTTTTTATCTGCCATCTCAGTGAATTCAAAAACCAATGCATTCGACTTCTTGCTATAGCTAGGAAGGATATGAGATTTGAAATTATCTCCTGCAAGCAGTGCGAAAGCGGAACTGAAATAGAGGCTGACATGCCCTTTGGGTGAACAGGAAATGCGCACCTTGGGAATGGTACTTTTAGTTCCTCTTCCGCCAATAAATTCCTGTAAATCTTGAAAATCGTGTGTAGTTGTCATTTTTTATTCCTCTCCTCGATGGCGCATAGTCGTCCATGAAAATCTTTTATTTCTTGTTGTATAGCTGCAATTTGATTACTGCTATGGATATATAGTGGAATTGTACTTCCTAGAATAGTCACCATTACAATGACCAATGAAATGATCGGTTCTAGATTCATTTTCTCTCCTTCACCAATTCTATAAACATTTCATATAGACGGTCTGTTCTATCAGCTTGTTTTTCAAGTTTGTAAGATAAATAAGTAAAACAGCTGACAAATACGGCGATAGTGGTAATCCATTCAGATATAATGAGGGTATGAGTTCTGGCATTCCCTGTGTTTTCCGGTTCGAACATATCTATCCTCTTAAAATCTTAAGCGAAAGGAAGAGAATAGCATAGACTCATGTTTGAGTCACGCCTTTTCTTTTTTCAATGATCCGTTCGATCATCTCTTCCATGTCAAATAGATGGATTCGATTGACTTCCGACTTAGAGATCCTATAGGGGGAACGGTTCCCAGAGCCCACTCTGAAGCCACATATGCGCCCTGATTTGAGTGCTCGTCGCACAGTATTGTGATGCACGCCGATCTTGGCTGCAAACTCTTTGACGGTATAGAAATCGTTTTCTGTATTCACAACGTTTCACCAGCGCCGATAAAGGTGATTAATGTTAGTTACTTTCAATTTTAATCTATAGACTTAATCCTGTATTTAATTCAATATGAGATTTCAGACAAATAGAGGTCTCATTATGTCAACCCAAGTATATGGCGTCGGTGGTTTTGTACAAGTTGCTCCTGCTCCAATCACAGGAAATGGAGCTCCTCCTTCTAACTTCAAAGGGCAACTAGGACAGCAGTATTTCAATAATGCAACCATTCCTCCTACAGAATACGTTTTCAACGGGCAAACTTGGGTACAAGGTGGAAATGGGCCCGCGACAACTACTTCTCCAGGCATTGTTACTCTCTCCACTCTAGCGCAGCTAGAGGCGGGTTCTGCGCCAGCAGGTGCAGTGGTGCCACTGGCGAATGATGTTTTTACTTTTGTGAACAGTGTGGCGATTGCTGGCGCAACAGCTGCCACTACAGCAGCACAAGGAATTGTATTCCTGGCAACGAATGCACAAGCGGTAGCTGGCACTTCTGTTAACCCTAATACAGCATTAGTTCCAAGCAACCTTGCAAGTGTCTTCGCTTCTCCTCCTGCTATTGGAGGAACTGCTCCTGCCGCTGGTTCATTTACCACGCTTGCTGCCTCAGGAAATGCCACTGTGGGCGGAACTCTAGGAGTGACCGGCGCATCTACACTGGCCGCTTTAAGCGCAACCACTGGAACATTCAGTTCTACTTTGGGCGTGACAGGCGCGTCTACGCTGGCTGCACTAAGTGCCACTACTGGAACGTTTTCAAGCACCCTTGGCGTCACCGGTACTACTACTCTAGGGGTTTTATCAGCAACCAACGGCAGTTTCTCTGGAACTTTGTCGGTAACCGGAACTATCACCCTAGCAGCCATTAGTGCGACCAATGGCACTTTCTCCGGAACGTTGGGCGTTACTGGCCTTTCTTCTCTTGGCGCAACTACCATCATCGGAACAGCCAACATTAACGCTAGCGGCGCTGGTGTGACTACAATTGGCACCGGAGGTACAGGAGCGGTTGCTCTTGGAAACGCTACAGGAAACACAACCCTCACTGGAAGTTTCTCAACGTTGACAGACGCAGCAACTTTTGTAGTAGGTACAGCTGGACAGACAGGGACAACAACAATTGTTTCTAGTACCGCTGCTAACAGTGTTTTGATCCAAGACGGAATAAATACAGGTGCTCAAATTGTCAGTATTTGCAACGGAGCGACTGCCGCGGCTAGTACAGTCAATATATTGTCTGGAGCTGGCAGTGCAGGTACATCTCTGTTGCTAATGGCCGATAACCCAAGAGTTGCAACTATTAATTTAGGAAACGTGGCACCAGCAGCTGCAAGAGTGACTACCATAGCAGGCGGAAATGCAGCAGTAAATGACACAGTTACAATTTTCGGTGGAGCGCCTTCAGCTGGCACTCAAACCTTCAACTTATTTTCTGGTAATGCTACTGGGGGCACTCAAGTATTCAACTTGGGAACAGGAACAAATGCGCTGGCATTGAACATCGGCACAGGAACTACAGGCGTCAAAACAATTGCTATTGGTGGAACAGCTGCCAACGTAATCACCATTGGGAACACCCAAACAGGTGGTAGCGTTGCCATCGGCACTGCTATGACAACAGGAACTATCCAAATTGGAGGTACTGGTCTACAAACTGGTACTATCACTATTGGCGGGGGGACTGGCGCTCAAATCCTTAATTTCGGTACCGGTGGCACAGGCGTTAAAACCATCCACATCGGAGATACTGCCTCAGTAGCAAACGTCATCACTATTGGCAGCCTAACAGGAACTACAACTTTTAACTCTCCAACTCTTGTCACACTAGCCTCTGGGGCTGCCACTGGCCTTGCGGTAAGTACTGCTGGGGGTACTGGGATAGCTGCTACTTTTGCCAGTACAAATGCCACTACAGATTGCATTCAGTTAACAGGTGGGGGCATAAAAACTGCTCCAACTGTTGTTGGAGCTGGAGCATCTCCTCAAACCTGCAATAACAGATTCGGACAGGTGACATTTAGCGGTGTGAGTATCGCAGCTGGCGCCACACAGTCTCTAGTGATCAATAACTCCACCATAGCTGCCATTGGCACAGTGATTATGTATTCAATGGTAGGAGCTACCACAGGCGCTGCTTTGAGCATACAAAGTGTGACTAACATAGCAGCAACAAGTTCAACTATTGTAGTACAAAACGGAACGGGCGCAACCACATCTACAGCAAATATTACATTCACATTTTGGGTTATGAACTAGTAAGGAAAAAATGATTAAAAATAGAACAATCATAGAAGTAGAAGTTAAGGGAAGACAGTACCGATTGGAGTGCGTTTCAGATTCTCCTCTAGTAGAAGTTTCAGAAGCCATTGCGATACTGAATACATTTGTTTCAGAAAAAATTAATGCACTAAAAGATCAACAAGTTGTTGTTCCAGAAGTGATGGAAGAATAAGAGGTCTCATGCCTTCACAAGTCGTTAGAGTTGATGCCTTAAGAACTTTAGCATTTGGAAGTATCTCTGGTACTTACGCAGCCCTAGGAACACCTTTTGCGCATCAGATGCGACTTGTGAAGCTCACTAACAACACCAATGCTGATCTAACCTTCAGCTTTGATGCCGTTACGGATAATCTGATTGTTCCTTCCGGCTCCTTCACTCTCTTTGATCTCACAACTAACCACACTATTCCTGACACCACCTTCGTTTTCCAAAATGGGACTCAATTCTATGTGAAAGGTGCGCCGTCCTTAGGAAGCGTTTATTTGGAAGCGATCTACGGCCAAGGAGAATAGATGAGTCAAGCTGGCCTTATCAATTCAAAAGGTGGTGGAAGCGGTAACGTTCAAACGTTGACTGGCAATAGCGGAGGCGCTGTTCCGCCAACCGGAAATAATATCAATGTCATCGGTGATAATGCCCAGGGTATCAATATCACAGGCAATGCCGGTACTAGTACCTTAACTGTAGCTGGTATCAATGCTTCAGCTACTCAGATAGGTGTAGCTTCTTTTAACGCTAGCGAGTTTACGGTTACAGCCGGTGCAGTCGCCTCAAATCCTATCACTGTTGTAGGAGGATTGGGGATAACTATCACAGGATCACCTGTTAACTTGGGTGGAACGGTCACTATCACCGCTACCGCTTCTGTTCCAACTACTTTCACCGAGAATACAGGGACTGCGACTCCTGCTCTAAACAATTTAAATATTTTTGGAGCTACTACAGCAGCTGGAAGTTCTCCTATTACCACGTCAGGCGCTGGAAGTACTGTTACAGTAAACGCACAAACATCACAGGCAATTGCTTCAACAGATGCGACGAAAATAGGACTTGCAGCTTTTAATTCCGCTCAATTCTCTGTGGATGCAAATGGATTTGTAAGCTCTACGCAAGTGGATTTACATGTTACCCCTTTTATTGTAAGTGCCTCAGGAATAACTAACGGAGCCAATTTTACTACTATTCAAGCTGCTTGCAACGCAGCAAATGCCGCGGGCGGAGGAATAGTTGTAGTTCAACCTGGAACATATACGGAAAATTTAACTCTTTTCAGTGATGTTCATATTATGGGTCTGCAATTTGCTGATGCCGGAGGTGGAGTAAATATTATAGGAACTCACACTCCTCCTACATCAGGTGGATTTGCTTTCCAATACGTTTCCTTAAGTAGCGCAACCGCGATTTTCAATAGCGCAGCCGCAGGAACTACACATCTTATTTTAGCAAATGCCGCAGTCAATGTTACCAATGGTTATACATTCAATCTTGCCAACTGGACAGGTAAACTTGAATCCTTTGATGTAAATGCAGCGATTGGTACAGCTGATGGATATATAAATAATAGTGGTGGTTCAACAATAGCTATTTTTGACAGCAGTATTGGTTCAGGCACAACTAATGTAATGACTATTTCAGGACCTTATTTTGTTAATGGAATTGCAGTTTACTGTCCTGTAAACTTTATCACTGGCTCTTCATTATTTAGTGATTTTAGCACTTACGGGCAGACTATTACTATTTCTAATAATACTACAGGCTATTTAAGGAATTGTACTTTTACATCAGGTGCAAGTGCTGCTATCACAATGTCTTCTTCTGGTGCAATTGAACTATCTCATGCAGTAGTCAGTTCATCTAATAATCCAGCTATTGCTGGTGCTGGGGCTGGAACGTTAACCTATACAGATATTAATTTTCTGTCTAATGCTTCTTTTGCAGGAACTTTGACATTATCGACAGTGAGCTGGCAACCCTATTCAAGAGCTATCGTTTCTACTGATGCCACCAAAGTAGGGACTTGTAGTTTTGATTCAGCCCGTTTCACTGTTGACACCAACGGTTTTGTCTCATTGAATGGCTCTGGCGCTGCACAGACGATTACAGGAGACTCTGGAGGAGCGCTATCTCCAACAGCTGGAAACTGGAATATCCTAGGACGTTCAGGAAGTAAAACATCAGGATCAGGAAGTACTCTGACTGTTAAATCTCCTCCTTACGCTGATGCAGGCTCTAGCACAACATCCACGCTCAATAGCGGATCTTTCGTCACTGCGGCCATTACGTTGACGCTACCAGCCTCAGCGGGCCTCGCAGATGGTGATCTATTTGAATATGTATGCACCACATCCGGCGCTTTGATCATTCAAGCGGTAGGTGCTCAGAAGATACGCCTTGGCTCCCTGATTTCATCTGCAGCGGGAACAGCAACATCAACGAATACTGGCGACTCTGTCAGTCTAAGATTTCGTGCATCTGATGGGTTCTTCTACGCGACTTCTATAATTGGCACATGGCTTATGGCATAAGGAACTAATTATGACTTTTACTCATGCAGTAGCAACCGACAATTATGGACCGGCGAAGTTCATAGTGTCAGCAAATGCTTATGAAGGCACTCACACAACCATTGCAGCAGCCCTTACTTCTGCTTCTTCTGGAGATACTATCTTCATTAGAACTGGAACTTATACAGAAAATCCAACTCTCAAGGCTGGGGTTAATCTAGTCGCATACGATGCCGATGCTCTCACTCCAAATGTTATCATCGTTGGAAAATGCACAGCTACCTTTCCTGGAACAGCTAGTCTTTCTGGCATACAGATTCATACTAATTCCGACTATGCTTTAGCAGTCACTGGATCAGCTGCAACGATAATTAATCTATTCAATTGTTTTCTACAAGGCGTAAATAACACAATACTTGATTACACATCTTCAAGCGGTTCCTCTTCTATTAATATTTATTCTTGTCAATTTGATTTTTCAACAACTGGCATTGCTCTTTTTAGTTCTTCTGGTGCTGGTATAATGCAATTCAATAACTGTATTGCCAATAATACTGGTGGAACATCTACTGCTACAAGTTTTACAGCAGGTACATTGAAGATACAGAGCACTATTTTCAAATGTCCTATTACTGTTGGTGGTGGTAGTATAAACGCAATGGTCAATTCCGCAATTGACACAGGCGCGCTTAATGTCACAGCTTTAACAACAGTAACTGGAGGGACTCATTCTATTTATGAATCTCTAATAGTAGGAGGTTCAGCATCTGCTATTAGTGTTGGAGCAGCGACTACTTTAAATCTATATACTTGTGATATAAACAGCAGCAATACCAATGCAATAACAGGTTCAGGAACTATTTCATATGGTGGCGTCACCTTCACATCAACGTCTTCAACA